>OKVK01000514.1_pt1 | contig 25697 bp, 22 predicted proteins | sample 1604771 | NCBI WGS metagenome assembly OKVK01 (sample SAMN01760906, study PRJEB22395) | human gut metagenome | reverse complement strand
TTGTCTGTGATATGGAGGACGAGAACACCGGCAGGGAGAAAAAGCAGCTGTTCCGTGAAAGCGACTCGAAAGCCTTCACCGCCATGATGAGCGCCTTCGCGGACAAATCCGCCTCCCGGAGCTACCGTGATGCGGTGACGGCCAAGTGCCGGGAACTGCTGACCGCGATTGTAAGACCGGCTCTGGCCGTGCGCTATGTGGTGGCCCTCGGCAGACGCGACCTGCTGTGGGAGCTGCTGCCGGAGTATATCGAGAAAAATGTTCTGGAGGTGCGGGATGATTAACGAATGGGTAGAATTCTGCGCATATACCGGAACGGTTTCCTATACCGCCAGCAAGAAAATCGATACGACATGGTTGGGTCGGTTCACCTTTGCCACGATCCTGGAGTTTGAGGGGATGGCGCGGATTCTAACCGTTCTGGCTCGCGGATACCTGTTCCACGGGGAGGATGGAGCGGTCATTTCGGGTGATCCGCATGACCGGGTCGACCATGCCCGCCGTGCGCTCTGCGCCTGGTGCAGTGTGCCAGAGGACGGAAAGCGTGTGCAGGACAAGGAGTGGCAGTTCCAGACGGACTTTTCGGAGCTGCATCCGGAGTTCCCGGAGTTGGTGGATGCGGATGGGGTCGGCTGGTTCCTCCGTCATGTTCTCCGCGCGGCGGACTTCATGCTGACGCACCCGGAAAAGGTGCGCAGCACCTCGCTCAAGTATGCGGAGGTCATTCGCTCGAAGTTTGCCGCCGCATGGCGAAGTAAGGTGATGCAGTATCAGATCCCGATTTTTGCGTCCCAAACCAAAGGCGCATGGACGCTGCGCTTGGACGATATCCTTGCCGATGCGTTGGAGCTGGGGCCGCTGCGCAGAGAGGGGCCGGAGCTGCCGCTTGAACTGACAGAGAAAGTAACAACAGTGCTTCCGAAGGAAATTCCATCCGAGGTTGTCTGTACGCTGATCCGCTATTACCTCGCCAACCGGCAGGATGATTGCGAATGGGTGGTCCTGCCGGTGGCGAACTTTGACGCCTACTTCGGGGACACCAGCTTCAGCAAGAAGTATCTGCCCAAGATCCCTTCAGAGATCATGGAGCGGAGCAACGCCTTCGGCATCAGCCGGTATCGGGTCACGGAAGAATATCTGCCATAAATACGGACAGCGGGACAAGCCTTTATGGCCTGTCCCGCTGCTTTTTCTGTCTGGATCCTGAAAAATGTTTTCTTTGTCTATGGCGGCTCATTCGCTGAGCTGCCGCCTATGATTTACTCGTCATCATCGGGCCATGATGAGATCATGTGAATATCGCCGGTACCCATATCCATCGCCATGTGATCGCCCATGCGCATCATGAGATCCCCATCGGAGTCCATCGCCATATTATCCGAGATGCTCATGGCGAAATCGCCGTCATCGTAGTCAAAAAAACGATTGCACACTGTACCAGCCTCCTCTATTGAAATGTCTGTTATATACCTCATTTACCGCTTCCACATACACCACAAAGGATGGGTGGTTACTATCTTGTCGAGATAGGTACATATTTTTCTTCTCAAGATACCTGTCACGAACCTCCTGCCATAAGCCTTCTTCCTTTATTTCATCCGCCTTATCTTTCACCTGATGAGAGTTCGGCACTTCGTTCCATGTGTATTGATCCCAGCCCAGTGCGTACACATTTTTGTTATGAATCAAGCGCATATAGTTCCCGTTCGGATTTTTCTTGATAATCGCAACATCAAAGCTGAATTCAACATTCGGAGTATCCTTAAAATGCAGCAGTGCAGTCAAACAAGAAGTCGAATCTTGTGCATCCGAAAAGAATTCGTTTCTCTCCGCCCGGTTCAGGGCATTTCTTACCGTTTCCTTTAGCAACCGCAGGTCATTCCAATATCTTTCTTCTGCCTTCATGATCAAAAGATTGTAGTCCAAGTCATACGGGCCATCTCCATTTCTCGTGATCATATTCCTTGCCCCGCTTCCAACAAGCGAAAACTGTGCAGAAATGCCCTTCTCCTTCAGAAGCTCGCAGGTTTCCTTCAGGACGTCCGAGCAATCCGAACGATAGCGCTTTGCCTCGGACTCGCAAACAAACTCATACGCCATACATACTCTCCTTCTCGCCCATGCCACCCATTCAACATCGAGGTTAAATCATTATAGAATAGCATAGAAAGTTTGATTGTCAATAGCGACTTGACCTCATTTTGAATGTTTTCCGCAAATTTTAACCCATGATGCCGATTTTGTTGCCGTTTTCGTAAATGTCCGTGCCGTCTTCACAATGGTTGGGTCCCTCGTACTCCACCCAGCCGAAACCCGCTACATAGACTTTGTCACCGGGATGCAGTTCTTTGGGTGCCTGTGGCGGAGTCTGCTCCGGCGCTGAATTTTTAGTAGGCGTCTGCCCCGTGGAAGGCTGGAGTTCAGAAACTGCGGGTATTTCAATAGGCCCTGTCTCCGGTTCAGGTTGTTCTTCTCGGGGCGGTTCTTGCTGCGGAATCGGTCCTTTTTCCTTCTCTGCCAGTGCTGCGGGTTCCTCAATTGCCGCAGCGGTCGCTTCCTTGGCGCTCACAGCGGTTTCCGTGATTGGGACGGGTGTTTCCCCGACCGCATTGCCATGTAGCCACACAGCGGTGCACAAGGCGATACAAGCGGCAATCATGGCTGCTATGACGAACTTCTTCATTCCTCTTCCTCCTTCGCAGATGCAAAACGAGCCCCCAATCCCATTGCCGTTCTGCAGGAGACTGAGCGCTCGTTTTTGTAGTGATTCAGTTCTATGGACAGCTTCCACGCCAGTTCAAATCCGGCGATAAAGCTGTCGATGGAGGTATCCTCAGCAATACGGTTTTTGGCGTCGATGATCTGGAGCACCAGCCGACGCTCTGGTTTACCCAGCACCTCGCTCAGTGCTTGATGACATTCCTCAATTTCCTGTTTCTGAGCTGGAAGTTCAGGTGGGATGTAGAAGCAGTCGTATAGGTCTTTCAGCAGCTTGTATTTCATGTGCTCGCCTCCTTGCAGCACAAACATATACCACAGTTCGGTGGAAACAGCTACTGAAACTTTTTCAGAAAAATAGCGGCTGAAGCACATCGTTTCAGCCGCTATTTGGGATGTGGGGTACTCGTGGTGTGGGCTCCCAAGTTAGCCATACCCACGTGCCATCCATTTCTTTCTCAATCTGTGATTGTCGTAAAAGTAAGATCAATCATGGACAAAAGCATTTGTTAGCCACTAAAAGCTCCCTCTAATATCAATAATGAGTATCCTTGGCAAAAATCGTGCGAATTCATCATTTTTTCTTGAATTTCTACATTGTTTCTGATATGATAATATACAACGCCATCGGTGTTGGATATATGCCGTGGCGGATAAATGCAGATAAAAATGCTCTGCCAGTTGGCGGGGCATTTTTTCTTTGATTCGGAGGAACAAGCTTTATGGCTGTTAGTTATAAAAAGCTCTGGAAATTATTGATCGACAAGGACATGAAGAAGAAAGATTTATGTGCTAAGGCTGGTATCAGTTCCGCTTCCGTAACAAAGATGGGGAAAAACGGTCATGTGACAACAGAGATTCTCCTAAAGATTTGCACTGCTCTGGATTGTCGGATTGAGGACATTATGGAGTTTATACCCGAGGATAAGTGACTCCCTGTCGCTAATAAAAAACGAGGTGATTATACCATGCCTAAATATCTTGATTTATTTGCGGGAGCAGGGGGCTTGTCCGAAGGATTTATCCGAGCTGGCTATGAACCGATTGCTCACGTGGAAATGGATGCTGCTGCGTGCTATACCTTAAGAACACGCACGGCATATCATTGGCTCAAAAAGGGAAATAATCTTGCGCCATATACCAAATATTTGGCCGGAGATATTCCCCGGAAAGATTTCTATGCTCTGGTTCCTAAGGAAATATTGGACTCAGTTCTCAATTATGAGATATCAGAGGAGTCTTTACCTGCCATTTTTAAAGACATTGACTCGCTACTTGGCGGTGAAAAACTTGATCTGATTGTAGGTGGCCCTCCTTGCCAAGCTTACTCTATTGCCGGAAGATCCCGGTCTGAATGCAAAATGGTCGGTGATAAGCGAAATTATCTATACAGGCTATATGCAGAGTTTTTGAAAAAATATCAGCCAAAATATTTCGTATTTGAAAATGTTTTGGGCTTGCTGTCCGCCAGAGACGAGGATGGCTCCTTGCATTTTGACAATATGCGCGCATTATTCAAAAAATGCGGATATGCAACGGACTTTCGTATATTGAATGCATCAGATTACGGTGTGCTTCAAAACAGAAAGAGAATTATTTTGATTGGTTTCCATGGCGAAAAAGCAGATTTTTATCCTCAAATCCCCGTGGTCAAAGATGCACACAAAGTCGGAGAATTATTTTGCGATCTTCCCTCCATCAAGGCTGGAGAGGGTGTTATTACTCCGGTGAAAACAACTCACTATACTGGGAAGTACCTGTTCAGCGCAGGAATTAAAGAGTATGATGGGGAGCCAGTGACATTTCATCAAGCACGGCCCAATACTGCACAAGATCTTGAGATATACCGCATTGTTGTCGATACTTGGAATAAAAGCAAAACCAGAGTCTCATATACAGACCTTCCTGAACGATTACGTACCCATAATAACACAAATAGTTTCTTGGATCGTTTTAAAGTAGTGGCTGGAAATCTACCCTATGCCCAGACCGTCGTGGCACATATTTCGAGAGATGGGCACTACTTTATTCATCCGGACATTAAGCAAAATCGTTCTATTACCCCAAGAGAAGCTGCTCGTATTCAAACATTTCCAGACAACTACTTTTTTGAATCCGTAACTGGACGACCTTCGCGAACACTTGCTTATAAGCAAATAGGTAACGCGGTCCCTGTATGTCTTTCTTACCACATAGCCCATGCATTGTTGGCTCGATTTACAGGAGGTGACAAAAATGCCGAAGAATCAAACACTTGATGAATTTTACAGCACTTTCAGAGAAGAAGTGCTCTGTGCCAGTGACACTGAAACAAGTGGATGGACCACAGAAGATTTCCTGACAAATGTTATGATGGAATACTTGGAGGAGGCTGGCGAGGTAACCGATCCCGTTATTTGTCCTTTCCGTGGATATGGCCTTCAGATGAATGCATACGCAATATCTGAGGACTGCGAGTCCGTCGATATTTTCGTCAGCATTTATTCAGAGTCGGATCGCCCTCGTTCGGTCTCCCAAGCGGATATTGACGCTGCTATAAAGCGTGCTATTCAGCTTTACCACAAGGCCATCAACGATCTGTATACAGCCTTCCAGAAGGATAATGACACCTATGAATTCGCAATAACCCTTCACCAGAATAAAGACAATATTAAACACGTTCGGATCTGTGCACTTACAAACGGTCTTGTAAAGCCGATTGCACTAAAAAATATAACCATTGGTGATGCCGAAATTTCTTTCTCTCTTTGGGATGTAGATCGTTTGTATCGTTGTGTCACTTCCGGAAAAATGCGTGAAACAATCGAAATTGATTTTGTAGAAAAGTTTCAAACCTCCATTCCCTGTATCGAAAACAATACCAGCAAAAAGTACAGCGTTTATTTGGCCATCATCAACGGCGATTTGTTGGCAGCTCTCTACGACGAATTCAGAGACCGTTTGCTTGAGAAAAATGTGCGCTCATTCCTTCAAGTAAAAGGAGGGGTTAACAAAGGAATCCGGGATACTTTGCGGGATGAACCCGATATGTTCCTCGCATATAACAATGGCATTTCTGTCACTGCCGAGAGTGTCGAAATTGTTCGGGATGAAAACGGTAAACCTTCTATTAAACGCATTCGGGATATGCAGATTGTTAACGGAGGCCAAACTACTGCTTCTATTTTCAACGCTAAAAATGACCGCAAAATTGCAACAGATTTGTCACAAGTTTTTGTCCAGATGAAAATCTCGGTAATTCACTCTGCAGATGATATGGATGAAATTGTCCCCAGAATTTCGACTTTTGCCAATACTCAAAACAAAATTCAGGTTGCCGATTTTTCTGCTAATGATCCCTTTCACAGACGCATTGAAGAACTATCGCGTACCATCTGGGCGCCTGCCCAAGGTGGCATGAAACCTCGAAACTGGTTCTATGAGCGGGCACGCGGACAGTATGCAGATATGCTAACCCGCGAATCCACCACCAAGCGAAAAAAAGAATATAAGGAAACCCATCCTTTTTTTACCAAAACAGACCTCGCCAAGTACGAAAACACATGGGACCAGCTCCCATGGCAGGTCAGTGAGGGTGCCCAAAAGAACTTCCACAAATTTATGCTTCGTTTAAAAGAACGCAAGGGATTTTCTCCAGATGAGATTTATTATCAAAACCTCATTGCCAAAGCAATCCTGTTCCGTCAAACCGAGAAACTTGTTCAGAAGCAACAATATGGTGGATACAGGGCCAATATTGTTACATATACTCTTGCCTTTCTTTCCTTCAAGACTGCCCAGCGCATTGATTTGGAGCGGATATGGAAGGAGCAGGCTCTGACTCCGGCTTTGGAACGTGAAATCATTGAAGTTTCAAAGTTTGTTCAGAGTCTGATTGTAAATCCACCGGGCGGAGCCAATGTTGGTGAGTGGTGCAAAAAAGAAAAGTGCTGGCAGTCCATCCGCGACCATGAGTACACCCTTAGCGATGAACTTCAACTTGAACTGCTATCTGTAGCGCGACCTACCATTGGCAGTCAGCCTGCAACCGGAAGTATTGATTCGCTTACAGATGAAGAGCTGGCTTTAATTGACGAGGCTGCAGCTATTCCTGCAGAGACTTGGTTTGCACTATCGCGCTGGGCAAAGGAAACCCGGAACTTCCAGCCTTGGCAGCGTAGCCTTCTATTCTCTGTCGGAACTTTGGCTGGCCGTGGTCAAAAGCCAAGTATCAAACAAGCAACGCATGCGGTGAAAGCATATAAATCCGCTCTTGAAAAGGGATTTATCGTTTAAACGATAAGGAGGGATACCCATGTTGGAATGGCATGACTTTGTAGAACAACTGCTGTCTGAAGAAAGCAGCTTTGACGGGATCAGCCTGTCCTTCGATGGCACCGCTCATTCTGTGGGAGTCCCTCCCATTATCAAAGCCAGCGTACTGATGCTTGATAAAATGATTACACACCAAGGGAAATTCAATATTCTGGTTTTCCCTGAACGCATTCAATCAATTTTCATTTTTACGCTGATCAAGTTACTGCACAACATTGCAGAAGGGAAAATTGAGCGTGCCTATGATCCTGAAGCTTTTAAACCTGGAGAAAAGCTGAAGCTCGGAAACGCTGTGGTCGAGTTCGTAGGCATAGAAGACGAGAAAAACGAGCGGCGGATGAAGATCAAAGTGGCGGATCTAACTATCAGTGCTCCGATTGAATATTTTCCACTGTTTCAGTTAACCAATACACAGCGCCGTTTGAGCCCGTATGAAAAATATGTGGTAGAAAAGAAAAAGATAGAAGGACTTGTTTCTCACTTAACAGCAGACGAGAAGTTCTTGAAGATGCTTGCTGATTACAGGACACATATGGACAGCTCTATCGTGAGCATGACCTCAGTAATCAATGCTAAGGAACTGCTTTCTACTTGTAAACTCTGTGGCCGTGACATAAAGAGCATTCTTTTGGTTGGACAGGCAGACTATGAGGGAAATGTCAAAAATGTCGGCGCCGGGCAACTTGGTGGCGTTCCTGCTGTTGTTCTTGCATCGGATCTGTACGCAATAGCAGCACTGGCAGACCAAGGGCATCCTATTCAGTCCATAATTATTGACGGTTCCAATGCCAATATTCTTCTGAGTCAGATGGATGCGTTGGATAATTTGATGCGTTTGGGTGTTCCGATTACATGTGTGACCGATATCGTCAACTCTTTTGATTTGCAGCCATTTCTCGACAGGCAGTTCAATGTGTGGAGGTGGGATGAAACCAGCATTACTGACCACCTTTACAATGTCAACCCGTTGAGCTCAGACAGGAAAATCAAGCATTGCGCAAAACGTGAGGTTAAATACCTCGTGTCAGACGGCAATGAAATCAGTATTGCTATTCGTAAGCTGTACTTTCATCGTGGAGAGACACAGACTCTGTCGGTACAAATGCTCAAGTTGTTTGACAAGTTGTTTTCCCTTGCTTTCGTTGCTCTCCACGAAACTGTACCTTTTAATGACGATCAACTGATACGGCCAAAACTTATTTTGGACGAGTGTAGCAGTATTCTTGCCGGTGAAAAGAATTACCTTGCATCGAAAACCTACGATGATTACAGCACCATCATTAGCTGTCTGAAAAAGGTCTTTATTAAAGGATACCCCCTGCCCAAGCATGACGCTTTAGCTACCAGACTACGTAGCGAAAAATATAAAAGCATCTGCATTATTGTCCCTGAACGTTCTGATAAAAAACATGTACAGGAATATTGGCAAATGTGGTGCCGTCGGCAAAGACTTATCACGCAGGTGTATGTCTTGTATCCTGCTGAGTATTACCCTGCTTTGACAACGCAGTTTTCTGCAACGGTTGTTGTCGGTTGGTTGAAGCGCGCTATCATGCGAAAAATCCTCTATGGTTTTAATACGCAAACATATACGATTTTGCTGTATGACTATGAAAAACGGTGGAAAAACTACGACACCCAAAAATGGAACTCCGCCTTGGATAGTTTACAAAATCGGAAAACCATAGAAAGGTCCTTTGCTACAGACAAACTCCATGTATCTACCAGCAGATTTGTTCCGCCAGAACCAGTACCAGCAGATACGCCAAAAGCAGACGAATTCGCTGAAATTGAAGTAGTGCTCCGGGAAAACAAGTACCGTCAGTATGTCGCCAATGGCGGGCAGAAAGCAGCAAACGAAACAGCAGAAGCAATCCCGGTTAACTATGTTGGCGGTTACCTGGCATTTTATCGTACTGGACACAAAGTTATCTCCGCAACCAACATCATCATGAATGATGCAGATAAAATAGACGCTGTCCTTCCAGAACAACTGAAAATGGGTGATTTTGTTGTTGTCCGCGAAACCGCCAAGGACTTGATCCGCGAAATGGCAGATGTTATTTTGGCACGCTCCGGAAAAGCCGGGTTGCGAGAAATGGCCGGCAAGTGGAAAGAAGCTTTGAAAATTGAAACATTGTTCTACTCAGATGATGAAATCTATCAACATCTGCAAGGTGCAGGCTGTACCAAGGGTTACCAAGCGGTTCGCGGTTGGATTCATGACGATGATGTTATTGCCCCGCAAAGTAGACAGGATCTGGAGCACATTGCTTCAGCCACGGGCAGCGGTGTTTTGAAGGAACTGTTGGATCAGATATATGATGCTGCACAGACAGTTCGCAGCGCTCACATTCAGGCTGGCAAAGTGCTGTCGATGCATCTAAAAAGCCGGATTGTCGAAGCGTTAAAGGAATGTGAAGACATTGATCCATTCAATATTTGGGAGCCTATTGAAATGCAGGTTGAAGGGATTGGAACTGTACGCATTCTTAAAATCATTGATATTGGTGCACCTGTAACCGTTGACATTGCAGACACCAACCGCCTTATTGACGAAGAGTGAGGAGCTTAATTATGGCAATTATGATCCCTTCAGTGATTTCTCCGGAGGTAAAATCCAGTGCAGAGCGAAAAATATTTGAATGGTTTCAAAATGCACCGGGGACAGACAAATGGATTGTTCTGCATTCTCTTGGAATCACAACTCACAATAAAGTAATATATGGTGAAACCGATTTTCTTGTTTTAGCTCCGCAGCTTGGTATCTTTGCGCTTGAGGTAAAGGGTGGACGTGTAAAGCGTGAAAACGGAATCTGGTACTTCACAAACAGATACGGTAAAACCAACAGCAAAGTTCGTGGCCCGTTTGAGCAGGCAAAAGATGGAATTTTCAGCATTGTAGATGCTATGAAGAAGCGTGTTGATATCGAGCATCGCTATATTCCCAATGTTTTGTTCGGTTATGGAGTTATGTTCCCGGATATTGAATATACATCCTCCGGAATTGACGAAGAGCAGTGGCAGGTCTTTGATTCCCGTGATGGTTCCAATGTCAAGCAATTCATTAAGCGACTGGCCGAAGGGGTAAAATCCAAATGGGAAGCTTTGTATGGGCCACTTAATAAATCAAAATTGCCTGATGCTGCAGATGTCCGGTATATGGCATCTATTCTGCGCGGTGATTTTGACTGTGCCGTTTCCATGAATGTACAGCTACATAATGCCAGTGAAGCCTTAATTGCGCTGACCAAAGAGCAGTATCGCTGTCTGGATCAGCTTGATGACAATCCCCGTTGCCTGATTCAGGGCCCTGCTGGGACAGGTAAAACTCTTCTTGCAATTGAAGAAGTCAAGAAATCTGTTGCCCGTGGCGAAAAAGTTGCTCTGTTTTGCTTTAATTCTAACCTTGCTGATTGGCTTAACAGCTATTTTTCTGATATGCCGGAATCTGTTCGGCCAGAATTTGTCGGAACACTGCATAAATATATGATACAGGTAGCAAAGGAAGCCGATCTGTTACCGCCTTATCCCTATGATCCAGAGCGAATTCAGTATTATTATCAAACAGATTTGCCCGAGGCTGCGGCATATGCGTTGCTGGAAACCGGAGAACTGTTTGATAAGATTGTCGTTGATGAAGCACAGGATCTGATCCGTGACAGTTATCTTGATGTCATGGGAGGTTGTCTCAAAAAAGGATTATCCAGAGGCCGCTGGACCTTGTTTGGAGATTTTTCTATGCAGGCCATATACGCAGAGGGAGTCTCTGGCACTAAACTCATTGAAAAGCTGGATAATATTACCTCTTTTATCCGATTTAAACTTACAGTAAACTGCAGAAATACGAAGCCGATTTGCAAGGAAATCGAAACCGTGACCGGTTTCAAAGCGCCACATGATCTTTGGACTAAGGTAGATGGGCCTCCGGTACAATATCTCACCTGGTCTACAATGGAGAGCCAATGCAAGAAGCTAAAGGCTGTATTGAAGCAACTGGCTGATTCTCATATTGAACCGGAAAAAATCACCATTCTTTCCCCCAGAAAAAGAGAGGATTCTGTGGTGTCTATGCTTGACGGTTATGTAGTTAAGGATTTCAGCGTACCTCCCGGAATGAACACAACATTCTGTACGATTCAGGCGTATAAAGGTCTTGAAAATTCTGTAATCATCCTGACCGACATTGAAGGATTCTCGGCTGAAAAACTGATGTATGTGGGCTTGAGCAGAGCCTGCACAGGATTATATGTCTTGGAGAGCGATTCTGCAAAGAGAGAATACGATAATCTTTTGATGAGGAGGCTGTTCAATGAGTGATAACAGACGCGATCAACTTATCGAATTTGTTGAACGGGAATTCATTGGTCCAGATCCCATTGACTGGCCTGGTATGACGCAAAGCAACGGTCAGGAAATATTGGCTTCTGACCCTCCACGCACCCGCTACATCGCAGGCATCCTGTATCCTGCAGAAACCACTGACGATAAGGCAGACCTCAAGGATGACGAATGTGAATTGCTGGGCGAATCAGATGGAGAAGATGTGGAAGTCAAGCCCCAAAAACTTGGCGATGGTATAGTAGAATTTCTTGAGGATGCAGAAGAATTGATTAACCGTTCCAATGCATACAGACAATCTGCCATCAGCATTACCGTGTCCGTTAAAGATGGCGATGCTATTCGTGTGGCGGTATCCGCAGGCACCTATACAAAAGTGCCAGCCATGGACCCCGCCACTGGAGAACGCTTGGAAAACAAGTATAAGTATCCCCGTACTGCACTGGCCTGGGAAAATGATAATGCTCCGCTGATTTTGCCTACCCCTACTGACGGCCTTAAAAAGTTTCCGATAGGAACAACCGGACTGCAATTTGATATTACCTATCGCTACCGCACAGATGACAGTTGTATTTATACATTTACCTTGGAAAATGCAAAACCCAAGGTTAAAGAAAATGTCAGTGATGAGGAATGCTTCTTCCAATGCAAGTTTAAGCTGTTCTCCGAAAAAGGTTTTTCTCCACTGTCTGACTCACAACGGATTACACAGGACGAGGACTACCAGTCCAATCAGCTTCTCTACCGGAATGTGCGGAACTATGCCATCGGTCATGGTTGTGCAGCTGATTGGGATGACAGCGAATCTGTACTGTGGATTACTACGGCAATTTTTCCGAAATATGACATCAAACCCATAGTGCCCAGCGCGATTAAGGGAGTATCCCTTGATATGCTGAAAATGAGCCCATATGGAAGCTTTGCCGATACAATCCGCGAGCTCCGAATGATGTGTGCAAAATACCGCGAATGGATCAATGGATTACGCACAATCCGACAAGATCTGTCTACGGAGTATAAAATTACTGCAGACAGACATATAACAAACTGCGAAACCTGTCTGTCCAGAATGGAAAAAGGCGTGGAGCTGCTGGAGCAAAATGAAAATATTCGTATCGCATTCCAGTATATGAACTTAGCAATGCTGATGCAGCAACTGCATTACAACCTCCCATTGCAGAAATGGGAAGATAATGGTGCAGGTGATATCAGTCTGGTAAATCCGGTTTCTATGCCTGTTGTAACTGATGATAGTACCTGGCACAACAAAGAACAGCGGGTTTATGGCAAATGGCGTCCCTTCCAACTGGCATTTGTGTTGATGAATCTTCGCGCCATGTACGACCGTGACTGTAATGAGCGCGGAATCGTCGATCTGATCTGGTTTCCCACCGGTGGCGGTAAAACCGAAGCATATCTGGGTCTTTCTGCATATACCATCTTTATCCGCCGCCTTATGAACAAGGATGACAAAGGTACTGCTATTCTGATGCGGTATACACTTCGCCTTTTGACTGCACAGCAGTATGAGCGTGCATCCGCTATGATATGCGCCTGCGACCTCATCCGAAAGAGTCATGAAGACTTGTTCGGCAAGAACAGAATTACCATTGGTTTGTGGGTTGGTAGTTCCACTACTCCCAACAAAGTAAGCGGTGCAGTAAAAGCGTATGAAAAGCTGTATCGTGGAGAAGGTAGCAATCCTTTTGTTATGCTGAAATGCCCGTGGTGTGGTGCACAAATGGGGCCTGTACAAAAGGGCAAGAATCAGTGGGAACTTCCCGGTTACAGGAAAGTACCGCTGGGCCGGAGAAGGTTTGGTTTTGCTTTCCGGTGTCGTAATCATCAATGCGACTTCTCGACCGAGGATCTGCCGCTGTTTGTTGTGGATGAATCTATTTATGAAGAGACTCCCACATTGCTGCTGGGTACCGTGGATAAGTTCGCAATGCTTCCATTCCGCCCGAATGCGCAGAAAATATTCGGTTATGAAAACGGGGTAAAGAAGACTTCTCCGGATCTTATTATTCAGGACGAGTTGCATCTGATTTCTGGCCCTTTGGGTTCCATGGTAGGCCACTATGAAACACTGATTCACGAACTTTGTACCACAAGAACAGCATCCGGCGATATTCATCCAAAGATTATTGCGTCCACTGCAACTATCAGCCGTGCAAAAGAACAATGCCATGCTCTGTACGGCTGTGACCAGAATGATGTTTTCCAATTTCCCCCCTCTGGCCTCGATGCAGGGAACTCTTTCTTTGCAGAGGAAAAACGTAATCAAAATGGTCGGCGCTATGTAGGCATATTGGCTACGGGCTCTTCGTCCGATGCAACTACCGCAATCCGCCTGTTTGCATCGTTGCTGTATGGTGCCAAAGCGATGAGGGTTGACTCGGAAAAGGATCGTGATCCCTACTGGACCAATATTGGTTACTATAACAGTATTCGTGAACTTGGACAGGCAGCCACTTGGATTCGGGCGGACATCGATCAGCATCTGGACGTTATGTATAAGCGTCGGTTCGAAGACAAGCGGTATCCGACAAAAGAAGAGTACCGCAAGAACAGACGATACATTTGGCGGGATGAGGAACTTACCAGTCGTATCTCCGGCAGTGAAGTAACTGCCAGCCTGGCAAATCTGGGAATTCGATATCCCGGCGAAGTGGATTCCGAAGGGAAAATCAAGGAACATCCCATCGATATTTGCCTTGCCACAAACATGATTTCCGTTGGCTTGGATGTATCCAGACTTGGCCTGATGACCGTGGCTGGGCAGCCCAAAACCACATCTGAATATATTCAGGCAACCAGCCGCGTTGGACGTGATGCAGAAAATGCTCCTGGTCTTGTTTTTGTTTTGTACCGGCCCGGCCGTCCAAGGGACAAATCCCACTATGAACAATTCAGGTCCTATCACTCCCGCGTATATTGCAATGTTGAACCGACAAGTGTTACACCCTTCTCAGCACCTGTACGTGAGCGTGCTTTACACGCAATCATGGTAGGCATGATGCGGTTGGAAAGTGATGACAGATTCAATGAAGATCCGCCCCGTTTCCCTAATGATGGCCTGATTGATAAAGTCCGCAGCGTTATTGAAAACCGTGTGGATGATATCGATAGCGAAGAACTGGATGCAACACTGAACCGCATGGAATACATCCTGCAGTGTTGGGAGGACTGGAATCCCCGGAAATGGGAGCCTGCTAAAAATCCTGACTGGTCTTATGCTGATCCCGTTCCCTTAATGTATTCTGCAGGAAGTCATCCCAATGAGGCATGGGGTTCACGGGGAATTGAGACCCCCACTTCTATGCGCAGCGTAGATGCATCCTGCGAAGCCGAAGTTCTTACAAACCGCTATGTACCGAAGGAGGGCTAAGTAATGGCACATAATAACAGACCTATGCGCAGAAGTGCCCTGATTGGTCCGTGGGGTGTTGGCGCAATTGTTCCATTTCCCAATGACGAATCTTTGATGATTGCCGGCCTGGATATGTGGCGGTACAATGATGCAACACCTTTTGTAATAAAAGATGAGCGTCTTCTGCGCCGACTGGGTGTTCAGGAATTGCGCTGGCCCCCTGATTTTCGGGAAAATAATGCCGACCCGCAGAACTGTTTTCTGAAGATTCCGGCGGTGAGATTTCCTACATGGCATTATTGCCCGTTCTGCGGCACTATGGAAAAGACAACATTCTATCAGCAACAGCCAGAATGTGAGTGCTATCCATGGCCTAACGGCAGAAAGTGCAATCCAGCATTTCGACACAGAAGGAAGCTGATTCCGGAGCGTTTCATCGTTATTTGCCCGGACGGTCATATTGATGATTTCCCAGTAGCTGAATGGCTTCATCAGGACCCCGGATACCGGTATAATCCGGAGACCTGCAAAATCAGAAGAAGTACCGGTGGTTCATCTGCTTCTCTGAGTGGTGTGTATTATGAGTGTACCTGCGGTGCAAGAAAAAACATTGCTGGTGCTACTAAGCCCGGAGCATTATCCAAGATTGGATACAGATGCAAAGGTACTAAACCATGGCTTGGTATGGACAGCGATGAAGAGCATCCTTGTGGCCGTGCCGATGTACGAGTGGTTCTCCGGGGTGCTACGAATGTATGGTTTGCTGATACCAGAAGTTCCATTTACATTCCAACCGATGATGAACAGGCAACAAAGAAAATTCTCGCTGTACTGGATGAGTTTTTTGATTCAGTAAGTGCACGTCGGGTTAACGGCGAATTGGACCGAAGCTTTATTTATATGTTGGCAGATGCTAAACATGTTGACCGGGAAGCTCTTTACAATGCATTTATTCGCCGGGATCAGGGGTTGGAAGGGTTACCGGATATTACAGAAGAAATATCTGAAGACGAGTATCGGCTTGCAGAGTACAATGTGCTGATAAAATCCAGTGGCGGCGATGCACAGCGCTTCCATTCAAAAAATTATCCGATTTCCTACTACGATCCAGTCATCAGCAAATACTTCAAGAGCATTTCCCTTGTACATAAGCTTCAGGAGACCCGTGCTTTCGTTGGATTCTCACGTGCGGAACCCAGTGAGATGCCTATCTCTGAGCGAAAGAAAATGCTTAGACTGGGCAGTGAAAACTGGCTCCCAGCCATTCAGGTTCATGGCGAAGGTATTTTCTTTGAATTTAACAAGGAAGCGGTAGAAGAATGGGCGCAACGGCCTGCTGTCTTGGCACGGCTGCGTAACCTTCAGGATTCTTACCGAAACTCAAAGTTTGGTGCAAATGTCACCGGAGATCTTCGCCCGGAATTCGTTTTGATTCATACTTTTGCCCACCTGATCATCAACCAGCTCAGCTTTGAATGTGGCTATGGCAGTTCCTCTATTCGGGAAAGAATTTACTGTGAAAAAGCAGAAAATAAGTATGGTATGTACGGTGTCCTTATTTACACAGCTTCCGGTGATTCTGAAGGTTCCCTCGGCGGCTTGGTTCGCCAGGGTGCAAAGGATCATATAGAGGATACGATCCGTGATGCAGTACGGAATGCCGCATGGTGCTCTTCGGACCCAGTTTGCATTCAGTCTTACGGACAAGGTCCGGAATCCTGTAACTTGGCAGCATGCCATAACTGTGCGCTGTTGCCGGAAACCTGTTGCGAATGCGGCAACAGGCTGCTGGATCGCGGCACAGTCGTTGGCACGCTGGATAACAAATCCATTGGATTTTTTGCTGAATTACTGGACCAGTGAGGTGATTGTATGCATGTTATCCTGTCTCAAAAGGTGGATAGTGAGTCTTCCTACACAGATGAACTGTTCAACTCATACCATTATCCCGCCAGGTATAAAAATCAACTGCACAAAGGAGATATTTTCATTTATTACCAAGGCAATCGATACGACAAGAGTCAGCGGTATTATTTTGGAGTAGGCTCTGTTGGCGAAATTCAGACTACAGATGGAGAAAACTACTATGCTAAACTTCTGGATTGCCAACAGTTTGAACGGAAGGTTCCAATTTATCTCCCTGACGGTGGATATATTGAACAACTTGGTTTCGAAACAGTTCGAAAGAGTCTCAATCCTCCTTGGCAAAGTTCTATTCGCCCGTTGTCCCAAGAAGCCTACGATTATATATTAAAAGCCGCTGGTATTCAACTATCTTCTGAGCCTGTGCATCAAGACTCGATAGACGTGTTGAAAGATAAGTTAAAGCTTGCTGTCAGAGACTTTTATGTCGAGGGTAATTCTTCGGCAATACATCGTATCGAAAGCATTGCGTCCGCTATCGGCCGGGCAACATCTACTTCCGGAAAAGAAAATGAACATACCAAGTCTTCTCGCTATAGTCCGACAGTGAGTCAAGTTGAAAAGCTTTCCCGTTTGCTTGATTATTGTAAAACTATGAGAATGTCATATTCTTACAAACCAATTTTAATTCTGGCACTACTTCACTATGGTGACCGGGATGGCTGTATTTCTATTGAAAATGCTGCAGTCTATTTTCGTGAATACTTTTCAAATAGGAAAGCACAAGGACTGGCAATTGAGAAGAAACAGTGTATATATCTGAGAGACGATGTGACCGATGCACAAATAATCGCAAATCTTCTTTCTAACCCCGTAAAGGCATTGATAGAGAGCGGCTTTTTCTTTTATAACGAAGGCTCGCATATATTTTCTGTTTCTCCGGACATCTGGAGCACGATTGATATATCCAATAAAGCTGCGATTACGAGAATATGTCGTCAAAAACTGAAAGACTACTACAAAGACTAATTGAAATGGGGGATTGTTATGGCCGATGTCCATTCTCCGGAAACCAGAAGCTATAATATGTCCCGTATTCGTGGAAAGAATACTAAACCAGAAGAACTTGTCAGAAAATACTTGTTTTCTCAAGGATTCCGATACAGAAAAAATGACGCTCGGCTTCCAGGAAAACCGGATATTGTTCTTCCCAAATATAAGACTGTGATCTTTGTAAACGGTTGTTTCTGGCATGGGCATGAAGGTTGTCACTATTTTGTGTGGCCTAAGAATAATGCGGAATTTTGGAAAAAGAAAATAGGCTCCAACATTGAGCGCGATGCTAAAAATCACGCCCTCCTCGCCAAGCTCGGATGGAATGTGATTGTAGTTTGGGAATGTGAACTGAAACGGTCAACAGCTGAAGAGACACTCAATCTCTTAGTACATTGCATCGTGCAGCGGCAGTCATATGGTAACAGCGACTAAAAGTTTTGTATTTCTCCGGGAAAAGCAATTGTGTGACAACAATTTTTCTGCCTATTGGGATGCTAACTTCGCTACTCTTATCCAAAAGACCGCACCTGCTCGTATGAACAGGTGCGGCCCTCTAATTTGACGGAAATTTAATTCAGTCTGAAGTAACAGGTATTTTTCCCTTTTCCTTCTTTTTTCAGTTCACCAACTGCGACTAACTTCCGCAAGGCACCCTCAATGGAACTGTCGCTGAGCGTCGGACAAAGCTCGCGGATGTCCTGCTTATTGAATCGCCCGATTCTATTCTTGCTTGCTCTGCGCACCATTTCCAGTGCAGGCAGTTTGGTTTCCACAAGCGCCACGCGATCCTCGAAGTCTTTGTAGGCGGCAAGGATCGTTCCGAGCAGATACTTGATGAAAGGCACTACATCCTCGTTGCCTTCGTGCCAGCCGGTTTGCGCCTGTGCAAGTGCGTCGTAATACAGATCCTTGTTTTTGGCGATTTTGGCTTCAAGGGAGATATACTTGCCGACATAAAATCCGTTTCGGTACAGAAGCAGCGTTGTGAGCAATCGGCTCATTCTCCCGTTTCCGTCATTGAAGGGGTGGATACACAGAAAGTCATGGATGAAAACCGGAATTGCAATCAACGGCTCCAGTTCCATATTTCCAATCACACGGTTGTATTCCTCGCAGATTCTGTCCAGCGCTTCCGGCGTTTCATAAGGGGCAAGCGGCGTGAACAGCGTTTCCACATGACCGTCCGGATAGGTGGCTGTGATATAGTTCTGCGTAGCTTTGGTGCGACCCGCAAGCGGGTTATTCATGTGGCTGTAGAGGATTTTGTGAAGCTGCAGGATGTAGTTCTGCGTAATTGGAATCGCGTCAAAGCTCTCGTGAATGATACTCAGCACATCGCGGTATCCAGCGATCTCCTGCTCATCTCGGTTCCTCGGCGTGGTTTTCTCCTCGACGAGCTGCCGGATTCGGGTACTCGTGGTGACAATGCCCTCAATGGCATTCGATGCCTCGGTGCTCTGTATCTTGGCAATCTCCACGAGCTTTTCGAGTTCCTCCGGGCGCTGCTTCAAATACAGTTCCTGCTTTCCAGCTTCCTTATATATGGCTGCAATCAGGCCAAGAACATCCGAGTCCCACTTCTGTTCCTTGATTACGGAGTAATTGAAGGTTCTCATTCTCTTGCCCCCTTTCGTTTTCCCTTAAATGATATCGAAAAATAAGGGAATAGTCAATAGGCTGTGCCATAAATCCCTTACTATTATGCCTGTATTAAGGGATTTATACCCAGGGAGCAAGAAAAGTACCTCTGCCTATCTTCCCACCTATTCTTTGTCTATAGCGGCTCAACCTTTGAGCTGCCGCCCTTGCAGAAACCACTTGCACACCCCTACCATTAGAGTTACAATTCAGGTAATCCAAAACGATTCCCGCTGAGGGCCGGCGAAAGTTCACCGAAAGGAGCAGCTGACATGGATAAAGAGCGTATGGCAGCATTAGAGGAAATTGAATCTCATGGTGCCGAGAACGGCTGGGTTGCCCCGATGACAGAGGAAGACAGAGAGTTCTTTGCATATTTTCGCTCGGTGTTTAATCGCTACAATATTTCGCCTTCAAAGGCAACACGGCTGGAGTATGATTTTGTGACGAGAATTTCGGAGAGTGATTTTTACCTTCAGAATGCAACTACATGAGGTTATTCTTTGTCTATTGCGGTGCAAATTTTGCCCCATATAACTCCACAGGAATATCTCGCCTAATCATCAGTCACTTAACATGGCAAAATCTTATAACACCTATGATGGAGGTAATTAGCAATGACAGAAACACAAAACAGAGTCACAGCATGCTTAAACTCCGCCCTTCAAAGTTTTAATCAAAATGAGCAGTATTTGATATCCAGAGATTTAAGCGAACGGTGTATTTGCGCTAAGTTTGCTTCATATCTCGAACGTGCTATTGCAGAATCTGAATTTTGCGAGTATGTAGTAGACGTAGAATATAACCGTGGAAGCCGCGGGAACGAGCACGCCGCTAAAGTGTTAAACGGTCATAAAATTGTTGTAGATTTAATTGTACATAAGCGGGGCTATGACGAGCAGAGAGGGTTTAATAATCTTTTTTGTATTGAAATGAAGAAAGCCTACAAGCGCTGCGATCTTTCATCAGACAAGGAGCGCTTAAGAATCCTGACAGATAACTTTTGTGGCTTTGGGTATAAAGCCGGATTTATGATTACAGCTACTGCAGATAAGATCCATGATGAATATAAGTTAGTAGTTGAAAGTGCTTTCTATAATCACTCCGAAAATTAGCTTCACTTTTCTTATCTATAGCAACTCAACTTCTGTCTCACCTCTCGCAGAAACCACTTGCATAATCGCCTGTTCAGAGTTACAATGCAGCCAACAGCAACGAGAAACGCTTCCCGTCCGGCCCCGGTGACAGTTCACCGGAAACCGGGCGGGAAGCGTTTTTGACCACATAGATTACCACATACGGCTCCGGAACACTCGGAAACAGCGGAGATAAGAGCGCCAAAGAGTAAGTGAAACAAATAGGAAACGGCTGAAAACCGCTATAAACAAGCGAAAAAAGTGTTCTCAATAAGTTTGGGAGTGCCGTGGTTGTATCCGGGATAGGGTGAGGCGAAACGCCGCAAAGCCTTGCAACACGGGCAATAGAGGGTTTTTCCCCGGTTGCCGAAAGCGGCACAAAAACGGCTTTGACCACAGGAATGACCACAGACAGAAAAAACTTTATTTTTACCCCTCGCCGTGGTATCATGGCAGAAATTGAATATCCGGGTGTAGCTCAACTGGTAGGGCGCGACATTTGGGATGTCGAGGTTGGGTGTTCAAGTCACCTCACTCGGACCAAAATCCCTCTGAAATCGTTGATTTCAGAGGGATTTTCTTATTCTTTGTCTATTGCGGCGCAAAATCTGAAGAATAGCTCGTTACCTTCTCTTCTCAGATTGTGGGTGTTCTCCTCCTCCGAGCCACTCACCAGTCGTTAGCCAAATTTCATAATAAAATAGCCACTCAACAATCCAAGGAATAACAGTGTTTGCCAGTAGTTTATATCTTGAGAACTCGAATGCGTATCGATACAAGCATATTTCAACCCATTGATTATTAGGATCTATCAAATACTTGTGCGGGAAATCCTCCGCATCAAGATTCTGAAGCTCATCTCCAAACACCCTTATTTTAGGCAGACTCCCAATTCTGTATGTCATAAGCACAGAATATTCTTTAGATAATGGTGTTGGCCTCACCCCTTTACTAAACCACCAAAGTGTTCCATGTTTTATTTCACACATAGATGATGGATATGAAGCCTTAAGAGCAATCATCTGATCAAATAATCGCCATTCTTTTTTGCGCATATAGCTCTTATTTGCCAAAGAAAGTGTGCTCCTTTACCTGTTTATCTCCTTTTTGCTGCGACACATTTAGTCCACCGCCTAACCCGCTAATATAAAGATTCCCATTTTTTCTGGCAGTAAGTACATCATTGCCTAAGGAGTTGACCGCGCGTTCGACGGGTGCTTGTCCGAGTAGATGCTTGTAGTGCTCAGCCACCGTATTAATGCCATAACAACTCAACGGATCGGTGGCGAGTTCCTTCTGCGCACGATTTACCCACTTGAAAAAAGCATCACGCTTGATTGGCTCGAGAGCCCATTTATCTGCAAAGTTTTCTTCTTTCATTACTGGATTTTCTACCCAATACACACCATTTCGGCAATTGATATGTTCCGGCATTTTGACCAGGACATTACGTAGGGCTTCGTAAACATCAGTCTCACCACCATAGGCCTGCGCTGCAAGTGTAGTAATAATAATCGAAATGGGTACAACATCAGGATTGCTCTGAAAGCAAATATCTCTGTGGCGTTTTAACAGCTGGATTACTTTTTGAAGAGGCGTACGCATTTTATAGGTTGGGACTTTGTCGATTCCCACCTGATTTTTGGCCGCAAATTCGCGTTTTTGAATCATTAGAATATCCATCATTCGCTTTTCAAACCAAATGTGATAGGCATATGGGTTGCTGAATCTTTCCTCATAGTACCCGTCAGCTATCTTGTGAGTCAGTTTTATATCGGTAATATACGGCTCGATAAAGTATTCCAATCGAGGGACACACGGAAGAATATCCATATGAAATTCCTCATATTGCATTGTCCAGCACCGTTTTCCCTCTTTCTCCAAGAGGTGATTATAAAGTTTGTGTTCTTTTAACCGATTACCAACCATATTTTTGATTTCCAAAAGTGACAACTTCTGACCATTTCGCAGTAGGCAGACTAAATCCATATCATAGTCGTCACGGTCATCAATAGGCCTAATCACCGTTCCTAAATTCATCGACCCCTGAGGCATAATCTTGACATCATACGGAATACCATCGCCTAACCATTGTCCTACAGCGGTATAGCTTTTGATGGCTTTCTCCTGCATAGTTTGCGTAATATTAAGTTCATCTGCGATTCTACTCAGGAGTGTCCCGAGCGCCAGTTCTTGTTGTGTCATTAATCGATACCTCCTATTGTAATAGTCTCAAAAAAGCCGTTGTCTTCGTCATAAATTTTCAACTTGGGATAAACTCCGGGCATATACTTTCTTCCAACTTCAAATGCTGCTGATGCTGGCATTGCAGAAAAGACGGAAACCTCATTGGTATGGGGATAAACATTTTTTATGATGTCACAAGCCTCTTGGTATTTACCCCAAAAATTGGCCAAGTCCTCTGGACTTTGTATGCAATCTACGCCAGTATGTCTTGCTTTCACAAAAAATAAAACATCTGCATCAAATACCGACATCACTCTTTCGGGTGCAATATCGGCCGTTAAAGAAAATATCAATGCTATTTTCTTACCATCTCTAATTTTGCAAGTTTCAATTAAAAAGGTATTTACTTCTCCGTGCGCGGGCCAAATCCAACTATCCGACGCCCGGTGATATTGAAAAATATCAGCACGCACTTTATCACCAATCAAATAACCTAATTTTATTATCAAAGGAATCGGTGCAAGGGGAAATATCGAGAAATGCGCATCCGCTTCATCTTCTAATATTGAACCTATCCTTCGGTAAAACTTCGTCATTAACTCCTTAGACGCCTCATCCCAATATTGAGGTGAACGATATTCTGATGCTGCACTAATTGCTATTCTTTGTCCGCGCAAAGAAGCGACTCGCTTGCTGGGCATAATTGCATGAGCCGCCAAATTGAAATCAATTGTCACATGGGTACGCCCCTTAATTGCTGCTGAAAACAAGAGAATCTCCGATGCTTCCTTATATATCATTCCACATTGTTCAGAAATAGCTGTTTCGTGACGAAGTTTCATATCTAAAAGAATATCTTCGGTATATTTTTCAGGAAAGGCATCAATTTCTTTGTGGTGTATGGGACACATCAACATTAAATTACTTAGTTTATCTGATAGTTGATGTGAACGTTTCAAATCGCCCCTTGGTCCTTTAGGACTTGATGCAACAATATGGGCGATATTCGATTTATTAAACTCAGCTAAAGTCAATTCGTCTCGGAACAAATACTGGTTGCATCCATCAAATTGGCAACGCCCTGCAGCGGCCGCACATAATTGAAATAGTGTCAACGACTTAGGGTCTGGTCCTCGATCATCCTTTGTTTTTCCCATACAATCACCCTCTTTTATAACTCTATATTATCGGGGAAATTCTCTGGGTGGGTAGAGCAACCTACCCGGAGAATTTAGAAGAGATTATTTCTCTTTTCGAACTCCTTTAAAAGGAGTTCCATCCTGCTTGACATCCATAAAGCGACCGGTCTGAGTATCTCGCTTTATCCAGCAATTAATCTTAGGATTAAAGGTCTGGGAGCGCTGTTTCACCGCACCATTTCTATGTCCATCGCCCTTAGGGGGATTGGTCGCCATTGTCTCACCTCCTTCTTTGTAGATATTCTCATTATATCATATGCCAGTCGAAAGATCAACAAATTGAGTAAAGCATTTTACTATTGATAAAAATAAGTAAAACTATTGAAAAAATGAACCGTAATTGCTATAATATAAAAATACAAACAAGAGGGAGACTTAGATATGCCGCGTGCAATAGTAACGCCGGAGCTCGCTGAAACGCTTCGGGGAATTCGTTTGCAAAATAAAATACAGGCCAAGAGTCTTGCTGCATATATTGGGAAAAGCCCTGCATTTATTTCTAAGTTGGAAAGCGGCAATATTCAAACCATCGATACCAAGGAACTATATTCAATTTTGCAATTTATTTCTGGAGAGAATAGTTCTACTGAGTTGGCAGAACAGATATACGCATCACTCAGATTTAAGTATTCGTCAAAAGAAATTGAAGAGCAATTATGGTTTACCAACTATGATACGGTAGAATGCCTTTTGCCCATACCTGAAGCATTAATTGATGATATGGTAACTCGACTTGGGACCCTTGGGGTATCACGTTCATATTTAAATACGCGAATAAATGCGAATGAAGCTCTGTCTCCGGAAGATATCAATGATGATTCAATCGAGTTTAATCAATGGTATCACCAAAGCAGTATAGGTGGTAATGCTCAAAGTATAAAAATCAAATTATCAGAACAGCGCATGAACGCAATACTTGATAAAGAGGTCGATGTTGCTCCATATGTATTTGTTTTCTGTATTTTATTCTATATTTTAAAAATCGAAAAATATGGACACACAATTGACTTATTAGATGATGAAAATAGCGAGCTTATGAGAATGACAACAGACATTCTGAATTCTCATAAATTTCTTTGTATATCCGAAAAAAACAATCTGATAGCTGAAAAAGAAACTCAAGAAGAAGTTTATGAAATATTAAGCTCATTCGATAATGCTAATATAGAGATACTAAGCGATATTATATCTGGCTTTAGATTTGCCTCTGAACATAACATAAAAACAACGAATGAACAGCTCCAAGCATTTCGCCAAAATATGCATTGGGATCTTGGCTTCATGCTGAGAGTTATCAGTTTGGATTTCAAATCTTTGGAAAAGACGAGCTTTAGCAACAAAAAAGCATTAATTTCCGAAATGGAGAAATTGGTTTCCAAATATGCACAGTTGTCTGAAATGCATAACATCGAAGAGTATTAATCTTGCTAAACAGTGAAAACCACCGACATGGGCACCAATTACTCGGTACCCATGTCGGTGATTCTTTTTATTTACTCTTTTTCGCCTTTTTCTTCCGCCCTTCCTTCTTATCCTTCTCCGGCTCCTGTGGTGACAGCGCACCCTCCGCCTTCTGTCGTTTCAGTTCTGCAATCTCCGCTTTCATCTCCACGATCAGCACCTTCAGTTTTTCCTCGCACTCCTCGCGGGTGCGGGCGTAGACATTGCGGGCGTGTTTTTTACCGTCGGGCCATTTGGGAGAATAGCGTCCTTCAAAGAGGTGGTCGTTGATCTCACTGACGCAGCCGGTGCCAGACCTGCGTTTGCGGCCCACGTAGGGCTTGAAATCGGTCATACTCGGCTTTTCCGCCGTGGCTGGGGCAGTTTCCTGCCCCGGCTCTGAAGCGTCCTCCTGCGGCGCTGCTTTGCCGA
>OKVK01000513.1_pt1 | contig 25708 bp, 25 predicted proteins | sample 1604771 | NCBI WGS metagenome assembly OKVK01 (sample SAMN01760906, study PRJEB22395) | human gut metagenome | reverse complement strand
GCAAATATCCCACGCTGGATGTGGCGGGTGCGCTGAAGGAGCTGCACGACTACGCGATCCCCAGAGTGTTTTCTGATGAACCGGAGGCGCAGGCATGAGCGGCGAAAAAGCACCTAAAAAGCAAAGCTTTTTACAGGGCGTGGCGGTCTTAACCGCCGCGACCATCATTGTCAAGCTTCTCGGCTTCATTTATAAGGTTCCCCTGCAGAATATCCTGCAGGAGCGGGGCTTCGGCTATTTTAACACGGCCTATGACGTGTACAACGTCCTGCTGATGATTTCCACGACGGGCCTGCCTGTCGCTGTCAGCCGGATGATCTCACAGGCGCAGGCGCTGGAGAATTACGCGCAGATCCGCAAGATCTACTCCGTCTCCATGAAGGTCTTCCTGACCATTGGTGTGATCGGTACGCTTGTGATGCTCGTATTCTGCAAGCCGCTGTCTGTCATGGTCACGACGAATGAAAATTCGTGGGCGGCCATTGCGGCGCTGTCGCCGTGCGTGCTGCTCATCTGCATTGTCTCGGCCCACCGGGGCTTCTTCCAGGGACAGAGCAACATGACCCCCACGTCCGTCAGCCAGGTCTACGAGGCCATGATTCGCGTGGCCTTCGGTCTCGGCGGTGCATATCTGATGCTCAAAAAAACCGGCAGTCTCGTCTATGCGGCTGCGGGCGGCATCTTCGGCGTGACGGCAGGCTGCATCGTGGCGGTCGTGTATCTGCGCATCCAGTTCGGCAAGTCCAACCAGATCCTGCGGCAGGGCGGGGGAGAGGCCAAGTCCACCCGCCAGACGATGAAGGAACTGCTCGTCATTGCCATCCCCATTACGCTGGGCTCAGCAGGACTGCAGATCATCAATCTGTTCGACACGATGATCTATATGCGGCGGCTGACCGGCGCGCTTGCGTGGTCGTCCGACGCGGCGGATACGGCCAAGGGCATCTATAACTTCTGCCAGACGATCTTCAATCTGCCGTGCTCACTCATTACGCCCATCACGATCTCGATCATCCCGACCGTGACTGCTGCACTGACCAAAAACAACGTTGCGGGTGCGCGGCATACGGAGGAGTCCGCTGTGCGTACCATGAGCCTGATCGCCATGCCGTGCGCGGTGGGGCTGGCTGTGCTGTCGGAGCCAATCATTCGTCTGCTTGCGGGCAACTATGGCCCCGAGAGTGTTGCGACCGCGACGCCGATTCTGGCCTATCTCGGCATTGCTGTGATCTTCAACAGTACGGTTCTGCTGTTCAACGCCATCATGCAGGCGCACGGCGACGTGACGACGCCGGTTATCAATATGCTCATCGGCGGCGTTGTGAAGGTCATCGTCAACTATGTCCTCGTGGCGATCCCGTCTCTCAACATCATCGGCGCGGCCATCGGCACCATCGTCTGCTATGTGACCATCACGGTGCTCGATCTCATTGCCATGCGCCGGTCTGTCACGACGCGCCCGGCCATTTTCCGCAATGTGATCCGTCCGGCGGCAGCCGCAGGCATCATGGGCGCGGCGACATTCTTTGCCGCCGCGCTGCTGCGGAATCTGACAGACTCGAATACGGTCGTCTGCCTTGGTGCGCTGATTGCGGCGGTTCTTGTATATGTGATTTTCGTCATCATTCTGCGGTGCATCACTTATGAGGACTGCATGCTGCTGCCAAAGGGCGAAAAAATTGCAAAAATCCTGCATATCAAACAAAAAACATGAACTTCCTACTTGCGAAAGAGACGAAAGTATGATAAATTTTACTAGCAAACCGCGCTATGTGCTGGACGACCTGATCCGGCTGGTGCATGCGCTGCGCGCGCCGGGCGGCTGCCCGTGGGACGCGGCGCAGACGCACCTGTCTATCCGCCGGAATTTCCTTGAGGAAGCCTATGAGGCCTGCGAAGCGCTTGACTGTGACGACGAAGCCATGCTCCGCGAGGAACTGGGCGACGTGCTGCTTCAGGTGCTGTTCCACGCGGATATCGAGGCTGACCGCGGCCGCATGACCATCGACGACATTGCCGACGCGGAATGCAGAAAACTCATCTTCCGTCACCCATTCCTGTTCGGCGGCGAGAGGGCCAGCTGGGACGAACTGAAAAAGCAGGAAAAGGGACAGAAAACGACCGGCGAGGCCATGCAGGGTGTCGCCAGATCGCTCCCGGCGACGTGGCGGGCGGAGAAAATTCAGAAAAAGGCCGCAAAAACCGGCTTCCGCTGGGAATCCGCCGGACAGGCGCTGGATAAACTAGCAGAAGAAGCGCAGGAACTGCGCGAGGCTGTGCGGGACAACACGAACATCGACGAGGAACTGGGCGATATGCTCTTTGCTGCTGTCCGTGTCGCCTCCACGTTGGACAAGGACCCCGAACAGGCGCTGCACAGCGCCTGTGAAAAGTTCATCAGACGATTTACCGCTATGGAGCAGAGCATTCTTGCGGAGGGACGTACTCTGGAGGAGGTATCCCGAGAGGAACTGCTTGCCAGTTGGGACGCGCAAAAACGTAACGGGCGGTGAACAATAAATTCATACTTTATGAAAAGAGGATCTACACATGAATAAGACTGAATTGATCGCGGAAGTCGCAAAGAAGTGCGGCATGTCCAAGAAGGATGCCGAAAAGGCTGTCACCACCACGTTCGACACCATTACGGAAGCACTGAGCCAGGGCGACAAGGTCCAGCTTGTCGGCTTCGGCGGCTTCGAGACGAAGAAGCGCGAGGCGCGTATGGGCCGCAACCCCAAGACGAAGGAAGCCATCGAGATTCCGGCGACCACTATCCCCGTCTTCAAGGCCGGCAAGGCGCTCAAGGAAAAGACCGCGAAGTAATCTGCGCAGCAGGTCTGAGATCATTCAGAGCAGGATAAAAAGGACGCGGCCTGTGCCGCGTCCTTTTCGGCATTGACAGACGCAGGGAAAACAAGGAGGAACGGGCAATGGCGGAGTTTTCTCTTCCGCACGACCACGGTGCGCATGGACACACGGAAGATCTGCATCGGGAACTGAAGAATGTGGAGCATTTCGGCGCGGTGTGCGATATTTTCAAGCAGCTGAGCGACCCGACGCGGGTGCGCATTTTCTGGCTGCTCAGCCACCGGGAGGAATGCGTCATCAACATTGCGGCGCTGCTTGAAATGTCGAGCCCCGCCGTCTCGCACCATCTGCGTTCGCTTGCACAGAGCGGGCTGATCGAGAGCCGCCGGTGCGGCAAGGAGGTCTACTACAAGGCAGGCGACACGGTACAGATCAAACTCTTGCACGAGATCGTCGAGCAGGTCATGCAGATCGCCTGCCCGGAGAAGACAGTCGATTTTCAGGCCTCGCAGGAGCAGATCATCCGCCATGTCCACGACGAACTGACAAACAATCTCGCTGAGCGCGTCACGATTGAGGAACTGTCCCGAAAGTATCTGATGAATACAACGACGCTCAAGCGCTGCTTCAAGCAGGTCTACGGCGAGACGATCGCCGCGCACATGAAAAAGCACCGGATGGAGGAGGCGGCGTCGCTGCTTTTAAAAACGCAGAACGATATCGCCGCCATTGCGCAGGCAGTCGGCTATGAGAGCCAGAGCCGGTTCACCGCAGCGTTCAAGGAAACCTACGGCGAACTGCCGACAGAATACCGCCGGAAGCGGTCATAAAAAAACCCGGTCTTTCCCTATGGAAAGACCGGATATTTTTTGGGCGCTAGGTCTTACTGGTTGTCGGAAACGACGGGAATCGAAATGGTATGAAGCTCGGCCTGAACGTGGTCAAATTCTTCCCGGCTGGCGTTTATGGCGGCCTGAAGGCGATGAAGGCGCTCTCTGCTCCGTTCGGCGGAATTAAATTCATCCCGACCGGCGGAATAGACGCGAAAACCTGAAAGAATATCTGGAAGCGCCGTTTGTTCACGCCGGCGGCGGAAGCTGGCTGTGCCCGAAAAAAGAAATTGCCGCAGGTAATTTCGACGCAGTGACAGCACTTTGCCACGAAGCTTCGCGGATCGTCAAGGAGGTGCGCGGATGAAAGTCTTGACATTTGGAGAAATCATGCTCCGCCTGAAAGCACTGGGACACGAGCGATTCTTCCAGTCTCCGATGCTGGAAGCCACCTTCGGCGGCGGCGAGGCAAACGTAGCAGTAAGCCTTGCAAATTACGGCATGGACGCGGAATTCCTGACCGTCCTGCCGCAGAACGATATTGCCAATGCTTGCATCCGCGAACTGCGCTACTTCGGCGTAGACACGAAAAAATCGTCCGCGGCGACGGACGGATGGGGATTTATTATCTCGAAGCTGGTGCGAACCAGCTTCCCAGTAAGGTCGTCTATGACCGCGCGTATTCGTCGATTGCGCTTGCAAAGCCCGGCAATATCGACTGGAACAAGGCATTTGACGGCGTGGACTGGTTCCACATCACGGGAATCACACCCGCAATCTCGGAATCTGCAATGGAACTGAGCTTGGAATCCGTCAGGGAAGCAAAAAAGCGGAATATCACCGTTTCCTGCGACTTGAATTACCGTAAAAACCTCTGGAAATACGGCAAAAAGGCCAGTGAGGTCATGCGGGAGCTTGCCAAGTACGTCGATGTTGCGATTGCCAACGAAGAAGATGTGCAGAAGTCGCTGGAAATTACCGTCGATGTGAACATCGAATCCGGCGAGCTTGTCCGCGAGAAATACCGCGCACTCGGCAATAAGGTTCTCGAAGCGTATCCAAATATGCAGTGCATCGCCATCACGCTCCGTGAGAGCCACAGCGCCGATTGGAATGGCTGGGCGGCGTGCCTGAATGACGGCAAGGGCTTCTATGTCTCAAAGAAATATGAAATCCGCGACATTATTGACCGCGTGGGCAGCGGCGACAGCTTTGCGGGCGGCCTGATCTATGGCCTGAACCATTACAAAGGCAAGCAGTCCGCACTGGAATTCGCAGTCGCGGCAAGCTGCCTCAAGCACAGCGTCATCGGCGATTTCAACCGCGTGTCCGTCTCCGACGTGGAAAAACTCATGGGCGGCGACGGTACGGGGCGCGTGCAGAGATAAAAGCCGCTGTATTCTGCGTTATAAAACATCAGCGCCCGGCTCTTTTCCAGAGCCGGGCGTCAGTATTCAGACTAGAAGCACCAGATGGTACACTGCAAACGCAGCCAGCCATGCGATGCAGCACTGGGAAAGCGCAATGAGCGCTGCACGCAGCGCAGAGCCCGTCTCGCGCCGGATGGCGGCAATAGCCGCCACACACGGGGTATACAAGAGCGTGAAGACCAGAAAACTCAGCGCGGCTTTTGCAGTAAAGAGCGTCGAGATGGCGGCGGTACCCAGCAGAATCTGAAGTGTGCTGACGACGGATTCCTTCGCAATAAAGCCGGTGATCAGCGCTGTCGCACAGCGCCAGTCTGCGAAGCCCAGCGGCGCGAAGACAGGCGCGAGCCAGCGGCCGACTATGGCGAGCAGGCTCTGCTCACTGCTGTCTACAACATTCAGCCGCGCGTCGAAGCTTTGCAGGAACCAGATGACGATGGTTGCAAGGAAAATGACTGTGAAGGCACGCTCGATAAAATCCTTTGCCTTGTCCCAGAGCAGAAGTGCAACGCTCTTGAGGCTTGGCAGCCGGTAATTCGGCAGTTCCATTACAAATGGAACCGGCCGGCCGCGGAAGGCAGACTTGAGCACCAGCGCGGAGAGAATGCCGAACAGGATGCCGAGCACATACAGCCCGATCATTACAAGCGCGGCATACTTCGGAAAGAACGCTGCCGAGAAAAATGCGTAGATCGGGATTTTTGCCGAGCAACTCATAAAGGGCGTGAGCAGGATGGTCATGGTGCGGTCGCGCTCCGACGGGAGCGTCCGTGCCGCCATGACTGCCGGGACCGTGCAGCCGAAACCGATAAGCATTGGCACGATAGATTTGCCGGACAGGCCGATGCGCCGCAGAAGCTTGTCCATGACGAACGCCACACGCGCCATATAGCCGGTGTCTTCCAGAATAGACAGGAAGAAAAACAGTGTGACAATGATAGGCAGGAAGCTTAAAACCGAGCCGACGCCCTGAAAAATGCCGTCGATCACAAGGCTCTGCACGACGGGGTTCAGGTGATAGGCCGTCAGCGCCCGATCGACCACGACGGTTAGCGCATCAATGCCGGAAGCCAGCAGATCGCTCAGTCCCTGGCCGATCACATGAAATGTCAGATAGAAAATCAGCAGCATCACGCCGATAAAAATCGGGATCGCGGTATATTTTCCGGTCAGAATTTTGTCGGCACTGACCGAACGCAGACGCTCCTTGCTCTCATGCGGCTTGACGACGCAGGATTTGACAAGCGCTTCAATGAACGTATAGCGCATATCCGCGATGGCTGCGTTGCGGTCAAGGCCGCGTTCGAGTTCCATTTGGACGATGGAATGCTCGATCAGTTCCTTTTCGTTCTGGTCAAGGTGCAGCTGATTCAGAACAGCCTCGTCTCCGTCAATGACCCACGTCGCCGCGAAGCGGACGGAAAGCCCCGCACGCTGCGCGTGATCTTCAATCTGGTGACAGACGGCGTGAATGCAGCGGTGGACAGGGCCGGGCGCGCAGAAATCGACGACGGCGGGCAGGCGTTTGTCCTCCGCCGTGTGCACGGCCGTCTCGATCAGTGCCTCCACGCCGTCGCCGGAGGCTGCACAGATTGGAATGACCGGCACGCCCAGCTGCTGCGAAAGCTTGTCCGTGTCGATGCTGCCGCCGTTGCCGGTCAACTCGTCCATCATATTGAGCGCCAGCACCGTCGGCACGCGCAGCGTCAATAATTGGAGCGTCAGATAGAGATTGCGCTCTAAATTGGTCGCGTCAACGATGTTGATGATGCCGTCCGGCTTGTTTTTCAGAATAAAATCGCGTGTGACGATCTCCTCTGCCGTGTACGGGCGGAGCGAGTAGATGCCTGGCAGATCGACGACGGTGCAGTCCTTCTGTCCGCGCACAGGGCCGGATTTCTGATCGACTGTCACGCCGGGGAAATTGCCGACATGCTGGTTTGAACCGGTCAGTTGGTTAAAAAGCGTCGTTTTGCCGCAGTTCTGGTTGCCAGCCAGTGCGAAGATCATCTTGCGTCCTCCTCAATGGTGATGCTGTGCGCGTCCTCCTTGCGCAGCGTGAGCGTATAACCGCGCAGAAACAACTCCATGGGGTCGCCCATGGGCGCGATCTTGCTGACATGCACGCGCGTATGCGGAATGAGGCCCATATCGAGCAGCCTGCACCGGAGGACCCCTTCGCCGCCGACTGCTGTAATCACGCCGGAATGTCCGACGGAAAGTTCGTCAAGCGTCATAAATCGCATTCCTTTCTCCATTACATTCTGAATGTTAGGATAATCTAACTTTCAAGAAAATGCAAGAAAAACCGTTCGGATGCGACAAAAATTTTTCTGTCCGCGCAGTTTACAAAATCGTCACGCCCTCGGCCGCCCGGTATGCTATGATATACTACAGATATAAGGAGGCCGACGCATGAATATTCTCTTTTTCCTGACGCCGAAGGCGATGTGCGCCTATATAGAGTCCGACGACACGCTGCGGCAGGCGATGGAACGGATGGAGCATTCCGGCTATGCGGCACTGCCCGTACTGGACAAGAGCGGGAAATACTGCGGCGTTGTTACAGAGGGCGACCTGCTCTGGACGCTCAAGCGCCTGTGCGTGATGGACCTGCGCCAGACCGAGGAGCATTCTATCTCTGAGATCGAGCACCGCCGCACCGTGCAGCCCGTGCGGGTAGACACGCGCGTGGAGGATCTTCTCTCCGTCGCCGCTGAGCAGAACTTTGTCCCCGTGATCGACGACAAAGGTGATTTTATCGGCATCGTCACCCGCAGCCGCATTCTCCGGTATTACTTACAGACGAATTTCCTGCACGAATAATTTTCCTTCGCTGGTTTAATCCTCCGGTTTTTGGCACATACTTAGCCTCGGAGGTGCAAAATCATGCAAACAAACGAAAATCATCCGAACCGGAAGCGGATCCGGAATTTTTTCCGTGAAAAGGGCTACTACATTGTTCTGGCGCTGTGCGTATGCGCGGTAGGCGTTTCGGGCTGGCTGTTCGTGTCTGGTGCCATCGCCGAAAAGAAAGCGCTGCGGCAGGAGACGATGTCCATTGCCACCAGCGCGGAGGATCCGGCCAAAAATCCGTCCGCCGAGCAGAAGCCGGCCCCGACCGCCACTGCGGACGAGGAAACGGCTCCGGCTGCTGCCATGACAGACGAATCTGTGCGCGAGGCGGCAAAAAACGTGCGCGTCTGGCCAGTCTCCGGCGGCACACAGGCCGCTTACAGTGTCGATGCGCTGCAGTATAACGCCACGACACAGGACTGGCGGACGCACGCGGGTGTCGATCTGGCTGCGTCGGTCGGAACGCCGGTCAAGGCCGCAGGCGCTGGTATCGTGACAGCGGTCTATGACGACGAATTTCTCGGCACGACCGTCGTCATCAACCACCCGGACGGACATGTCTCGCAGTATTCCAATCTTGCCGTCATGCCGTCCGTCTCAGCCGGTGACAGCGTAGAGGCCGGGCAAACTATCGGTGCCGTCGGCGAAACGGCGCTGCTCGAGATTGCGGACGAACCGCATCTGCACTTTGCCGTCTATGCCAACGGCGACACCATCGACCCGGCAGAATTCATCCGATAAACACAGCAAGCGCCGCAGCAGCCGCTGCGGCGCATTTCTTTGCAACAGATTTTGCGTTTCTGCGACTATATAGGTGAGACGTCTCAAAGGAACAATATGAGTAACCGATGATTCAATCGGCAAGAGGCGATTGATTCATCGGTTACAAGACAGGAGGGATGGATACGGATGACAAGACCATTCTGCGGCGGCTGAAGCGGGGTGACGCGGCAGCACTGGAGGCTGCCGTGCGGCAGTACAGCGGATATGTAACAGCTGTGATCGGCAATCAGCTTGGCCCGTGCGCTGCCGCAGAAGACATTGAAGAACTGGCCTCCGATGTGTTTGTCGCGCTGTGGCGCGCACCGCAGCCGCTTCGGACGGAGCATCTGCGCGGCTGGCTGGGCAAGGTCGCGCGCAACCAGGCGATCAGCTTTTTGCGGCGGCAGCATTTACAACTCGTCCGGGACGAGGACTGCATCCTCGTCGATGACCGCGACGCGCAGAAGCTACTGGAGGCGAAGGAGCGCAGCGCGCTTTTAAACGCGGCGCTGGCCGCGCTCACGTCGGAGGACCGCGAAATTTTTCTGCGCCGGTATTACTACAACCAGACCGCCGGACAGATCGCGGAAGCACTGCATATGAACCCCAGCACGGTCCGCAGCCGCCTTTTGCGCGGGCGGCAGTCGCTGAGGACGGAATTACAGAAAGGAGATGTGCAGATTGAAGATCTCTGTGCAGAGTCTGTTTGAAGACTATGAGGAAAACACCGTTCCGCTGAGCCGGGACGCGGACGCGGAGCGGATTCTGGAAAAAACGCGGGCCAAGCTGCCGGGGGTGAAGCGGAAGCGCCCGCTCGGCCTTGTGCTGGTCGCAGCAGCGGCGGCCGTCGCCGTTTTGTGCGGCGCGGCGGCGATCGTACATTACGCGACTGTCGGGGACGGTGCGGGAAGCTACATCATGCCGGACACGCTCCGCTATGACGAGGAAAACAAAAAGACGATTCTGGTGGACACGCCGTTTGAGTGGAACAACCCCATCAGCTTCGATACCGAGGGCCGGACAAAGGGAAAGGTCTGCGGTATGCGGCTCGGTTGGCTGCCGGAGGGCTGGGGCACGGGCTACACCCAAACGGCCTATGACGTGATCGCCCAGCGGGACGCCGAACAGGCGCAGAGCCTGCCGCAGGACGAGCGGGAGCTGGTGGTCTATACCTACGACCTCTTTGCCGTGCAGGACGAGCGGAAGGACTACAGCGTGCAGTGTATGTCCGCCGACGAAGTCGCCGGGTGCGACTTCCTCTGCGGCGGCTCACGGACAGAGATCACGAAGCAGGGAACCATCGGCCCCTACGACGCATCGTGGGTCGAGACACACTGGAAGAACTCGAATCAGGACGCCGGAGAGCCGGAGGAGCAGTCCATGCAGCTGCTTCTGCTGTATGACCGGGAGAAACTCTGCGTCGTCGTCATCAGCGCCGACTGGGACGATGCGGAACGGATCGCGGAACATCTGGAGATCGTGGAGACGTCTGTTGACGCCCCGCAGCCCGATCTGACAAACGGAAGGGGCTTCCGTTGGATCGGCGGTGTTGGATAGTCGGAAACGGCTTCGACGGAACGAGGCTCCGCGCTAAGCGCGGGGCCTCTTGCGCCTGTTTCCTTCTTTCCAAAGCGCAAACGCTTCGCTGGTTTGCGCTTTGGGGTCTAGACCTCGACAGAACGAGTTATTATCCCAACAGCTCTTTTGCGTTCCAGTATGCGATTTTTTTCGCTTCTTCTTCCGTGAAGTCCATTTGATTCAGAATGTGGAAATAGGCGGCATAGATTTCCGTGGGCTGCAAATGCCGGTTGTCGGGATAATCTGTTGCAAACAGAAGCCGGTTCGGACCGAATTTCCGCAGGAGATCGTTGGTTCCTGCGATGCCGTATGTGCGGACGTAAGCGGGAAGAATTGCAGAAACATCCACATAGCAGGCAAGCGGGAGCAGCTGTTCCCATTGGAACGCGCCCATATGCGAGACGATCAATTTCAAATCGGGATAGCGTTCCACTATCTTCACAACGCGCCTTACCGCAGACAGATCATCATCTGCATTTGGATAGGAATGAACGGCCACGGGAATGCGGCGTTCCTGCGCAAATGCGAAGACAGCGCGATTGTAATCAGAATCAAGCGCCAGAGCGGAATTGTTCGGGTGAAGCTTGATGCCGTCCAGCGCGTGATCGGCAAGGGCGCGGCAAAGCGCATCGACTGATTCAACGGAAGAATTTCGGGGATCAATATCCGCAAACGCATAAAATCTGCCCGGACAGCACCGCTTCATCTCGAAAAGGTTCCGGTGTACCGCATCGACGCTGAACGCCATCGACATCAAAAACGGATCGTTGAAGGGCATGATGACCGCTCGTTCGATGTTGTTTTCGCGCATGATCTGCGCATATTGATGCAGGTCTGCAAATCTCCACACATCGTCAGAATCTGGATTGGCGGCATGTACCGCGTCCGGCAGGATATGAATATGGGCGTCGATCTTTTTCAGCGTTTGCCAGTCTGTAACAGTCGTAGCAATCCCTCCCGCGTTCCGATATGCCGGTTCTCAGCCTTCTTTGGATAGATACTCCTCGAGAATGTCTGCCGCGCAGTAGACCATTTCCGGACACGGACGTTTTTTGTAATAGCCGTCGGTGCGCGGCTCAGGCGGCTGGGGTTTGAAATCCGGGTCGAGGCCCAGCAGCTGACGGCAGATGAGTGAGCCGTTGCGCGCCTCGAATTCTCCCGCAAGCTGCCGCAGCGTTTCATAGCTTTTTGCCTTCGCCGCCCGGTCGGTTGGGTCTGCCGGGCCGCAGAGCAGGCCGTAGGCCATGAACATCCCATTGACTGCGCCGCAGACATTGCGCATGCCTGCCATCCCGCCGCCAAAGCCGGAGGCGATCTTCAATGCGGTATCTCTGTCCATCTTCTCTTCCGCGAAGGCCAGAAAGACGGCCTGCGCGCAGTTGCAGCCCTCCAGAAAAAGTTCTCTTGCACGTTCTGCTTTTGTCATGTGTATTCCTCCTGCGGCTCAAACCGCTTTTCAAGTCTGAATTTCTTCCCGCCGCACCGGCGGCAGCGGATGCCGCCGCGCTGTTCCTCCAGTGCCTGCACGACCGTCCCGCGCCGCAGATAGCGCGACTGCGTCCCGCAGCCGAGGCACGTCACGACATACACGCCGCGCACGGCCTCAATGCGTTTCCGGTTTTCAACTGCTGCATTGCAGTTGGGCGCAAGCCGCTCCGGCGGGCAGCCGATTTTCCGGCAGACCGCTTTCCACGCCTCGTCGTGCCCGTGCCGTTTGCCTGTGAGCAGAGCCACGGCGGCGTGGGCGTACTCATGCCGGGCCGTGTCCCAGAAGACCTGATCCTCCTGCCGCAGAAAGTCCGCGAGGCGGATCTCCTGCGGTTTGTTTTTGACGAACGTACACACGCCGTACTGCCGCGTCATGCGTTTGGAAAAGGACACGGCCACGCGGCCCGTGTCGATTCCGAGCAGTCTGTCCAGCCGCCGGTATTCCGCCTGTACCTGCGAAAGCGTCCACATGCGTATCTCCTCCGTTTCTGCGTCCATGATAGCACAGCGGGCATTGTTTTTCCATCTTTCCTTTTGGTACTAAAACCGGTATACTGATAGCAGAACGAAAAAGGCGGTTTTCCTATGTTTTCACGGATGTATCTCGAGATTACGACCTGCTGCAATCTTTCGTGCAGCTTCTGCCCCGGCACGAAGCGGCCTGCCGCGTTTTTATCGCCGGAAAACTTCCACACGCTGGCCGCAAAACTTCGGCCCTATGGGGAGCATCTGTACCTGCATGTGATGGGCGAACCGCTGCTGCACCCGCAGCTGCCGCAGCTGCTGGAGATTTGCCGGGAACTCGGCTTCCGCACGACGCTCACAACGAACGGGACGCTGCTGCCGAAAAAGCAGGAAGCGCTGCTTGCTGCGCCCGCGCTGCGCAAGGTTTCTGTCAGCCTGCACAGCTTTGAGGCGAATGAGGCGGGAGATTTCTCTGCGTATCTGACAGGCTGCACGGCGTTTGCCCATGCGGCGCAAAAGGTAGGTGTTCTGGCGGATTTCCGCCTCTGGAATCTCGACGGCGCACAGACAAAGGGGCTGCACGACCGGAATGCAGAAATTCTGGAGCGGCTGCATGCGGCGTTTCCTGGTGTATGGAAGAAAAACACATGGGGCTGGCGGCTGGAAAACGGCGTATTCGTGAGTTTTGGCGAGCGCTTTGACTGGCCGGACGAACAGGCAGAGGAGCGCGGGAACTCCGGCTGCTGCCGTGCGCTGTTTGATCAGATCGCCGTTTTGTCAGACGGCACGGTTGTGCCGTGCTGCCTCGACCACGAGGGCACGCTTGCGCTGGGAAATCTGTTCCGGCAGGAACTTTCCGACATTCTCGCCTCGCCGCTGGCCCGCGCAATCCGCGAGGGCTTTGAAAAAGGGGAGCGCGCCGCCGCCCTATGCCGCCGCTGCGGCTACGCAGAGCGGTTCGGAAGCAGGTAAAGAAATGCCCGCCCAGAAGGGCGGGCAAGGCAAAATACGAAGCGGGCAGATGCTGCCTGCTTTTTTTTATAGATTGAGTGCTTGGTGATGGATTCGATTCCGGGCTGGCCGCGCAGCTTTTTGTCGTGCTCCAGCTGGAGATTATAGTATTTGGCGTCAAAGATGATGAACTGGCAGACTCCGTCGAGATAGACGATGGAAATGAGATCCGGGATCAGCGTATCCTCGGCTTGCCTTATGAACGGTTCGCCGTCCGGCGCCGTGCCAGTCCACTGCGGCCGATCGATCAGGTCAATGAGTTTCTTATGCCGGATCTGTTGATACGGTTCAGTCAGCCGCACAGGGGGCGGCGGGAGTTTGCGGATCTGGCCGGGGCGGCGTTATCCGTTTTGGAAATTCCGTTCGCCCGATTGGAAGCAAGCGGTGCTGAGGACTTGATTTTCGGCATTTTTCCCGGTATACTGCGGATGTAATGATTAAGCAAATGTTTAATTCAAAAATTCAATCGGAGGTATGAACCATGAAAAAGACGTATCAGATCGAGGTTGACTGCGCGAACTGCGCAAACCTGATGGAAGAGGCCGCGAAGAAGACCGAGGGTGTTGCGGATGCAACCGTCAATTTCATGACGCAGAAGATGATCGTGGAATTCGCCGAGGGTACGGATGAGAAAAAGACCATGAAGGCTGTGCTCAAGGCCTGCAAGAAGGTCGAGCCGGACTGCGAGATCGAACTTTAATCCATGGCCGCTGCTCCGGCAGCGCAGAACGGAGTGTTTGCTATGACAAAGAAACAGAAAAAGATGCTCGTGCGCATTCTCATCACTGCTGTGATGCTCATTGCGCTGCACTTCATTCCCATCACCGGGATTCCCCAGCTGCTTGCGTATGTGGCGGCCTATCTGGTCATCGGCTACGATATTCTGCGCAAGGCCGGGAAGGGCATTCTCAATGGCCGTGCGTTTGACGAAAATTTCCTGATGGCGCTGGCTACGCTCGGCGCGTTTTTCCTCGCCATCTGGACGAAGAGCGGAGACTATGTTGAGGGCATCGCCGTTATGCTGTTCTATCAGATCGGCGAACTCTTCCAGAGTTACGCCGTCGGCAAGAGCCGGAAGAATATCTCCGCGCTGATGGATATCCGCCCGGATTATGCGAATATTGAGGCGGATGGCCAGCTGACGCAGGTCGATCCGGATGAGGTTCCGGTCGGCAGCATGATTGTCGTGCAGCCGGGCGAAAAAGTACCGCTCGATGGTGTGATCGTTGAGGGAACTGCCAGTCTCAACACCAGTGCGCTGACCGGCGAAAGCCTGCCGCGCGACGTCAAAGAGGGCGACGAGATCATCAGCGGCTGCATCGATATGTCCGGCGTGCTGAAGATTCGCACGATAAAGGCGTTCGGCGAGTCCACCGTTTCCAAGATCCTTGATCTGGTCGAGAACGCCAGTTCCCGCAAATCGAGATCCGAGGCATTCATCTCCCGCTTCGCCAAGATCTACACGCCTGCCGTGTGTGCGGCGGCGCTGGCGCTGGCTGTACTGGTTCCGCTTGGCCGGATGCTTGCGGGGCTTGACGCGAATTGGACAGATTGGATTTACCGTGCGCTGTCATTCCTAGTCGTCAGCTGCCCGTGCGCATTGGTCATCAGCATTCCGTTGAGTTTCTTCGCCGGTATCGGCGGGGCCAGCAAGGAGGGCATTCTGATCAAGGGCTCCAACTATCTGGAGGCCCTGTCCGAAGCAAAGATCGTTGTTTTCGACAAGACCGGTACGCTGACGCGCGGCGTGTTTGAGGTCACGGCCGTTCATCACAGCCCGATGGACGAAGCACAGCTGCTCGAATATGCGGCGCTGGCCGAATGCGCGTCCTCGCATCCCATCAGCAAGAGTCTGCAAAAGGCCTACGGAAAGGAAATCGACCGCAGCCGCGTGACAGATATTGAAGAACTCAGCGGTCACGGCATTACCGCCACGGTTGATGGGCATGCGGTTGCTGCAGGCAACAGCAAGCTGATGAATAAGCTGGGCGTGGAGTATCACGATTGCCACAGCACCGGCACGATTATCCACATGGCTGTTGACGGCCAGTACGCGGGGCATATTGTCATTTCCGACGTCGTCAAGCCGCACTCGAAGGAAGCAATCGAGCAGCTCAAGCGCGCGGGTGTCCAGAAGACCGTCATGCTGACGGGCGATGCGAAGCGCGTAGCGGACAGCGTGGCCGCCGAACTCGGCGTCGATGAGGTGCGCAGCGAACTTCTGCCGGGCGATAAGGTCGCGGAGGTCGAGAAGCTGCTGGCTGCGAAGAGTAAAAAAGATATGCTGGCCTTCGTTGGCGACGGTATCAACGACGCGCCGGTTCTCACACGGGCAGATATCGGCATTGCGATGGGCGCAATGGGCTCCGACGCTGCGATTGAAGCGGCTGATATCGTCCTCATGGACGACGACCCGCTGCAGATCGCCAAGGCGATCAAGATCTCCCGCAAGTGCATCGGCATTGTCCGGCAGAACATCGTGTTCTCGCTGGTCGTGAAGTTTGGCTGCCTCGCGCTTGTCGCGTTCGGCGTCGCCAACATGTGGGCTGCCATCTTCGCCGATGTCGGCGTGATGGTGCTGGCTGTTCTGAATGCAATCCGGGCCCTGCGGTATAGAAGCTGACTTCGTCTGGCGCGAAAAACCTGATAGAAATGAAAAAGATCCCCCGGAAGGGCTGCGTCTTTGAAGCGCAGGCTTTCCGGGGGATTGCTTTCCGATAAACAGGATATTCTGATTTAAATATAGGATTTAAAAAACGAGAAATGCTAAAATTATGCTAGCTATCGCGTATATAGCCAAAAAATCAAGAAAATCATGTTTACACAAAATATTTTTGTGCTATAATTTACGAAATAATCCTATTGAAATACGGCGGCCTGTTCTAATATGATAACAATGAAAATGCTCAACAACATATCGATTTCGCAAGAAATGGTTGTGCATTTTCACAACTGCCTATGCAAAAAATGAATGGAGGAAACACAAATGAAAAAACTCGTATGCCTGCTGCTCGCTGTGCTGCTTGTGCTGGGCGCATGCGCCTGTGCAGCCAAGGATCAGACGACTGCATCTGACACGACCGATCAGCCTGCCGCGCAGGAACCGGCTGACACTGCCGACAATGCAGACGAAACTGCGACTGCCGATGTTGACCCGCTCGGCAAATACGACACCCCGGTTGAAATTACCACAACCATGAATGAAGACAACATCCGCAACGTCGAATCGTCTCAGACCATGGACAGCAACGTCTGGCACGATCTGTTTGCGGAATACGGCATCAATGTCTCCTATAAGTTCAGCGGTTCTGCTTCCGATCTGGAAACGAAGATCAACATGGCAATCGCCACCGATGATCTGCCCGATGTGATGAGTGTCACGGCTACGCAGTTTGCGGATCTGACCGACACGGACATGCTGGCTGATCTCACCGATGTGTTTGAGACCTATGCCTCCGACAAGCTGAAGGCCAAGCTGTATGCCGACGGCGGCGTCATGATGTCCAACGGCTATGTGGACGGCAAACTCTATGCGATCGTTCTGCCGATTGCCTACTATGACTATATTCCGGTCGTCTCCATCCGCTCCGACTGGCTTGAAGAGTGCGGTCTGGAAGCGCCCAAGACGATGGATGATCTGTGGAACATTGCCAAGACCTTTAAGGACAACAATATGGGCGGCACATGCACCATCGGCATCGGCATGACGAAGAACGTCACCGACGTGCTGACCGCCGGTGTCGGCCTGCTGAACGGCTACCATGCCTACAGCAACATCTGGCTGGAAAAGGACGGCGAACTTGTCAACTCCAACATTCAGCCTGAGATGAAGGCTGCGCTCGGCGCACTGGCTGAGAAATACAGCGAAGGCCTCATCGATCCGGAATTCGGTACCAAGGAAAACGCACAGATCGTCGAAGACGTCATGGCTGGCCGCTGCGGTATCGTGGTTTCCAACTTCTGCGCGCCGTTTGACCTTGCCAATGCAGCTGCCGACGGCCAGCAGTGGTCGTTCTACGCAGTCCCGTCCGTGGACGGCGAGCCTGTTCTTGCGCAGGAATCCGCTAACTTCACCGGCGGCGTTGTCGTCAGCGCCAAGTGTGAGCATCCCGAGGCTGTGATCAAGCTGTTCAACCTCTTTGCTGAGTATGAATTCGATGAGAAGACCGGCAACAATGCCGCAGGTCTGCGCAACTTTGCGTATCCGTTCGTCGTGGATGACATCAATGCCAACTATAAGATCCATAACGAGTATCTCCAGTTCCTCGAGACCGGCAAGACGCCCGAAACTGTGACGGCTGGCTATGACTCCACGGTGGAAGCCTGCGAGAAGTACAACAAAGACGGCAACATGGAAGGCTGGTCGATGTACGCAATCTTCGGGCCGGACAGCACCGAAGCGCTCGTCAATGCGGCTGTGGAAGCGAACGGCTATCTCGTCAGCGCTTATACCGGCAGTTCGACAGAGAGCATGCTGAACTATGACTCCACGCTCAAGACGCTTACGGAGCAGTTCATAACCGACGTCATCCGCGGCGTGAAGACGGTTGACGATTTCGACGACTATGTTGCCAGCTGGAAGGCAAACGGCGGTGACAAGATCACCGAAGAAGTCAACGCATGGTATACTGCGCAATAACAGCGTTCTCGCCTGACAGATAACGGAATCGACAGGGAGATGGAGCATATGCTCCATTTCCCTGTCAGCAATTACACGACGGAAAGGACAAAGCGATGAAAAAAGCAACGCCAACCAGATTGCCGGACAGGAAAAAAACGGGCCGTCTGCACCAGGAACTTCCGCTGCACCTGATGCTCCTGCCGGGGCTGGTGATCATTCTTATCTATAATTATGCGCCGATGTTCGGCCTGCTGATGGCGTTTGAAAACTACAAACCGACCAAGGGCATTTTTGGCTCTGCATGGGTGGGCTTGGAGAACTTTAGACGCTTTTTTGCCTACCCGGACGCGCTGCGGGTGATCTACAATACGGTTTTCATCGCGGTTTTTAAGCTGGTTCTCGGCATTCTGGTGCCGGTTCTGTTTGCACTGCTGGTCAATGAGATCAAAAACAAGATTTTCTCCGGCTATGTGCAGCTTGTCACCTGCCTGCCGTATTTTCTGTCGTGGGTCATTCTGGGCGGTATTTTCACGAACATCCTTTCGCCGTCAAACGGCCTTGTTAATGAGATCATACGGTTCTTCGGGGGAGAACCGGTGTATTTCCTCGGCGAAAACAGCACGTTCCCGTGGACGCTGATCATTACGGATACATGGAAAAACTTCGGCTATAGTTCGATCATCTATCTCGCTGCCATGAGTAGCATCGACCCGGCGCTCTACGAGGCCGCTGAGATTGACGGCGCCGGCAAGATCAAGCAAATCCTGCATGTGACGCTGCCGGGCATTCTGCCGATGGTATTTGTCATGACTGTGCTGTCGCTCGGCAATGTGCTTAACGCCGGCTTTGACCAGGTCTTCAATCTCTATAGCCCGCAGGTCTATCAGTCCGGCGACATTCTCGATACCTTCATCTACCGTCTCGGCATCGACAACGCGCAATACAGCATCTCCACGGCTGTCGGACTCATGAAATCCGTGATTTCGCTTGTGCTGATCGCGCTGGGCTACAAGCTGGCGGAAAAATACGGCGATTACCGTGTGTTCTGAGGTGACTGGAATGAAAAACAAGAAAAAGCATCACATCAATACGTTCGCGGCCGTCGATGGCGTGCTGCTGTTTGTGCTCTCGCTCATCTGCCTGCTGCCGATCATCAACGTTCTGGCCATTTCCTTTTCCTCGCGCGCCGCTGCCGATGCCGGACGCGTTGCGCTGTGGCCGGTTGAGTTTACGACGGCTGCCTATCGATATGTGCTGGACGACCAGCAGTTCCTCAAATCCCTTTCCGTCAGCGTGATGCGCGTTTTGACCGGTCCGGCGCTCAATCTGCTGCTGTGCATTCTGTGCGCCTATCCGCTGTCGAAGTCCGATAACCGCTTCCGCGCAAGAAAGGTCTATGTCTGGATTTTTCTGTTCTGCACGCTCTTTAACGGCGGGATTATCCCGACCTATATGGTCGTCAGCAAAACCGGACTTATCAACTCCTTCTGGTCGATGATCATTCCCGGCGCTGTGCCTGTGATGTACGTCATTATGATGATGAACTTCTTCCGCAGTCTGCCGCCCGAACTGGAGGAGGCCGCGCTGATCGACGGCGCCAATCAGTGGCAGATCTGCTGGCAGGTCATTGTTCCACTGTCCAAGGCCTCTATTGCGACGATCACGCTGTTCTGCATCGTCAATCACTGGAACTCGTGGTTTGACGGCATGCTGTATTTCAATACCAGCACGGGTCAGCCGCTGGCGACCTATCTGCACAATCTGGTGGTCAACAGCAGTCTGGATGTTATGAAGACCGGCGATGTGGAAACCATCAAAACGCTCTCTGAAATCTCGACCCAGACGACAAAGGCGGCGCAGATCTTCCTTGCCATGCTGCCGATTCTGATCGTATATCCATATATGCGGCGGTATTTTTCCAAGGGTATTGTGATGGGGAGCGTAAAGGGCTGAGGCATGTGCAGTTGCTTGAAGGAGAATTTTATGGATGCGCCGCAGTATAAATCAATCGAGTACCAGTTCCGCGATCAGCGCCTCTATGAGGATTACTATGCGCTTTTTTCAATCGGATGGGAATACTGGGCCTCGCCGGAGGTCTACTACCGGGATTGCCGGACCTCTGCATATAAGCAGTGTGTATTCCAGTATACCGTATCCGGTGAGGGAACGCTGGTCTACAACCAGAAGGCCTATGCGATCAAGCCGGGACAGGCATTCCTGATCGAACGGCCCGGACAATACCAGTATTACCGCTCCCCAAATGCGAAACACTGGGAACTGAAATTTATTACGCTTAATATATCCTGCCTGAAAATCTGGAGCGATCTGGCGGAACGGTTTGGCCGTGTTTTTGACCTTCCTGCGGATTCGGCCGTCATGCGGTGCTGGGATGAGATCTATCGTGCGGCGTTAAACAACGAGATGGGCAGCTTCTATACGGCTTCCGGATATGCGTATCAGTTTATGATGCAGCTGTATAACACGCTGATCAAACAGACGAAAACGCAGAGTATGTCGGATGTGGTGCAAAGATGTATGGCGCTGATTCAGACAGAGTATAAAAACGAATTGGATCTGGCCTATTTGTCAAAGGCCTGCAATGTGTCTATCCCGTATTTATCCAAGCGCTTTCAGGAAGCCCTGCATATTTCCCCAATCCAATATCTGAATCAGCACCGGATCGAGGTGGCAAGTTCGCTGCTTTTAAGGAGCCGGAACCGGATTGAAGAGATCGCGCACGAGGTTGGATTTTCGGATGCAAATTATTTTGCGCGGGTTTTCAAAAAAACAATGGGATGCACACCCAGAGACTACCGGCTGCAGGAGGTCCGGCGCGTTGTTGAGGATCACACGCTTCAGGTGCAGGTATCTCCGGAGGGGATTATCGGCTGAGCGGCAGAGAGGAAAAGAATGAACAACTATCAACTATCGTCCGTACATGAGACAAATCTGACGAATCAAAACGGCGTTTACCAGGACAGTCTGCTCACATACGCCGCAGACCGGAGCGGCCGTTTCTGGGCGCTCCTCGGCCATACAAATTTAGGCGGCATCAGCGTGTGGAGCGGCAGTTCGCTTTTGGACTTGAAGAAAGAATATGATGCGCAATATTGCTTTGCCTTGGGGGAGGCTGGGCAGGCGTTTTCCGGTATTCCGTATCCGGACGGGCCATTGTCCCGCGGACAGATCTGGCCGTGCGGACTGTGGATCAACAAGGAAACAAACCGGTTTTACTGCCTGATTCACAATGAGACAGGCTGGGGCGCGGGGAAAACCTCTTATACCGCGAGAGCGCAGGAGGAGGGCGAACCGGACTTCCGGCACATCGGAATGATGACATCCGACGACTGCGGGAGAACATGGCGGTTTTTCGGCTGGATTCTGACCGCGCAGGAGCCCTGCTGGACAAGCAGATTTTCGCCCGGAATGAATCAGCCGGGACAGACCGGAGATGAGATCTGCCTCGGCTGCGGGGATTTTTCCGTTTTTCCGAACCCGCATGACGGCTATCTGTATTTGTTCTATACAAAGCATTTTACGAATCTTGAGCGGTCGGAGGCGGTGGCAGATGCGGTTTATCTTGCCCGCTGCCGGCTGGATGAACTGGAAGATGTGACGGCGTGGAGAAAGTACACGGGAAACGGCTTTACAGAGCCGGGAAATTGCGGACGGGATGTTCCGGTTTTGACCGGCGGCGCAATTCCGTCTGTCTGTAAAGATCCGGCACACGACCGGTTTGTCATGTCAACCTACAACCGGGATGCGTGGCAGAACGGGCTGTGTACCTGCCAACTCAGCTTCAGCGAAGATCTGCTGCACTGGACAAAACCGGAGCATATTGCAGTCAAACGGGCGGATGTCTCCAATCCGTATCTGACGCTGTACCCGGAGGGAACGTCGTTCCGGGTGTTTATGAGCGCAAACGGCACGGATATTCGCTGGTACACCCTGACGCTGAACGAGGGGTAAACAATACATATTTAATATTAGATTGGGTAAATATGAATACTTTTTTTCAAAAAGCAGTACCAATATGGGCCAAGGGCCGGGCAGATGAGATGAACTGCGAACTGGCGTTCCGAGCGATCATAGCCGGCCAAGACGCCAGTTTGCATCTTGCGGCATCCAGCATTTATCGTGTCTGGGTAAATGGAAAATTTGTCTGTGCGGGACCTGCGCGGGCGGCGCACGGCTTTTACCGCGTTGACGAGATCGATCTGACGCCGCAGCTGTGCGCCGGACAGAATACGGTCGTGATCGAGGTAACGGCCTTTAACGTCAACAGTTATGATACGCTGGATCAGCCGGGATTTTTGGCAGCGGAAATTCTGCAAAACCACGCAGTGACAGCGGCAACAGGGGACGGCTCTTTCGGCGTGTATGATCTGCACCAGAGAATCCAGCGCGTCCAGCGCTACAGTTTCCAGCGTGCATTTGCCGAAGCATACCGGCTTCGCGCCTGCAAGCAGGCCTTTTATCTTGGCAGCGACGGCGGCGCAGAGCGGTTGGAATCGGAGACGCAGGCAGAAAAGCGGTATTTGCGCCGGGAAACGCCTATGCCGCAATTTGAGCCGCTGCAGGTACAGCGCATCGTCCAGACCGGCAGCGTTTCCTTTGACGTGCCATGCGGCGCGCTGCGGAAAGACCGCGCCTATACGCAGATCGGCCCCATGCTCAAGGGATATCCGGCGGATACGCTGGAAGAGCACCTGTCCGACGAAGCACAGACATTTGCATGGAAGCCGTCCTGCCATGCGGCGGAGGATATGGCCCAGATCACGCTGGAAAACAGCTATGCGACTTGCCGGTTTCCTTATAACGCAACCGGATTTTTGTGCATGACGGTGGAATGCGCGCAGGCATGTACGGTTTATCTGCTGTTTGATGAGATTCTGACCGACGGAGACGTGGATTTCCTTCGGCTTACAAACTGCAACTGCTTTAAATACGATCTGGACGCCGGAGCCCATCGAATCATGACGTTCGCCCCGTATACGATGATGTACCTGAAAATCGCCGCAAAGGGCGCCTGCCGGGTTTCGGAGGTGCGGATGCTCCAATATCAGCACCCGGCGCCGGAATTTCAGATTCGTCTTCCAGAACAGAAGCAGCTTCGGGAAATTGCCGACGCGGCGGTTCGCACATACCGGCAGAATGCGCTGGATTTGTTTATGGACTGCCCCTCCCGCGAGCGGGCCGGATGGCTTTGCGACAGCTTCTTTACCGCGCGCACGGAGCATGCGCTGACCGGCCAATGCACGGTCGAAAAAGCATTTCTGGAGAACTTCCTGCTGGCCGAGCGATTTGCGCATCTCCCGGACGGCATGCTGCCGATGTGCTATCCGGCAGACCACTATGACGGGAACTTTATCCCGAACTGGGCCATGTGGTTTGTGCTGGAATTGGAGGAATATATCAAGCGCAGCGGAGACTGCGCATTTGCGGAGCGTGCCAAATCGCGTGTTTATGGCCTGATTCAATATTTTGCGCCGTTTGAAAACGAATACGGTCTGCTGGAAAAGCTGGAAAAGTGGGTGTTCGTCGAGTGGTCCCGCGCAAATGATCCGGATGTTGTGCAGGATGTCAATTTCCCGACCAATATGCTGTATGCCAGAATGCTGCAGATCGCAGGAAGACTGTACGGCGATTCCGCGCTTCTGGAAAAATCCCAAGAGCTGCAGGAGACAATACGGCAGCGCTCCTTTAACGGCTTGTTCTTTACCGACAATGAACGGCGGACAGCACACGGTCTTGAAAACCCCGGGAATATAACCGAGGTCTGCCAGTATTACGCGTTTTTCATGGGCACTGCGGATAAGCGGACATACCCGGAACTGTGGCAGACGCTTGTGCAGAAGTTTGGGCCGCACCGGGCTGCGGATTGCTGCCCGGATGTTGCGCCGGCAAATGCGTTTATCGGGGATTATCTGCGGCTGGAACTTCTGTATCTGGATGGCCAGACGGAAAAGCTGCTGCAGGATCTGAAAGAATATTTTACGCCGATGGCTGAGAGGACAGGAACCCTGTGGGAGCATGATCAGCCGAGCGCCAGCTGCTGCCATGGGTTTGCGTCCCATGTTTTATACTGGTTGGCGAAGATCTACGGAACGGAGAAGACACAATATGCAGGCGCTTGACTTAAACAATATCACGCTGACAGGGGAACTGGCGTTCCGGTTGGGAAGAAACTATTCCCGGCTGGAGGATCCGATGTATCGCGCGGCAGAGATCTTCCAGGCAGACAAGCAGGGCTGGCCGGGCGACTGGGAGGGCCGGACGATTTTGGCCCTGTGCCTGCACGAGCGAATCTCCGGACGAAAAGCAGCGTTTTTGGACGAAATTCTGGAAGCGCTGGATACGCAGTGGAACGAACGCGGATATTTAAAAGGCATCTGTGCACCGGACGCCATCAATGAACAGCAGCTTTCCGGCCATAATTGGCTTCTCCGAGGCTTGCTGGAACTGTATATCAGCAGGGACGAAGAAAAATACGCAAAATGCGCAAAGCGGATCGTGGAAAATCTCTACCTGCCGTTGTCGGGAAGGTTTCCAACTTATCCGACCGCGCGGGAAAAACGCACGGCAAACGCGGAAGCAGCGGGGCATCTCGGGGACGAGATCATAGACGGCTGGCGGTTGTCCACGGACATTGGCTGTGCGTTTATTTCCATGGATGCGCTGGCGCAGTACGAGACGCTGTTTGCAGATACGCGCGTGCGTGCGCTGTTGTCGGAAATGATCGCGGCATTCCGGCAGATCGACGTGGAAAAAAGTTCCCTGCAGACACATGCGACGCTCTCCGCGCTGCGCGGGATCCTGCGCTTGTGTGAGGCGGAGCCGGATGAGGAACTGCTCGCGTTTGCAAAAGAAGTGTTCGCGCACTATGTGCAGTACGGAATGACCGCAAATTACGCAAATTATAACTGGTTTGGGCGGCCATACTGGACAGAACCCTGTGCGATTGTCGATTCTTATATGGCCTCCATGGCGCTGTTCCGCTTGACACAGCTGAGCGAGTATGCGGTACTGGCAAACAGGATTTATTACAATGCGCTGCTTGCTTCTCAGCGGCCGAACGGCGGCTTCGGTTGTGATTTGTGCAGCGGAACGGAGCAGAGCGGCAGGTTTGTGCAGGCTAATACGGACGTCTATGAAGCGTGGTGGTGCTGCTCCATGCGCGGAGCAGAGGGCCTTTGCAGCGCAGCGGCAAACAGCATTCTGACGGAAGACGGCCAGATCTGGTTCGTGCATTACCTGCCGGGACATTTCCACACAGAACAGGCGGACATCGATGTAAAGACCAACTATCCGCACGAAAACAGGGTGCAACTTTCCTTGCGCGGTATACGGAGAGAATTGCAGCTGCATCTGTACATCCCGCAGGGGACAAAAGACGTGTCCGTTCAGATCAACGGGCAGCCACAGCGCGTGCAGCTGTCTGACTTCCTGCGTATTTCTGTATGCGAAGATGCAGAACTGGAACTGTCCTTCTCGCTGTCGCCAAGAAGCGTACCGGCAGGCGGATTCTTCACGGCAAAGCGCGCACAAATGACAATGCAGGGCGATCAGATTCTCAGCAAAGATGCGGACAGAAAGCTTGGCTTCCTCGCAGACCGCATTTATACAGAGCGCGACCAGCAATGCAGGGCCGAAATTCTGGATTTGCGGCCATAAGCATACAGAAGGCCTATCCGGATACATCTGAATAGAATCAGCATGGGCGCCAGCGAAAGCTGGCGCCCATGTGCGTTCTGAATACAGTGGATATGCGCTTCTTAGAGAAGCGTCAGTCTGTCAAAAAACGATTGTTTTCCTATTTTGTGTAGGGTTTCCGAGGCTGGCGTAGGGGCGGACGCCTC
>OKVK01000512.1_pt1 | contig 25754 bp, 34 predicted proteins | sample 1604771 | NCBI WGS metagenome assembly OKVK01 (sample SAMN01760906, study PRJEB22395) | human gut metagenome | reverse complement strand
CTGCGGGCAGCGTGTTGTCAGCTATCCAAAGGCTTGTATTCTGTTACAGTTTTCAAATAGGTTTCGGGATCGCCGTTCAAGATAAGGTCTGCATACTCCAAAGGAGCATTGTAGATCAAATAATCCAGCTCTGACCGCTGATACATATTGTCAGCAATCTCGTTCTCAACGGCGATAGTGTCAATCGCAATCATACTGCCGTCGCTGAATTTCACTTCCACACAGCAATTATCCATATTGTAGGCACAAGATATTAAGGTTTTCATGGTATGTCCTCCATAATTCGTAATATAAAGCGAAAATCCCGTCTGACTTCCTGTTAGAAATCAGACGGGATTTGTCCGTATGCACCCCGGAAACCGTCAGCTAACAGTTGATAAGTAAATTAGTTCCTTATCACTGTTAAGCCAAGGGGTTTCAGGAATATAGCCAAGAGCACGCTTTGCTTCAAGCGATTTATTGTCGTGGCCGTCAATGGTAATTTCTCCTTCAAAACGGGAAAGGCCGGCGATTGCCTTGATTGCGGTCGATTTGCCCGCCCCGTTGGGGCCGAGCAGGATGGTGATGCGCCCCGGAAGAACGTCGAAGCTTAATTGATCGTTGGCAAGCAGTTTTCCATAGCGTTTGGTTAATCCGTTTATATGAAGCATGAGATATAACTCCTTCCTTTGTGCCTTTGTGCGGCAGAGCCGTTTATTATAGTATATCATAGTCCACGTTTCCTGCATAGGCGCAGTGGAGAGCTGCCGCTTTGCATAGGGCGCACTTGCCAGCCCACTCCATTTGCATGGAGAAAAAGGACGCTTAAAAGGATACACTATTTTAGGTGTAAAGTCAATACATCTAATCTGGTGTGGGTAAAATAGCAATATAACATTAAAACACAATTGGTGGTGGCACGAATCAAACCGTACTATGAGATCCTCCGCAGCCTGCGGGAAGATCATGACCTGACACAGAGCGATGTTGCAAACCTCCTTGGCACTACACAGCAGGTTTATTCGCGCTATGAGAACGGCGTTAACGAAATGCCCGTGCGCCATATCGTCACACTTTGCAAGTTTTACCGTGTGAGCGCTGATTTTATTTTGGGTTTGCCCGAAAACGAAGGAGTATGATGATGGCGCCTGCAAGGCGCCTGCGCTGGAACCGGGGCATGCCGGCAGAGTATTTTATCAAAGCAAGACTGTAAAACTCAAAGCAGGAAAATTGCACACAGCATCATCTATTTGCGCATTCCGGCGGATGCCGACCGCTTTGCCGCAGCATAAAACAGGCTGCGGTTTCTTCCTATACATACCTGTAACAGCACATTGGGAAACAGCATATGAATGAGTATGGCATGGAACGCGCCATGCACACCTTACATGTTTAGGAGGAATCGCAGTGTATAGAAATCTCAACGCCTCTTGCACAACATGCGCGAGCATGGTGGCGGGCAAAAGAACGACATATGATACGGTTGCCGCAGGAACCGTATGCACCAGCGAAGTATGCGGGCCGAATATCCTGCTCGGCGGCCAGCAGCTTGCGCAAATCAACTTCCCCATCCAGCAGTACGGGGAAGGATTCTGCCCGGGTGAAGCGCTGGAACAGGGAACGATGTTCCCCGAGCTGGTGCTTTAAGGACGGAGGAGGGAATGAACATGGAAACAACGCAATGTGCTTTGTTGAACCAAATCAGCGAATACCAGTTCGTATGCGTTGAGCTGAATCTGTATCTTGACACACACCCGAAGGACGAAGCGGCGCGCGCCGATTATCTGTGCTATAGCAAAATGCTGCAGCAACTCATCACCCAATATGAGGAGCAATACGGCCCGCTGCAGAATTTCGGGCATTCGCCCACGGAAACCGGCTGCTACGTTTGCTCGAAATGGCCTTGGGAATAAGGAGGAACACCTATGTGGATCTATCAGAAAAAACTTGAATACCCCGTTAACATCACAGCCCCCGATCCCCGCATGGCAAAAGCACTTATGGCACAGTATGGCGGCCCGGATTCGGAGCTTGCCGCCTCCATGCGTTACTTGACACAGCGCTTCTCGATGCCGGATAATCGTGTACGCGCTACGTGCAACGATATTGGTAGTGAAGCCTCAGAAATGGTGTTTTCTGAGGCTTCAGCTTTTTTTAGCGTTTCTAAAGCCCCCGTAACGCCTTTTGCTACCGTAAAGCTCCACTTATGCGGCAGCATTTTCAAATAAACATCTATGTGGTTTTTATCGTTGATTACCATCTTATCGAGTATCTGTGTGTAGTATTCGTCCTCGTACTGAATACCGTTAATCAGCTCGTTAATGGCGTTCTTTATATCCTCCATCAACTCCTTTTGTTTGAGTATCATTGTCTGCTGTTGCTCAATTCCCTCCGCCATAGACTTTAGCTTTTCAATATCCTCGTCATACTTAGCTCTTAGAGCAGTAAACTCGGTTTTGTCTATGTCGCCGCTTGTATAAAGGTCTATAAGACCTGTTCGCTTTTTCTTGGCTTCCTCGATTTTTTCCGATAAGGCACTCGTACTTGTTCCTGTTAGGTCTATCTGCATAACAGCATCAATCGTCTTGGTGAGATTATCAACGACTTTCTGGCGGTTGATTTTCAGTTCCCTGCAAACAAGATACAATAAATAAATCGCATCCTCATTGCGGATACTCTCGCCAGAGCAGCCCACTTGGTTGCCCGCCTTGTCGATGTGCGGTCTGCCGTGGTTTGCAGCTTCATAGCAACGCCACGCCTTGTATCTGCTCCCGTCTTTGCGGGTCTTATATCGGGCGACATAGCTTGCTCCGCATCTGCCGCATTTGATTTTCCCAGAGAACGGATAGCGGTTGCTGTGTTTTGCCTTACCCTCCTGCGAAAGCGATTTTGCATCCAAAATGCGGTTTGCCTTATCGAAAAGCTCACGGGAGATAATCGGCTCGTGGTGGTCTTTAATAATGACAAATTCCTCCTGTCCTCGGTTGTACTTCTTTTCGTGGGATAGGAAGTCTGGCGTAAAGGTTTTCTTCTGTACTAAGTCGCCGCAGTATTTTTCGTTGCGGATAACACGGAGAATGACGGTATTTTGCCATTCCTTAACACGCATAGGCTCAATGCCTTCCTCCCGAAGCTCACGGGCGATAACATGAGTACCTTTTCCCTCGTCCACGAACTTGTGGAAGATAAGACGGACAATTTTCGCCCCCTCTTCATTGATAGTCATTTTTCCGTCCTTTACATCATAGCCGAGCATACTGCGTCCAAACACAACGCCTTGCTCCATCTGGCGTTTCTGTCCCCATTTCACACGCTCGGAAGTCTTGCGGCTTTCCTCCTGTGCGATAGAGGACATAATGGCAAGGCGAAGCTCCGCATCGCCGTCCAAGGTGTTGATGTTGTCGTTTAGAAAGATAACGCCGACACCATGCTTTTTGAGGTCACGGGTATAGAATATACTATCAAGGGTATTTCTCGCAAAACGGGAAATCTCCTTTGTAATAATCAAATCAAAATCACCATTTTTTGCACACTCAATCATACGGTTAAATTCTTTTCGCTTTTTCGTGTTCGTGCCAGAGATGCCCTCATCGGCAAATATGGCATAAAGCTCCCAATCGGGATTACGCTCGATATACTGGCGGAAATATCGCTGTTGGCTTTCAAAAGAATTGGCTTGGTCTTCATTGTCCGTGGAAACACGGCAATAGGCGGCAACTCTTTTTTTCGTTTCCTGCATTTTTCTCTCTTGGTTTAAGAGTTCATATTGTAATGTTGGCATAAAACCTCTCCTTTCCCGACAATGACTTGCCGTAGTTTAAGTATAGTGAGTGATTGCTTGTATGTCGAATGTGCAAATTTTGAAATCGCACATTTCTATATGTAAAGAGCCAAGCGGTTAGGCTTGGCTGCAGTTTTTCTGACTGTATTGTTTTTCAATTTCCTCGATACAGCGGCTATATTGCGAATGGGTCAAAAGCTCCCTTTTTTCTAAAGAAGCAAATATTGACTTTTGAAGATGCAGATAAAACGCTGTGTATTCCTGTTCGGTAATTTGCGGAGCAGGCTCCCCGACATAGATAAACTCACGACACTTCAATCATCAACACCACCTCGCTATAATGTATTCATAAGGGTTTGTACGATATAACAGAGGGTTAGTCCTTTTTTGAAATGCCGATGCTGATAGCCAAAGCATTATCCACCGATAACATTAAACGCCTGTCAAAAGTACCGATGTACTCTTGCAGGCGTTGTTTGTCGAGTGTTCTGATTTGTTCAAGCAGTATGATAGAGTCTTTTTCAAGGCACTCACAACCATTTACTATGACATGAGTGGGTAAATTAGGTTTGGCGTGTTCCTTACCCGTAATCGCTGCCACGATGACCGTAGTGCTGTGTTTGTTACCTTTGTCGTTGGAAATAATAAGTACGGGTCTGTGCTTGCCGCCTTGCTCTGAGCCGACAACGGGGTTTAATTTGGCGTAATAAATATCGCCACGCTTGATAGTCCTTTCCATTATGTTTTGACCTCCTATCTGGATTTAGGCAGAGGTTTCCTGCCTATGTAGCCGCCAGATACAAGGAAGCATTTAAGGTCGGGAGAGCGTAAAACAAAGTTCTGTTTCCATAGACCGCCTTGTATCTGACTTGATATGATAGGAGCATTTCTATTTGTCCTCGACACCCCGAAACGCTGCGGGAAGTCGCCAAACGGTCAGCAGCGAACTGACGCCACGGGAGTTTCACCCCAACTGTCGGTCTGACAGAGCCGCCCTCATTGCCTGCGGTGGATTGATTACCACTCGGACTGTGACTGGACGGGAGTACCATTATTCTCTTTGTGGATTACGGCGAAATCGGGAGCTGCCCGATATTTTGAGTCGGCAAGATAGGCTCACCACCTTTCTGTCGCTCGCTGCCATTCGGCAGGTCATGGCGTACCGCTGCACACGCTTATGCTCATCACAATCACAAAGAGGAAGTGCTTGGCGAATGGGTATTCGGTTGTCAAGGAACTGTCCCCGTTTTCGCCACACAAAGGAAAATGGGGCGAAGGCATTTTTGCCTTACACCCCATAGTCCTTGGGAAACCTCGATTTTCCCCTCTACTCAAAAAACTTTTTCAATTTTTCTTTGAGCCTGTCCATTCTTCTGTAAACAGCCTTTTCGGTAGTGTTGAGCCGTGATGCGATTTCATGGGTAGAATATCCCTGTATCTTCATCACGATGATTTGCAGGGTGAGCCTGTCCACCATGATAAGAATTTGATAGAGCTGCTGATTTTCGATGCTGTCTAAAAAATCCTCAACGGTTTTCACTTCGGGCGGTGCTGTTTCCTCAGCAAATTCCTCAAGGTATGTACCTGCGTCCTGCAATCTGCGGTAATAACGCCTATCGGAATTAAAGACCGCCCAATCGTGGGTATAGAGTTGTTCGATGGTATCCTCATTGACACCCAAACTCCGTAGCTGCTTTTCCTCGGCTTCTTTCCAGAGCCGCCATTTCTTTTCTTCTCTGCCATAGTTGAATGACATTCCTGTTACCTCCAATCTGAATTTTTTTGAAAAATCCAGATTGGCAGGTGGAGAACGGCATCCCACGCCAGAAACAGGCTTGTGGCATATTCCTGCAAAAAACGACAAAAGAAAAACCGCAAAGGCTGTCACACCTTTACGGTTTAGGGAGAGCTTATTTCTATTATGTAGAGATTTGGATTCTACTTTTGAGGTACAAAGCCCCCTTGCAGTGGCGAGGATTTTTTTAACAGGTTATCTGCCCATCCTCGGTATGGTATATGTAAGTAGAAGTTATTGCTTACAGACAATAAAAATCCCTCCAAACTTCAAAAGCGAAATCGGAGAGTATTCAGAGTATAGCAAATCAGCTCACCGAAACATCGTTTTTTTATTCGGTGGGCTTGTTCTACCTATGGCTATATAAAGAACAGAGCCGACAAACTGTGATTGCTCACTTGTTCGTCGGCTCTGCGTCTTATGCGTCTGGCTCTTTGATGACGGTTACTTGTAAATCCTTGACTTCAATCAATGTTTCCTGCTTGCACTTCGGACAGTAAAGAGGGTAGTTTTTCAATATGGTGTCCTCCCTTATTTTATTACGGGTTTTACTACTGCAAGTAGGACAGCGTATCCATTCTATTTTCATAATATTCTATCATTCTGTATAAAATAGCACATCTCGTTTATTCTCTTGACTCGTTCCACGGTAAACATCACAGTCAAGCCCACCGATATGAAAGCCATTCTTCAAGTAAAATAGGCAGGCAGCAAGGTTATTGTCCTGTCCCTGTGTGTATATGCCTCGGTAACCTTGCTCTGCCGCAACCTCTTTGCACTTATCGATGAGCATAGTGCCGATATCTTTGCTACGGTAATCAGAATTCACCTTCAAGTCATATAGATACATATATTTGAAAAACGCCTGTTGCATGATTGCAAGTCCAACGCACTTACTATCCATATAAGCACCTATGAAGATACTGTTTGTCATAGCATCAAAGTCATAGTTCTCATCAGGAAATCGTAGTTCACTTTTCTTTGCAAAAAGTTCCTGCGTATAGTTCCAACTTTCTCCATCATAGGTGGGGATAAGCCGTCCGAAGATTGTAAATGGTTCGTTTTTTAGATTGATATCCTCTTTGTGCTCACGATTGATAATTTTAATTTCAATGTCATTCATTTTATCATATCCTTTTTTGAATTATTTTGAACGAGCTTTTAAACAGTACATACGCCCTCATCGTTTCGACATATTGACATATGTGCTCGTTTTCAGTATAATACATTATAAAGTATAACGTAACGGTATAGTCAAGAGGTATTATATGAATACGAAAGAATTTGCAAAATTATGCGGGGTTGAAAAACGCACTCTTTTTCATTACGATGAGCTTGGCATCCTAAAACCCGCTTTTGTTCGTGAAAATGGTTATCGGGAGTATAGACCAGAACAAATTGGTAGAATGGATATGATAAAGCTATTACAGGCATCTGGCTATACTCTAAGGGAAATAAGTAAAATATTGTGTGCTGATACAAAGGAACGCCAGAAACTATTTTTTGCCGCCCAAAAGCTTATTGATGATAAAATTGCTATTTTTCTTGACATGAAATACTACATATCAAGAAAAGAACAGCTTCTATATGAATATTTGAACGCAGTTAAAGCTGGTGAAAAATATAAAATACAGCATATCTGCCTTACTTATTCGGCAAAACAAATAAAAGAAAATTCTCATTTTTTTAGCTTTTTGAGTGATGGAAGCTATGACTCCGCAATCCTTGATGGTGAGGAAAAAATGCTTGCATACAAAGATGACCCATATGGAATTAAAAAAGAGGGGCGTGCCATATCATTTTTTCTCGAAATTTCCATTGAAGTGGATATGCTTAGTGCAATAAAAGATGAAATTGTTAAATTTCCATTTGAGGGAGAGAATGTATATTATGTAAGTATACTACCTGAACTGCTCGTAGAAAAAAAAGAAAGCGTTATCCTTAAAGTAATTATATTTGAACAAACATAACAGATTTTTCTTTAAAATTTAGGCATTTACAGTTCTTCTGATAGGATATTTAATCTCTTATCAAAGGAGATTTCACATCGTTTAACTGGAAGCCACTTCTCTGTAAAATATAAGGGTAAGATTTTCAGAGTATAGGTGGTGAGCTAATGGACGAAAGGAACAATCATTTTGACTTCGATTTTACGCCGATAGGACAGGCAATCAAAAAAGCCCGTGAAGCCAGAGGGATGACAAGGGAGCAGCTTTCTGGGATAATCGGCTATGCTCCCAGACACATTCAATCTATCGAAAATGAGGGGCAGTATCCAAGCATCGAGCTGTTTATTCAACTCATTACGATGTTTGATGTGTCGGTTGACGAGTACATATTCCCAAACAAAGAAGTCGAAAAAAGTTCTGTCCGCAGACGCTTAGACGCACAGCTCAACAAATTAGACGATAAAGAGCTTTCCGTCATAGAAGCAACTGTAAACGGACTATGTAAGGCAAAAGAGGAAACAGAGGAATAAGCCCCTCTGTTTTCCTTTTGCCCGATTTTAGTAGGCGGGAATGCCATAGCCATAGATAGAGCTGCTCCCGACAGGGTAGCTCCGCTGTCGGCAGGCATCCCCAGAGTTGCCCTCTACGGTATAGACAATGCCGTTCTCGCATCGTTCCACGATACCCACATGGTCGGTTTCTCCATCACCCTCCCAATCAAAGAAGATGATTTGACCTACTGACGGCTCATAGTTTCGGTCTTGCCATTGCCCTCTGTCCTTAAACCATTGAGAGCCGTTTACGCAGCCTGCAAACTTCGGGATAATGCCGCTGTCGATATTGCCGCACTCGTTGGCACACCACGACACGAAGCAGGCACACCATTCCACACGCCCGTCAAAGCCGTACCATGACCAATAAGGCTGACCGCCCACATTGCCCACCTGTGACAGAGCCACGGTGACGATTTCGCCGTCCCCGACGGTGATGCCGTAAAGCACCGCAGACCAGAGGGAATTGTTTTCCTCGGCAAGTAATTCGGATAGCTGTTGCCGCTGTTTCTCGTCGAAGCCGTATTTGTCCGCCATTTCCTCGGCGGTCTTGTGGCTCACGGTGATATACAGGTAGGTCTGGGTGATAGTGGTTTCCGTCTGCACGATATTCCCGTGACCGTCATCGCTCTCGGTTATCTGGGTTTCGGTCTTACTCTCGGTGCGGGAGCTGATTTCGTTCATCTCCCAGAAGATGTCCTTTAGGAGCTGCTTTTTAGTATCGTCCATCGTGGCGACTTCCTGCGGGTTGTCTGGGTCGGTGGTAGTCTTGACGGAGTACACCGCAAGCACCTCTTTCCAGACCGCACGGCTTCCCGACATCTCCAGTACATCGTGGGAAGTGCCGTTTATGATTTCATCAAGGCGACTGTCGTAGTCGGCGTTGATTTCACGGACTACGGTCTGCATGGTCATCCCATTGCCAGAATCCTCGCCCGAAAAGAAGATGCCGAACACCGAGCCTACAAGCAGCCCGATAAGGCAGATAATGAGTATCACGGCAACGGCAATCCACCCGCCCGCCATGATAGCCGCTATCAGAGCCTTTGTGCCTGCGATAATCGCCTTGATTGCCGCAATGGTAGCTTTGACCGCCACCTTTACGGCGTGGGCTGTCGCCTTGGCGGTGGCTTTTGCCGCCTGTGCCGCCCGCTGTGCGGCTTTGGTGGAAGCCTTTGCCGCTGCCTTGGTCGCTTTGGCAGTCTGCTCGGTGGTCTTAATCGCCGCCTTAGAGGTCGCCTGTGCAGTCTTTACGCCTTTTTCGGCTGTCTTGACCGTACCCTTAGCAGTGGATTTCACCGTTTTTTCCGCATTTCGGGCGGTGGTCTTAATGGTCTTTTGCCCCTGCTGTCGGGTCTTTATCAACTGGCTTTTCCCATTTGCAGGAGTATCGGGAGCAGGAGAACGGCTCACCGTCCCGTGACGGGCCTGTGAGCCGTTCCGTTCTGCAGCAGCCTGTGCTTTTTTCTTCTCAACGGCTTTGACCGCTCTTTTTTGCTTGAAATCCGCCACTTTATCCTTTGCCTTGACAATGTTCTCCTTGGTGGTCTGGACGGATTTCTGCCCCTGTTTATTGAATTGGTGTATGCCCTCGTCCTTTACACGGTCTGCGGTATGGGAGATTTTATCCGCCGCATACTCGGTAGCGGAGCTTTCCTCCGCATAATAGCCCTGTTCCGCCTTGTCCTTGGTCTTGGCATAGGCGGCTTTCATACGCTCCGAAGCGACAGCCGCCTTGTCAATGGTCTTAATCGTGCCTTTGACCGCATCTCTGGTCTTTATATCAGCCATAGAAAACCTCCTTTCCCAGAGGATTTGCAGTCAAGTCAGTCCGCCTTTTTCGCTACCACCACAAGCCTGCCGTTCTGGGCGGAGTATTCGCAGGTGGAGAGGGTAATGAGCCTGTCGCCGTACTCGGCGGTCACGCCCGTGTCATAAAGGGCAAGCCCCTTACACTTCCCGACATAGGCGTTGAACTCGTCCTCATTCTCCGCATTGATAAAATCATAATAGCGGAAGCCCTCTGAGCTGTACGCCACGGTCTTGAATACGGCAATGATTTCATACTCGCCGTGCTGTGTGAGGGTATCAAACTGAATAACCTTGTGTTCCCCGTAAAAATCCTTATCCTTGTAGCTCTCCAATGCCCCAAACATCTTTTGACCTTTAATGTGGTGTCCATAAATCACAAGGTTGTCGCTTGAGGCAATGTCGCAATCCTCTTGGATATACGGTACGCCCAAGTCGCTGTATTCCTTTTCAAAATTGTGCTTCAGATAGAAATTCGGCTCATTGGGGGTCTGCATGACAGGATAGTTGATATTTGTACCCTCAATTTTAATCCATCCCACCATATCGGGATTTTGCAAAAACAACTCGCCGTACTCTGGCAGTATGCTTTCTTCCTCTGTCAGCGGGATTTCGGGAGCTTGGCTCCCGTCCTCCTGTGCCTGCTCCACCTTATCGGCAATTTCCTCAAAGGCTTCCGTCTGCTCATTCTGGTGGGCGTAATGGTCATAGACATGGAAGCCGCAAAAAGCCGCCATACCTAAAAGGCAGACGGCGGCAGCGATGCAGATAACAGACTGGTACTTTTTCAGATATTCTTTCATAGGCTTATTCTTCCTTTCTTGGTTTACCTTACATTATCGGTGTGCTGCTTGGGTGCGGGTAAATCCCTGCAATATTCGGGATACCTCACCTTGATGCCCTCCATGAAGTAGGGGGCGAACTCACAGCAGAATAATTCCTCTGGCGTGAAACACCTCTCACGCCCGTCCTCTGTATAGCCGTTCCAGAGGTTGAAAGCAAGGTGGCAGACCTTGACCGTGCCGCTTGTCTGCCATCCGCTGTGCATCCCCTCTGGCACGATGCAGTCCGTCTTGAAGTCGAACATGGTATGGATGTTCTTCCTTGTTTCCTCCGCAATCCCCATCACATAGAAGAACGCCCTGTGATAGCAGTCGTTTACCCTGCATTTCATCATGTTCTCCAGAAAGAAATCACGGTGAGCCGTGCTGCGAAACCTTATATCCGCCATAAAATCCTCCTTTCCTAAAGCCCTGCTTCTGGGGCATCAATGGATGCCTGCAGGGTATTTTCATTGCACCGATACAAAAAATCGGTTTCCGTTTCCTTTTTCAGCCGTGGCAGGATAATGTCCTGCACATAGGAAACATTGTTCTCGGCGGCGATAAAATCCCGCCCGTTCTTAATGCACTGGACTACCTCGCTCCCAGAGCCTGCAAAGGGGATTACCACCAAGCCGCCCGCATTGCTGCTTGCCCGCATCATCCGCTCCGCCAGCTTCTCTGGCTTCTGGGTGGGGTGGCTGGTGGCTTCCTTGTAGTTGGGCATGACCCTCGGCACCTCCCAGACATTGCCGCAGGATTTCCCCTTGGGGTTTTTCCGTCTGTCCTTTTCGCCGCCCTTGGCGTAGGAAATGCGGACGGCATCCACATTGATTTCATGCAGGGGCTTACTGTAAAACCACAAGAACTCCGCTTCGTCACGGTAGGCGGCTTTGGCGGGTCGCCCCGTCCTGTAATTCCAGACAATCAGATTCCGTCTTATCCAGTCGAACTTATCCAGTACCTCAACAGAGAGCCTGTCTATCATCTGGCTGCTGCCCCAATAGTAGAACGCTCCCGTGGGCTTCAGAATGCGGTGGCACTCCCGCACCCATTCCGTACACCATGCCAGATACTGCAGCACGGACTGGAACACGAAGTCAAATTTCCCTTTCATGCGGTAGTAGGGCGGGTCGGCAATGACTAAATCCACGCTCTCCGAGGGCAGCTCCTTTAACACCTCCACGCAGTCCATCGGGTAAATACGGTTTCTCTCCAAAATCAACCTTGCCTAAACCTCCCCGAACTTGGTCGTCATCAGCTTATACAGCTCCGTATTGCGGGGGAACTTGTTGACAAACGGTACAAGGGAGCTGCCCACTTTCAAAAGTCCCTGTCCTGCACCTACATTGGTGATATAGCTCATCTGCAAGTCGGAGATGTTAAGGAGCTTTGCAAGCTCAATCCTGTCCGTGGACGCTTGGTTGAGCATGATGATAAACTCGCTGTTGGCAAGCATCGTCCTCGCCGTGTGGCTCTGCAAGAGGTCGTCCACATTCTGGGTGATGCCAGTACAGTACGCCCCGTACTTACGCACACGCTTCCAGAGGGTAAAGAGGAAGTTTGCGGAATACTCATGTTGGAACAGGAGATAGATTTCATCAATGAAGATAAAGGTATTCCTGCCTTTCGCCCTATTCTGGGTGATGCGGTTTAGGATGCTGTCAAGGACAACAAGCATACCGATGGGCTGTAACTGCTTTCCTAAATCCAGAATGTCATAGCAGATAAGGCGGCTCTTGGTATCCACATTCGTGTGCTTGGCAAAGGTGTTGAGAGAGCCGTCCGTGAAAAGCTCAATGGCAAGGGCGATTTCCTGTGCTTCTGGCTCGTTCTGTTTCAGAAGTTCCTCACGGAAGTCCTGCAAGGTGGGCGGCACTCCCATATAGTTGCCCTGCTGATAGTGGCGGTACACGCTTGCCGCGCAGCGGTCAATGATGGATTTCTGCTTTGCCCCAAGGCTCGCCCCGCCGATGAGCTGCTCGCAGAGGGATAAAATAAACTCTGATTTGAGGATGACGGGGTTTGCCCCATCTCCGTAATCAGAGTTCATATCCATAGCGTTGATGTGGTTGTCACTTGTAGCCGAAATGTGAATAACCTCGCCCTGCATCGCCTTTACCAAAGGCGAATACTCACGCTCTGGGTCTATGATAATCACATCTGCGTTGGGGTCGGTGAGGATGATGTTCGTCATTTCCTCCTTTGCCGTGAACGACTTGCCCGCACCAGACACGCCGAGGATAAAGGAATTGCCATTGAGCAGGTGGCGGCGGTTGGCGATTATCATGTTCTTGGAGATAACATTCTGCCCGTAATAAACGCCGTTCTCATGGTAGATTTCCTGCACACGGAACGGGATGAACACGGCAAGGCTCTCCGTGGTGAGGGTGCGGAAAGCGTCAATCTTCCTCACACCGAAAGGCAGTGCGGTGTTCAGACCGTCCATCTGCTGAAATTTCAGCACGGCGAACTGGCAGAGGTGCTTCCTCGCCGTGGTGAGCAGGGCTTCCGTGTCGTTGTCGAGCTGTTCCTTGGTTTCCGCTGTATGCACCATCGTGAGGACGGCAAACATCATCCTCTGGTCACGGGTCGTCAAATCATCCAGAAATTCCTTGCTTTCCTTTCGCTGCTGCTCCAAGTCATAGGGGATAACGGCGGAAAAATTGTTGTTCTGGTTCTGTTTCCTCTGCCAGTTGGTGATATTGGTTTCCACACCGAGCAGGCGGTTTTCTACCTCCCGCACGGCTTCGTCCGTAGGGACGGGAACGACATCAACGGAGAGCATCATGTTACGGTTTAACTCGCAAAGCTCCGCCACCATGCTGTCCTTGATATAGGCGGCGTATTCCCGCAGGAATATCACACGCCCGTACCTGTCGCCAATCCTGAAATAGTCCTTTTCAAACTCAAAGGTGTCGGGGCAGATGAAGTCCTTGAAGTCGTGACCTTTCCGCATGGTCTGGGAGAGGTCGAAGCGGAACACCGTTTCCTCCCCCGTGCGGTAGAAGTCGTGGAAGATGCGGAGCTTTTCTTCCGCATCAAGCTCCGTGCATTTCGAGCCGAGCCGTGAGAAGTGGGCGATAAGGTCAGCACCCACACGGGCAAAATAATTGCGGACTTCCTCGATATTCTTCTTACACACGGATACGGTCACATACTTATCCTGCACGATGGAATTAGCCCCCGTTGCCTTGTCGAGCAGCATCTTGTTGTATTCCTTGCGGTACTTATCCAGTCCGTCATCCGCCATAGGGATAAGGATGGTCTGCTCAAAATCCGCCTTGTTCAAGCGGCGGTTGTTGATGGTGATTTTCGTGGTCGCCCCACTGTCGAGGGAATTGAGCAGCTCCGAGTATTCAAGGAACATTGCCTCCTTGTCCTCACGGCTTGCCACGGCGTAGTTGATGTCCTCAAACTTGAATGTCTTTGCGTATTTGTTCCTGCCCACAAGGAAAATGCCGTCCTCCCAGATGGTCTTGATGGGAATGACCGCCTGCACCGATTTCGGCACAACAAATTTCTCCCTGTCCTGCTTGAACAGGTTTTTAAGCGTCTTTAACATGGTCTACCTCCTTACGCTTCTTTGATTTCTTGGAATGTTTCGGTTTCTTCGCCTTTGCTTTCGCCGCCGTCTGCTTCTTCTGGACGGCGGGCAAGCCCTTTTCGTGGGCTTCAAGGGTCGGCTTCATGGCTTCGTAGTAGAGATTGTCTGAGGAAAACAAAATCTTCTTTGGCATTAAGAACTCTGATTTTATCCACGCCCAGACGAACTGCTCCGCTGTCATGCCGTTATATTTGATAAAGCCCATCATGGCAAAGGGGGAAGCCCCCAGAATACACATCCAGCTTAGGGTTTCCGTCCCGAACTGCGGGCGGAGCAGGAAATACAAGCCCACCGCCACACCGCAGGCAAGGACGGAGAAAATAAACTGACGCATCGACAGCCCGAAAAACATACTCTCCGTGTAGTTGCGGATTTCCTTATTTATCTTGACTTCCAATCGTTCTCACCTCCTTATCGCTCCCTGTCCTCATGTTTACGGGCAGGGGGCTGTTTCTGCGTTTCCCTCTGCGGCACAAGGTAGGGCTGACCGTCACGCTCTTTTACCTGCGTGGGGTAACCCATGACCTTTAATGCTTTTTGCAGGTCGGACACGCTTTCCCTGTCTGGCTTGCAGACACCGATTGCCCGATACATCTGCAAGTCGCCGTACCACTTCTCATTCTGGAAATTGTCTGCCCGAAAGAAAATATCCTCTTTGATTTCCTCAAGGGGCGTTTCAAATATCCTGCGGTATTCCGCTTCAAAATCGTACATCGCTTCCTCCCTTACAAGCCCATCATTTCACGCACGACACGGTCTGCCATCTTGACCGCACCGACTAAAACGAGCATATTGAACACAAGCTCCCCGATATAGCTCCACACCATCGACACCGCCGCTGCATCGGGATTGACCGCAGGGGGCGTTGCTGCAAAGAGGGAGAAGATGATGCAGGCAAGCACGATGATAGCTCCCTCCAGACATACGGCGGAGTAGCTCTTAATGAAGCTCTTTCCCACGCTCTGGCTCGGTGAGCCTGCAAAGGTGGAAAGCGGCACGGGTGCGATGGCGGTGTAGAGGTAGAGCTTGAAAAACCTGCCGTACACCGACATAATCATAATGAACGACAGCACCGTGATGAACAGCCCGCCGATAAGCGTCACCGCCCATAGGGGGATGCTCTCAAAAAAGCCGCAGTCCTCAACCGCTGTCACAATCTCCTGCGGCAGTACCGTCTGCTGTGCCGAGCCGAAGCCTGCGGCGTTCATAATGGTGGAGATTAGCCCCTGCATGATTTTGAACAGAGCCATCATCAGCTCCAGTCCGTAAGTCACCGCACCTTTGGCAAGGGCAAAGCGGATAAAGAGCTTCAACGCCTGCTCTGGGCGTTTCACCTCCGCAAAGTTTCCCGCAGTACGCATCACGCCCACCACAAAGAACAGCACGAGCAGGGCAAGCCCGATAGCCTGCACCGCACCGTGGATATTAACGATTACATTCCAGATAGTGCCGCCCTTGAACTGTTCTGGGGACTGGGTTATGAGCTGCCATATCTCCGACAGTTTCTCGTTCCATGTGTTAAGGGCATTCTCCAAGTTCTGCACAATCCAGTTATCTGACATTCGACCACCTCCGTCCTTAAAATTGGATAACGGGGCAAGTTCCGCAAAGCGGATCTGCCCCGTTGTCCCTGTCTTGTGTCAGTCTTTCAGTAAGCTGCCTTTTCCCTTAGCCCGTGATGAGCGTCAAAATCTCCTTGGCAAAGGTAATCACCACGCCGCCCGCAAGGGTGAGGAATCCGTTCGCCCTCTGGGACGGGTCGTGGGATTTCAGCGACAAGCCCACCTGCACGATGCCGAAGCCGAGCATAATCATACCGACAGCCCGCACCAGACCGAAAATGAAGTCCGACAGGTTGTTCACCACCTGTATAGGGTCGTTGGCGGCAAAGGCAGTCATGGAAGTGCCAAGCACCATCGTGAGGGCAAGCACCGCCACGCAGTAGTGGCGGAAGCCTTTCTTGACCTTGCCCGTCATGGGCAGCTTTGTGGTTGCTTTCTTCTGGGTGTCCTTCTTGTTGAAAAATCTCATGGTGTAATCCTCCTTAAATTTGATATATTTCTTCTAAGTCCTGTTCGGACAGAAGCTCATAGGATGTGCTGACAGCCGTAACGCTTGTTGCGTTCTTGGGAATGTCGCTGTCAAACACAAGGGTTGCGACAGCCTGCGTAGGCTCGCCGTGGAGATAGGGCGGCTGTCCTCCGTCAGTCGTCAGTTTCACATTGGGGTGCTTTAGGATGTCATACTTAAAATCCATGACGGGGCGTTCCCCACGCACAAAAAGAAGTGCGTAGCGGTTGTCGAGCATACGCACCTCGTCTGGGGTCAAAAGCTCACGCCCCGAAATCTGGTAGTTGGTGGAATAGTTCCCGCTGCGTCCAGAGCTTTTCCCGTAGGTGTTGGTGTCGATGGTCGCCTTGCCCAGAAGCTCCGACACATACTTATGGGTGCTTTGCTCGTTGCCGCCCAGATACAGAAATTCATCGCAGTTGCCCACGATGCTTTCCCATTGCTTCTCAAAGAGGGCTTTGAGCTGTGCCAGATTTTGCAGGATAATCGAAACGGATACATCTCTGGAACGCATGACCGACAGTATCTTGTCAAAGTCATCGGGCAGCGAAACATTGGCAAACTCGTCCATAATGAAATGGCAATGCACGGGCAGGCTCCCGCCGTACTTGTGGTCGGCAAGGTAGAAAAGCTGTTGGAATAGCTGCGTGTATAAAACGGACACAAGGAAGTTAAAGCTCGTGTCGTTGTCGGGTATCAAGGCGAACAGGGCGACTTTCTTCTCCCCAAGGCTCGGCAAATCAAGCTCGTCCGTAGCCGTCAAAGAAGCAAGGCTCTCCAGATTGAACTTTTCAAGCCTTGCGGCAAGGGTTATCTGGATGCTCTTTAAGGTCTTGGCAGAGCCAGAGTGGTAGTCACGGTAGTATTTGAGGGCGATATGCTCTGGGTTTACTATCTCCAGACGGTCAAACAGTTCGTCCAATGGGCTTATATAGCTGTCATCGTCCTCCCGTACCTCGCCTGCCCGTAAAAGCTCCATCACCATCGGGAAATTCTGCTCGTCTGGCGGTGCTTCGTATTTCAGATAGAACACCAAGGACAGGAGCAGCATACTCGCTGCCGTATCCCAGAACGGGTCTTGCGACTGGCTTCCTTTCGGCGTGGTCGCCTTAAACAGATTGGTTACAAGCCGCTGCACATCGTTGTCGTTCCGAAGATAGACAAAAGGATTGTAACAATGGCTGCGGTGCATATTGATAAGGTCAAGGACACGCACCTCATAGCCTTTCTTCTCCAAAAGACCGCCCACATCACGGACGATTTCGCCTTTCGGGTCTAAAATCACCATCGAGGTGTTGCACTGCATGGCGTTGGGCTTGCAGAAAAACCTTGTCTTGCCTGCACCAGAGCCGCCGCATACCAAAATATTCAGATTGCGGCGGTGCTTCTTGCCGTTCAGCCCGATGCGGACATTCTGGGTCAGCAGCTTGTTTTCCGATGCGTCCTTATCTCGGTACTTCTTGTTGAGCGTACCTGCGTTGCCCCATTTTGCAGAGCCGTGTTCCTCGCCCTTGCGGTAGTTCCTGCGTGTGGAGAGATAAATCCCGATGCCCATGCCGTAGGCAAGCAGAAAAATAAGGACAGTCCTTAAACTGTCCTCACACACCGTTATCTGAAACGGATTGTTTATCGCCACGGATAGGTTAGAGATTATCTCCACGATGCCGCCGCTGACATAGGGTGCGGTCAGCAGGGCAAGCCACACGACAGGCACGATGCCGCAGACGGCGAGGATTACGGCTGTTTTCTGGTCGTCACCGTTCCTCATGGCATCGGCACTTGCAGGGTGCGACTTTCACTTTTTTGCTCTTGGCAGTTGCCACCGTTTCAATCAGCTCGTCCACGGGGTCGGTGGGGCGTTCTTCCCGTATCTGCTGGTTGCGGAGCGTGTTCAACGCATTGAGGACGATATTTTTGTCGTATCGGTCAAGGGCGATGTGATACCGTTCTTCTCTCATGGGCTTCACCTCCGATTACCGTTCCTGCTCTTTGGACTTGGGCGGCTTGTTCTTCTCCATGCTCTTATACATATCGCTCTGGATTTCCCCAAGCACATCCCGCATGGAGCCAAGCTCTCCCTTGAACACCTGCGTATCCATGCCCTCAAACTCCCTGGGGAGCCTGTCGAAGCTGAAGCCTCTGGTATCCACGCCGTAACGGGAGCTTACCATATACGCCACGCAGTAGGCTTTGAACTCGGACGCATCACGGCTCTCGTTGTGCTTGAAGTCAAAGACCGCCGCCGACACTTCCTTTGCCATGCTGACAAAGAGCTGTTCTTCGGAAAGGTCTGTCTTAATGAAAATCATCTGCTGGGAGCTGTCATAGTAGGCGGGGATTTCAAGCTCCGCCACGGGCTGAAAGTCAACGGGACTGGCATCAATCATTGCCGACACAAGCTCACGCATGTTCTTGGCTTCCTGCGGCTGCTGCCTTTCTTTCGCAGAGGTTTCGGAAACATCGAAAACCTCCTTGGCGTTATAACCGACAGCCTTTGTGCCGTCATCACGGGTATATTCTTTGCTCGGCTCAAGGATAACGACTTTCTGGGCGTCCTTGTTCACATAGACACGGCTCTGCTTCCAAGCCGCCTTTTCCTTGAGCTGTGTCGCTTCGGGCTTCTGTGCCGACACCAGAATGGCGTTGTTGACGGAGTAACGGTCAAACCGCCCCTGCACATCAAGGTACTGTCTGAATGTCCCGCCGTCCGTCATCATCTTTTCGCAGGTCGTGTCAATCAGCCCATAGGCTTCATTCCGCTGTGCCTGCTTTGCGGCAGCCCATTCCGCTTTGTCAAAGGGTCTGTTGCCGCCGCTGAATACATCATAGATACTCATTATCTTGCTCCTTTCGATTTCTTGGGTTTCTTCCTCTTGGGCTGCTTATGCTCCGTCTTTCCTGCGGGCGGTTTCTTCGCCCTGTCGGAAGATTTCTCTTTATCAAGGGTCGGGGAAGCATCGGTTTCCTGCTCCTTGCGGCTCTCCTTGATTTTCCGCAGTTCTTCTCTGACGGACGGTTTTTCGTCCTTAGTCATAGTAGCCCCCTCTGCGGACTTCCTTGGCTGCTCTGAGGTAGGCTCGGACAGAGGGGATTTTTCCGTCTTTGCCAATAAGGGGTTTGGGGCATTTTCCTCTTTCTGCACAGGCTTTCCCATGAGTGCGTCAAGCAGTTTGTCTTTCTCCGCCTTTTCCTGCACGCCGATTTCTGGCTCTGGCTGTCCGTCCTTGGCATCCCTGCTTTTCTCCGCTTCGGTGACAATGGATGCGGTATCCACCGATGCAAGGTCAAAGCGTTCCACAATACGGCTGATTTTCGATGCGTCCTCCGCACGAGCAATCACATCTACCTCCGCATTGGGGTCTTTGTTCTTGCGGTCTGCAAGGACGCAGTAGAGTACGCCGTATTTCTTTGCTTCCTGCGTGAACTTTTTGAGGTCGGCGTTCTTCACCGTAAAGACTTTCAGCTCCTTGCCAGAACGGAGCATTGAGGTGAGCCTTGCCTTGCCCTTGGTTTTCTTTTCCTCTTTTAAGATGGAATAGAGCAGGATGGCGATGTTCTTCGCACCTGCCCCCGTGATTTTGGCAGCGACTTCAAATCCCTCCAAGCTCATTCGGACGATTTGCTCCGCCGCTTCGCCGCCTGTGTTCATGCTTCATCAGCTCCTTTCTTTGCTGTTCTTTTTCATCTGCCCGTATCGCTTCTAATTTCTCTTTGAGAGTGCCGCTGCGGGCAAGGACACCCTCGCACAATCTGACCTCCTTTCTGGCTGTCCTAAGCCGCCCCGTGATTTCGGAGATTTGAGCCTTGACCGCTTCTTTTTCTTCCCCGACAGATTTTCGGGATAGGGAGTAAAGCCCCTTTCGCTGTTCGGTCAGCTCCGTTATCTCCGTTTCCAGAGAGCCTTTATATGACAAGAGCTGCTGTGCCGTGTCGATATGGTTGCGGCAGAGCAGCCTTGTTTCCTGTGTGATGGCTTCCATCTTCATAAGGTCATCCTTTAGGAGATAGTGAAGCCGTGCGTAATTTGGTTGTTTCTTCTTTGGCAGGATGCCGAGCTTGTAGCAGTAGTGGAGATACAGCCCACGCAAGCCGCCGATTTTCCGTGCATCTTTCAGAGAGCCACGGACACGGTAGACCTTGACGGTCTTTGACGGCTCGGCAAAGCGGGAGAACTTCACCGCATAGGAATTTTCCCGTATGCGTTCCGTTATCCTCTCGTTGGTGTAATCGTCACCGAGCTTATAGAGCCGCTTGGGTCTTTGCCATCCTTTCCCGATAATCGTCCAGTATTTGCGGTTGGGGTCAAAGCTCACACGGTATCCCATTTCCGATAACTGGCGGTCAAAGTCTTTCAGCGTGTAGGATTTGGAGATGGCTTCGTCCACTGCCTGCCGTGCCACGGTGTCCCTCGTAGGCAGACCGTTCTTTTCCGCTTGGTAGAGGGCGTAGGGCTTCTTCCTGCCGCTTGGGTGTTCGATGACCGATAGGGAATATTCACGGCAAAGCTCATCGGAACGCTGACGCAAGAGCCGCAGGTTTTTCTTGTTGTCATGGTAGTGCTTGCCGTCCGCAAAGGAAACAGAGTTGACAACAAAGTGGTTGTGCAGGCATTCCGTGTTGAGGTGGGTGGCGACAATCACTTGGAACCTGCCGCCCCACATTTTCTCCGCCAGTTTCACGCCTACCTCGTGTGCCTGCTCTGGCGTGACCTCGCCCGCCTTGAAGCTCTGGAAGCCGTGGTAGCAGACAATCTCGCTCGTGTCGTTCCATTGGGCTTTGGCTATCATCATCTCGTCCCTTGCGGTGGTCGGGTCGCAGTTTACGCCCGTGACGAAAAACTGCTGCTCGGTCTTATCGCCGTTGGTGGCGTATTTCATCACATCGCCCATCGCCTGCAAGTCCGCATCGGTGTATTTGGGGTTGGCGGTCTTTTCTGGGTTTTCGGCGTAGTCGATTGGGTGGTCGAGCCTGCCTTTCACATCCCATATCTCGCAGACCGCCATCAGACCGCCGTCCGTTTCGGGAGCAGGTATCTCTTGCGGACATCAATTTGAAACTCGTGCCACTTCCTCGCTTCCTCGTTCAGCATGGGCGTATCCACAAAGCCGAGGGCGTTGGCTTTCGCCGCAAGCTGGTTGATGCGGTTGCCGATGGCGGACAGCTCCCGCATGATTTTGTAAAATTCGGGGTCGGGCTTCTCGCAGAGCCGATAGCCTTTCACCATTTCTCTTAGGAACGCTTCTCTGGAGCGTCCCGATTTCTGCACAAGCTCATGGAGCTGCTCGGCTTCGTCATCAGTCAAACGGAAAAGTATCTGTACCTTTCGGTTTCTCACTTTTCTTCACCTCCCTGTCGGAGAGCCTGTTAATCTGCAAACAGCACATCAGCATGACGCCGCTCAGACCGCCGAGGGTCACGCCGATGACAAAGAATAAAAACTCGCTCATTCTTATAGCTCCTTTCTTCTGACCGCTTCCTTGGCGGCATCCTTTTTATGGGTATTAGGGGGCATCCCCTAACAAGCGAATTTGAGAATCCATCGGCAGATGGATAATCAAATTCAGTGCTTGGTAAGACATTACTTAGTCCCCGTCCTCATACATACATTCTCCGCACACGGGGCAGTAGTAGGGACAGCCCGAACATTCCTCATGCTCCAGACACTCGTCCTCAATGTCCGTTTCTTCGCTTCCGTCCTTCAAAGGGTCGGTAATGTCGGCTTCGCCGCAGACAAAATCCGCATCGGAAAAGCTCACAAGGTCGGTGTCAAAAAGCACGGTCTTGAGCTTCTCCCTTGCTTCTTCGGGGCTTTCCGCATAGACGGAAATGGTCTTTTCGTAGTGGGCGGTGAGGGTCACTTCATACTTTTTCAATCATTCTTTCCTCGCTTTCGGTCTTAAATTTCGTGGTGGTTTCTGTGCTGCAAAGGGAAAAATCTCTCACACAATCAACGGGCATCCCTCCTTTCACGGCTCGGCTTCTGCCTTGCAATCCCCAGATAGGACATTAAAAAATCGTTGACATCCTTGCCGACTGGCGACGGGGCGTCAACGATTTTATAATCTTTCTGCAACAGTTCTTTGAGGGCGGCGGTACAAAGCCTGCCTGTCCTGTCATTATCCAAGTGCAGGATAACGGTCTTGATTTGCGGATTTTTTTGCAGGTAGGTGGACAGGGCAATGGGGATTTTGCTCTCCGAAAGCTCCTTTTTGGGCTGATACACGCCCGACAGGGAGAGCAGGTTTGCCGCCTTATAATCCCTGCCCTCGCATTTGAGGTAGGTGGCATAGGACAGCAAATCAATGGCGGCTTCAAATAGATGCACCTTGTCTGTCGGCTCTCTTGCCAGAAGTCGGAACGAATACCGCTTGTCGCTGCCCGATGCGTCCTGCCTGAAAGAGCTGCCGAGCGTACTCCTGAGAGCCGCATACTTTGGCTTTCCGTTTTCGTCCTTACCCACAAAGACAGCGTTATGGTACTGCCTGCTCTCAAAGATAATGCCCTCTGCGATACAGTCCTGTATGAGCTGATAGTCAATGCCACGCCCGAAAAGGTACTCTGTCACCTTATCGCAGTCTGTATTTTTCTCTGGCAGGAGCAGCACTTTCGGCTCGTCCTTTTTCACGGCAGGGGGCGGCGGCTTCCAGTCGCCCATGTCCCCCGTGAGGGTCTGCACGGCTTCCACAAAGCCAAGCTCCCGCACTTTCATCAGATAATCAAGGGCGGAATAGCCGCCAATGCCTCTTGACCACCAGTACCATTTGCCGTTGGAAATCTTCAAGCTGTCGTGTTCCCTTGTGCAGTAGACATTGCCTGCCACACGCTTTAGGTTGCTCGGCTCATACCGTTGCAGGTAGGAGAGCAGGTCGATTTGCCGTGCCTGCTCAATCACGGCGGGGTCAAACTGCACATAGCCGTTACTTGCCATTCAAATAAAATCACCTCCAGAAATAGATTTAGCCGAGGGACTTTCCGTTAAGAAAACCTCTCGGCTATGTAAAAATAATATTGAATTTTGAACCATATCTCCTCGACAAAAGTAGAATTTGAAGTCTAAACCACATTTTCACCTAAAATTATTTTAGGCATTGTGGTTAAACAGCGATTCCAACGTTTATAGAATTTCTCTACACCAAGTTTTGAAATTCTTGCATGTGCTTCTTCATTTTCCAGCACCCAATACAAGACATATGTTACCTTACCTACATTTCTTGTAAGACGAACAGGTAATTCTCCCTCTTTAACAGCATTAAAATCTTTTTGTCGGTGGGTACGTTTTATGTAATGTACATCAATGACACCATCTTGCTTCAAGTAAAATTCCGCTACTTCCCTCATCAGTTCTTCAATTTCATCTAACTTGGTCAGTTTTGCCTCATATATACATATTTCATTAAACATAAAATACCTCCACAAATGTCGATTTGTAAGTTTCATTATACTTCCAAATTATGAATTTTTCAAGCCAGCCAAGCTGCCATATCTCTGCCTCATAGAAATATAACCTCTATTTAGCTATGTAAAAGACGGCATCAGCTTCAAGCCAACGCCGCCTATCTTTCGGTCAGTCCGTCATAAAATCCCTGCTTTTTTGAGATACCCTACGCTGTCATAGCAGCCACGGAAGTACACCGCCTGCATCTCCATATCCGTGAGCTGATTCTTCAGCTCCATCACTTCGATGAGAGCCGCACATTCTTTCTCGGTCAGTTCGCTTTCGGTTTCGCTGTCAAATACGGCTAAAACCTTGGGATATTTCTCATAGATGCCCTCAATCTTAACTTGCAGGGCTTTGTATTCCTCGTCCTCTTTTGACAGTCTGGCAACGACAGAGCTTAGATATTCGTTGAAGATATTGCCGTGAACATCTACAAAAGTTTCAAATCTGAACGCATCAGACACCGTTATCACCTCCGACATTTTCTAATCTACACCTATTATACTGCCCAGATTTCAGCAATACAAATGTGCAAATGGGATTTAACGCTCCCAACCAACACATTTCCTTTCGGGCTGTTCTTCGGTCTGCTCTGGCTCGGTATCCATAACAGGGGTGTCTTTCTCGTCTAAATTCAGCTCAATATTGAGGGCGTTCAGCCTGTCGTTCTTTTCTTTCAGCTCATCTTCAAAGGCAAAGGGCTTTAGCACCTCGGTCTTTGCGTTGGCAAGCTGCTCCAAGGTTTCCGCCTTTCGGGTCTTGGCGGCTTCCAGTCTGGCAGGGATTTTTCCAATCTCGTTTTCAATACGGGTGAGATTTCCCAGAGCATCAGAGCCTAAATCAACCTTATGCTTTGCCTTTCCGCAGAGGTTAAGGCAGTAATGGGTGTTGAAGGTATCATAATAAACCTCCATCTTGAAACCTCGGTAGCTGCCGATTTCCACGGGATTTGACAGCGGATTTTCCTTGCAGACGGCAAGGAGCATCTCGCCTGCGTCCGCTTTTTCGGTATAGGTCACGCCCTTTAAGGTCATGGGGCAGAATTTATCCTCGCCCTGCGGCTTGTGCTGCTCGGCAAGGGCGGCATCGCTTTCATAGCTGACGATGCGTTCCTCAAGCTCCTTTATCTCCCTCGGAAAGTATTTCAGTATCCTGTCCTCAAGGTCGTAATGTTCGGAAAGATAGCTCTGCTTCAAAACTTTCAGCTTCGCCACCTGCATATCCAAGTCCATTTTTTCCTTGAAACGCTCATCGCCCGTGGCAAGCATCTTGACCTCCGCAAAGGAAAGAGCCACCTCGTCCACATCCTCGGCGGAACGCACGGGGCTTTTGCTCGTCATTATCTGGGAGATAAATTTCTGTTTCGATTCCACAAGCTGATAGAGGTAGGCATCAAAGGTCTGCTCGGTCACATAGCGGTAAACCTCCACCTCTGGGAACAGATTGCCCTGTCTTTCAATCCTGCCTTGACGCTGTTCCAAATCTGAGGGTCGCCAAGGGCAGTCTAAATTATGGATGGCAATCAGCCTATCCTGCACATTCGTACCTGCCCCCATCTTCGGCGTAGAGCCTAAGAGGACACGCACCTCGCCGCTCCGCACTTTTGCAAACAGCTCTTTTTTCTGTGCATCGGTGGTCGCTTCGTGGATAAAACGCACCTGCTCGGCGGGAACTCCACGGGCGATTAGCTTTTCTCGGATGTCATCGTATACATTGAAAGAGCCGTCATTTTTCGGGGTAGAGAGGTCGCAAAACAGGAGCTGCGTTGCCTTGGTGTCGGCGTGTTCCTTCCAGATACGGTACACATTATCAACGCAGGCGTTGACCTTACTGGTGGGGTCGTCTGGCAGCATGGGGTCAATCAGCCTCTGGTCGAGGGCAAGTTTCCGTCCGTCATTGGTGTCGGGTAGGATACTGGCGAGGTAGCCGAAGCCCCTTTTCCGTTATCCCCCCT
>OKVK01000510.1_pt1 | contig 25782 bp, 15 predicted proteins | sample 1604771 | NCBI WGS metagenome assembly OKVK01 (sample SAMN01760906, study PRJEB22395) | human gut metagenome | reverse complement strand
CATACATGGATACCATCATATCCCACAGAGTCATGTTGTGCTTCTTGCAGTAAGCTGCTACTTCGCACAGACACATCACTGCTACGATCGCATCCTTATCTCTTGCGTGGGTACCTGCCAGGCAGCCGTAGCTCTCTTCCAGGCCAAATACGTAGTTGTTGCTGCCGGTCTGCTCGAAGAGCTTGATCTGCTCGCCAATGAACTTGAAGCCGGTCAGTACCTCGATCAGCTTTACGCCGTAAGCCTGCGTAATAGGTTTGGTCATGTTGGTGGTAACGATGGTAGTTACCAGTGCGGGATTCTCGGGCATGGTACCGGTCGCAGTCTTCTCTCTTAAGATATATTCTGCGATCAGCATGCCGGACATATTACCGGTAAATGCCACATACTCGCCAGTCTTGGTATCTTTTGCATACACACCCAGACGGTCTGCATCGGGATCGGTTGCCAGAACGATATCCGCATCCTTCTCCTTCGCCAGACGAAGCGCATAGGTAAATGCCTTGGGATCCTCAGGGTTCGGGTAATCCAGTGTGGTAAAGTCAGGATCCGGATTCTCCTGTTCGGGAACTACATAGACATGCTTGAATCCCAGCTCAGACAGGATACGCCTTACCGGCTTGTTACCGGTACCGCATAACGGAGTATATACGATCTTGATGTCATCTGCCATTTCCCTGATCACATCAGGATGAATGATCTGCTTCTTCAGCTCTGCCATGTACTTGTCATCGATCTCTTTGCCGATCACTTCATAGAGTCCTGCTGCCACAGCATCCTCTCTGCTCATGGTCTTCACGGTATGATAATCCTTGATGGACTGTACTTCGGTAATGATGTCCTTATCGATAGGAGCGGTTACCTGTGCGCCGTCCTCCCAGTATACCTTATAGCCGTTGTACTCAGGAGGGTTGTGACTGGCGGTAACTACAATACCTGCAGTACATCCTAACGTCCGAAGGGCAAAGGACAGCTCCGGAGTAGGTCTTAAAGATTCAAAAATGTATGCCTTGATGCCGTTGGCTGCCAGACATCTTGCTGCCTCATCGGAAAACTCGGGAGACATGCGGCGGGAGTCGAATGCGATTGCCACACCCTTACTCTGTGTACCGCGCTTGATAATATAATTGGCAAGACCCTGAGTTGCCTTACGAACGGTATATACATTCATACGGTTGGTTCCCGCACCGATCACACCACGTAAGCCGCCGGTACCGAATTCCAGTTCCTTGTAAAAACGATCTTCCACTTCTGCTTCATTATTGCGGATTGCCAGAAGTTCCTCCTTGGTCTTCTGGTCAAAATAATCATCATTTAACCAGAAATTCAGTTCGTCCATATAACTCATTTTCCTATCCTCCTGTTTTATCGCTATCTTTCAATATCTTCAGTAAACGCTCTCCGGTGATATTTTACCATAGATTCCCTCTACTGAAAAGAATTATTTAACGTCCGCTAACTGCCGGATCCTTCAGTGCGTAATCGCTGCGATCCAGAGAGAAATTCGGATTGTAATAGGGATCTCCCGCCTCCAGTTCAGCCTTCCATTTTTCACGGAAATGCCCGGATTCTCTGTTGTAGCGCTCTGCCTTTTCTCCCTGATCGTCCAGTCCTCTGGAGATGGATTCGTAATGATACAGCTCCGCAAAAGGAGTCCACACATTCAGAAGTCCCAGTTTACGTAATTTCAGGCAGAAATCCACATCATTTAAGGAGATCACAAAGTTCTCATCCAGACCGCCCACCTGCTCATACAGGCTCTTTTTCACCAACAGACAGGCACCGGTCACCGCTGTAACATTCTGGGTATAACACAGACGTCCCATGTAGCCTAAGTTCTGTACCGGGATGCGATAATGGGTATGTCCTGCCGTGCGGTGTGCTCCCAGTCCGATGACCACGCCGGCATGCTGGATCGTCTTGTCCGCATAATACAGTTTGGCGCCTACGGCACCCACATCCTCTCTCTGGGCATACATCAGCATCTCTTCCATCCAGTTGGCTGTGATAACCTCCGTATCATTGTTCAGCAGTAAAATATACTCACCGGAAGCATAAGACGCTCCCAGATCATTGACCGCAGAATAATTAAAGTCACCATGATATGTCACAATGGAAATCCGTCCGTCCCCGCTGTGCAGGATACCGCCGTCATGGCCGCAGACTGTATGCAGCTTGCATCTTTCTTCATAAGAATCATCGCCGGACAATCCCAGCAGTTGGGAATAATAGTCCTTGATCTCCGGTGTGGTACTGTTATTTTCCACGACAATGATCTCGTAATTGCTCCAGGTGCTGTTCTTTTGGATTGAGGTAATACAACGCTTCAGATCCTCAACGTGATCCTTATTGGCGATCACGATGGAGATCTTCGGATCTCCCAGGATCTGATACCGGATCCGGAAGATCGTGGCGCAGGCTCTGGTACTGGTGATCTGAAAATGCTTGAAACCATGCTTTTTCAGATGATCTGCCACAGCTCCCTTTGCCGCCTCAATGGCATAAGGCTTCGCGTCAATACTGGCTGCGGTACTGCCCTCATGGCTTCTCCAGTAGTACATCAGTCTGGGAACATGAACGATCTTTTCCGCTCTGTCGGTCAGACGCAGGATCATATCGTGATCCTGGGCACCGTCAAATGCGGTGCGGAACAGTTCCTCTCCCTCTAACAGTTTTCGGGAAAAAACGCTGAAATGGCAGATATAATTATTCGCCCGCAGATTGTCCGGTGCATAGTCCGGCTTAAAATGCATGGTCAGCATTTTATTAATATCATTTTCCTTGAAAGTGGTCTCATCACAATAAAGATAATCCGCACCCTGCTCATTGATCTCCTTCACATACGCATACAGTACGGAAGGATGTAAAATATCATCCTGGTCAAACAGGCCGATATAATCTCCGGTAGCCAGCTTGTAGCATTCGTTGGTGTTATAGGAGATACCGCCGTTATGATCCAGGTGCTTATAGACGATACGACCATTCGCCTTCGCCGCGTACTCCCTGCAGAGTTCCTCGATATAGGAGTGCTCCGCGTCGGAACCGTCCGCCAGACACAGTTCCCAGTTGGGATACGTCTGATTCATGACGCAGTCCAGCATCTGGATCTGGAATTCCCTTTTATTGTTCCACAGCGGAACCAGAATGCTGATCTTCGGCATATAAGGGAATATCGTCTCTTCTTCCTTTTTCCGCTGCTCCGCATCAGGAAAGCTTCCGGTTCCGTAGGACTCCATCAGGCTCTTCTGGCGACTCTTGTTGCGGATCTTACGCAGGATATCCTTCGGTCCGCCGCAATGGGACAAGCGATCCCTCTGCCTCTGTGCGAAATGGATCAGACTTCTCGCCGGACCCGTGGCTTTCCAGAATTTATTCTTTTTGATCCGGTCCAGTTTGAACTGCAGGTCCTCTTTTTCCGATTCCAGCACTACGATCTTGTCTGCCAGATCCGCACATTTTTCGTGCTCCCTCTCGTAGGCTTCTTGATAATTGATCTCAGACATGTTTTTCCTCCGTCAAATATTTTCCCGTTGTATTCCACAGTTTCAGCTTACTGATCCGATGGACCGCAAGAACGGCGATTCCATAATTCCCCGGAGGCAGCTGCCCTGTTTTCCGTTTCACACAGAAACCTCCCAGCGCCACATTTTTCTGGTCCGGAAGATTCTCCTCCAGTTCCTGCCGATATGCAGGTAAAATCTTCATGGACCATACCTTCCGGTCCGCCTCCCGCTGTCCCTGCGTATCTTCGGGAAGCAATACTAAAAGTTTATCATAACATGCGTTATCATCTCCCAGGATCACACTGTATCCCTGGATCCGCTCCGGCCCTGCAGTCTCCACCCGTGCCATCAGGCAGTCATCCTGTCTTGCATTTTCCAGAAGCTCCTGCCAGCTCTCACATCTCCATGCCGGCTCCTGTAAAATATTCCGGTCCGTAAGATATGCCGGAACCACACGGCTGTCCAGTCCTTCCCGGTTCAGTCCCATAGGGTAAAAAGGATCCACTCCGCGGAACTGAGGATGCATCTGGTAAAGCAGTTCTCTCTCTTCCGTCAGGCGTCGCATTTTCTCGGGACTTTCGTCGCTTCCGCGGCTCAGGGATTCATGATGATATGCAAAACAGTCATTCAGCACCACATTGTAATATCCCATTTCCACCAGACAAAATCCCAGATCCACATCATTATAGGCCACCCGCAGTGCCTCCCGGAATCCACCCGTCTCCCGGAATACCTCTGTCCTTATCAGCAGACAGGCACCCGTCACTGCCACGCAATTCAGATCAAAGCGATTTCTGCCAAAATAATAAGACTTATCGTCTTCCATGAACTGGAGCTTATGCACCGGTCCCACCGGCAGATTGACAATACCGTCGTGTTGTATTTTCACGGAATCCGGATAATACAGCTTTAGGCCCACGCTTCCCACATAAGGCTGCATGGCGCGGATCACCATTTTGTCCAGCCAGTCATTGCCGCACACTTCTATATCATCATTTAAAAACAGCAAAAACTTTCCTTCCGCCAGTTCAGCTCCCCGGTTGCACATCGCTGAAAAATTAAATTCCGCCGGTTCATAAATATAACGGACAGGGACACCGCTTTCCCGGATCCGTCCGATCAGTTCTTCCGTTTTTTGCTTATTTTCCGCACTGCTTCCGTTATCCACCAGCAAAATTTCAACAGGGATCCTGCCCTCAGACCTTCTCGTCAGGGAACGCAGGCACTTCTCCAGTACCTCCGGATTATCTTTGGAGGGAATGATCACCGAGACTTTAAGCTCTCCTGCGAATAACTCTTTGGCACCTTCCGCCGCCCTGGAGGCCAGTTCCACCGCCAGCTGCGGTGACTCCTTCGTCAGCTGGTAATTTTCCCAGGGAGTGCACTCCCGGCTGTCCCGGTCTGCACGTGCATCCGGTCCCTGGATTCCTATTCCGTCTGCAGAAAAAGTTCCATGGAACAACACGGTTTCCATATGACCGATGGAATGACAATCTCTCTCGAACCCTCCGGCTCCCAAAAACAGGCGATCCATCAGCGGACGGATCTCTCCGGCATCTGTAAAAATAATTTCTTTTCCGGTGCTCTCGTTCTCTGTCACGACCGGATTTTCTCCCATTCTCTGCAGCAGACTGCTCCGTACCGCAACGACACTTCCCACATAGAAAAAGGCTCTGTACAGATCCGGTGACCAACAGGGTTTGTACCAGGGAATGCAACGCTCTCCCTTCTCATTCATCAGGTCTTCATCACCGTAGACGATTTCTGCTTCCGGATGCTTTGTAAAATAAGCGTTGATCCGCTCTGTCGCATTATCTGCCAGTCGTCCCGCCGCCTGTCGAAAAATGACGAATTCCACAAGTCCCGCAATTTCCCGGGGTTCCGCGCTTTCCCGGTCCTGCTCCGCTGCCCACTGTTCATAGGTGACCTTAAGCTGCGCCAGTTCTTTTTCGTATTTTTTATCCTGCTGTGCGATCAGCACCTGCTTCACCGCTGTCCGAATACCCAAGCTGCCGCTCCCTTCTTCTCCACTCCCATCATATCTTTTGCCATTGCCTGAGGGATCTGTACGATCTCCATTTTCACAGACAACGTATTCTCCGCCTGCCGGTTCAGCACATCTGCCCGGATCGTCATATTGGGATCCTCCGTGGCAAATATCACGCTGGGATGGTCCGCTCCCTCTTCGGATTTCAGGATTTTTCCGTTGGTAGTGAACACTTTCTTATCCTGCAGAGGAACCGGCTGTCCGTTCATGGACAGTTCCCGAATCTTACAGATGCAGGAACACATTGCCGGATCCAGCCGCAGATAATGTACGTTACCGTCGAATTTCACGGTAAACTCTGCCTCTTTTTCCGCAACATAAACATTTTCCGGGAAATAAGAATTTTCTTCGGAAAATCCCTGTCCCTTGTCTTCATAGATCTGTACCCGCAGTTCTCCTTCCGACTGACGGAAACGCCCGATCCATTCGGCGGGTTTATAGATTTCGCCGCCTAAGAGATTCCGGATCTCACCCATGGACAATTTCTGTCCGGTGACATATTTCTGGAATTCCCGCTCCTGCTCTCTGTACTGTCTTGCCTCATTTTCCGTAATCTCCAGACGATCTAAGATCCGGTCCAGTTCCAACGCATTGCGTCTTTCATTCTCCAGAACATAACAGTAAATTGCCCGGAACGCCAGTGCTTTCGTATCTATGACACGGTCAAAGGTCCACTCGTAATCGATCAGTGTCCAGTGATCCCCGTCCACCAGAATATTGGCAAAGATCAGGTCAAAATCCGCTACCGGAACTTCTTCCCCGAATCCTACCCTCTCCAGATACTCCGCAAACAGGCTGTGGAATCCTTCGATATCCTGTCTGTCCAGACATTCATCCATCAGTTCCGACAACGGTCTGCCCGATACGAATTCAAATTCCGCATAAGGAATGCCATCCTCTTCTCCCGGATGACAGACATTAACGTCCAGCCGGCTTCCGGCATAACGTCCTTTTAATTTTTCATACGCTTCCATCATATGGCGCACATGCGCCTCGGCTTCTTTGGTCAGCGGATATTTCCGCACGATCCGATTCCCCCGGTCATCCCGCAGGATCTCCGTACGGATGCGGAAGTTTTCCGCACGGTCGTTGGAATATCTGACATATTTCAGGTCCAGAGGCTTGCCGATCACTGCCAGATAAGAATTGGAAAATACAGAAAAAAGCCCCTCTTCCACGATTCCGTCAAAAGCACTTTTTTCATCGAATAACAACATTCTGTCACGGTCGAAATTCCGCAGATTATTGGACAGTTCTCCCCGGCCCGGCAGATATGCATCCGAATAGACTGTGGTCATGAATTTATAATCGGGATACGGATAATAAAAACTGCGTTCTCCCACACCGCAGGCATCGAAGATCTTCTCCAGTTTTTTCCGGGAAAAAGTACGCACGACGCCGCCGTTCGGATAATTTTCAATTCCGGAAAACCAGTCTCCCAGGTGATCTTCCTTGCAGCCCGCAAAATATTTCAGTCCGTATTTGTTCTCAATAGCGATAACGATTCGTCCACCCGGTGCCAGATGCTTTTGCAGAATTTTCAGAAAATCTTCATAAGGTGTGCTGCCGCCTATGTAAGCCTGGCCGTACTCGAAGACACCAATGAGGCAGATATAGTCATAATCTGCGGGCAGATCCGGTTCCACATCCGTAAAATTGCCTATGTGGATCGTCACATTTTCACTTTCACTGTGCCGGTATGCATTGATCAGACTGCGCTTTTTTGAGAGATCCACGCAGGTCACCGATCCGGCTTTCCGGGACAGGGCTCCTGTAATGGCTCCGCAGCCGCTGCCTACTTCCAGCACTTTGTCCGTCTTTTTGATCGGAAGAAAATCCACGATATTTTCCCGCAGAGCCGACAGATGATACAGGATCGGCCAGCTTTTTCTCTCTGCGATGATCCGGTCATATTCCACGGTACTGTATTTTTTTACAATCTCCAGAATCTCGTCTTCCACACTGCCGTCACAATAATAATCCTCTCCGGGATACTTATCCAGATTCAGTGTTACTTTGCCGATGGTCTCTGTCATTCTTTATTTCTCCTCCGCATCCCACACTTTCGTGTTGGAATCCATATCATAATAGCCTACGGTGTTTTTATCGGATACTACTGTAATATTCAGGGCATCATACAGTCTGTGATAGACCTCAAAGGTATCCTGATTGTACCCCGTCACTCCCAGAGACAGCAGATATTCTCCGCCCTGCAGATTCATCTTCTGTGTAAAAGTCACATTTTTCACATCACCTGGTTCCACACTGTCTAAGAACGCCTTCTCGATCATGGTATTGGTACCGGTGATCTCCACACCGATGACATTTTTCACGGAAAATGCAAAAATCGGTGCCGGTATAGGATCCATAAACCGGACCTTCATATGGATGGTAAACATTGTCCCCTTCAGAATGGCATTGGTAGGCACACCCCTGTCATCCGTAATGTAAAATTCTTCGATCTGTGCCTGCTTTGTACCGTATTCCAGGGCATTGGGATTCTGTCCCTTCGCCTCCGCGGAAGCCTCAGCAGCATCTTTGGCAGCACCATCCGCCTTTTTCGCAGCGGCTCTCTGCAGATCTTCATCATCTAAGAGATTCTCCGATTCCTCACCGGCATTTTCGGATTCATCGTACTGTCCCACCAGTACCCGTTTATAAGTATCGATCATGGCCTTGGGGCTGCCTTCTCCCAGAATATTTCCCTGGTTCAGCAGATAGACGCGGTCGCAATATTTACTGATACTGCTCAGATCGTGACTGACGAAGACGATCGTCTTGCCCATTTTCTTGAATTCTTCGAATTTATGATAACATTTTGCCTGGAAAAATACATCACCGACGCTCAGAGCCTCATCTACGATCAGGATCTCCGGCTCGATATTGATCGCCACTGCAAACGCCAGGCGGACGAACATACCGCTGGAATAGGTCTTTACCGGCTGATAGACATAATCTCCGATATCCGCAAAGCTTAAGATCTCTGGCAGCTTTGCCTCGATCTCTTTTTCAGAAAATCCCATCATAGTACCGTTCAGATAGACATTCTCGATACCGTTGTATTCCATATTGAAGCCGGCACCCAGCTCCAACAGAGCGGAGATACGCCCGTTGACCAGCACCCGTCCGGAAGTCGGATTCAATACTCCGGTAATGATCTTCAGGATGGTGGACTTACCGGAACCGTTGGTACCGATGATTCCCACGGTTTCCCCCTGATAGATCTTCATACTCACGCCTTTCAGGGCATAGTGGAGCTTATGTTTGGTCTTTTTACCGAATCCGAAAGCTTCCTTCAGACGATCCGAAGGTTTATCATATAATTTATAGATTTTCTGGACATTATCAACTTCAATTGCCAGTTTTCTCTTATCCTGCATAATGTCTTAATCCTTTTCTTTCAGTGTTACACTGTCTTTATGGTACCACATGGCCAGAGAACGGTTGGCCTCATTGTCCGCATTCTCGGAGATTTCTCCCATGCACAAAAACCACGGGCGGAACTGATAGGCCGGCAGCTGCACATCTTTTTCCGGTCCGGACAGAATTGCCACCCGCTCCAGATATTCCTGATGGAAATTATAAGCCTCCCCGGTGTGCACATAATAATAGGCTCCGTAGGACGAATAATGTCCCGCCTGATTGGATGATGCCCGGAAGATCACAAGACATGCCACACCGATCAGCACATAAAACCACCAGGCTGCTGCGCCGTTTCGTATGGCCCACTTCTGTATCGTCAATTGCCCGGTTGTCTGCTCCGCTCTTTTCTCCAGTAACTGTCGCAGCCACCCGATCCAGTAGATCTCATTCAGAAATAAAAGCAGCAGATAGGTGATTTTTACTGCATTCAACGTTCTGGACAGTCCCGCATGTCCCAGGGAATACAGGCTCGGTGTATAGCCGGTCGCATACAGACAGAAGGACAAGGCGAGTACGATCCCCGGATAACGAAAACGGTAATCCGTACTTTTCACTGCCTGCCAGATCATAGGTACCAACAATAACATCACCATCAGAACCACCGGTCCGGTATATTCCGGAATGTGTTTCACGGCTTCCAAAAATGATCTGCCGATGGACTCCAGCGGTCCGTAACCCCAGCCCACATAGCTGCGGGCACGTACGGAATTTCCCGGAGCCGCCACATTCAGGCCGAAGCCTATGATATACACCAGTGTAGACGGCAGCAGCCACAGCCCCGTCCTGCGCCGTTCCACTACCACGCTGACCAGAAGGATGGTCAGAAGACACAATAATCCCTGCAATGCCGTGACGAAATTGCTTCCCGCCGTAATCATGGCAAGCAGAACCGATGCAGTGAATAACAGACCTTTCGCGGTTCTGCCCTCTGCTCTCTCCAGGCAGATGGCCACAGACAAAAACAAAAGTCCGAAACCATGCATTCCCACATAGTGGATCCCGCCGTTATACCAGTAGAAGCCGCTCTGCGCGGAATAGATAAACATAAATTCCGCTATAGTGATCACTGCCTGAATTGCCAGGCTGCTCCATTTCTCCATTCGGAAGACTTTCCGCAGGATCACGTGGGTAAACACCATGCTTCCCGCCAAAAGCAGTAACAGAATGAACACCGGTCCTAAGAAATAATACTGCTCTCCCCAGACAGCCGGCATCAGTGTCATGAAAAAAATAGAAGAATACGTTCCCTGCCATGCATACCACTGGGTTCTGGAACAATCCAGTGCACCGGAGATTGCCGCCCATTTCGACTGCTCCTGCTCTATGGCAGCTCTGGCAAATCTTCCAAAGTTATAGTCGTCATAATAAGGAACCGCATAAATCGTCAGTCGAAACAGTGGGATCAGTGCTAACAACAGCAGTCCGCAACAGCCCACTGCCAGCAGTACCCTGCCAGGCTTCCATAACAATATTTTTCTTAACTTTTCAAGAGCACCCTTCAATTACTTTCACCCTTTCTGTTTCCCCCACAACAGTTCCGTAATGCAGTACCCCGTTCCTTGAGCTCTCGGAATTGCAACAATCCATCGTACTATAGCACATCTGCGAAATGCACTTTCAGTCTCTTAAAGATCACAGCACCCAGTCCGAACAATACCACCGTCACGATCCAGAAATACATCGTGGAGAAGAAATCCTGGAAGAACCACTCCTTCTCATAAATCGCGCTGCGGTAACCGTTGACAATATAGACCAGCGGATTCAGCTTCAGGATCATGATCCACTCCGGAGACAGCGCGTCCAGATTCCATAAGATCGGAGTGGCCCACATGCCGATCTGCAATCCGATGCTGATGATCTGGGACAGATCCCGGAAAAACACCACTACCGCACACGTGGTGTAGCTGAGTGCCAGCACAAATATAAACAGGCAAAAACTGTAATAAATGATCTGTATAGTGTAGATTGTGGGGTAATAGCCGTAAATAGCCGCTACGATCAACAGGAGACACACGAAAAATACATGGATAAAAGTAGCCGCAATAATCTTGATGATCGGCAGGATGCTGATCTTAAATACTACTTTTTTCACCAGATAGTTGTACTCTAAGAGTGCATTGGTGCCGTTGTTCAGTGCCTCACTGAAGTAGAACCAGGGCACCAGTCCCGCTGTCAGGAAAAGTACAAAAGGCACTTCCACGCCCTCCCGCAGGGGTGTGCTGGTATTTCCCATGATCTTGTCGAAGACGATGTAATACATCGCCACGGTTACCACCGGCTGTGCCATCGCCCAGACCGCGCCCAGGTAAGAACCCGCATATCTCTTTTTAAAATCGTTTTTCGCCAGCTTCCAGATCAGATGTCTATTCTGGAATAACTCTACCGGCAGTCCGGTAAATTTATCGTACCAGTGGATAAACGCAAAACATGCCGCCGCAATGACAACGCAGGAGATGATCTTTTTCGCCAGCTCCTGGCTTTGATCCACAGCAGGTCCCGGATTCTTATGGAACACGATGAGCAGAGCCATGATCACTGCCGCTGTCACGAACAGGGCAATACCTGTTTTCTTACTGATTTTCACACTTTTTTTCATGCTCTTTTTCCTTCATGTACTGTTCCAGAGTGCCCCACTTGGTATCCTTCTCGGATAATATCAGTTCCATACCTTCGGGGATGGGCCATTCCACACCGATATCCGGCGTGTTATATGCAATACCGCCCTCATCATCCGGATGATAAAAATCGGTACATTTGTAGCAGAACTCTGCGTAATCGGACAGTACCAGAAATCCATGCGCGAAATTTTTCGGAATAAAGAACTGCTTCTTGTTCTCCTCAGACAAAAGTACACCATACCACTGCCCGAAAGTTTTGGAGCCTTCCCGCAGATCCACAGCCACATCATAGACTTCTCCGCGGATCACACGTACCAGCTTGTCCTGCGGAAAATGCTTCTGAAAATGAAGTCCTCTGAGAACTCCTTTTTTAGAAGCAGACTGATTATCCTGTACAAACACTTCCGGGATTCCCGCTGCTTTAAGATCATTGTAATTATAAGTCTCCATGAAATACCCTCTGGCATCACCGAATACCGTGGGGGTAATGATCTTCAATCCTTCGATTTCACATGTTTCTACTGTTATCTTGCCCATTTATTTCATCCTCACTCTTTATTATTTTCATTCATAGGTGATATTCATATCGACTCTGCCTTCGATACCGTCCACTTTTCCCTTGGAGGTATACTGCCAGGTCTTGTAATATCCCTGATATAACGGCACACTGCGGTACTCCGCAAGCCAGATATGATAGTTCTCCAGTCTGGCGGTCTGCAGATTATTGTTGTACCAGTTGCGGCTGGCATAGACGCCTGCTGTATATCCGGCATTTTCTACCGTCCGGCAAAAAGCCTCACATACCAGGGTTCTGGTCTCCGCATCCAGTCCGTCCGCCCGGCCGTTTCCTCCGGCCCCCTCCGTATCAATAAATACAGGATAGCTCAGTTGGAAATCACGGATCAGCTCCAGCACGGCAGAAGCCTCTTCCACCGCCTCTTTCTCATCTGTAGCCTGGGTAAAAAAGTACACGCCCACCGGAATCCCAGCGGCTGTTGCACCTTTCATGTTGGCGACAAACTGTGGATCCTCCACCAGACTTCCCGTAACCGAACCGCGGTAGCCCGCACGAACGATGGCAAACTGCACTCCGGCATTTTTCACCTTATCCCAGTCGATAGTGCCGTTCCACTTGGACACATCGATGCCGACCTTCGCATTGCCGGATGTAGTCTGCAGCTTTTGGATCTCGGTCTTGTCCGCATCTGCCAAAGCTCCTGCCACAGCACTGTCCTCGGCATCCGCATCGACTTCATCCTCTGTCTTGATCAACAGAGAAATATCATCAATGGCCAGGTATTCCACTTTTTCTTTTACATGCACTTTGGTCTCGGTGATGGGAACTTTATATCCTTCGATGGGTAACAGTTCCATATAATAATCGCCGGAATCCAGATCAGCAATGTAGATCACGCCGTCCTGATCCAGATCCTTGTAATCTCCCAGACCGTCCACCCGGACATAGAAACTCTCTCCGGTCACCGGTACACCTTCATTGTCCACGATCTGGATACGCAGATCCTTTTCCACGGAAGTCGCCACCAGTGACAGGCGGTGGCTGTTATCTTTCGCCGCCTCCAGGATTGGATTCACATCCGGATCAAAAAACGTATTATCTTTTAAAAAGGCTTTCAGGTCGTTGCCGATCCTGCCATCCGCTTCCGCGGTGTCCGTCTCCCCGGTGCCTTCCGGCACGGGATCCACTGCTTCGCCGTCACCTGCATTCTGCGCTCCGGACACCTCCGTGTTCTGGCCGGATGTGGGGGACAGTTGTTCCCTGTTCACATACATTACCGCCAGTGCCACCAGCAGGATCACCGCCATGGAGGCCAGGATCCCCATTTTCCGCAGCTTAGAGTCCATTTGCTACCTCTACCAGATATTTACCGTAATTCGTCTTCAGCAGCGGCTCTGCCAGTGCCAGCAGCTGCTCTTTATCAATAAATCCACGTTTGAAAGCGATCTCCTCGATACAGGAAATATACAATCCCTGTCTCTTCTGGAACGCTGCCACGAAATCTGCCGCATCCAGAAGTGCATCGTGATTGCCGGTATCCAGCCATGCGAATCCACGACCCAGAGTCTCTACCTGCAGAGTTCCTCTGTTCAGGTACTCGTTATTAATACTGGTGATCTCGATCTCACCTCTTGCGGAGGGCTTTACGTTCTTCGCAATCTCCACTACATCGTTATCATAGAAATACAGTCCGGGAACTGCATAATTGCTCTTGGGATGCTCCGGCTTCTCCTCGATAGAAAGTGCCTTGCCGTTCTCATCGAACTCCACTACACCGTATTCTCTGGGATCGCGCACATAATAACCGAAGATGGTCGCGCCTTTTTCTCTGGCGGCTACTTTACGAAGCACTGCCGAAAAGCTCTGCCCGTAGAAAATATTATCTCCCAGTACCAGTGCCACTCTGTCGTTACCGATGAATTCCGCTCCGATGATAAAAGCATCCGCGAGGCCACGGGGTTTGTCCTGCACCGCATACTCGAGACGCATACCCAACTGACTGCCGTCTCCCAATAACTCTTTGAATACCGGAAGATCTCTCGGGGTGGAAATGATCAGCACCTCTCTGATATCTGCCAGCATCAGGGTTGACAGGGGATAATAGATCATCGGTTTATCGTACACCGGCATGATCTGCTTGGATATTGCTTTTGTCAGGGGATAAAGTCTGGTTCCGGAACCTCCCGCCAGTATAATTCCTTTCATAAAAACCTCCTTAAAATACTTGTTTTTTAACACACCGAATGGGAACGACGTTCATCGTTCCCATTTAGCAGATATTCTTTACTTTTCCTCATACATTTCATTGTAGTATTTCTGGTAATCGCCACTGGTCACATTGTTCATCCAGTCTTCATGCTCGAAGTACCAGGCGATGGTCTTGCGGATGCCTTCCTTGAACATGGTCTCGGGATACCAGCCGATCTCTGCCTTGATCTTGTCCGGCGCGATGGCATATCTTCTGTCATGTCCCTTACGGTCTTCCACGTAAGTGATCAGATCGTTGTTGATATGTGCCTTGCGGGGATCGGAATCGGGAAGCATCTCCTGTAAGGTCTCGATGATAATATGGATGATCTCGATGTTCTGCTTCTCGTTGTGTCCGCCGATATTGTAAGTCTGGAACAGTCTTCCCTGCTCCTGTACCATGTCGATGGCCTTCGCATGATCCTCTACATACAGCCAGTCGCGGACATTTTTGCCGTCTCCGTATACCGGAAGCTTCTTGCCGTGAAGGGCATTGTTGATGATCAGAGGGATCAGCTTCTCGGGGAACTGGAAAGGACCGTAATTGTTGGAGCAGTTGGTGATATTGGCAGGGAAATGATAGGTATCCATGTATGCCTTCACCAGCATGTCCGAGCTTGCCTTACTTGCGGAGTAAGGACTGTGGGGATCGTAAGGCGTGGTCTCATAGAAGAAAGCATTGTCATCATCGGGAAGAGATCCGTAGACCTCATCCGTAGATACATGCAGGAACTTTTTGCCCTCCTTGAAGCTGCCGTCCGGAAGCTCCCAGGCTGCCTTGGCACAGTTTAACATCACTGCGGTACCCAGCACGTTGGTCTGTACGAAGATCTCCGGGTTACGGATACTTCTGTCTACATGGCTTTCGGCTGCGAAATGTACCACGCGGTCAATATCGTTCTCCGCGAAAATTTTGCCGATGGCTTCCTTGTCGCAGATATTTGCCTTCACGAAAGTGTAATTATCACGCTTCTCCACATCCTTGAGATTCTCCAGGTTTCCCGCATAGGTCAGGGCATCCACATTAATGATACGGATCTCGTTATCGTATTTTTTGAACATGTAATGAATGTAGTTGGAACCGATAAAACCGGCACCGCCTGTTACCAGATAAGTCCTCATTTTCTCTCCGTTCTGCGCAGGTGTGCGCATTTTGCTATAGATAGTGATATTCTACCATAAAATGGGGTGGATAGCAACACGGGCTATCGTCCTGCCTGCGAGCAGTCTCACTGACTGTTCATTGTAAATATTAACACGGCTTCTCCGCACTTCGTGCTCTCGAATCCGTGACACCCATTCGCATTCCGGACTATCGTCCTACTTGCTCATGTGTGTTTGATTTGCTAATAAAGCACCAGAACCGCCTGCGAGCAGTCGGTCTTGGCTTTATTGCAAATCTTAATATCCCAGGTAGCTGATATTTAAATCGACTTTGCCGCTGATACCGCTGACTTTTCCGTCGGATCTGTACTGCCACAGATCATATCTGCCGGTATAGGTCGGGGTCTTGGCATACTGTGCCAGCCAGATCTTGTAACCGCTCAGAGCACCTGCATCCATCTTGGATGTCAGCCATGTCTTGTTGGCATAGACACCGGGAGTATATCCCGCATTCTTGATCGTGTTGCAGAATGCCTTGCAGACTGCGGTTCTGGTAGCAGAATCGATGGCATCGCCTCTTCCGCCGCTGCCTTCCACATCCAGGAATACCGGATAAGAAATCTTATATCCGCTGATGCGGTCCAGTACCATAGATGCTTCCTGTACTGCTTCTACCTCATCCACTGCCTGTGTGAAGAAGTATACACCTACCTTAAGACCAGCTGCCGTAGCTCCCTTGATATTGGTCTTGAACTTGGGATCCTCGATCAATGCTCCCTGAGATGATCCACGGTATCCCACACGAATGATCACATAATTCACTCCGGAATTCTTAACCGCATTCCAGTCAATGCTGCCGTTCCACTTGGACACATCAATGCCCATAGTACCTGATCCCACTACCAGGGAACCGTCACTTGCGAAGTTATATTTTGCACCCTGGATGACCTGCTCACCGGTCACCTTGCTGCCGTCTGCCTTGAAGAAATATACCTTACCGTCTAACGTCTGCCATCCGGTATATCTGGCCTCCTCCATGAGGAAAAACTTTGTGGCAGTGTAATAATCCGCATACGCTGCCGCCCGGTATTGGTTGTCACCGATGGATACATACAGCTGTCTGCCGCTGGTATCCTTTAACGGTGTTTTTGTATCCTCTCTGGGATTCACATCGCCCGCTACCGTAACTGTAAAGGTGGCTTTTGCTTCCGCGCTGCCCTCCTTATATGTGACAGTGATGGTTGCGGTTCCTTTTTTCACACCGGTAACGGTGATCGTTTTGCCACTTACAGCTACCGTGGCAATATTCTTATCTCCGGAATCTGCCGTTATGGTTCCGCTTCCGCTGACAGAGGCTGTTACAGCAGCCGTAGATTTCGGATAAACGGTTACAGCTGTCTTATCCAAAGTAATCTTGATTCCATTAGTGACCTTCACTGCCAGATCCAGTGTCTTAGTCTCAGTTCCCATCGTTACGGTGACTGTGATCTTCGCATCACCGGCTGCTACACCTTTCACTGTGATCTTACCGTTTGCATCTACCGCCGCAGTGGCTGCTTTATCATTGGAATTTGCAGTGATCTTATAAGTTGCACCTGTGAAATTTGTAACTTTAACCTGTGCTGTTGCTTCTTTTCCTGCTTCTACGTTCAGGGATGCCGGTTCCAAAACAGCGGTCGGCTTTTGGACTTCCGTAACAGTAACTTCCCAGGTAAAGGTCTTCTGTGTGCTTCCTACCTGTGCATATGCTGTAGGAAGGCTGCCGCCTCCCACGGACTGCGACTCACCTGAGGAGCTACCATCTTCCCCTGTTCCTCCTGTAGGTGTACCGGTCGTTTCTCCCGGAGCCGGTGTTGTAGGGGTCGTCTCCGGTGTTGTAGGGGTCGTCTCCGGTGCTGTGGGGGTCGTCTCCGGTGTCGGTGTCGGTGTAGGTGTAGGTGTCGACGTAGGTGTAGGAGTCGGCGTAGGTGTAGGAGTCGGCGTAGCACTGCCAGCCTCCGTATACGTACAAGTGATCGTTACAGGTCCACCTGCCTTCACGCCGGTAACCACACCATTATTTACACTGGCCACCGTCGCATTATCGCTGCTCCAGCTAACAACCGTGGCTCCTGCCGGCGGATTCAGCTGCCTGGTCTCTCCCACCGTGATACTGATCTTTTCATTTGCTATGCGCAGGAATCTTCCGTTGTAAGCCGTCTGTTTTTCCGGATTTACCACGGTATCCTTTGTTACCTCTCTATAAGTAGGAGGTAATTTCTTACTTTCTACCCACTGCACGGTATCTTCCAGAATAGACTCCACCACAGTATCATTTTTCATGGTGTCCTCTTTTGCTGCATTGATCTCGGATTCCTTCTTGATCTCGTTTGCCACATCGACCTTTTTATAAGCGATATTCTTTCTGACTTCTACCTTCTGGGTACCGGTAGGCAGTGTGTAATCCTTATATTTTTCATCGGTCAGGGTATTTACCGCTACCGTATAGTTGCCGGGGGTAATGCCCTTCTTGTAGATAATACCGTCCATATCATCATCGGTCCAGGTATCAGTTTTACCTTTGGGATCCGTGATCGTCACGCCGAAAGGTACATTGGAGATCAGTTTACCGCTCTTTTTATTGGTAAATTTGATCTTTAGATCCTTCTGCACGGAGACCAGTTCCAGTTCAACGGTACCACCGTTGGTATACTCGGCCTCATCATATTCTTTTTGTTCCTCATTCTCATCGTCGACTGCATTGGCTGCTGCGATCTTCGCAAGCTTTGCATCTGCCACTGCCAGCATACCCTGCTCACCGATCATCTGGATGCCGTCCAGCTGGCTGCCCACACTGACGAACTCCGATACCTGATGATCCACCATACGTGCGCTGGCATATACACTGCCTGTCACAATGGCCAAGATCAGCACTGCCACACCGGTTGCCGTCATAATGCGGTCCATGGTACTCATGTTCAGGAATTTGGTCCAGATAGCAGCTATTTTATTGCCACCCTGCTTTTTACTCTTTTTCCTTTTGCCACTGCGAGCAGGTGCCATATCATCGTCGGCATAGTACTCTTCATCGTCGGCGTAATATTCTTCGCCGTCCTCGTCTCCGATATACTCCTCGTCATCGGCATAGTACTCTTCACCGTTCTCGTCTCCAGTGTACTCCTCGTCGTCGGCGTAATATTCTTCGCCGTCCTCGTCTCCGGTGTACTCCTCACTGTCGGCATAGTACTCTTCGCCGTCCTCGTCTCCGGTGTACTCCTCATCGTCGGCATAGTACTCTCCGCCGTCCTCGTCTCCGATATACTCCTCGTCGTCGGCATAGTACTCTCCGCCGTCCTGCTCTTCATCGGTGTACTCCTCGTCGTCGGCATAGTACTCTTCACCGTCCTCGTCTCCGGTGTACTCCTCGTCGGTGTACTCCTCATCGTCGGCGTAGTACTCTTCGCCGTCCTGCTCTTCATCCCAATCGTAACCATCCTGTACGTCTTCTTCCCAGTTACGGTCCGGACGTTTTGTATGGTTAAATAATTTTTTCATCTGATCTATCCCTTCTGCTCATAATTCTCGGTGTAACAATTCCGTAACATTATAGCATTGTATTTTCCCCACATCAAGGCATTCACCCATTTCTTCAGAATTTCTTAAATCTTTCTAATATTATGGACTTTCTTTTCGTATAATAGTAAAATCAATATAACTCTTTTTACCACTACATTATTGAATTACCTGAAACGGAGAGAATACATGAAACGAAACAATAACAACCATAATATCCACGCATCTTCTGTGAATGACATGCCGGATATTGAGATTGTAGATCTGGAAAACGACACAATGCAAGACACAGATTCTGATAATTTCCATTCCGGGAATACTCGTTCCGGTTCTGTGCACAATTTCCATACCGATTCCGATGACGACATAGAAGACCTTTACGTAGATGCCGATGAAGAAATCCCTGAGGGCGAAGAGTCTGTGGCCCCTGCCGGTATCCGGCGCTTTCTGAATTTTCACGTACTGTTTGCTCTCGTGCTTCTTATTGTTGTCGGCGTGGTAGGATACCGCGTCACACACTGGGGACAGAGGATCAGCCAGTCCGACATCTTCAAGGACGGACAGGGTTCCTACGACGACAGTTGGGATTCCATCCTTCCCCTGACCGACGAAAACGGTCAGATGATCATTAATGATGCTTCCAATATCGTTGTCTTCGGAAATGCTCCCTTCGCAGATGACAGGGACTCTTCCGACAATCTGGCCAATCTGATTGCCAAAGAGACCGATACCACCGTTTATAACTGTTCCATCAGCGGAAGTTACCTTGCTGCACAGCAGTTAAACTACGACCCCACCGTTGCTCCCATGGATGCTTACTGTCTCTACTGGCTGGTGAACCTGGCCGTTGGGGTTCCTCTGGATGGCTACTACACCGATGCAGCCAATGCTCTGGGCGACAAGACACCGGCCGAAGCAGAGGAAGTAATCAACACACTGAAAACTCTGGATTTCAACACGATCGACACCGTTGCCATTATGTATGATGCTACCGATTATCTGTCCGGCAATGCCATGTACAGTGATGAGAATCCCACGGATCCCACGCAGTTTACCGGCAATCTGGAGGCCAGCATTGAAGTATTGCAGAACTATTACCCCCAGATCCGCATTATCGTTATGTCTCCGACCTATGCATATGCTGTGGATGAGAACGGCGACTATGTAAGCTCCGATATGTATATTTACAACGGCCGTGATGTCTTATCCACTTATGTGATCAAGGAATGTTACTCCGCCAATATCCACAGCGTATCCTTCATGGATAACCTGTACGGCAGCATTACCGAAGACAATGCCGATGAATATCTTGTTGACAATCTGCACCTGAATGTAAAAGGACGTAAGCTCATCGCCAAACGTTTTGAATACTTCCTGAATTACTATTCCAAGGATTATGCATCCCAGGAAAAATAATTCCGGTCAAAAAAGGCTCCCGAAGCAGCCAGTTACTTTGCTGCTCCGGGAGTCACTTGTTTTTCCCTGAAATCTCATTCCTTCATAAAGTAATACAGATCCACTGTGGAATCTTTGTAGATCACATATCCGTGCATTCTTCCGAATTCTTCAAATTCCTGATTCTGCATCTTCCCCACCAGTTTTTTATCTTCCGACAGGATCACATAGGCACAGGCCTCTTCTCTGGCCAGTTCTGCCAGCTCCTGTGCATCAATGACCTCCTGCTCCATAACATCATAAAGATCATTCTGCACCGTCCACTTGCTCACCATAATGTCCCGGCCATAGGGCATACAAATCACATTGGAATACTGTCTCACATACTGCAGCAGTTCTCCCGGGAATGCCGCCATGACTTCTCTGCCCGGAACCTCAATGGTATCACAGATATCCACAACGCTCTGGGGTACATGATACGCATTTTCCGCCTTCTGAAAATTGGGATTCCTGTAGATCAGACTGCCGGATATCGTAAACAGCACAATAGCCAACGTTATCCCCACATATCTTTTTCTACCGGCGAGTTTTCCACAAAGCTGCACCGTACCGAAAGCAATCACCGGTGTCACAGGCAACAACCACAGGATCCGGTAATAGATTTCCCCATCCGCCATCTGAGAGACGATCTTCGCCACCAGCGGATTAAAAAAGACAAGCAGCAATACTAACGGCACATAAAGAAACATCACCCGGATATATTTTCTTTTCTCTGTGAGCCACAGATACAGCAGACTCACCAGGAACCACAGAACGATCAGTCCGGTCCCCATATATTCCTGAAACAGCTTTAAAGCATCCATTCTTCTCCTCCGGTCCTATCATCCCAACAGCAAATACATTCCGGCATACACAATGCAGGGAATACAACAGCCGATCAATGGCAGTATGAGTTTCCATTTTCTGTAACTGACCGCACCACAGAGCCCGGCCGTTCCCACCAGCATGCATGCCAGCAATGCTCCCATGGTACTGGCCAGACAGCAGGCCGTCATCACAGATCCCAACAGCACCCAGAAACCGACAGTGATCTTCTGTTCTTCCTGTATTTTTCGAAGCAGTGTCAGCAGCAGGAAAAATATCATGGGGATCAGGATACTTCCCAATGCAGCCTTCCCCTGTCTGCTCCTGGCAATCATAAAATTCTCTACAGTATAATAAGAATAATCTCCGAAAAGCACCAGCACTTCCGTACAGAGTAAAAATGCAGGCAATGCCCATTTCTTCCGGTATGCGCCCTCTCCTGCGAATAATACCCTGCTTCCCAGAAGATAAAATACTCCGTAAGTCATAGAGATCAGAGCGACCGGCACCAGAGTCTTCGCCACGATCACCGTAGTGATGCCGGTCATCTGGGCCAGCCATGCGATCCAGATGGGAAAAGGTGCCAGCCCGTGTCTCACATCCAGTTCCGTATGCATTCCCGTATAAGGGATCTTCTGATACATCCTGCCGGATTCCTCTGCCGCTGCGGAGATTGCCACATAATAGGCATCATCACCATCACCGTAGACCATCAGCACTGCCAATACCAGCTGCACCAATAAAAGCACACCAGCCAGCACCCACAAAATAATCTCTGCTTTCTCCGGCTTTGCTTCCCGGACTGCCCGCAGAGTACGGGACTGCCGGAAATACCGGACCGTTGCCGCTGCCAGCAACACCAGGATGTAGCCGCAATAAGCTACGGTCACCATCCACATACGGCCTTCCAACAGGATCACCGGCACACAGATCACCTGAAATCCCGCCCATAGCAGCATCTGACCGCTAATCCACAGAAATACCGGATTTCTACAGGGTTTATCCACATTTAAAAAAAAATTTCCCACCCATGCCGGTATCGCTACCAGCAGAACGGCAAGCCACAGCAAACGAACTGCGATCATGTTTCAACCTCATTTCTGTCTTCTTATCATTTCATTCCTTATCTGGAAAACATATATATCATATCTCCGTGCACGCCTTCCGAAAGCAGAAGTTCCTCCGACGTATAACCATACTTATCCCGGAGCACAGACACTGTTGCTTCTTTATCCACACCCGGTTTGATCAATACGATCACCCGGTCCAGTGCCTCCACGGATTCCGTATCCTTACGTTCCTTCAGTTCCTCTGCCATTACCAGCAAAGTTTTGGTGTAACGCATAAATTCCGGCAGGTTCTCATAATAGCCCACTCCCGCATAAACGCAGATGCATGGGAACTCCTCATATTCTTCCGCCAATGCTTCCTGTCTGGCATATCCCTGATAGAGGTATTCCCCATCATAGGCCGCAAGCCGCAGCCCCTGTACCACCACGAGCAACAGCACCAGCATGCCTCCCACGATCTGTTCTTTCCATCCGGAGATCTCTGTCAGTTTTTTTCCAAGGAGACACAATAGCAAAGCAAGCAGCAATGCCACAAACGGAAACAAAGGCATAATATAGCGGTCCACCAGATACGGTGACATGCGGGATGCCAGCAGAAAATATCCGGCCACCGGCACCATCAGCATCCAGGCCGCATCTCTTCCGGAATTTTCACCTTTCTGTTCCTGTTTCCCGGCCCGGAAGCTCAGATACAGCTTTCCCAGAAGGAGGAATGCGCCGGCGGCACATCCGCCGGTCAGAAGAGGCGCTCCCACTGTCCGATCCGCCAGAATTCTGCCAAATGCAGCCAGTCTCTGTCCGTAACCGGCAAATCCGGAGGCCAGATTGCCGAGCGCTTCCGTCCCTCTTCCGCTGGAGAACACATCCGAAATTGCAAAAGGGAACAATACCAGTCCGATCACTGCAGCGATCACCATGGACCGGATATAGCACCATAATTCTTTGTTCCTGTGCCGGTACAGCAGGATCACTGCGGTAACCGCCGCCAGCAGAAGGCAGTAAAACAGGAAAAAATACTGTGTCAGGAAACCCAGCACCGTAATAGCGATAAGGCCCTTGTTTTTCTTGTCAAATCCGTTATTCTTCCATTTTTCCACATGGACGGAAAACAGGGCGACACACAGACAGGAAAGCAGCCCATACATACGGATCAGCAGCATCGTAGCCAGTGCTCCGGTACTCATTCCATAGAGAAGCACCGCCAGGATCCCCAGCTGTCTTCCCTTTCCTTCCAGGGAAAACACATCTGCCAGCTGTCTCCCCAGCCGCAGTAAAAGCCACAATGTAATTCCCAGACAGACCAGATTGATGCTGCATCCAAGCCACGGTGACAATGTTCCCCGAAAGACAGAACTCATGGTATGCAACAGCATAAAATGTACCGGCGGATGATTGTCATCTTTTACATTAAAATAAACCGACAGGTAATCAAAGGCATCTTTCTGATCCACCGTAACATAATCCTGAAACTGCCGGTCCGTGATCCAGACCGGTTCCTCATAGACATCTGCTTTATAAGACAACAGCTTGCTGTTTCCCCGGTTCCTAAGCACATCTGTTACTGTATTTTTCAGATTCTCCAGAGTCTCTCCCGCACTGTCCCCCTCGATCTCCTCGTCCACGAATTTGGCCAGACGCCCTTCCGGCTGGGTAGGTACGATCCAGGGATTATACTTGGCATTTGCCAGTTCAAAGCTCAGAAGTTCGTCCATGTGATAGCCTTCCTTCCGGCTGGCTCCCGCACCCATCAATACCAGGCACAATATTACTGCCAGCAGTTCCGGCAGGATTTTTTTCCATTTATCCCGTTTTTCCTGTCCAATCATAGGAATCTTCCCATCTCCGTTATTATTCATTATCCATTACCCGATAGAGATAAATGCGGTAATAGCTGTTCTCTGTCTCAAAGGCCTCCGGCCTCATCAGTTCCAGACCGGTATCCTCACTGTGATCGATATAGGCTGCCGACAACAGATAGCTTCCGCCCAGCTGCCTCAGACTTTCCGCATCGATCGTATAGTCCTGAAAATAAAAGCCGCCTTTTTCGATCGTATAATAGCCGGGGCATTCCGCGCTGAACAAATAGCAACGATTCCCCCAATGGTCAAAGCTGTCTTCCAGATATTCACTCTTGTCCAGCTCCGGTGCAATGATCTCCCGGAAACGGTGCTTGTACTCCAGAGAATAGTTATTTGAATAGCCGTCCAGACAGTAAAATCCATGATACAATGCCGCAGCGGGATCGATCCCCAGACTTACGACCCGGTAATCCTGTGGTTCTTCCCCGGTATTCTCCCGCAGGTACTCCTGTACCTGATCCAGCACATCCACGGCATAATAATCCCGGAAGCTCATGGCTGCATAATTCCGGTTCACCAGTTTTTGCAGATTGGGCTTCAGATTGCTCTCCAGCAAAATCTTCCCGGCTGTTGCCACGGTAAGAAGCATTGCGGCCATTACGATGATCCCCGGGATCACACCGTTCCTGCGTCCGTTCCCTGTTTTCTCCGCTCCTGTGTCTCTTTCCGGGAGCTGTTCCGTCAGCAATAACAGGCTGCACCCCAGAATAAAATACCACAGGCAGGGACTCAGCCACAGGACTCTGTTGGCCTGAAAGCCCTTCAGAGCACCCAGACTGGAACGGATAGCGATTCCGATACTGCTGTCCCACAGTGCGGCCACTGCCGCAAAGCCTGCAATAACGGCCAGTGACAGGCCCACGGCTTTCCATAACCGTTTTTCTCCGCCCTCAGGTACATTCTTTTTATCCGCTATGTCCTTCTTCGTTGCCCGATTTAGGAAAAATAAAACAACTGTTGTCATCAACAGCACCACGAGGATCAGTCCATGATAATCCACACTGTGCTGTCCTCCCTGCAGGAGGTTTGTTTTCAACTGACTGAAAAAGTCCACCGGGCTGAGCAGATATTCCGATTTGTGAGAAATCTCTTCTCCCTGTCCTCCGGACAGCTGAAGCAATAACGAACCGTTCTCAACGATATACGTAAGCAGCAAAATCCCCCAGGCTGCAGCCTGTCCGGCGGAGAACTGTTTCCTTTTGTCCACCAGTGTGACGATCTCCCATACCGCCCAGATTCCCAGCACAGCAAAACCGGATAACACCAGGGAAGAATTACATCCGAAAAGCAGTACATAAAAATAACAGAGAATCCGAAAATTCTTCGGTCTGTCCTTTTCCCCCAGTCGCAGTACACAATACATTAACAGCGGCAATCCATACTGGGACAGCCCGTACACCGGCAAAAACGGCAGATACGCATACATACATCCGGTCAGCATGGCTATGAAACCGACAAGTCCTTTTCTTCTCCGCAGTGTTTCCGATGTTTCTCCGGCCCATCCAAGCAGGCAGAACATTCCCAGATATCCGGCAAAGCTGCCAGCCACCTGCATACAGGCCAGTACCAGTTCCGCAGGCAGC
>OKVK01000498.1_pt1 | contig 26268 bp, 26 predicted proteins | sample 1604771 | NCBI WGS metagenome assembly OKVK01 (sample SAMN01760906, study PRJEB22395) | human gut metagenome | reverse complement strand
GCGGCTCGATTTTTCGGTTTGGAAAAGGATGAAAAACCTTGCCAGATAACCGAAAACCCTTGATATACGGGGCTTTTCCGGTTTGTCGTAATTATACCGTAAGGGCACACCTTTGCCACGCTGTCCCTCAAGTACGGCGTGGACGTCAAAACGCTGTCCGGTGCGCTGGGCCACTATGACGCGGGCTTTACCCTCAACACCTACACCCACGCCACGGAGGGGATGAAGCGCTCCGCCGCCGACACCATCGGCAGCGTCATCAGCCAGACCATGTAGCCCGCAAAAAAGCCGGAGAGGGACGGATGATGCCATCCGCCCCTCTCCGGTGCTTTCCTGATCTCTCGGCTTTTGGGTCACGGTTTGGGTCATGCGAAAAACGCCAAAATGCAGCGTCACTATTTGAGAATATAAACAGAAAAAGTTCCTGATTTCGCAAGAAATCAGGAACTTTTTGGTGGAGACTGCTGGACTCGAACCAGTGACCTCCTGCGTGTGAAGAACTGCGTAATGTCCGGCGCAAGCAGTCATAGCCGTTGCGTTCCGCATCGTCACAGGCCGTTTGCCCCACCGCAAGGGCTCAAGCTGTGCACGACAGCAGCGTCTTACAGCCTAAAAAGTCCGACACATAGCGCCAGCCAATATCTGGTAAAACAGACTGACACTGTGCAGGGACGATCACAATATGATGCAAAGAGCGACCAAATTTCTGACAGAGACATCCAATCCACTATATTCTGCCACGCTCATGAATGACGCAGTTAATTTCCTCACAAAGCTCTTTTCTTCCAGTACCGCGCTAACCAAACACGGATGACATGGACGAAAGAGCATATCATGAGGGCATCTATTTCAGTCATGCCCTGAGGATAGTGGCTTTTGTTCTCTCCGCACCGAACTGACTACATCAAAAGTGGGCTCGGAAGGCCTTTGCAACCTCGTTAGCGCAGTCTTCGGCCTGCGGATACTGTCCGATTTTCTCTGCAAAGCCATGGTTTATGCCGCGATAACGCAGTAACTCTACCGCTACGCCGTCTGCAGAAAGCCGGCGCGCGTATGCTTCACCTTCCTGCCGCAGATAATCATATTCCGGCGTAACAATCAAAGCGGGAGCTACACCGGAAAAATTATCGGCAAACAGGGGAGAAGCATAAGGATTGTTAAAGTCACTGCGACCACGCATATATGCTCTGTCTATAATTTCCATACAGCGCCGCACAGGAAGTTCATGAATACATAGATTACGCACAGTTTCTTCGTCAGATGTCACCTCATAGAAATCCTCATGCCATGTGTAATATGGATTTTTAAGACCGAATGGATTTACAGAAGGATACAGCAGGGCCTGAAAACTGACATGATTCGCACCGGTATCCCGGTCATACAGAGCAGTTGCAGCAGCAAAATTAGCACCAGCAGAATCTCCGGCTACAGCAATATGCCCTTTGTCAATTTGAAGCTCTGCGGCATGGGCATATACATGCTCCAGCGCGTCTACGCAATCGTGGAAGCCGCATGGGAATGGGTGTTCTGGCGCGAAGCGATACTCTACGGAGATAACTGTAGCGCGAGCCCGCTCGCAGAGGAGCTTACACAGATTTTCCACATACCCCATCTCTCCGCCTATCCAGCCACCGCCATGAAAATACACAATACACGGTGCGGCAGTACTCTTTTCAGCCAAAGAGTAAGAGCGCAGACGTATGAGATTTCCGGAACGCCCCGTACACACGCGATGACATACATTAATCAGAGCTTTTGTGATGTCTAGGCTCTTCCAGTTCATGCAGCTGCGCAGAGGGCCGAGGTTATCCAGATCAATTTTCTCTGGGCCGGGTTCAGCATTGAGCGTTCGAAGAAGAGATGCCGCGCGTGGATCCATACCACCCGGAACAGCGTCGGGAGCGGTACGCACCCGCACGCGGTATCCGTGGTCATTATATACTTCCTCACGCTGTAAACCGTCCAAAACAGCGCAGTACTCTTTATCATTGTAAAACATATAAGCAATCCCTCTCTTGTGTTTTCTTATTACAGCTCACGGTAGCGCTGTCCGCATTTCGGAGATGTGCTTCGACAAGGCCTTGGCGTGATGATTCAAATCATCCTGTTCAGGCACAGGCTCGCTGACGGGATCAATAAGCGACCTTCCACATATATCTGCGAGTAGAAATGGGATGATTCCGCGTATCTGCGATCTTATGCAGATAGAGGTTCTGCAGCAAACCGGAAAACACCAGCGGCGCGAAGTACTCGGCAACAGAAGAGTCAATAGAAGCAACACCGATTTCATCCGCGTCCAAAACGTAAAGACGCTTACCATAGGTGTTGAGGAACTTCATCGCGCGCATATCAACGGGACGAGTGCGGCCGGTGCTGACAAGGCACACAATGGGAAGACTCGGATCTACCGTCTCAAAGGGGCCATGCACAAGCTCTGCGAAATTGACGGTGGGGGAGTGAATCCACTGCATTTCCATGAGATTGCAGATAGAAAAGATATATGCCGCACCAGTGCAGGGGCCTGCACCCATCACATAAATCACGCTGTCATCCTTGCACTCTGTACCGAAGCGCACGGCCTCCGGCTCGAGGATCGCCTTAGCGTGACGATAGATGCCGTCCAGCATTGCCAGACCCTCCTGGAACTTTTCGTAGTTCGCATAACCCTCGGCATGGTGAAGGATGTCGCAGGCAAACGCCAGAATACCAACACCGTTGGTGCCATCAATGGGCTTGGTATCATCAGCAATGCTGGTATATTTAACAGTGTAATCGCTGGCCCGGGTCATATCAGACTCTTCTACATAAAAGCTGACAACAGTGGCACCGCGCTGTTTTGCAACCTGTGCGGCAACGCAGGTTTCCGCGGTTCCCCTCATAGAACAAAGGATAACAATGCTGTTCTCACCGCAGGACTTAGGCGTAGCATGAACGAACTCATTACTGTTGTACATAGCACAGGACAGTGTGACAGATTCGTGTGCCAAGAAATAGTACGCGGGATACTGTGCGGCGAAGGAACCACCGCAGCCGACAAAGAAAACGGAGTTGTATTTCTTGCCTGCTGCAAGAGCATTGTCAAAAATGCTGTTGGATATTTCTTTGATAGTCATAAGAATAGCCTCCTGTTGTTATAATACGTCCGCAGACGACTCATGTTGTGAATATACCACCTGACGAACAATTTGTAAAGACAAATTTTTGCCAGATGGCTTTTTCACAGATTGCAACAAAAGGACACCGACGGTCACATGGTATCCGGTATTTGATAGCTTACGGACTGTATGCCATATTTGATGGTGCTGCCTATGTGAATTCTCTTCGAGATATGAAGAGGATTTCCGTCCTGATCATAGACATAATCCTTGATCAGCAGAAGCGGCTCGGCTTTTTTTACCTGAAGGAGGGAGGCTTCCTCGTCAGTAGCACTGCAGATCTCAAACGAACTGTACCCGCCGCAGGGAGAAATGCCATGTCTGCCGAGCATTTCATAGAAGGATCCGTCAAAATCTTCACTTGTAAGGAAAAAGTATTTGGAGGTGAACAGAATTGTTTCAATGCAGATAGGAACATCCTTGATTCCTCGTACCCGGCGAACCGCGATCAGCTTGCCGCAGTCCTCGCCGAAAAACTCCTCATCTGTATGAGTAGGTGAAACCAGCTCGCAGGAAAGTGTTTTACTGTGTAGCTTCTCGCCGCCATGCAGTATCATTGCAGTGGAGCTGAGAAATTTGGGAGTATCCGTTTTAAGCTTAGGCGAGGAAACAAACGTCCCCTTTCCGTGTATACGCTCCACTAATTCTTCGTCTACAAGTTCTGCAATGGCCTTGCGAACAGTGCTGCGGCTTACACCGTAACTCTGGCAGAGGGCATCCTCTGTTGGTATCTGCTCAGACGGCTTATATTTCCCGCTGCGTATATCGCTGCGGAGCATAGCCGCAAGCTGATTATAGAGAAGGGAACCGGATTCCTTATTGATTTCTCCCATAGTTATCATCCTTTATCGGGTAATATTCAGGTTACGCTCGACCATATTAGCATTATAATATGATAGCATACATTTGGCAATACCTTTGATGAATAAATTAAATACAACAGCTTTTTGAAACTAGGGTATTTACAAAGGCTCAAAGATATGTTATCATCTGAAAAAGACGTCATGTGTTGTATGCAAAAATGAAAGGATGAGTGCTGTGGCGAGACTTTGCTCTGTTGGACTGCTGCTGGTTGACCTCTATACGGGCAAAAAAATTATGTATCCCGGCGGCAATGAGCTGAATGTTGCGGTATACGCTTCGCGCCTGGGAAATGAGAGCGGCATAATCGGCGTGTTCGGCTCAGATCCTTCTACGGCCTTTTTGCAAGCAGTTTTGCAGGCTGAACACGTGGATTACAGTCACAGCAGGTATGCCGAAGGGCCATGTGCGAATTCGACCGTAAAGATTGTAAATGGGGACAGGGTATTTACGGGGCATAATAATGGCGGTGTGACAGGTATGTTCCCGATAGAGATAACTGCCGAGGATGAGCCATATATCACGAGCTTTGATGTGGTGTCCACAAGCACATATGGACGGATGCATCCGCAGCAGGTGCAGAAGCTCTGCTCCCTGGGAGTTCCGGTTGCCTATGATTTTTCTCACGATGCACCTCAGGCGATGGTAGACCAGCTGCTGCCCTGTGTGACATATGCTTTCTTTTCGGCGGCGGACAAGTCTGATGTTGAGATCAAGCGGTTCATATATGCCTGCGCAGAGAAGGGTGGGCATAATATCATCTGCACGGCTGGAGAAAGGGGCGCGTTTGCACTTGTCGATGGTGCGATGTACCGACAGGAGGCTGAAAAAGCTAATGTGATTGACACGATGGGAGCGGGGGACAGCTTCATTGCCGCGTTTTTAACGACAATAGAAGATCCCCAAAAGGATCGCGATGTGCGGGCAGCTCTGAAGGCCGCTGCGGTATTTGCGGCAGAGACTTGTACTAAAGAGGGCGCGGTGGGACATCCGTCTCCCATTGCATGAAGAAAGTTGGTAAAGCTGATGAATTATCAAGACAGCATTATCGAATTGAGAGGTTTGTGCAAGTTCTATGGCGGCGTAAAAGCTCTCAATGATGTGTCATTCGCACTGGAACGCGGCAGAATACATGCCCTCATGGGGGAGAACGGTGCCGGCAAATCAACGCTCATAAAGCTGCTTTCCGGCGTGGAAGAACCAACATCTGGAGAGATTTATTTCTGTGGAGATAGAATAGCATCTTTTTCTCCGTTAAATGCACATCATCTTGGGATCAGTACGGTCTATCAGGAGCCGATCCAAGTCATGGCGGTGAGCGTTTCTGAAAACATCTATGCGGGAAGGCTGCCCAAAAACAAGCTCGGATTTGTTGACAAGCAAGCTTTACACGATAAGACGGTAAGTCTTATGCAGAGTATAGGGATAACGCTTGATCCGGATGCGCTGCTGTCTTCGCTCAGTATCGCGCAGCGACAGCTTGTGGAAATCCTAAAGGCGGTATCTTTTGACAGCCAGCTGATCATTTTTGATGAGCCGACATCCTCCCTGACCTTTGAGGAGACAGAAATGCTCTACCGCATTATTCGGGACTTGAAAAAACGCGGTGTCACGGTCGTCTATATATCACATCGGCTTGAAGAGACATTCGCACTTTGTGATACAGTGACGGTCTTGCGGGATGGCCGATTTGTCGCGCAGAAGCCTCTAAAAGAACTTGACTACGATGCGATTGTCAGACTCATGGTCGGGCGCAACGTGGAGATGTACACCAGAGATCATATTCCGGGACAGGATGTTGTGCTGCAGGCTGAGAATTTGGAAAACGACCAAATTCATGGGGTATCCTTTTCTGTGCGGCGTGGAGAGGTCCTTGGGATTGGAGGACTTGTCGGTGCGGGCCGTACTGAAGTGCTGCGGGCGCTGTTTGGAATTGACAAATATAGCGGGACGATCTATATAGACGGCATTGCAGCAGGAATAAAAACGCCGGCAAAGGCCATTCGCGCCGGTATTGCATTGGTGCCGGAGGACAGGAAAACGCTTGGACTCGTGCTCTCTCAGAGCATCACTTACAATGTGTCTGTAGCGGATATGTTCCGACACAAATGGCTCGGTTTCCTTGATGTAAGGTGGGAAGGTACGCTTGTCGGCAGCCTTATCGAAAGACTTCGCATACGGACGCCTGGCGGACAGGAGTTGGCAGGGAATCTGAGCGGCGGAAATCAGCAGAAAGTCGTGTTTGCCAAATGGATGGCGACCTCCCCCAAAATTTTGCTGTTGGATGAGCCAACAAGAGGGGTTGATGTCGGAGCGAAAGCGGAGATTTATCAAATCATTGACGAGATGGCAAAGAATGGTACGGCAATTGTGATGGTATCTTCGGATATGCCGGAACTGATGGCGATGTCCGATAGGATACTTGTCATGAAGGATGGACATGTGTCTGGCGAAATTCGCAAAGAAGATGTCAGCGAAACCCTTATTATGAAATATGCACTGAAAAGCGAAGGAGAGGAGTAAAGACAAGTGAAAAAGTTTTTTGCAAGGTTGAAGGATTATTCCGGCCTGATTGTGGTGCTTATTCTCCTCTGCGTGATTTTCCAAGCACAGAATCAGAGATTTCTAACGTTTGACAACATAATTGGTGTTATGCGCCAGCTTTCCGTTTATGGTATCGTAGGCATTGGCATGGGTTTTTTAATTCTCAACGGATACCTTGATCTTACAGTGGGGTCTATTGTTGGCCTGTGTGGGGTTACGGTCGGTATGCTTATGACCCGGCTCGATATGTCCATGTGGGTGGCAATGCTGCTTACCGTATTAGTCGGCGGAATAATTGGCCTGTTCAATGGGGCCGTTATAACAGCTACCGGCATACCAGCATTTATCTTTACGCTGTCGATGACAGGTGTTTATAGAGGCATTATTTACCTCATTACAAAGGGAGCGACCATCAATAAGTTTGAAGACGATTTCCTTGCAATCGGACGCAGCAGCTTCCTTGGCGTTCCAATCCCCATATACATTTTTATTGCAGTGCTCCTTATTGCATGGGTGATTCTAAGCAAAACTACTTTTGGCCGTTCCGTGTATGTCGCCGGCGGAAATCCGCTTGCCGCAAGGTATTCCGGACTCAACAACAAACGGATTACAATCGCGTGTTACGGCATCTCAGGTGTAACAGCTGCTATTGCCGGCATTGTTCTCGCGTCTAAGCTTACCAGCGCACAGCCGTCCTTGGGCACGAGCCTTGAGATGGAGGCAATTTCAGTGGCAGTCATTGGCGGTATGAGCTTTAACGGCGGTGAGGGATCCATTATTGGCATACTGCTCGGCGCAATGGTTATGGGTGTCATAGACAACGGTATGATCATGATTGGGATTACCTCGTATTGGCAGCAGGTCGTAAAAGGAATTGTCATTGTTATAGCTGTGATTTTTGACATCTATCGAAAAAAAGGTGTCTTTAGTCAATTAAAGAAAATGAGGAAGGTGTAACATGAAAAAGAAAATCGCGATTATTCTAGTACTTGCTATGATTGCGGGATGCCTTGCGGCATGCGGTAAGCAAGCGTCAGAACCCGGCACTGACGGGGACGGCAAAGAGATCAAAATCGGCGCACTTTACCCCACACAGAGCATTTCCTTCTGCCAGGAGATCCGTCGCGGCGTGGAAGAGGCCGCCGCAGAGTTTGGCTTCAAAACAGTTGAGTGTGTTTACGATCTCGATGCCGATAAGGGTGTGGAGATGATGAGAAACCTCATTGTGCAACAAGTCGATGCCATTGTCCTGCATTCGGTCTATTCTGATGCATTTGCAGCGCCTACGCAAGAAGCTATGGATGCGGGTATTCCGGTCATTACCGTTGACGGTATGGTCAATACGGAAGTAACTACCTTTGTTGCCTCTGATAATACACAGGGGGGAACTTTGGCCGGTGAGTTTGTCGGCAAATATCTTGAGGGCAAGGGGAATGTGCTCATTATTACATCCGAACCTGGCAATGTTACCATGGTTGAAAGGAATGATGGATTCCACGCCGGGCTTGCAGGTTATCCCGACATCAAGATCACCGAGGTTATGGATGATGGCCTGAGTGGTATGGAGGGCTATGCCAACACTGTCGAGAACGCGCTCAATGCAAACCCCGACTACGATTTTATCATTACAAATTACTCTGATTGTACTTATGGCGTGCTTTCCATATTGGAGATGTATCCTGATAAATATGGCAACATCAAGGTCAGCGGCTATGATGCTGATGATGATATGCTTGAGATGATCAAGAGTGGAACAAGTCCGCTTGTCTGCACGGTTGCACAGAATCCGTACTTGATTGGCCACATGGGCGTTGAGAGCGTGAAGACCGTGCTTGATGGTGGTGAAGTTCCTGTGGAGCAAGGTGCAGACGTGATTCTTGTAACGGCCGAGAACGCGGACAGCTACGCATCCTAAGTTTACTGTGGGCAAAACGCCCATCTACATTTCTAAAAGCAATCAAACCTCTGGCCAAGCCGGAGGTTTGATTGCTTTTAAATAAATAATTAACTCCCAAAGCACCGTAAGTGTAAAACGTAGCCTCGTATAAAAGTCCGCCATATCAACGAGCTACTGCTCACCGAGATGGCGGTTTTTGTTTGATTATATCGCGCTGCAAAAAAGGTGAACTTTAAATAGCTTTTTACCCGGCGCTTATGACGAATTGGAATCTGCCCCTTAGACTCCTCGGCATCCATGTTCAAACCTGAGAAAATGGGATGCGGAAGCCTTATGTTACAGATTTCGGTCGACAGATGAAATCTGGTGGTGCAAAAGGACATTACTATACTCCAAGTTTGGACTATGTTTTGACCTATGATTATGGATGTGGGCTGTGTTCATGTGGGTGACCACGATGCACTGGTAGCCCTCAAAATGCTCCGCCAGCTTCACGCCCAGCTCGTGCGCCGTTGTAAAGTCCAGCGGATCATCCGGCGCGAACGCCTGCACGATGTGGTAGTAGCCGCGGCTCTCCGTTTTGCGGAACTGCTTTTTCACCGCCTCAAATTCCGGCACCGCCGTCCGCGCTACACAGTTGACGCCGCTGATAAGCTGCTCCACCGTCTTTTCCCGGTTGGTGACATAGTCGACGATGCCCCTCAGCCCACGCGAGACAGCAATGAATTTAACGTTTGCCATGTGTTTTCATACACCTCCATGAACGGCTCCATGTTGACCAGCTCGACATGACCCTGCCGCGCCATGACGACCAGCTGATTCAGGTTGTTGCCCTGCCGACGCAGCTCGCGGATGAGGTCATCCACGCCGTCGATGACCGTCACATCCTTGTCCATGGCCGCGTCCCGCACATACTGGCTGAGAGACTTATGCGCCTTCTCCGCCTAGAGCGAGATGTATTTCTTCTGCCACCCCGCTACGCGGATGCGGATAAATTCTTCTTTCTTCATACGTTGCTCCTCCATGAAAAGGGGTGTGGGCTTAGCCCGCATGCAGCGTTTGTGGTACGGTTTTCGGCACTTGGCCGAAAACCGTACCACAAACGCGAAACTTGCCATCGCGCCGAAGGCGCGATGCTCCGCTTTCCCCGACTCCCAGCGTCCTGTGACACTTGTCCTACCCTGCGAGGCCACACAGTGGCTCATAGGGGCGAATGCGGCGGTTCTGCGGCTTGCGCCGACAGTTTCCGCTGTACCCGCTGTCGCTCGGCGGCGGCTTCGGCGAGGTACATCTGATGCTGGGTGTACCATTCCATCGCCTCTCGGATGGGGCGAATGTGATAACGCAGGTTGCCGTTCTTCTTCAGGCCGTTCCGCATGATGACCGACGTCGGCTCTACGGTGATGAGCCCTTTTTCTACCAGCCCCGCCACATAGCGTTTGACGGAACTCTTGCTTTTGCCGATGGCTTTACCGATAGTTTCGTAGCTGGGCCAACACTCGTAGGTGCGTGGATCCTCCAGCCGCATCAGTACAGCGTAGGTGGCCAGCTCGCCGGTACTTAAGTGCAGCGAGAAGATCTTTCCGTTTTTGGAGTCGCTGCTGTCCTTCACAGAACTGGACACTGGGAAGGTTGCCGTCGCGCTGCGGTGTATCTCCGACGACTTGGAGAGCCTCGACCGCGAGCGCGTGACCAACGCCATGGTCAAGCTGGGTGGGCTGGCGGATACACACAGCTTCTTCCGTGTGCTGTATACCAAGTGGTTCTATCTTCATTCTGTAGGTTTTAAGAACAACGGAGAGAAAGTAACCTGTGCGTTAGACGAGTTACGGACACTGCCGGAGGAGCTGCCGCTGTACCAAAAGCAGATCCAGTGGTTCTTCGAGTTGGTACTGGATATAGACAAGGCCGGGCGCGAGCCCAGCCGGCAAGTCTTGCGGTACTATCATTTCGACCAGCCCAACCAGCCCAGTGACCCGGAGCTGTTTCCGTTCCGCCTGCTGACCACGCGCTTTGAGCCTGTGGATGGCGACACTTGTGCGCCGGTGCTGTACGCGAATACCGTAGCGGATATGATCAGTTTTTCTTTGCAGACCTGCGTGGAGCGCAATATTACCGTGCGTCGCTGTAAGAACTGCGGGCGGTACTTCGCCCAGACAGGCCGCGTCAGCGCAGAGTACTGCGACCGCACACCACTCGACGGTCAGTCCAGCTGCCGTGCGATGGGGGCCTTCCAGCAGTGGACGCTGAAGCAGGCAGACGACCCTGTATTCAAGGTCTACCGCCGGGAGTATAAGCGCCGCTTCGCGTGGATCAAGGCAGGGCGCATCAGCGACAGCGAGTTTTACGCGTGGAGCGAACATGCCAGAGAGCAGAAAAAGAAATGCGACGAGGGCATCATCACCGCAGAGGAATTCCAGCGGTGGCTGAAGGAGTCGTAAATACAAGGAGGGTGCGGTTCAGCAGAACCGCACCCTCCGTAGTTTTGTCGGCAAAGAAATATTTAGTCATGTTGTGCGCTAATGCGCGACGAGACATCCCGTAAAATTTCAGCAAGAGGGTCGGTAGTCCCGCAGAGCGGCAACTAACTCTGCATCGTCTGTTTCCTGTACAGTCATTGATACCATGTCCATATCCTTGGCATCGATGAGTTTTTCCCGCAGCATAAGGCGGAACAGCGCGGGATGCTCAACAGCCGTCCCAATGAGCTTTGCAGCATGGGATCTTATATACTTGCAGTATTTTTTGCCGTTTTTGTCCGCGCAATCGCGACCATCCTCTGCAAAACCCACCGCTGCACCGGGTCTGTACCTCGTACTGATACCCGTTATATCTTCCATGTGGATCACGATATTTTGGGACTTTGGCAAAATCACGGGCAAACGCTTAGCCTGCGAGGACGGGAGTGTTATCTCCTCTAAGCCGTCGCAATCCTGAAATGCCTCTGCGCCGATATGCGTCACGTTTTCCGGAATTGTGATACTCGACAGCCCACTGCACCCTGCAAATGCGGAATCTCCAATACTCGTAAGACTGTTAGGGAGCATGATATGTTTCACTTCTCTGCACCAAGCGAATGCAAAACTTCCGATGCTGGTCACTCCCTCCGGAATTGTTATGTCCGTTATGTTACGGCGACCATAAAGCGCACGCTCACCGATGCGCGTCACGCCAGTCGGGATCGCAGGGTATTCTTCGTTGCTTTTGTTAGAATATAAAACACCACAGACAATTATATGCCCGGATCCATCCGCCAACCCCCGGCATCCTGCGAACGCACTATCGCTGATGTCCGTCACATTATCCGGAATTGTAATGCTTGTCAGGTTCTTGCATTCGTCGAACGCCCCGTCCCCAATACTTACCACACTGTTTGGGATCGTGATGCTGGTGAGTCTGGTACACCACCGAAACGCCTGTTCTCCGATATTTGTTACGCCCTCGGGAATTATTACATTCGCCAACCGCTTGCATTCGGCAAAGGTTTCCCGCTCGATGTGTGTCACATGGTCTGATATTGTGATGCTGGTCAAGCCGCTGCAGCGCCAAAACGCCTTTTCGCCAATACTTGTAATGCTATCGGGCAGCGTTATGCTATCCAAAAACTCACATCTGGAAAATGCCCCCCGCCCAATGCTTGTCACATTGTCCGGGATCGTTATGTCCGTTAAATCTCCGCATCCGGCAAACGCGCCATCCCCGATGCGCGTTACGTCTTTCGGGATCGTCACGCTGTCTCGATCGTCAACGCAGGAATACAGAGTGCCGTGTATGATGACAAGCCCCGATTCATCCGCCAAGTCTGTGCATCCCCAGAACATATGTTCACCAATATCCGTCACACCGGTCGGAAGCACAACACTTTTGAGCTTTCCGCACCCTGCAAACGCACTATTTCCAATACTTGTTACGCTATCCGGGATCACAATGTCGGTCAGTTCGCTGCAGTTGCTAAATGCCGCGCCCTCGATCCTCGTCACGCCCTCCGGGATCGTAATGCTGCTCAAGCTTCTGCAACCCGCAAAAGCCCACTGCTCGATATTCACCAGGCTGGCCGGAAGTACAACGTTTGTTAATTTTGTGCAGCCGGCAAATGCTGTTCCTCCAATACTTGTTACTCCCTCGGGGATGACAACATCCTTAAGGTTCATACAGCAGCGGAATGTATACTTTTCAACGGATGTCACTCCTGCAGGGATCGTGATGCTGGTCAGACGGTAGCAGAATGCAAATGCGTTGCAATCAATTTTTACCACGCTCTCTGGGATCGTGATGCTGGTCAGGCTTTCGCAGCTAAAAAACGCCCCGTCTCCGATGCGTGTCACGCCGTCGGGGATGACGACCTCCGTTACGCCAGGTTCTTCGCGGTAGTTCCTCAAAACACCGTTCTTGATCTCAAATGGCATGCTGTTCTCCTTTCTCGTTCATCGTATCGTCTCTTTTTCCATTATACATCCCGTGGAGCAAAAATCCACCCCATTATACCGCTTCATTCTGCGCGACGGGCTTGTCCTCCACGGCGCGCTCCTGAAGCATCAGGAACATCGCCGTCGCTCCGCTTCCTCCAGCTTGCGCAAGATTTTCTGGCGTATCGCCTCCTCTGGATCCTCCGGCGGGAAATTCTCGATCTCCGCCGCGTCATACCTTGAAGCCGCCTCGCAGGTTACCGCAGGGTTTCTCTTTACAGCAGTGCCGCGGATAGCCTGAATATCGGAATAGAGCAGGGTCTTCTTCATGACCAGCGCCTCTGTAATCTCTTTCAGAAACGCCTCGTTTTGAGCAAGGAGCGCCCTTGCTTTGCCGTAGTACCGCTCCAGCTCCACCTGTACCGCCGCCTCGCTGCGGGCATTCAGGCTTTCGGACATATTGCTGGAGGAATCGCTTTCGACATTCAGCAGGGAGAATCCCAGTGTCCCCTCCTTGGCTGCCGCCTCGCGGATACAGTTGACCGCACGGGCGATATCATCGCTGCATCCCTCCGCGACCTGCCCCGCATACCGCGTCTCCACGGCGGCCTTGCCGCCCAGGGCGATGATGGCGCTTTGTGAATCGGAGACACCTTTGCAGCAGTGGATAAAGCCGCCGCACCGGTTTTCATCGGAGGGAAGCAGGGAGGCAAAGCCGACGCTGCCGGGACACAGCGCTTCGCATACCACCAGATGCCCCGCCTCGTGAAGCGCCACCTTTTCGATAACTTCATCCGAAACGCGAGGCATATCCTCTTGTGCGCCATATTGATGCTTCAGCACCACACTCACCATGTCCTCCATGTCGATGCCGGTCTTGCGGGCAAAGGCCGCACGAACCGCCGCTTCATTCAAAATAGTCTCCAGCTCGGCGCAGGAATTGTAGCGCATCATCCTCGTCAGGTCTTCCATGTTGACACTGTCCGAAACCTTTTTCGATTTAAGATAGTGGGTGATGATCTCCTCCGCGTCGGACGCCGTGGGCGCTTGAAGTCCGATTTTTCGGTCAAACCGTCCGGAACGGCGCAGGGAGCTCGGCAGCTTGCGGATATCGTTTGCCGTGGCGATCACAAACACACCGGTGTCCTTCACATCGTCGATACCTGCTTGCACGGCGGCATATTCCGGCGCGTCGCAGTGGGTATCATCCTCGTTGGCAAATTTGTCCATGTCGTCCAAAAGGACAATGGACGGTGCTTTTGTCTTCGCGCTGGCAAAGGCCTGTGTAATTCCATCGATAAAGGCGTCGCCGCCCTTGTCGCGGCGTACCGTGATGGTGTGCAGCCCGCTCTCCTCCACAAAGCACCTTGCCAAAAGCGTCTTGCCCAAGCCCGGGTCGCCATACAGCAGCAGTCCATGGGGCAGGCGGGCGCCCATCTCCTCATAGATCTCCCGGTTACGGAGCATATCGCACAGCTGCAGCAGCTCGCGCTTGGTGGCCTTGTATCCGATGACCTTGTCAAATGCGTTCATGGTAAAATCTCCTTTTCGAATTTTGCCGCCAGTATAGCACCCATATAATTAAGACCTAATTTATATAAGCATATATAGGCTAAAAGGCGGTTTTCTGCAAAATTTCGTATAGATGCACAATACAGCACATCCGCAATCGACATATTTGCAGCGTTATGCCCACGAAATGCAGCGTTTTTTGCTGCCTGCACGCGAAAAAATGGGCGGTGGAGGCCGATTTCTACCCCCAAACCGCCGAAAATAATATAAATATTTAGGTCTTATAAAAAAAGGTGCTACACTGACCGCAAATCACATTGCAGGAGGAAATGACCATGGATGTTACTTTTTCACCCGCCCTCCGTGTGTACGCGGAAATGTGGGAAATCGCCGGACGGCGACGGGCGGCGGACGCACAGTTCTCGCAGGCGTTGACACATATCCGCAGCGGCACGCCCGACGCTATGGCAAAGGCATTCGATCTATTCAAGCGTTCAGGAGCCCACAACTTTACCGAGGCGCAGTTCGCCGCCGGATGGTGCTGTGAGCACGGCTGCGGTACAAAGCGCAACTACCCGCAGGCTATCCGCTGGTATAAGCGGGCGGAGAACAACGTGACTTCCGATGTAATGAGCGCTTTTGACCCTGTGGGTGAGGCGGAGAATGCCCGGCTTCGGCTGTACTTCGAGTGCGAGTCCTACGCGGCGGCGGTGGACGCGCTGCTGGACGCACAGGAGCGGGAGGATAGCTTTATGGCTGACTACGAGGCGGCGGTGGGCGGCGACGCCATCGGGATGCTGCATCTGGGGCATCGATACTATTACGGGCAGGATGTGGCGTGTGACCAGGCAGAGGGCATCCGCTGGTATCACCGGGCCGCCGAGGCTGGCAGCGATGCCGCTATGTCGCGGCTGGCACAGATCTACGAGGCGGATAAGCACTACAAGGAGGCTGCAAGATGGTATCGCCGCTACGCGGCGGAGCGCATCCGCTGGCGCAACCAGCGGCTGAATTGGTGAAAAAAGTTCCAAGAAATTGGTGAACTTGCGTTTTTCGACAACGGCGCTTATAATGGACGTACAGGCAATGGCACGCAAAATAATATGATGAGAAGGAGAATGAACGATGGAAGATCTGAAATGCTTGGTTAAAAAGTTAGAAAAAACATCAAACGAAAAAGAGCAAATCAGGTTGCTGCAAGAGATTGGGGATAAGCTATTGACAGAGTATGTGATCGTGATTCCCACGCTGAATGTCACGATTGAGCCTTTGCGAGTCGAAGCATATTACTATCCCTATAATGACACTTCAAAATTTGATGATCCATGCGCCCACCCGAGTTCAACAAAGGTGAACAATTTTGGGCACTTGTATTTCATAGAGGAGAAATATGGATATCCAGGCGTTGATCTTTGCTTATCACTTGGTGACTACTATTTATCATTTCTCATCAAAAACTCTCGCGTCGATGGAAAACTTTTCAAACAAATGGATTTATATGAAGCATATCAAGGCGATTGGCAGGAAATTCAAAAAGTCGATGTTCTGCACAGAATAGATAATAATCACAAGATGGTCTTGTATACCTCACGTGTAGGGCTAAAAGAGTCTCGGACAAAATTCTTTCACGAAAAGTTGGCTGCCGTTACAGAAATTGACAACCAATACGATTGGGAAAAAGGGTTTGGAAAACTAAGAACTATTGCAAGCTATTTAGTTGAAAACGGGATTGAGGAAACAGACGAGAATATTCGCAGCATTCTTCATAGTCGGTCTAATGAAGTGAAAAAGTATTGCGAAGAAATCCGCAAAAATAAAGAGAAAAACTGATATGTTCTGCCTGTCTGGACTCCTTTCCTACATATATCCCTCTGATACTGCCAACCTCACCGCCGCGCTTGGCACCCACAACATCCCCTATCGTTTTCTCCCTAATACCAAAGACATCTGGGTGCGGGACTTCATGCCGGTGCGGACAGGCTCCGGAAAGCTGGTATCCTTCCGCTATGAGCCGTCCTATCTGAAAAACGATCCTGATCTGAGGACCGATTTTCGTAGGGATCTTGCTCTGCAGCTCGGTCTGCCGGTTACATACAGCAATATCAACCTTGACGGCGGGAACGCGGTGTTCTCACCATCTGGGGCGCGCGCCCTGATCAGCGACCGTGTCTTTTCCGAAAACCCGGAGTATCCGTCTGCCGCGCTGGTGCATGAGCTTTCGGGGCTGCTAGAAACGGAGGTTTTGATCATTCCCTCTCTGAAAAGCGACATGACCGGCCACGCCGACGGCATGGCGCGATTTCTCGACGACCGCACCGTGCTGTGCAATCGGCCGCTGTCATCCTGCGGCTTTGAGCAGCAGGTGAAGCGAGCGGTGCAAGACTGCGGCCTGGACGCGGTGGATTTTCCCTTTGCCCCGACCGGCGGGGTCAGCGCCGTTGGCTGCTACCTGAACTATTTGGAGACGGAACGGGTGGTTTTCCTGCCGGTGTTTGGCATTGAGCAGGATGCCGAGGCTGAGACTTTCGCACGGCAGCTTTTCAGCAAAGAGATCGTGCCCGTCAACATCCGGGAGATCGCCCAACAGGGCGGCTGTCTGAACTGCATCAGTTGGGAGGGACCTCATGCATAATGAACAGGATTTGAAGAACACGCCGGAATACCGCTCCGGTATGTTCCGCATCGTCACCTGCCCCGTCTGCGGCTATCCCACGCTGGATATGTACTGGATCTGTGAGCATTGCGGCTGGGAGTATGACATCGAGCTGCAGACGGAGGATGAGGAGTCTCCCTGCAACGGCATGTCCCTGCGGGCATACCGCGAACTATACAAAACTGGAGGTATATCTATGAATGTGACCATTTGTTCCCGCAAAGCCGCCGAGGAACTGCTGCGTACCGACACGCTCTCCCGCACGGCGGTGATCTCCTTCTGCGACCCGCCCTCCGTCGGCAAGCCTGCCCCGACGCCCCCGCTGGACTACGCCGGCAAAGCAGCGCGGGTGTTCACCGTGGTCGTTCACGATCTAGATCTGACGGCTCTGCCGGATGTGGCGCTGGACTACGACACCTACATGCCGGAGGCGGACGCACTGGCGGCGTTTATCTGTCAGGCAAGGGCGGACGGGCTGGATATCCTTTGCCAGTGCGAGTACGGGCAGAGCCGCAGCGCCGCCTGCGCCGCCGCGATTTTGGAGTATTTCAACGACACCGGCATCTCCGTCTTTGCCGACTACCGCTATTACCCCAATCAGGTGGTGTATCACAAGATCATGGACGCACTGACCCGGTACGGGCCGGAGACGCAGTCATCCACTTGACTTTCCCGTCAAAGCGCTTTACCATATAAGCATAACCGAAGATCAGCCCCATGCAGTAGTGTACAGCTTAGAGTTTCGTACTTTGAGGAGGGCGGCGAGTCGCCGCTCTGTTTACCAAGAGGACGCACGCTTCGCAAGCGAAGCGACCGCCTGATACCGCTCCGTCGAATCGCGAATCACCATATGATTATCAATTCGACTCCGCTTACATCAGGTCACTTTGTACTGCACGGGGCTGATTCTATGTCAGGGAGGCCTCTATGAAAATCGAGAAAGATGCGGTCACCTTCGAAATGCCGGACGCAGACTTCGTGGCCAAATTCGGTATGCAGGCCGCGGCGGATATGGTACTGGATTTTCACTGCTTTCACCCGCAGCTGCCGTTCCTGTACGACGCCCGGCAGCTGGCGGCGTTTCTCTCTACCAGCAGGCAGAAGCTCCTTTACTATGCGCGGCACACGGCGGCAGCATATCACCCCGTCACCATCCCCAAGCGTAACGGCGATGTGCGCATACTGTCCGTGCCGGACGACACGCTGCGTCGCTGGCAGCGGAAGATCTGCCGGGATCTCCTCGCCTATCTGCCTGTCGCACCGCAGGCCACCGCCTATCGGAAGGGCGGCACTCTCAGCGGCAACGCCGCGCCCCATGTGGGCAAGCGGTATCTCCTGAAGCTGGATATCTCCGACTTTTTCGGCAGCATTTGCTTTGAGCAGGTCCACTCCACCGCCTTTCACACCCGGTACTTCTCCCGGCAGGTGGGTTTTCTGCTGACCTCTCTTTGCTGCAAAGACGGTGTCTTGCCGCAGGGCGCGCCCACCTCTCCCGCGCTTTCCAATCTGGTCATGCGGAATTTTGATGCGAACATGGCACGCTGGTGCCAGCGGCGCGCCATCGTATACACGCGGTACTGTGATGACCTGACCTTTTCCGCCGATCGTCCGCTGTTCGCCGTCTATTCGAAGGCGAAAAATATGCTGGCGGAGATGGGCTTTGACCTGAATGAGGCCAAGACCCATTTTATCACCAACGCCGGACGGCAGAGCGTGACCGGTCTGACCGTCAATGAGAAGGTGTCCGTGCCGGCCGGCTATAAGCGATCACTTCGACAAGAGGTCTATTACGCCCTGCGCTTTGGTCTGGCGGACAGCATCCTGCGGGGCGGCCGCGCAGTGCTTCGCACAGACGGCGTTCCTGATACGGAGCGCTACCGGCAGCAGCTATTGGGCAGAATTCAGTATGTGCTGCAGATCGAGCCAGGAAACCGCTGGTTCCGCGAAGCAAAGCAAAAGCTGCTGTCCTGCGATGACCTCCCGAAGGTCTGACGCCTATTCTTTAATTACAGCGTGGTCATTTCTGCACCAATGTGCGGCGGGATGTCCCGTGGGATTTCGGCAGGGCGGTTGGTACGACATTGGAAACACCGGAGAATCGGCGTTTCTGTAATTTTTTAGATATACCGCCATATTGCTTGATGCAGCCGCAAAGCTTGTTTTCCTGTTTTGTGAATGATATACTCAGGACAGGGTTACTAGACAAATTACACAGAGAGGGGAATCGGCATGGTCAACCTTTCCAAGTCCAAATACTGTGCGCTGTGGCAGTGCCCGAAAATGTTATGGCTCCGCAAATACAAGCCGGAGCTTGCCGAGGTGGACAGCCATACGCTGTCCATTATGGAGACTGGCAACGCCGTGGGCGATCTTGCCATGGGACTGTTCGGGGACTTTACCGAGGTCACGGTCTATACAGATGGAGAGATCGACCTGCCGGCTATGATGCGCCGCACGCAGGAAGAAATTGCAAAGGACACCCCCGTGATCTGCGAGGCGTCCTTTGAATGGAACGGCTTATACTGCGCCGTGGATATTCTGCGGCGTGAAGGTGACGGGCGGGCAATCTACGAGGTAAAAAGCTCCACATCGGATGAAAAATCCGTCTATATCGCGGATATCGCCTACCAGAAGTTTGTGCTTGAGCACTGCGGCGTCAAGGTCACGGGCACCTACCTTGTGGTGCTGGATCGCGACTACATCTTCGACGGGACGCTGGACCTGCAAAAGATGTTCAAGGTCACCGATGTTGGCTTGGCGGTGGCTTTCGAGCAGGACAATGTCGCCATCAACACGCGGATCGCAGAGGAGGTGCTGAAATCCCCCGACGAGCCGGGCGACGACCTGTCTATACACTGCAATAAGCCCTACCCGTGCGCGTTCTGGAAATACTGTTCCCGCCATGTGCCGTCACCGTCAGTGTTTGATCTCTACCGCCTGCCGTTCAAGAAAAAGATCGCCTACTACCAGCAAGGAATGGCCGGCTTTGACAAGCTGCTGCACTGTCCCGACATCACGGGGGACAAGCAGCTGCGGCAGATCGAATACGCGCTGGCGGACAAGGGGACGTACCTCGACAAGCCCGCCATCCGTGATTTCCTGCGGCTGCTGCGCTACCCGCTGTATTTTCTGGACTTCGAGACGATACAGCCCGCTGTGCCGCGGTATGTAGGTACGCGCCCGTACACGCAGATACCGTTCCAATATTCGCTGCACTACATAGAGTCCGAGGGCGGAGCCTTGCAGCACAAGGAGTTTCTGGCACAGCCCGGCACAGATCCCCGCCGCGCGCTGGCGGAGCAGTTGTGCGCGGACATTCCTTTCGGCGTCTGCACCACCGCCTATAACAAGCAATTTGAATGTGGGCGTATCCGGGAGCTGGCGGCACTGTACCCCGATCTTGCGCCGCACCTGCTGAATATTGAGAGCAACATCGTTGATCTGCTGATACCGTTTCAGTCCGGTTACTACTACAATCGCGCTATGGGCGGGTCGTTTTCTATCAAGAGCGTGCTTCCGGCGATATTTCCCGATGACCCCGCGCTGGATTACCACAATCTGGAGGGCGTACACAACGGCAGTGAGGCCATGAGTATTTTCCCCAAAATGAAGGATATGCCGCCGGAGGAGCAAGCCAAGGCGCGGCATGACCTTCTGAAATACTGCGAGCTGGACACCTTTGCGATGGTAAAGGTGTGGCAGGCACTGTGCGAGGCAGCGGAATAAAATATTTAAGGAGGAAAATTGTGATGTGCTGCACTTCTGAAGATGTTAAGCGGGCGGTAGAGGGTTTCAAGAAGGATATTGGTGACAAAAAAGCGAATTATCTCGACTCTGTGAAATCTGAAGATGCCATTAAGTACGCATTTGACAACGCATATGGTGACGCCAAGCGCACATTGACCGGCATCAGAGATTTCCAAAAGGAAAAAGAAACTGCCAAAGGTCGCATTGTAGAAAAAATGCTTGACTATTTTAACGGTCCTGCTCCAAGTGGGCAGGAAGCATTTGATGTGCTGCACGAGGAGATGTGTATGTTTTGGTGTGCCCAGTTCACGGAAAGCAGCAAAGACCTTGGCACATACGGAAAGGCGCAAAAAATCATCAACATGTCGTTCAAATATCTCTTTTGCTGCGAAGATGCGGAGGAGCACTATGCCCACTTTCAATACTGCCACATGCCGTTGGACTCTTTTACTCTCGAGTGGATTAAGCGTTTTGTTAAGGATGAAAAAAAGAATGCCCTGCGTGTAGGAAAGATCGACTCTTGGAGCAAAATGCAGAACGCCGATACGGAATACTATATCGACACAAATGACAAGGAGTTCTACCCTTATGACCGTTATGTGAAGTGGATTCGCGACTACATCCACGACAGGAAGTGGAGCATCTCCCCGCTGGAGTTGGAATTTATCATATGGCCCATCATGCAGAAGAAATTGGCAGCAGAAGGTTTTTTGATTGGGTTGCAGGAGAATCCCGACCGTAAGGCAAAACAGGAAATTCAGAAAAAATCTCTTGAGGATAATTATAGGGAGATATGTGCCGCCTTGAAAAAGATTGATCGTTGCGATTTCGATATTAGCAGCATCATATTGCAGGCTACTGCCGAATAAAATCATTGTTATCCGTTCCAGAAAGTTAATCATAAGACAGCAAGATAGGGGCATTTGCGGTTTTTCACTGCAAATGCCCCTATCTTCGCTGCCTATTTACCTGTCAATCTCCCTTACCCTTCCCCCAGCCGTCATCCAGATGACACCTGTAATGGCGGCTGTGGTCGTATCGGAGCAGCGGCTGGGACGTGATGGCAAAGGCCGCCTGTATCTCCGGCAGCAGGGCTGGCGGTACGTGGGGACTCATGTAGATCACCGGTTGTCCCCTGTTGTCCGCGTCCACCCTGCCGCGAGGATAGTAATTGTACGGCTTGCCGCGGGAACCGTGAAGCTGCGCCCACAGCTTTTTGTGGTTGTATGTGACGCCGGATCGGGCGGCGCCCCCGGCGTATACGCCCTCTGCAAACGGGTACGCCAGCAGGGCACCGTCGATCACCCAAAACACACCGCGGTAAAACTTATCGCCCTCCATTCCTTTAGCAATCCACCTCTATGCGAAAGTCGCTGACAGAATAATTCCCCTGTGTGTTAAAGAACGTGACCAATCCGGAAAGCTCGTAGTGCATCGTGCCGTATTCCTCGCTGGGCATCCAAATATCAAGATTCGCCCGATATACGCCGAAATCCTGCGGCACAACATACCATTCGGTTTCCGCTACTGTGCGCCAAGCATCATCCGGCGGGAAAACATTGTCCTTTAAAAAGCGTTCAAAGGCGGTATATACGTCCTCCGCGATCTCCTGCGTAACGTTTTCCGGGGAGGTATACGCGGCAGGAAAACTTATATAGCCGCCATAGACCGACTCGCTCGTGCCGGTCTGCACCATGATGTTATCGCGCAGCGGAGATAGCTCCTCTGTGCCTGTATCACTGCCGGAGGCCGTGGGCGGAACGCACTTCTCGGATACCTTTTCAAAAACATTGATCGTGCTTTGCCCCACCTCCTTGAGCAGCAGCTTGCCATCCTCCAGTGAATAGGTATATTCCTGCGCTGTGCCGGACAGCCACGAATCCCCGTCAAATTGCATACAGAGAGTTTCCGCAGATACCGTATAGCTTCCGCAGGCGACAAGGCGATACTCTTCGCCTCCGGTGGCGAGGTATATTTCAAACGTGTTGTCCTTGTCAAACAGGATGCACTCTACGTCCTGCCAGCTGTAGGTGCCTGTCAATCGCCTCGTCTCCCTGCTGGGGATGCCCGCCGCCTTGTCTCCGCCGCAGGCGCATAGTGAAAACGCAAGAACAAGGATCATGCTCCCTATCAGAAAACTGCGCTTCATAACCTGTATTCCTTTCGTTTCAAAATAGCGGAGGCCTGAAACCGAACTTCGGCCTCCGGGGAAAGTTTTCTTGTTTTGTCCGCAGCGAATACATTTTCTTCCAACCTTATACCATGGGCTCATAACGGATAACAAAGGGAATAACCGGCCTCCGCTCACCACATTGCACACGATGGGAGACCCCTGTCGGAAGTTTTAAAAAAATACTGCGGTCAAAACAACGGAACGGACTTACACGGGCAGCTCGAAGGTCTCCTGCTGATTGGCAGCGTCCAGCGCCATCTGGGCGCGGGCCAGCTCGTCCGCCGCCTGCTCATAGTCGGCCTCCACCGCCGCGATGTCGTAATTGGCGTAGGAGTAGTCGATCAGGTCCGTGCGGCGGCCATACTGCTCCTCCGCACGCTCCATGGGCAGGCGGTTCTTCATCGCCGCCAGCTTATTCTTGCGGCGGGTAAGCTGGGGAATGTACACCAGCATCTCGTCAATGGTCATGTCGAAGCCGGGTACGGTATGGGTTGCGTTGAACAGGTTGATGGCGTGCTTGATGCGGCGAATGCACCGCTCCAGCTCCGCCAGACGGCGCTGGGTATCCGCGTAATCATAGGCGGGGCGCACGGATTCCACGTTCTCGCCAGCGGCGGCGCGGAACTCCCTGCTGCGGCTCTCCTTCTCCCGCAGGGACACATACGCATCGGTCAGCTTCTTCAGCCGCTTATTGGCCTGTGCAGAGGTATAGTTCATGGTCATCCATCCTTTCTGATCATTCATGACTGATTCTCTCGGGTACTGCGGTTATGGCGTGCCCTGCCCGCAGGAAATACGGCACGATCCCGATTGCGCTGCCATACCTGTACGCCTCACAGTGCAGCAAAGCCTCCACCTCCGCAATGGCGGCGCAGATGTCCCGCTCACCGGGTGCCGCCGCCCATAGCACCTCATAATGGCGATACCGCCCCTTGACGCCCGCGTACCTGGCGGCGTCACACCGGGGGGAGAGCATCGCCTGCAAGTCCTCCAGATAGTACGTCAGCGTTTCCTCTCGGCTTGGATAGCCGCAGCATGACCGCTCTCGATATGACCGCTCCAAAGCGGCGTTTGCATAGTATCCCATGTCACACCTCACTCCACATAAAATTCCTCCAACGTATCCAGACACAGGCAGCCCAGCACACCGTTATAAACCGCGCCGCAGTCGATGGCAATGTGTCCGTTGCCCCGCCAGATACGCCCCCTCGATGCCTCGTCGATAAAGCTGGTAACGGTATGGCCGGTGACGATGATGCGGTCGGGGTCATAGCACAGCTCATACTCCGGCTCCCCCGTGAGGAAGTCGCAGACGCGGCAGCTCTCCGGATAGCGCATTTTGCGCTTCCCCGGCACGGTATGCGCCAGAAAGAAGCTGCGTCCTCCCGCCTGTACCTCCGCATAGATTGGCAGACTGCCGAGGATACGCAGCACCCGGGCGCGCACCGCCTCAGACCGATTCCAGAAGGCGCGGTATGTCCTATCGCCGCCGTCCTCCATCCACTCATACCATCGTGCAAAGAGCCTTGCGGGCGTTGCTTCGTTGTCCGGGTCGCGGGGCAGGAACTCCAGTGCCGCCTGCTCGTGGTTGCCCCGCAGGAGGATCACGTTCTGCCGCGACGCCGCATCCAGCAGGACGCGCAGACCGCCGCTGCCGCGATCCGTCACGTCACCCAAAATGTACAGTGTATCATTGTCACTGAAATGCAGCATTTCCAACAGCCGGAAGTACTTTTTATCGCAGCCGTGGATGTCGCTGACAACGTAAGTCATGCCGCGCCTCCTCTCAGGCGGCAGGTACGGCTCGGTACCTGCCGCAGATGGACTGAATGTCGGAGTGGAGAAGCGTCTGCTTCTTCAACAGCGCATCTGCAAGCTCCTGCACCAAATCGCGATTGGCGGCTAAAAGCTCCTTGGTTTTGGACAGATAACGCTCCAGTTCCGCACGGAGGATGGTTTCACGTTCCATCTTACCGATGTCGCTGCCATCATAACGCCCGGAGACGTTCACACCCAGTATACCGTTGCTGCCCAAGGTCTCCACCCGGCGGCGGATCTGGGCGGCGGCTTTACTGAGGTCATCACCGCATCCGATAGCCACCTTGCCATAATGCAACTCACAGGCGGATTTGCCCGCCAAAAGCGTCATAACATTCGTCTCCATGTCCAAGCGCGAATTGCGGAGGATAAACCCGCTGCAATCACGGGGGCGTTTGCTGCAAAGCGTTGCAAATGCCACGGAACCCGGTGCCAGCAGCTCCATCACGGCGATATGCCCCGCCTCGTGCCGCGCAGACGCCTCCTGATCTTCCTTGTCTGCATCGGAGATGTCGGGCGATACATGGTGGACAGTGGTCAGCACAGCCCTGATAAAATGCGCCGCCGAGATGGTGCTGCTCCGATCGTAGGCAGCGTAGACCGCAGCTTCATTCAGCGCACTCTCCAGCTCGGCGCAGGAGCTGTGGACCAGCAGCATGGCGAGATCCGATATAGCAATATCCGGCGCAGCCACCTGCCTCTCCAGGTAATGGCGAATGATCTCCTCTGCATCCTCGGTATCGGGTCGGTGTACGATGATCTGGCGGTCAAAACGTCCGCAGCGCAGTAAAGAATTGGGCAAGGTGTCCGCATCATTGACGGTGGCGATCACGAAAACCGGCTTGTCCCACACCTTATCCATGCAGCCCTGTACCGCGGTGAATTCGGCGGTACTGAACTCGTCGCTGGAGAACTTGTCCATATCATCCAAAAGGATCATGGACGGCGCGGCGTCGGCTGCCTTGCCGAAGGTTTCCTCCAGTGTCTTCAGAAACCCCTCCTCCGAGCGGCAGCGGCGCACGGTGAAGCAGGGCAGACCGCTGTCCTCCATCAGTGCCATAGCCATCAGCGTTTTGCCGAGGCCGGGCTCACCATCCAGAAGCAAACCTTTAGGCATCCTCGCGCCCAGCGCTGCATAGGCATCCGGACGGTGGATCATGTCACTGATCTGCATCAGCTCCGTCTTGATCTTGTCATAGCCGATGATCTTGTCAAATGCACTCATAGTAGTAACTCCTTATATAAACTCGTAGGGAATCTGGTTCTGCATGGCAAAGTGGTGGGCATAGCTGCCGCATACCACGCGAAACACCGATGGTTTCCTTGCGTCTTCGCCTTCGCCACGGGCGCAACGGGGAAATTCCACCGCTGTGGGCATCTTTGTGGAATCGTCGATCCCAAAACGTTCGATCCTCTGCACGCTGGGCGGGATGGTCACATAGGGGCTGCCGTCAAAGCCGTCCAACGCCGAGCGTTCGATCACCAGCGTATCGGCGGGGGGG
>OKVK01000487.1_pt1 | contig 26558 bp, 22 predicted proteins | sample 1604771 | NCBI WGS metagenome assembly OKVK01 (sample SAMN01760906, study PRJEB22395) | human gut metagenome | reverse complement strand
GAATCGTAAAACGTTGGATAGCAAGAAAAACCTTTAGTGAGGGATCAAACTTGGGTTAAAGGCAGCTTTAATGTCGCCTTTTGTTATAGCTTCTTTACCTAACTTTTTTATATCTTCTTCTAACTGTGACATAATTCATTTTTTTATATTCGACATTCTTTGTTAATCATTGGATATTGTCTATCCCAATCGATAAAATTTCGACATTCAACAATACCTTTCATAGAATGGAAACAAAGTTTCCAAACTTCGTTATTGCATCATTATAGATGTTCTCTATATTCTGATTAGCTTTTTGGTACATACCCAGATAGTGTTGGTCAAGGTAATCGTATATTTTTGTATTGTCCATTAGTCTTGTAATATTACCATGATTACAGTGATAGACTATTAAGGCAGTAGGTGATAAGAACATATTATTAGTGAAATAGGGAAATCCTGCTTCACACAATTGATGACATTGTTCTATAGACAAACAATGACTTTCAATTTGGTCTAATACAATTCTTTTAACAATGTTTGCCACGTTTTGTTTGAATGTATCGAAGTTTTCATTCATGGGTCATGTGTTGTTTGAAATTAACCTATACCTAATTTCCCTTTTTCTTTTTCTACCGTATTTTCAAGCTCAGTCATTTTATCTTTCCAATCAGAAAATAGTCGGTTAAGACTCCCCATTTTCTCATTTGAAAAGTCAGCAATGTCATTAAGTGTCGTTTGGTAGAGATTATTTACCATGTAAGACCACATCAGTATTGAAGAATCGTTCTTGTCATTTGCTTTCTTCAATTCTTCTCTGCAATCATTAATCTTATCTTGAAACTTTGAATATGCTTTTCTATTAGGCATTTCTATTTCTGTTAGAACATCTATAACAATTCGAGGATTGCTACTAATCAATTGAGGAGTTGGTAATTGATTTTCAATGTCCTCTATTTGTTGCTCGTACTCAAAGACTAAAGCATCATATTTCTTTGCTGAATACCATATTGACTTTTTGATTTGAGAGACACCTTTTCTCATTTCAACAACTTCGTTTACAATAAACTGGTATAAAATCAAAGCTATCTGTTCTGCAACAGAAGAGCAGTCTGAAATTGGTATGTCTTCAAGGATTTCGGATTCTTTAAACTCTTCACGTTTGTTTTCTGCAAAAGTCTGAATTGAAACCAACGTGTCTTTGCTTTTTGCTCCTGTTTCGTTCTTCATCTGATAGTAACTAGTTTCATACGCCTTAATAGCATTTTTTAATGCTTTCTTTTTTACCTCATTAGTTACCATTCTCCCAGTAATAGCTCCAACTATTCCACCAACTATTCCACCACCTACTGTTCCTGCTGGTCCCAATGTACTGCCAACCATTGCTCCGACTTTAGCACCTGCAGCCGCTCCAGCACCTGCTCCAGCAGCATCAAGAGCGATATTCTTCATGGCTGAAATATAATCGGTCTTATCATCAGATAGTAATTGGAACTCTCTAAATGAAGATAAAGCAATAGTAACTACAGGTATATGGCCTGTTATGTTAATATCAGAAACATTTGTCAAATCACCGATACTTGTGCTCGCTTCAACAGCCGCCCCCATATTACTACCTATTTCTGATAGTGAATTGACGAGTTCATGCGTTACATCATGTACCCCAAAAACTTCTAAGGCACCATGCTTAATCGGGGTTAATAACGCCTCTGATATTTGGTGATGTTCCAACGCCTTTGCAACAGACAACATCTGATAATGATTAAGATGTACCATACCATGGATGAATTTCTCTAATCCATCCATAGTGGGAATACTCCAAATGTTATCTTTTACTGATTCTAAAGCATTACCAAATATTGCATGACCGAGATTTTGAGGTAATACTTCAGCCATAGCTTGCAACGATTGCCCGATTTGAGATGTAGGCAACAACGAAAGAATGACTTGTTCCGTACCAACAGTAGCCAATGAATGCTCTTCAAAATAGCTTGAAAGTTTATTAAGGACTGATTGCGTGTCATCATAAGAAGAGACAGACTCTGGTGTGGGAATATCCAAATTTTCAACATTTATGCGGACTTCCTCTAAGTTGTCTTTTAATTCTTCAATCCGGTCAAACTCATCTTCTAATTCTGAGGTTTCAACAGAAACGGTTTCTGTGTTATTAAAGAGTCCTTTAACAGAATCTTCATATTTGCGTTTAGAATAATAGCATCCTATGCATATACCTAATGCAATGATTGATATAAGGATTAACATAATAATTCTGGCGTAATTTTATTAATCGTCAATACGATCTGAATATTTTAACTATATGATATTAATAGTTTTGCTCCCAACAATTCAATTAACAATGAAGCTGGTTTGGCCTATTCCTCAATATAAATATATATCTTCATCACCTATTATCTTATCAGGAATTGTATTATAGAAATAATTGGGATAATCACCGTCAAATCCTTTTGACAAGAAATCGTACCCTTTGTAATGTGACCTGTAATATACAGTTGTTTCTTCTCTGCTCTTTTTTAATATAATATCTATAAACTTTTCTCCTTCGTACATATGTCCCAAAGGTGCTTTCATGTCCTCAAATTGAACATGACTCCTTCTTATAAAAAGCGTGCATAGTTTTTCGTACTCTTTTTCATCTATAATATTATAAGGATCCAAAACATTGGTGAGTATAACGTATGAGAAATTATTTAATTCTTTATAAACGTTGATAAAGAATTTTCCCATCTCTTTCATGTAATTATCAAGCCTTTTCTCATTCACGTGACCAAACAGCAAAGGTAGAGCGGCACCAAACCATCTAAAGCTTTGTTTTGTGTCGTTTTTATTTTTATATACAGCCTCTCCCATGTGCCATACATATTCACGCATAAGCAAATCAAAAATGGCGATTTGTAATTGATTTGGATGTTGCCTAATATAATCTATACACTCTTCTTTTTCACGTTTCTTTGCCAATTTCACTAATTTTCCTACTATATATTTTGATATGCGATTTTCAATTTGTGAAAATATCATCCCAGAATGTGATGTGGCTATAGAACACAATCCTTCAGAAGAAATACACCAATAAATATCATTTTTATCCATAACAGGCGATAATATTTGAGAATTTAAGTTTATTTAGAACACACTATACCTATAGTTTTAAATATCCCACAACTTATTTTTCATTCCCACAATACGGACATTTCTTAACCCCTGCCGGAATCTGCATGTGGCAAGCACTGCACTCTGATGATGTATTAGCGTTAAGAATATCTTGGTATTCTCCACTTTCATACCACGTGAGTAATTCTGCGGCACGAAGTACAGTCCAAGGATGGGAACTTCCAGCAATTGTCAAGGTCTTGATAGCCTTGTCTGTGAATCCACTGAAAGATTGTTTGAATTCGGTTGCTTGCTTAATGAAGGCATCCTTGTTCATATTCTCAAAATACTTGATGGGAAGACCTGACATTTTAATGATACCGCTAATGGCAGCGTCAATGTCTTGACAAGCCAAGAGACCTGCTCTGTCTGCGGTAAACTCCGACATACGAATCCAATACATCAAAGCGTAATAGATAGGAGTTGTAAATGAACTTACCACAGGTATTTGGCTAATGGCACTATTAAAGAGTTCACCCATTGTATGATAGATAACATGCCCGCTCTTGATGTGACCACACTCATGACCAGCCACATAGCGAAGTTCATCCTCGCTAAGCAAATCTATGGTACCACTATTCAATACCAAGATAGTATCTTCTTTATAGCCAGTGGTGTAACCATTGATGTTATATCCCCATTGCGTGTAAAAACGAGGAAGTGGTCTTACGTCAAGCGTATCTGCTACATCATGCACCAAGTCATAGAGCTCTGGGCATGATTCTCTTGTTACAAGGAAATTCGATCCCTGCAACTCGACAACATGCCATTTGATATATGTCCAATTCAAGAAGAAATTTACCACCTTGTCAAATCCAGGCAAAGCCTTTAGCGCTTTTAAGGCAGCCTTATCGAAGTCATGTTCGTATGATTTAGAATCAAGTCCGAACAAAGTTTTCTTTTTATTCATAATTTCGTTTGTTTTCAAGTTCTGTAATTCTTTTTTCAAGTTCTTCGATGTGCTTACTCATTTGCACAGTCCTTCTTTCCATGCCTCTGATGTAATCCCATATTTTTTCAATATCTTCGATTTTTGGGGTGTTCGTCATGGCATGCAAAGACAGGATGGTTTTTCTGTCTGTTGCTTCTTGCCGTATGTGTGGTATTTCTTGCTCTACATTCATGCTTGATGCATTGGTCCTTGCATTTGTTTGTTCTTCTATAGCTTTGAAAAGCAGATTACCAGTATCGTCAAAACAGACGTTTATCTCTCTCTTTGTAATGTTTTGCTCTTTGAAGGTCATCTTCAAGTCACAAGGGCAACCTACAACAAGCATGCGTACATGTAAGGGGTTGCTTACGCAAAGTGATATAGCTTCGTCACACTCTATAATAGAGTTGAGAAGCGATGTCAATCTATCACTATCACAACGCAAACCATTCTCGTTTAAGTCGTTTACGAACAGTGTTCCCAAAAATTCCAAGAACTGACAATAATTGTTGCGTATATGTTCGGCTAACTTATCTAAGCTCAACAAATCATCTCCATCACCTATAAACATCATATTGAAAGGTGACTGCCGGCCATAGACATCCTTAGGACCAGGTATATCTCTAATGGCAAGAGCAAAATTTTTATAACCAAGTCGTTTATATAGGATTTTATATCCTCCGTGAGACATCAAGACTCTTGCTTCTTTGGGATAGTTATAGTCTGGCGTAGCATCAGACAATGCGACAAGTTTAGGCAATTGTCTTTGGTGTTCTATCTGTTCCTTTAACACTTCATCGTTTGGATTCTCTTCCAAAGAGTGCTCATGAACAGCCAATAAGGGTAAAAAATATTTTGATGTAACTTCCTCCTTAGTATTGCCTACATAGAAGTCCTTATAGCCACCATGATTGTAATATGCATAGTATCTTATCATACTTGTATTTCGTTTATAGCATGTAACTTTGACTCTTTAACAGTTTCTATCCCATCAAAATTTTGCTTGATATAGCCACCATCTTGCAACTTTTTTGTAAGAGAAAGCATTTGTTCCAATGTTATAGTGCCAAACTTCTTTTCTAGATACTTAGATGTAAAGTACGTAACAGCAACTCCGGTTAAGCCAAATACGCAACTTGTTGCAATTGCTATTCGTTTTCCCCATTTCCATTTGTTTTTTTTCTCTTTTAACCGCTCTACATCTTTGGCAAAAAGAACCTTTGCAAGGTAAAATTGCAAGATGTAATATGCCAATTGATCACAATGTTTTAGTTCATATTTTTTTCCAATAGTCGTAAACCAAGAATTGGGAACCATAAGAGCCGAATGTTCTCGAATAACAGCGTTGTTGTCTTCTTGAAACTTATGTTTGGTCAAGTCAATGTTTTCAATTGTTCCATCTTCAAATCTGACTTGTGTCTTTTTGTTTATTATAGCACACCTTCTTTGAATTTTTCCATTGAGTACACAAGACATAGCTTTTGCCTGTTCCTGAAAAATAATATTTCCAACTGTTTGCACAGGCAATATATCAACCTCTACATTATTATATTTAGACAATGCTTGAAGAGTTGGGGCATAGACTGTTTTAACCCGTTGAACAACATTACCAATGTTTCCCTCTTTGGCCCATTTCTCACATTTGAGGGGGACAAATATTACGAGTTTAGCATCGGAACCTTCTTTATCATCCAATTCGGTCAAAAACGTATGAATGTCATTGACGTGGTTATAAGAATTGTTGATCGCTTCGTTGCACAATTTGTTGCTGGAGTTGACAGCTTCCATCAAATTCGGTGTATCTATGGCTATCAAGAAAACATCGTACTCCCTGACTTTCTCACGAACTTCAGCATCATGTTGCCGTCCCATGTCATAGTATTCACCACTGACATCAGAAAACAAAATATTCATTTTACTTTCTGTTCCAGGCACGCTGAATTGTAGCATAAAATCTTCAAATTCTCCAGATTTACTATCATCAATAAGATAGGTCTTGCCGTATGAGGTTAGCAAATTCCATTTTAAAGATTCTATGCTTTTAATAAGTTTCAGACTGGCAGGCTTGCTCTCTGTTATATCTTTCACTTCAACGATGTCCTTGACTGTCCCATGGGTCATGGTCTCAATCAAGCCGGCCAACATAGAGGTTTTCCCAGTACGTTGACCGCCCATCATTAATACTTTCAAGACATCTGCCATAATACAGACTATTTATGACAACAACTTGCAATAAATGCACCGACGAATAAGCCTGCAGCACCTGCTGCTATCATGCCTTTTTTAAAAGTTGCATTCTTCTTGCGTTCTTCTTTCAATTCTTCCGCAATAGAAAGAATCTGCTTTACCAATCTATCAGGATTTTCTTTTGATAATATCTCAATTTCCTTTACTGACGTTATTTCCATTGTTTCTAACTTTTGTTCTGTTATGGCTTTTTGTTCTGTTATGCCTTCTGGTAAGACCAACAGTGCGACATTGCCAATTTGGGCATGGATGGATTTTCCTCCATTCATTGTTGGCAATATGGTTAAAGAATTGTTGGCTACAACAGCCTTTACCCAAGCGTTGAATTTTGCAAGTTCAAATTTCAAACCATTTACATCAATATCCATAAAGAGGTACTTTGACAAAATGGCTTCAACGCTTTTTATGTTGCAAGCAAAATATGTAGCAAGTACATCCAGTACTTCCATATCATTCTTTGTATCACCTGTAATAACAAACATAAAAGGTACAGATCGTCCATGCTCATCTTTGGTGTTATCTGAAATATTTCTCAAAGCCAAAGCATAAAAATCTCCTTCAAGATGTTTGTAGAGAAGCTTATATCCTGCATGTGAAAAAAGAACTCTTGCAGACGCTGGGAGATGGAATGGCTGCTCAGCTGACAACTGTTGTATCTTAGGAAGATCTTTTTGTTGGTCAAATAGCTTTGCTGCATCTTCATCTGTCTTTGCACGTTCTTCCAAGACAGGCAAAAGAGGCAAGTAATAAGTAGCCTCTTGTTTGTCTTCATTTGTGCCGAGTATAAAATCCTTATACCCACCCACAGAATAATAAGAATAATACCTTAACATAATCAGAAACGTTTAATGATTTCTATTCCATCACCAGTGTCCTTTATCAAGCCACTGCGTTGCATTCTGCCAATAATCTGTTTAAGCTCTTCGGTATTCATAGTACCAAATATGCCACGGATGCGGTCGATCATATCTCTCAGAAAATCGTAAATCCATCCGAGTAATCCTCCATGTTGGACTTTAGCCTCTGCATCCATTAGCTTCATCAACATGAAGCGAATAATGTGCAATGGAAGTTGGTCGCAATTCCTTGGAGCAAAACTGCTGTCATGTGGATTGATTTGATACCATGAATACGGACGTTGAAGTGTTGTCCCATTGATAACTGCTTCACCGTCTTCTACAACTGTTTCACCAGGCATGGGGAGATCATTTTCTCCATCCTCTTTTCTTACGGTTTCATCATCTATCTTGCAACAACGTACTGGTCCATCAATACTATTGTATATATACGCTTTACGGAATTCTGAAAAAAGAATATTGCCAGATGTCTGCATTGGTATCACACAGATGTTCATCTTCTCGTATGCAGAGAGATTCTTGATGTGTGTGCCATAGACCTCCTTGATGCGTGCTGTCACCTTGTTTAAGCCGTTTGGCTCTTTTGCCCATTTCTCGCATTTTAGTGGTACAAACACAACCATTTTTGCATCTTGTCCCTCTTTATCATCAATGTGGGTCAAGAAGTTCTGAATATCTTGCACTCTGTTTGTTCCAAGGTCTATAGATTCTGGGCACAAATCTTTGGTTGATTCATCTACACTACCCATCAGGTAAGGAGTGTCAACAACAATTACGAACACATCGCAATTTTTGATATACTCTTCTGTCTCTTGGGCATGAGATCCTGATGCTTCGAAAAACTCTCCTGCTGAGTCACGGAACTCAATATCCATTTCTCTCTTTGTTCCGGGAATTTGAAGATGGAGTTTGTATAACCAGAAGTTAGATGTCGGATTTTTATCAACAAGGAATATGTTGCTGTTGTTTTTATTAGACTCCAACATATTCTGTAATTCCAAAGTCTTGTCATTCAAAGAGTCTTGCGTTTCAAACCCTTTTGTTTCTAGAATTGTTCTATCAGATACGGTGAAGTAGTCTTTTACTTGACCGTTCTTCATCTCTTCAAAAAGGCTTGCCAATGCTGATGTCTTTCCACATCGGCGGCCTCCCATCATTATTACTTTTAAAGGCTCTGCCATATTTTCGTCTTTAGTTGATTTTTATAATTGAATTTGTTGTCAAAGGAATGAAACCATTCTTGTTGTAGATGACAAAGCGTGTCAACTTTTTCATCTCTTCAAAGAATTTGGAATCATTCTTGATGAATGAGTAGATAGAATCCATGAAACTATCAATGAGTCCTTTCTTTTGTTTCTTTTGCCACTCATAATAGTTTGTGACGTATGTCAGCAAATAGTAAAGTGGCTGAGGGCAGAACAAAGGTTTATATTCGGGTTTTGCCTCCCATGATCTAAACACTGCTACCTTAGACACGTCACCGGGTACATTACTGTTCTTCATCGAATCAAACTCTATACCACCTAAAGTTATGATAGGAGTGACGAAACTGGCAATGTTGTTTTGTCCAAAGAAATCGGTTAATTCTTTATAAGTATCCTTGACTTTCTCTGAAACTTGCGGCAACGTTCCATCATGTAAGTATCTTTCACATTTCAAAGGGCCGAATAGTACGAGTTTGTCCTTAACAGCCGCTACATTGTCTTTGAGATAATGAGTGACAATATCCACTTTGTTCTTTTCCGCATTGTATCGTCCTCCTTCTTCCATCAAATAAGGTGTATCAACAGCTATTAGGATAACTGTTGCGTTGGCCATAAAGTTGTATATATCTTCACGGTCACTCTTGATGGTGGAAGTTAAATACTCTCCAGGAAAATCTCTGATAGTAAGTTTTATAGACTCAGAACGACCAGCCAATCCCAATCCAAACTGGAACTCAGAAATCGTGTTAGAAGCAGGCAAGTTTGAAGCATTCTTCTTAGCTACAGCATCCACCAACATTGTATGGTAGTCATTCAGCATGTTGGTATTACCGTCAAGTGCCTTCAAGTATATAGATGATCCCTCGCATATCTGCGATTGCGATTCATGAAAGATAGAAGTAAGTACTGTAGTTTTACCCACAGAACGTGGTCCCATCATACAGATACTTAAGGTCGGAGTGGCATCGGACGAATTCCCTGTTATTATCTGATCTATTTTGTCGAATAACCCCATAGTACTTTATAGTTTAAAGATGAATGAATTCTTCTTGCAAAGATTTGTTATTGCAACACTTTCCTCATTCCAACTACCAAAGGCTTCCTTTTCCTGCATCATTCCTGCAAACTCGTCACGCCAAATAGCCATGCGGTTTTCCGAATAGAAGTTATATAGTTCTTCAGACATGTGAGTGTCTGTATCATCTACCAACAAGTCTCTGAACATACTGGTGCGAGCATAAAACGAATGACTTGGAATCAAAGAGAAATCATCACGCCACTTGCGCATTTCAGTTTGGATGGCTGATGTGCGGCTCACTATCTCGCTCCAAATCTTCTTGGCTTGTTGTGCATCAGGTATGCCTGTCAAAGGAGACATAGTTTTGAATGCTGGGCTATGCTTGTCAAGCGTGTCAAGACAACGTGCAACATTGTATTCCATCAATCCTTCAATGCTTATCTGATAGTCAAGCACAAAATTGAGCATATAGTTCATGTGTGGATATGCCTCCTTATCTACTTTCTCAGCAATAAACACTTTCAGCCATTCTTGTGAAGCACCATCCTCCACAGCGTAATTCTGCAAAGGTATTCTTCCCAATCGTGCATTCTCAAAAAGAATATTGATGATAGAATCTTTCAATTTGTTTTGGAGTGGTAACAATACGTCTATAGTTACTTCATCGAATGCTGCATAAATTCTGCATCGGAATATATTGCAATATTTCTCCAACAAATCGTTGGTTGCTTTTTCACCTTTCTCGACATCCACAACAATCACGTCTGGACGATCTATCAACTTTGTCAGTTTGTTGATAACCTCATCTATCTTCTCTTTTACCTCTGGGCACGGTTTGTCCTTTTCTGCATAGTACTGGTTATCCAAAACCTTCAACTCTTTTGAATATGTCAAATCAGTCTTGTATAACTCACGGAACTTCTTCAGTTCGTTAGAGCCTTGTTTCATGCTGCCAGAAACAACCTTACTTACGGCATCTGCCAACAACTTATACTCTTGATAAAGCAATTCGTTTGATTTGTTGGCTTCTGCAACAAGATTAGAGTCTATATCATCAAGATTGTTGGTGATAAGATCCAACAGTGGGCTTATCAGGCGGTCATTAACCTCATCTGTATCGATGGCATTGATGTCTATCACATCTGCCACAGGCTTTGATGTCATGGTTTGAAAACTTGACTTCACCTGTTGCATAATAGCAGGAACTACTTCTTTGTTGTACCCTTTGCCACTTTCAACACGGTTCAATACATAATATATCCAACGCTGTGGTTCGCAGTCTGAAAGTCTGCGTCCAATCTTTTTCAAGACCTCAACCTGCTGTTTGTTGAATGAGTCGCCATTAGCCTGAGGCTTGAATACATCGACTGCAGCATCACAATCCTCACGCAATACTCGGAACATCTCATCTTCAATGCGTTCTGCATTTGATGCATCTCCCATACCAATGGTGTCAACCAATACAATCTTTGCATCTCCAATACGTGGGTCAACAAAGCGTGTATAGATATTAACTGATTTTACAGCTATATATTTATAGTAGTTCTTTTGCCAAACTGCAATTTTGTTTCCTTCGGTATCCCGTTTCTCCTTTTGAGTAAACAAAGAAGGATTATCACCTGTAGGTATAGAATCAAATTCTTCGTACTGAGACACATGCTGAATTATCTGGTCTTCATCTGAAGTTATGACCTTTCCATGTCCTATCAATGTTTCATAAACATCAATATGGTCAATGAATGCATCTTTGAATTTGTTGAACTCCAAAGATAATTGCGGATCATCACAAACAAAGCCAGACAAATCAAGGTATTTCAAATCATTGAGGCTGCTAACTGTGAAAGACTTGTTTGGGAAGAATGTTTGAAGTTTTTCTTGTACGATTTTTAGGAATGCTTCATGGTCATAAAACTCTATATGAACTTCCAAATCCTTATCCACATTGTGTATCACAGATACGGCTCCAGTACAACTTGTACCACTATATGCAGGAATCACCTTATTGTTGAGTCCAGAGATAGACTGAAGGAAACAACTCTTTCCTTGGCGTTCATAGCCAATAAATGCTATTTGTACAGCATCACGAGAAAAACGTTTCTTCAAGTTCTCCAAAGTCTGGAGTTGTTCGGTCAACAACCGCTTTACCTCTGATGTTGACACAGCCATAAAGCGTGCCTCCATCGTAGGGTCTGCTTGCAGCATGATATAATACGAACCTTGCTTCGTGCTTATCTGGTGCGAAACCGTGTTTATTACTGAGTCAAGATTTTCAACCTTGGCTTTTACCTCTTTCAAGAAGGTTATTTCCTTCTCTATCTGTGGCAGACGAGTAAGCTTACGCTTATCTATTATCTGCTTTATTTGTTGGTTTATTTGCGACATATTATCTGTTTATAAAATTATTTGTTATGTATTTATATTGAGACTTTATCATTTCTTTATGTTCGCGGTATGCTTTGTCAAATCTTCGATGATTTTCTCTATTTAAATTAGGAAATATCCCATGAGATTCGGGATAAGAATAATTCCATGTTAAGCCAATGTTATTAATAGTTTTCTTAACAAAGTCATAATTATTTTCTTTAGCATATAACTTTCCAATTGGGAAGTTGGAAATATTTTCTAACCATTCAGAGAAATCTTCGTTTGTTTTGTTGTTATATTCGATACTTAAATTATCTTCGTTCAATATATGATAACAAATGGATATAAGAAGAGATGTTTCCCATCTTCTCTCTAATGTTTTAAAAGACACTAGAAAATCGTTTGCTTTTGAATCAAAATGTTGTAATGCAGACCGAAGTTGAGTAAGTGCTATATTTAATTCCCTTTCTGGGTAATTTGATATTCGCATGTCTTGAATAGACTTTAATGCGGCATTCAGTTCATTTCCACCTATTTCGGCAATTACACTTTCTGTTTTAGAGATAAAACTATATGATAATTTGTATATTGTATATGCTTGACGCATGCTCGTTATTGAGACAATAAAACTCATAAGCCTAAATATTCACCATTTAAAATACATAATTTAGTTTTTGACATGTTTCAGAATAATGATGTCAAAATCTTTGTAGCTTTCAATTATCAAACTACCATCCTTATAGAATTAGTCCCAATGTTGCTTTTTTAATTCTTCAGGATCACCCCCTAATGCAATACCTCCTTTAAGATATCGTGAAGAAGCTTTTCCACATTCTGTACATTTGTAGGGTCTTATACCTAATGCTAATTTGGTTAAAGCTCCACCTCCCAAGACATCAAACACCCCACCCATTAAGAGTTGTGTTTCTGTGTCAAAATCCATCAATGCTGTATATTCTCTCCAAGAAATCGATATATGTTTTGTAAATTTCCCACATTTGGGGCAATAGAATGCATTTGTTGCCATATTTCTAAAATTAACAATATTAATACTTCCCTTTACAAATCCAAGCAAAGTACTCAGCCACACGATAGTTTTTGAGTTCTCGGTCTATAAATAGAAAGATGATTATTTAATTCGTTTACATTCGTTTTGCAAATATCCGTTTATGGAGCAGCTAACTATTTTTTGCCACATCTATTACTTCTCCTTTAATATCTCTAACTGTAATTCTGCCACAATTCATGCACTTATAACAATTATTACCACTGATAGTTTTAAGAAGGCGACTTATACCTGTAAAATCACTGAATAGCCCAGCGGCTTGTACTATTGTATTATCGCCATTGAGAGCAGCGAATTCTCTAGTTGACACTTCTATGTGCTTTGTGCATTTGCCACATCGTGAACAATAAAAAGCATTTGTTGCCATAATTTTTAAATCAAAATGTTAATACACCCCATCAGCAGTCCCAGCAAGGCACCCAACCATACAATGGCTTTGAGCTCCTTGTCCATGACCTGAAAGATGAGTTTTTCAGTCTCGTTTACGTCCATTTCGTTAATACGTTCCCGAACGATCTTGCTGATGTCGATTGAATCGAGTATCTTGGGTAGATGGTCGGTGATGATGGCGCGGTAAACGGATTCTATGGTGTTGACCGATTGCGCCAACTGATCGTCGCGTCCTTCAAGCAACAGGCTCACTGGCTTGCCCAAGATATTTTCCACTTCACCTCCAATCATATTGGATACGATCTCCTCGCCATTGTCGCGGAGCATTGTATTGATATTCTTTGCAAGGAAATGCTCGGCTGGTTCACGAAGCATACCTAAGAACTTGGCAACGATATTGCCGCCAAATAGCCCAGCCGCCATTCCACCTATGCCACCCAATGTGCCACCAATGCCGGAAAGCAACTCATGTGCCCCATCGATGGTTAGCTTTTGCGCTACATGGTCAATAGCTATGTGAGCAACCTTCTCACCTACTGAAGAGTCTGCCAACTTCTCGTATGTTTGCTTCGTAATACTTTGGTTGACATTGTCCGAGATATTGCGGATCTCTTCTTGGGAAAGGTAATGGCCAAGGAATTCTGCAAGTGTCTCGTTGTTCTTCTTCTGTGTAGCGATGAATTCCTCCGCAGACGAGCGCACTTTGGCTATCATTTCTTCCGACAGAAGGTACTTTTCCAATACCTCTTTGTTCATCAGATTCTCGCTGATAACACCTCCGATAGCCTCGGCTATACGCCCTTTCTCCTTCGGAATGATTCCTGGAGTAAAAGGTATGTGAACTCCAAACAGATATTTTGCTGTATGGGGTCGAAATAGCATTCGTATGGCGATGTCGTTGGTGATGTAACCAATAACTCCGCCCAACAAAGGTGCTATGATATATGACATTTCCATAATTGTTTATTTTAATAACAATAAGAGGACAAGCTTGGCTTTTCTATCACCACTGAAATGAAAAAATCATTTCGTTTTAGGTCTCTTATTTAGTTTTCATCTCTTTTCTGTCTTATTACATCCCATCATGTGTCACTAAACTACAGCTTCACATCGTTCCAAGACTTTCAGAAAGTCGTTGGGTATATAGGCGGTGATAAATATTCCGATGCCCTCCAGTTCCAACGCAATGCGCTGTTGTCCTGCCGCTCTCACCACCCTGCCGATGACGCCTTTGAAGTCGCCCTTGGTGACTTGGACGAGGTCGCCACTCTTGTAGCGGACACGGTCCTTGGAGATCATGCCACTATGTTCGCTGGGGACGCTGGTGGCTTTGATGAAGTTGAGCATTTCGTTGTCGGGAATAACGATGGGAGGATTGAGGCCTGTGGCGTTTTCTAGGGGTTTGGTTTTGTCGGTGTAGTATTTCAGCCATTTGGAGGAGGGGGCGGGATCCTTGACGAACTGTTCGGCCATTGTGCGGCTCAACCGAGCGAAAACAATATCGGGAAGCAGAGGCTCGTGAAAGGTTCTCCGCTTCCCGTTGATGAGTTTCGTGATGTCGTGCATCGGAACGTAGGTCTCTATGTCGTTGTCCTCCAGCAAATCGACTGCCTTTTTCCAGCGTCCGTATGTCGCGCGGAGAACAAACCATTGGGGCCTATCCTTAGGTATAAAGTTCGAGGATTCCCCTTCTGAGCATCTTGCGGCGCCTGGGGCGCCTTGAGCTTCGGGGAGGGCGCAGGAGGTAAGTCCTGCGCTCGAGGGATTTTCACCGCCTCGTCGGGTGTTCACATTAGGCAATGTGTCCATTTAGGTCGTGTCTTAGATCCAGATCTGGATGACACTAACAAAAAAAGCGTGAACCGTCCGTTGTCCGATCCACACTCTGAGGCCGTGAGAAAGTGCCCTATACTGCTGAACGAACAACAGTATAGCCCACGCCGATATGATATATAGCAATTATCGCACACTTACACAAGCCGAGGATATTGTATGCCATAGTGGCAGAGCACAATATCTGCTCATGCAAAATGTGACAACTTGGTATAATCACACCCGGGACATCTACCGTTGTCATGTTCAAGGCAGTACATTGTTTCTCGAAATTTCTCACGTTTCAGAGTGTACGTTGAACTTGACGCTTGTAAACGCCTTTTATGTCTGGACTGCTTAGACAAAGCTGACTGAGGCACGTTTCGACATGCTCCTGCTATTGGGGCTGCCCTACTCTCGGGCATCACAGCTTTTCCCACCCTAGGCCCACTTCGTATAGTGTTCACCCTCGGGGTGACTCGCTACACTTTGTACGGCGTAGGCTGCCGACTCTATCATAATGGAAAGAACTCGTCTCACGGCATGATTGTGGTCTGGCTTTTACAGTCCGACACAAATTTACAACTGTTTTATGAATCAAAGAAAAGTTTCTTAAAATATTTTTGTTTTCAACCCCCAAATTTGTGCTTTTCAACCCCTAAATTAACATTTAGAGCGTGGGAGCGTCCCCCAAAAACGGAACAACAAGTGTAGTTTGCGATGATTCACTACAACCTGCTGACATGGGAAAACAAGAGCAACAACAAGTACTAAAAAATACAACGCTTTCGATAAGCCATACGCAGAACCGAGTTTGATCGAGTTATTCCATGGCGAGAAAGGGTGTCATGAAATGGAGCGCTTCGCGGGGACACAATCCTGCCGAAATGAAACAACAAGAAACAACGCTCCGCAAGGGTTCATGTGGCACAATAAGACGAAATCAAGTCTTGTGAGAGACCAAAATCAATTTTTGAAGCGGATCGGTACTGTACTCGTCAGATGAGTTGACTCTGTGTATTTAGACCGAAACAGCAAAAATATTCACAAGACATTTTGTTATGTTTTCTTATCACCAAGAATCATCTTAGAACATGTTTCATAACAGTAGACTGCAGATGAAAGCAAGGGGTTTCTTGTAGCCCAAACTGCGGGAAGATCGTGAGAAAAGGCTATAATGGACGCTTTTTCGCTGACACAGGCTTTGTTAAATGAATACGGAGAAAAAGTTAATGGGTCGTTAATTCATGCTAATCAACTTGCATTCGGCAGGACGCGGGGTTATCTTTGTATAGCTGCTGCGCCTTGGCGAGTGATGCATCAGCCATCGCTGTATGAAAGGGAGAGCACAACAAGCAATCGTAATGTAAAATGTAATCCAAATACAGAACAATGGAAAAGTTAAACTTCTTGCCTAGAGCATCTGTCAGGAGTCGCATCCTATCGATCTCGTATCGTTCTCGTATTGATCCCGTATCAATTCCGTATCAATCCCGTATTGTTCTCGTATCGTCCTCCTATCGTTCTCCTATCGTTCTCGCTTACAGAAGCGGAAACAATACGGAAACGATACGTAAACGATATTTGTTCGATAGGAAGATGATACGAGGTTGACACGTAGCTGATACGTGGAAGAAGGGTTTCCGAGATTCAAGCCACTGCAGCTGCCAGAAGCAAATTTGTAGGCAGCATCCCCACAAGTCGGTTCTTCATTTGGAGCATGGAAGGACCAGCATAGGGCGCTCCTCCGAATCTTGAAGCAAGCATGGACCAGACGACCCAAACAACTCGTCGAACAAAGAGCAACCCGCTTTCACTATCACTGCAGTGACTTCAGTTCTTCTATCATCCTACCAAGTTCAGAATAAGTGTAATTTCTGCCATCAGCAAGTTTCTCTTCCATGGAATGCTTGGCGTGACGGATAGCCTTGTCAAATTCGCCTCCTTTCTTCTCAAAATAAGAATGCAGTCCTTTGCTTTTTCGAAAGAAGTCTATCGTCTTTTCATAGCCACACTGCTTCTTCAGATCCAGCAGAAGTGCTGACTGGTCGTTGTACATCCGGGCCGTATAACGGAAATAGTACAAGAAAAAGAGTTCGGTACAACGGTGCGTCTCAAAAAAAACGCACCTCGCAATAGACACCTTTCTTCGGTTTATTGACTGGATTGGCATACTTCTTCTTGAGACGCATATACTGACTACGCTCAGGTTCCTCGTCCTTTGTGTCCATGTCGATCACACAGAACACCCGATCGTATCCGTCAGCTATACCTTTTTCTATTTTCTCCTCCAGTTCCTTCATACTCGTATGCTTGGGATAATCTGGCTTGATGGTCATCCCCCTGAACACATCTCGCAAGGAGTTGAAATAATAAAACTCCGTAGGGCCCTCGCCTAAAACAAGGACTGAATGTTTGAGCTTACCCATACCCACTACTCGTCTAAGTCTATAAAAATACTGCCCAACTCTGGTTTAGCCCCCAAACGGCCTGTACGATAAGAGTTATAGAGCGACAGATTCCGATGCAAGCCGAAAGAGTCTCCACGCGAATATTCCGATGAAGCCGTACTGTGGTTTTTCTCCACAAACCAGACCACCCCTCGGTTTTCATTGATCAAATCCTGTGACAGCAGCGTCGTCTCCTGACTCGTGATGATCAGCTGAGATCTTTCCGAGTTGAATATAAACACACTCAGATAATAGAACAGAAGATCATAATGCAGGTCTTCCCCCAATTCGTCCAAATAATAAACTTGATCGGAGGTGATCATGTCATACAAAGCGTCAAGGATGCGCACATATTTCTGCGTACCCTTGGACTGAAACGCCATAGCAACCTCGAAATCTCCATGATCCGTATGGTTCAAGAAGGCCACGGAGTTGTTGGTGAGCCTCAGCAGTACGTCTTTCACATTTTCTGGAATACTGGCTTTTGAGACACGTTCACGGTACTCCTGGGGTACAAAGCGGTCTTCTATGACAGGACGGTATGCCATGATGTTCAAATCGGCCTTCTGAAGCATTTGCGTGAAGAACTTGCGCTTTTTGTGGTCTTCGTAGGCCTCCGACAATATCTCAACAAGCCCCTTCTCTATGTCTCCATCCACATCGTGATAATTGGTCATAACTCGCCGATGGAGGGAGGCAAAGGGTCCTATATCCTCCTTCAAAGCCGCCTTTCTACAGACGGACAAGACACTATGATTGTTCAACGTATTCTCACGGATGCTCTCCTGTGTCTTGGCAAGCAACTTGAGACTGGCGCCAAACCTGATATCGGCCTGGATACTCTCACCGACGAAAGAACGCTCATAGAACAACGCCTTTGAACCATTGGGGTAATAGTTTAAGACCTCATGCAAAATACGCTTTCTATTGAAACTGACACTATAGTCGTACCTGACACCGTTGGCGTAGAAAGAGACATACATTTCCGTAGGATCCTCTGGGGTCAAGGCAAAGGGCAGAAAGCCCTCTATCTCCTGCTTCGCATCAGATTTGGGAGAGACCAACAGACGGAAGACCTCATTTAATGCGACAAGCATATTGGACTTTCCTGACGCATTGGAGCCATAGAGAATGCCCAACTTGTAGAGGAAGACTCCTTTGGAGATCTCCACTACCAACTCTGAGGCAGGACCTTTAGCCTCAAAGGAGAGCTCCTGTCTGTCTCGTATGGAGAGATAGTTTTTCACCCAAAAATCTCGTATCATCTTTTTCGTGCTTAGTTCTTTAGGCGCAAAGATAGGTCTTTTTGGGCTAAACAAGAAATATTTTGCCCGTTTTCGTATTTTTTCTACGAAAATTAGGCAAAATTCACGCCCTGCATCTTATTTCTGGTTTATACGGAAATGGATTGACAGGGTTGTTTGTGCTGATTCAATACAGCCTGCTGACAAGATAAACAACCAAAACAACACCAACAGGACGGTCCACTGTCCGATTCCGCCACCACGAGTCTGCCACTTTGTCACCCTGTCAGTTTGGCGAGACCGTTTTGGCGCATTGGCACGCTTTTCGCAAAGAGAAGGGTGAGGTCCGCAAGGCAAGTGCCGAGGGGTCTCGCAGAAAAGTCAAAAACAAAAACGATTAAAAATATTACGATCATGACAATTAAACCGTTAGCAGACAGAGTGCTGGTTCTTCCGGCACCGGCAGAGGAAAAAGTGGGTGGAATCATTATTCCCGACACCGCCAAAGAGAAACCGCAGCGCGGCAAGGTGATTGCCGTCGGCGAGGGTACGAAGGACGAGAAGATGATCCTGAAGGCCGACGACGTGGTGCTTTATGGCAAGTATGCTGGCACGGAGATTGAGAACGAGGGCACGAAGTACCTCATGATGCGCCAGAGCGATGTGCTCGCCATCGTCACCGAGTAAAGAGGTGGTGAGGGACGCAACGAGTTGTAAAATTGTATTTATCAAATAAAAACAGAAGAAACGATCATGGCAAAAGATATTAAATTCAATACAGAAGCACGCAATCTGCTCAAGAGCGGTGTGGACCAGTTGGCCAACGCCGTCAAGGTGACACTCGGCCCGAAAGGTCGCAACGTGGTGATTGGCAGAAAGTTTGGCGCACCGCAGATCACCAAGGACGGTGTGAGCGTGGCCAAGGAGGTAGAGCTGGAGGACAGTCTGGAGAACGCAGGCGCACAGCTTGCCAAGAGCGTGGCCAGCAAGACGGGCGACGACGCAGGTGATGGTACGACCACGGCTACGATTCTCGCCCAGGCCATCGTCAACGAGGGTCTGAAGAACGTCGCTGCTGGTGCCAACCCGATGGACTTGAAGCGTGGTATCGACAAGGCCGTTAACGCGGTGGTGGACTACATCAAGGAGAACGCCGAGGTAGTAGGTGACAACTACGACAAGATCGAGCAGGTCGCTACGGTGAGTGCCAACAACGACCCGGAGATCGGTAAGCTGCTGGCCGACGCCATGCGCCAGGTGAGCAAGGACGGCGTGATCACCATCGAGGAGAGCAAGACGCGCGACACCAACATCGGTGTGGTAGAGGGTATGCAGTTTGACCGTGGCTACCTGTCTGGCTACTTCGTGACAGATACGGACAAGATGGAGTGTGTGATGGAGAATCCGTACATCCTCATCTACGACAAGAAGATCAGCAACATCAAGGACTTCCTGCCCATCCTGCAGCCTGCTGCCGAGAGTGGCCGTCCGCTGCTGGTGATCGCCGAGGATGTCGATTCTGAGGCTCTCACCACGCTGGTTGTCAACCGTCTGCGTGCGGGCTTGAAGATCTGCGCCGTCAAGGCTCCGGGCTTCGGCGACCGCCGCAAGGCCATGCTGGAGGACATCGCCGTGCTGACTGGTGGTGTGGTGATCAGCGAGGACAAGGGTCTGACGCTCGACAAGGCTACGCTCGAGGAACTGGGTACGGCCAAGAAGGTGACAGTCTCCAAGGACAACACCACCATCGTCGATGGTGCTGGCACGAAGGAGAACATCAAGGAGCGTGTGGCTCAGCTCAAGAACGAGATTGCCAACACGAAGAGCTCTTACGACAAGGAGAAGCTGCAGGAGCGCCTGGCTAAGTTGGCTGGCGGTGTGGCCGTGCTCTATGTCGGTGCAAACTCCGAGGTGGAGATGAAGGAGAAGAAGGACCGCGTCGATGACGCACTCTGCGCAACGCGTGCCGCTGCCGAGGAGGGTGTCGTCGTGGGTGGTGGCACTACCTACATCCGCGCTCAGAAGGTGCTCGCCGACCTCAAGGGTGAGAACGCCGACGAGCAGACGGGTATCAACATCGTCTGCCGCGCTATCGAGGAGCCGTTGCGCCAGATTGTCGCCAATGCTGGTGGCGAGGGTGCCGTGGTGGTCGATAAGGTCCGCGAGGGCGAGGGCGACTACGGTTACAATGCCCGCAAGGACATCTACGAGGATCTCCGCGCAGCTGGTGTCATCGACCCGGCCAAGGTGGCTCGCGTAGCCCTGGAGAACGCAGCATCCATCGCAGGCATGTTCCTCACCACGGAGTGCCTCATCGTCGATAAGCCCGAGAAGGAGCCGATGATGCCCGCAGCACAGCCGGGTATGGGTGGCATGATGTAATTCTGCGACACAAAACCCCAAATTTATTTTAAAAGTGGAGGTAGTCCCCTTGGTGGGAATGCCTCCACTTTTTGTTTTCCCATGGTCTGACGGCGGAAAAAATCGACAAAGGCAAGGAAAAACCACAAGAAAACAAAAGATTCTTTCCGTTTACAACCTTTATTAGAAAAAATATGATTACTTTTGCAGCAGAGGAGCGGACGGATCGTACTCGACAACACCCATCCGCCTACCCCACTAATGAACCTTCCAAGACAGAAACCTATAAAAGACAGAATAATGATGAAACAAACGATGCACAAATCCACGACTTCCGCAATATGGCTTGCGGCTGTGGCGGTCATAGCCCTCGTGGCAAAGCCGACAAGCGCCTGGGCACAAAATCCCAAGACCTTCACGGAGTATGTCAACGCCATCATCGAGACGCAGCAGGAGCAGGATGAGCCGGAGGGAGAACGCGTATTCTTCACGCCCTACCTCACGAATGACACCCACTACATGGTGATCTCCGACATCAGTATCAACACGCTGTACAACGTCTGCGAGGGCGCGTTCTGCGTCATGGACAACAACCTCCTCACGGTGTGGTCGGTAGATGGGGAGTATCTGTTTGGGCCGAACTGGAAGCCCCTCGGACTGTACGACACCCACCCGATGTGCTTTGACAACGGAGCCTTGCTGGTGAAGTCGGCAAAGAAAAACAGTCTCGGCAAGGAGTACTACTCCATCCTCTACAAGAACGGAGCGGTGCGCAACCTCGACCCGTCATGGGAGCCCCAGTCAAGGTTTGTCGATGGACTGGCTGCCGTGACCAAGAAGCAGGGCTACACCGAGATGGGCAATTTCTTCATCAACACGCGGGGCGAGAAGATGCCTTCGCCCAGCAACCTCTATTTCGGCTATGACGGCGAGAAGACGCGAGCCCTGAGATGTGGTCTGCGCGCCTTTGAGACGAAGGACCACAAGTGGGGCTACATGGACGAGAAGTGTCAGGTGGTGCTGCAGCCGCAATGGGACAAGGTGCGCGACTTCAGCGAAGGCTACGCCTGGACGTTCAAGAGAAACACCAGCGACGGCACCCACACCGCCACCCTCATCGACAAGACGGGCAAGGTGGTACAGACGGTACCGAGCTTCTCTGCTATGACGTCGCTCAGCAGGACGTATATGATCGGTGATGTTTGCGACGGCAAGTACTACCTCTACTCCAACGACTCGGAACCGACGACAACCTACTACGACCTCAAGGGCAACGCACTGGCGATCTCCCACGGTGGAACCTCCTTCTACGAAGGCCATGCCCTGGTGCGCGGTGTCAAAGACACCTGGGACCGCATCTTGCTCGTCGATGACGACTTCACGGTGATGGACAGCTACCCCACCTACGCAAGTGACGGACACGATATCTATGCCGACGAACTGTGGGTGACGAAACCATTCGAACCTTTCGGCCTCCATACCATCCATTCGGGATCGGTCGTGATAGACAGCAGGGGACGACTGGTACTCAAAGAGATGAGTTCCCCATGGTCTCCCGACTTCATCAGAGGATTCAGCCAGCCGAGCAAGGATGGCTATATCGTGGCAAACAACATCTATGTCGGCGACAAGCGATACCTGGCGCTGATCAAATATACGGGTGAGATCGCCTGGCTTTTTTCAGCAGAAACTTTCTCCGCCAAGGACTTGACAGGATTCATCAAGGCTCCCGACTTCAACGACACGACGGTAATAGCAAAAGATCCGCCTATCACCGATAAGCCCAAGGGGCCCACGCAGGTGACAGACGCGACCTACAAGGTGAACATCGTCTGCAGTCCGAAGGAAGGAGGCACGGCCAGCGTTGTGGGCAAGTCGCCCATCAAGTATGGTGACAAGGTCTCCATCAAACCGGCTGCTAACGAGGGCTGGGTGGCATCGAGCATCAACGTGGAAAAACAGGAGGTGGGCGAAGATCCGTTTATGGTCACGGACGACGTGACGGCCACCGTGTATTTCCTCCAGCGTCCCGTCTTTGAACCGATCGACCGGACCAACACCTACGAGGGCAAAGTGAAGATCATGGAACTGGACGACGCGCCGGTCTATGTGACGCTCTATGCCACGATGAGCAAGGACAAGGACATCAGTTGCCCGTTTGGCGACAAGACCTACGGCTACCTCACCTTGATGCTGGACCCGAAAATGAGATACAACGGCAAGGGAGTGTCGGTGAACGGCTTCTTCCCGCCGATGAAGATCATCGGTTTCCAGCACGAGGGCGGCAAGCAATACCTCGTGGCCGATGGCGGATCCGTCATGTACCACGACCTGCGCATCACGACAAACGACCTGCTGGCCAACCTGTGGTTCAACCTGCTGGTGAGAATGGACGGTTTTGAGTCGGGAAGCATCGTCCCGCGCCGCTATCGCATCGAGATGACCAACGTCAACGAGAAGACGGGCGAATGTACGCTGGGCAACCTGGAGGTGTTCTCCCGCAGCAAGGGATGGGTGCCGGGACAGGATCCGTCGATTGCCAGACACACCGCCAGCAAATTCCCCTCGCTCAGCGGTGGCGCCCACGACCTGGGCATTGCAGCTGACTACTTCAAGGGATGCACGCTGAAACTGGCCAAGAAGCGCGACGACGTGCTCTGGTATCCGCCGCTCGAATGGGCAAAGAGCCAGACCGAATATGACAAGAAGATAGAGAAGATGAAGGACACCTACCTCCACTTCATCACCGATTGCGAAGCGCTGTTCGGCCTATAACATCATACTCATCTTTTACGCAAGAAAAAGAAAAGAATGAAACTCATCACCACCAGCGACTGGCACATCGGCAACCTCTTTCATGGCAGCGACCGATTGCCCGAGCATCGCCACTTTCTGCAATGGCTTCTCTCGCAACTACGAGCGCAGCAGCCCGACGCTCTCCTTGTGGCGGGCGACATCTTTGACAATGGCAACCCATCGGCAGCGGCACAGTCGGCCTACTACGAGTTTCTGGACGAGGCCACGCAGGCTTGTCCAGACCTTCACATCATCATCACTGCCGGCAACCACGACTCGGCCAGCAGGCTGGAGGCGCCCCGTGCGTTGCTGACCCGACAGAGGGTGGAGGTGAGGGGCCATGTGCACCGCACCTGGCAACAGCAGGAGGAGGGAGGACGATGGGTGATCGACTATGAGGACCTGATGATACCGCTCACGGGACGGACGGGCGACCGGGTGGTGGTGCTCGCCGTGCCCTACCTCCGGAGCGACGTCGTGCAGAACAGTTGTTATTCGCAGGGCGTCACCGACCTCTTGCGCCAACTGACGGACCGTGCGAGGGAGCTATATCCTGACACGCCGATCGTCATGATGGCTCACATGTATGCCAAGGGGGCCGGCATCGCCGAGCGGGATGCCAGCGAGCGCATCATCATCGGCGGACAGGAAGAGGTGGAGATGGGGGACTGGGAGAACCACCCCGACTACCTGACCTGTGGGCACATCCACAAGCGGCAGCATATCTGGAACAACCGCTGGGCACGCTACACGGGGAGCATCCTGCCCATGTCCTTTGCCGAGAAGGACTACCGCCACGGGGTCGATCTGGTCACGACGGAGGCGGACGGCAGGTGGCGAGTGGACTTCCTGGAGTATGAGCCCCAACACCCGCTGCGCATCCTGCCGGAGACAGACGAGGCGATGTCGCCGAAGAAACTGCAGAAGATCATCAAGACAACACTGCCCGACAGGGTGGATGGGCTGCTGGGCGACGACTTTGTCTATCTTGTGCTCAAGGTGAAGACAGAAAAGGCAAGCAACGACGAGATCAAGGCGCTCCACGCGCTCGTAGAGACGAAGAACGCCGTGCTCTGCAAGACGCAGCGGGTCATCGACGACATCGACCTGACAACCATGACGGGGCAGGAGGAGATACACAGCATCGACGACATCCTCAACCGCGACCCGCTGGAGACGCTGAAGGAGACGTTCGCCATCAAGCACAATGCCGAGATGACGACACACCAGGAGCAGATGCTCCGCCATCTGATAGAAACCATCCATACAGATCAGGAGAAAGCATGAAGTTTATCAAGTTAGAGATACTCAACCTGGCTTCCCTCGACCGGGAGGAGGGAGAGACGATCCATTTCACCTCGGGAGCCCTGGGCGAGAGCAATATCTTCAGTATTGTGGGGCCCACGGGCAGTGGCAAATCAACGATCCTCGACGCCATCTGCCTGGCGCTCTACAACCGGGCGCCTCGCTATCCGCGCAAGAAGGGCGACCGCAACCAGAACATCGAGATCTATGGAACGCCGGAAGAGGGGGAGCGCAACCGACTGGCGCCTACCGACTCGCGCAACATCCTGACGCGAGGACGGAAGGAGGGCTACAGCAAACTGACGTTTCGGGCCAACAACGGCCTGGGGTATCGGGCCGAGTGGTATGTGCGGTTTCAACGAGTGAAATACGAGAACGTGAGAACGGCGCTCTATCTGCTGGGCAGCAAGGAAGGACGGCCCACGGAGGAGGAGGCCGACTGGAATACGCTCCCTGTGCTTATCGGCCTCGACTACGACCAGTTTCTGCGCACGGTACTCATAGCGCAGGGATCGTTTGCCAACTTCCTCACGGCCAAGGAGAACGAGCGCTACGAGCTGCTGGAGAAGCTCATCGGCTGTGAGGAGCAGTATGCCCTGATCGCTGCGGGCATTAAGCAGCAGCGGGACCTCGCCCAGCAGGCTTACCAGGCGGTGACGGCGGATTTCGCTGCTTTCGAGAAAGACCTCATCGGCAGTGAGGAGGAACTACAGTTGCTCGCCGACCGCATCAAGCAACTGGAAGAGGAGGACCGGAAGGCCAAGGCCGAACTGAGTGCTGTGACGGAGGCTTTGGCTTGGTATGTGGCCGACGATCAGCAGCGACGGAACATCGCGCGCTACGAGGAGGCGTTTTTTGGTGCGCGCCAACGCCTCGACGCCATCAAGGGGGATGTGGAGCGGCTTCGGTTGCACGACGCTACGCTGCCGGCCGTGGATCTCTACAAGGCGATGCGCACGGCGGAGCGCAACAGGGCCAGAATGGGCACCGAACTCGAAAGGATTACCAAGCAGCGGACCGAGAAGGAACAGCTGCTGGAGGCGGAGAACCGCAGGCTGGCTGACTTGACACAGATGGCTGCCGGTGCTGGGAAGGAAGTGGAACAGATGAAACCGCACATCGACCGGGCCCGTATTATCAAGGGCGAACTGGCGGCCGCTTCTCTGAGCGTCAAGGAGAAGCAGGAGGCGCAGACTGTGGCGGAGAAGGCAATCCAAAAGGCGGACCAGCAGGTGGCGGACAATGCTGCTGCCATCGTCAAGGCGCAACGGAAACAGAAAAAGGCGGAGGAGTCGCTGACCGTGCTGCGAAAGGAGGTAGAGGCCCGAAGCGGACAACTGGCAGCGGCGGTCGAGACGGCGACAG
>OKVK01000484.1_pt1 | contig 26613 bp, 16 predicted proteins | sample 1604771 | NCBI WGS metagenome assembly OKVK01 (sample SAMN01760906, study PRJEB22395) | human gut metagenome | reverse complement strand
CCATTGATCTCCTCAACAATCTCCGCACCATAATGGTTCAGGAGATAGGTGTTGAATTTCGTAATCTTTGGAAAAGAAACCGTGTTACCTTTAGTATGAGGCACACGGGACTTATAGGGGTGGATATCGTCCGTCGAAAGCCACTCCCGTTCTTCCGCTTCGACAGCGGCTATCAATTCCTCGCGGGTCACATCATACATTTCCCTCTCCCTTCTGCTGATCCCAGCGTCCTGTCAACCACTAACGGGGCTGGTCCCCTGGTCGGGGGGACTGATGAGTATATTATAATCGAACATGCGTTCTATTGCAACAGAAATATCGCTTACAGGGAGAATTTAAAGTTATGTTCGATATATTACAATAATATTACGCGGCTGCAATATAAGTTCTGCTGAAGAACAGAAAGCTGAGGAGCATTGCACACACACTCCTCAGCGAATCTAAGATAATACTTTACAGCTCCCTCACAACGCTATTAATGTTTAAAGAAACAGCGTTGGATAATCCTTCGTGTTAATTCCATACTTAAAGACGATCTCGTCAATTCTCTCCTCCAACTTCCGTAGATCTTCACTGTATTCCTCCCAAATTCTGGTCATATCCAAGCTGGGTATGAGCTTCTGCCGATGGCTGTCTTCAGGATCGCACTTTGCAAAGCTCCTGATTTGCAAGTCTATTCCCGCTGGATTCCGGAAGGTCGGGGCAAGCCGTTCTTCCATGGAATGTATCGGCAGGTCACGGTATAGCCGACTCAACTCGTTGACACGAAGCGACTTCGCACTAAACCACTCCTGCCTATATTTCATATAGCAATACATGAGCAGGATTAACTCTTCATCTGTGAAGCGCGGGCTCTTCAGCGTTCCTTTGCCAGACGCAGCGCGTTTGAGTCCTTTGTCCATGATCTTTTTGAGATCATCCAGACAACGGGTCTTTTCATCCAAATCCAGCTCTTTGAACATCAACTCTATTGCTTCAACACGAGCCAGCTTGATTCGTTCCGCGACCAAGGCGCGGTATTCTTCGACGGTTTCCAAATCCTCAGCATCCAAGCAATCCGGCACTTTTTCTAGCATACCCTGTAGCCGAATTGCCTCTACGACCGGAAGATTGTATATCTTTCGCGCGTAGCCCAGAACGTTCTTCTGCATCCACGCTTTTGCTTCCCGCCGAATCTGTTGATCGATCTTTTCAAAGCGGGCCATCGCTAGAGCGACATATGGAGCTCTCGCAAATATTTGCCTTGCTTCAGACAAAGCTTCATCGTAGTTCTCACGGGTAATAACCTTATCTTCCCAGTACTCGGCATATGTGCGAATCGCTTCTTTGATTTCCGCCACACGAGGCTCTTGTTGCTCCGAAAGGCCAAAGGTCTCCAGCCGGGCAATCATTTTCTCCATTTGTGACAGGTCAGCCTCTGTTGCCGCATTGGCTTCCGCCTCAATGAGCGCATGATACTGAGCATCCATGTCGAACAGCCGCTTATCGCAGGCCGCGACAATATCCCTCAGCTTTGTGAGGTAGCTCTCCCGTTTTTCCGCAGAGAAATCATCCGCGCCGCTCCAATACTGAATCCAGTTGTCCGCGCCGTCTTTGGCCTTCAAGCATTCGGCCCTGTTGCTTGTGGAATTGATCTTCGTCGTTGAAATAAAGTAGTTGACATCGTCAATGCTCTGCTTATACTTCTGCGTCGTAATGAGATCTTTTTCAATCTGAACAAGCCGATCCTGTATCTGAATCGCCAGAGAAGCAAAACCCTTCCTTTTCAAGACATCTACGACACGCTTATAGGTATTCTTATATTGCGACAGTTGGGTGATGTCGCAATGAAGCTTTTCCACAGCATCCATTCCCACATCCCGAAGCGCAGTCTCAGTCAATCGGATACATGCCTCGCAGGCCTGCTGGTATTCTTCAGAATAGTAATACCCACTGTTCTCGCCAATCTCCCCTTCGTAATCCGCAAGCTTTATGTAAACCTGAGCCGCCTTTACGAATGAGAATTTTGATTTCAACTCTCCAGCATTTGTCTGCGCGTCCTTCAAATTGCCATAGATTTCCTTATAAATTTTAAGGCCTTCCTTAATGCGCATCCGTGCCGAAGCAATATTACCTTCCATCGAAGTATTGATTCCGCTGGCTTGTATCATCTGTTCAAGGCTGTTAGAAAACTCCTGGCAGTTCTCAACATAACGGTTGGCCTTGACCGTCATACAGAGTTGATGAATGGCGTCTCGAGAGGATTCGGAAATCGCAGAAATCGAGAGTCTCATCAATGTGGAAAACTGTAGTTTATTGCTCGTAAATACGGTTTGGACGAGCTGCGGAATGCTTATCCTCTCAGAACTGTTGTACACCGAAACAGAGCTTTCATAGAAGCTCAAGAAGGCAACGATAAGCATCGATAGTGAATATTGATTCATGCCATAAGGAGATAACACATAACCCGCAAACAGCTCATTCAGGCTATGCTTCTGCTGATCATCAATCTTTGCTTTTGTCGACACAAAGAAATCAGCTACTCTTTCATCTGAAGGCATATGGTAGAGTAATTCTTCGCTCAACATTCTCCAGGAACGGGCCACTGAATCAGAAAACAATCCTCTGATTCGGTTTTTGATGTCCTGCTGTAACAGATCATAGCTGCCGCGTTTATTCAAAACACCGTTAGCTAGGTTACCTGCCATTTCATTATAATACCGCCGAATAGTCGGTGTAAGCCGCTTTTCAAAGCCGTCGAAATTATAAGGCAAGGCTTGAGTAAAGCATGCTTCGAATCTGTCAAGACATATCTGATTCAGGCGCTTGTTGCTTTGGACAATTCCTGTGTCACAGACCATCATCCGTTGCATCAACATGCCTTCAAAAGACTGCACGAGCTTGGATGTCGTTGCAATTCTATCTTCTTCAATAAATCGTGCAAATCTCTGCTTTTCATCTGATGTCATAGATTGAATAACACGATAATTAGCCAACTGGTCAAGAACCGTCTTTTCAGGGTCAGACAGTATCATGACCACAATTGGCTTATCGTTGTATCTGAATTGTCGATATATCTTGGCAACTTCAGCTTCTACAGCCTTGATTTCTCTATTTGTATATAGCAGAATCAAAAGCCCCCTTGCCTGCTCCCCATCATAAGCTGATTCTACCTGCGAACAATAAGAGCTGGCACTACCGCTAAAGTCATCAAGGTCGATCAGTCTTTTTTCAAATCTCCACTCATATCCACTGATTCCATGCAGCCGAGCAAACGCAGTTTCGACATCTTGCCTAAGTGCCCAGGCATTAGATATCGTCTCGTCAATGGTGTCGATAGATGCTTTTTTGTAAACACTGATAAGATGGCGCAAAAAGACCCGCTTATAATCATTGCGGCCATTAGCTTCTGCGTACATCGCAAAGCGATGGCTGGCGTCGTTATAGCTGATGACACCATGTGTATTCTCAAGAGAAGCCAGACAGCGTTTCACCGCATCGGCAGACAAGCATGCGCAATAGCGCACAGCCAGCACGGCGTCTTCCTTGTTTGCGGCCTCAAATCGCCCTATGTTCGTAATCAGCACTGCATTAAGTACTGTGCGTTCATCTCGGGAAAGTGTGTCACCCAGTTTTGTGATTATATCCCGGTACAACAAACAGTATTGACTTTGTACTAGCCCCTTTTCCTCTGAGTTAATCATTTCGTTCAAGACCTGAGATTCAATGATGTCAGCCGGACGAATCGTGGGCAAAAAGTCACTGTCCGTGCTGATATACCTATCGCTGATCTTCTCGAACATCTCAGAGGCAAACGTGATCGTAGAACGCTGCTGCATCCAGTTTGACATGTTCGCGAGCATCCAAACCGTAATGGGGTGCAGCGGATAGCAGCCCTTGCAGATTACATTCATGAACATGTCTTCATTGGACCACACGCTCTTGTTCGCGCTGGCCTTGACCCAACGGTTCAGCGCCATCATAATATTCTGATAGTAGCGCTGGGTTCGATTAAAGGAACTGACCACGATCTGACGGAAAAGCGCATCGTCCTTCTTCAATATGAGATTCGCAAGGATTGTCTCAAAGTTAGAGGACAGATAATACTTATCGCTTGTGTCATACCTGCCTACATATCTGCTTATGTTGGAGGTCTTCTCTATTCTTGAAAGATAAGCAGACAATTCAGACTGGATAAAAGCGATGTGAAGGATTTTCCCTTTGCCGTTCTGCACAGCTTCAAATATCTGTTGGAGCGCAGAGTCTCCGGCGATATTGGGATTCTGGGCCGCGTACTCAATATAGCGGCCAAATTCATCGAACAGCACAATGATTCTATCGAATACGTGCTTTTCTTCAATGAACCGTTTTGAAAGGAACGACAGAACCTCGCCGGCGGAAATGCCGCTGTCCCACTGAATATCCTGCCCATTCAGCTCCCGATAGACGGAATTGACCACTCCAAACGCCGCTGAGTTGGTCTCGACGGAGGAAAACAGATACTCCTTTAGTTTTCCCTGGTCATTTGTGTGTAGCCCTGCTTTTTGAGCATAATAGATATACCTGGGGCAAAGCATATCAAAGGTCTGTTGCAGAAAGTGCTGCGCCGTCGCGTAAGCGGTGGCAAGCTCCTTCATAACGTCTGGATTTATGCCATGCTGCTCCAACGCCTTTTTCGCGCACTTCATCACCTCGTGATCCAGATTGAAATTGTTCATTCCATTCAGGATAATCACAAGGTTTCGAGAAGGCTGAACGTCCTGCCGCAAGGTCTGGCCTATACGAGGCTCAATATCGCAGATGTTATTGAGGATAGCTTCTCTCGTGCGTTCGTCATCACCGGAGAACAGTTTGCCAAGTGTCACGGCCAAGTGGGATTTACCCGTGCCATAGCCGGCAATCGTCATGACAAAGCCGTTGCTGTTTCGTCCGGTTACCCGATCAGAGATCATAGAAGTGAAGCTAACGGTATCCATCAGCTTATGCTCTCCGGCCTGCACATCCTGGTTGGAAACACCATAGTATCTTGGGCCGTGGAAGACATAGCTGGAGCCTATTTCATAAGAAAGAAGCGGATCATAGAACCACTCTGCCTGAATTGCGCCATTAAAGTATCTTTCCTTGTTGAAGGCCAGAATATCATTAATCTTCATCTGTATCTTCTCCTTCAGATCAGATTACTGTACAATCCAGAAAGCAAATCCTCTTTTCTCGCAAATCGGATAACCGTCACCGGGAAGAGCTGACGATTGACCTGAATACACTGCTCGTCCGCAAGCGCATCGATCACCATGGATATGTCCGCCTCGTCGAAGCCAAAGCCCGCGCCCCACCCCAGATCATTCAAGATCATCGGCAAGGGAATCTCCCTTTGATCCGGCAGTATTCTCTCCCACGTATCGATGAGCGTATACGCATAGACCGGCATATACTGTTTAGAGACAAAGCCACGATTGAAAACGAGGGCCTTATCAGACCAGTTTAGCATCTTCAGGCTTTCAAACATACCTGATTGATAACTATTCTTGACCACGCCAAGCTCTACAGGAAAGCCAAAGAACGCGTTGCATCGGTCCTTCAAGTACTCACAATCCACTGGTTGATCCAACAGGTGAGGCAGCGTATGAAAGATATAGCTCCACTGGGGCGCTCCATCCTGTTTGTCAGATAAATAATAGTTGCAGACAAGGCGCGTCAAACCCTCCAGCAAATAGGGGTCTTCCATATACACGCGTTCGCCCAGTGGCGTCGGCTTGAGATCATATACGCCGCCTTCGCTGGTGAAGGAGAGCAATCCCATATACTGAGCATATTTGAGATGGGGAACAACCTTTCCCTTTTGTTTGCCGGTTGGGATGCCCGTCTGCTCGCTGATGCTCTCCTTCGTTCCGGAGTAGCCGTTGCATGCCAGCTCCAGGACAGCGCTGATGTACTCTGCCTGTGGTTGGAAGGTCTCATGAAACTGAACTTGCGTCTTCGTAAACATTATCTAAGCCTCTCCTGGAAACTCGTGATCTTTATGATCCTCGGCTCGTACTTCGACCATTTACCGTTTTTCACCATACCGCCGCAGGTCACGCATTCGCCCTTCTTCAGCTTCTTCAACTTCTCAGCCCAGACTTTGGAGCCTTGACTGGTGATGTCGATGTTCTTTGCCACCGTCATGACGCCTTCATCCGGCGGACAGAAGTAGAGCTTTTGCCCGGCCTGTTGCAACCGCTGAATCTCGTCATCAGACAGCTGCGGCTTCATAAACTGCGTGGCATACCAGCCGGAGATGCCGAATTTACGGCCCTCCGTAAGGATTTTCGCCGAAGGCGAAGCTGCGGAATGATCAAGATTCTGCGCCTCGTCCAATACTACCGTGAACGGCTTACTCTCGTCGCCGTTCTTCTCGCAATAGCTCCAGATATCCCAGAGAAGAATCTCCGTCAGCAGGAGCTTGACGTCCGAGGAATATCCCGTCAGCTGAATGATGTAGACGATTCCATCGCTGTCTCGAATCTCACCCCAGTCAAACGGCTCTTCCAGCGTGAAGGGATTGAGATCGATGAAGGGCCTGATTTTGCTCAACACGCGTTCGGCGGTGGAACCACCGATCTCCTCCAGTTCCTCAGCCATGTGCGTAAAGCTCATTTGATCGCCATGCTTCTTCAGCCCATTCATGATGGCGGAGTAAATCGAAGACTTCTGCTGATCGCCGAAGGTGTATACCTTCTGGAAGATATTGGCTATCTTGGTCGCTATATCGGTATTGTCCTCCGGAATATAAAGATCTTCATCGATCTTTATATCATGTTTCTGGAACGGGTTGACCGGCAGTTTCTGTGCACGGACAACACGTTGCTGAATCTTATTCCCCAATGCCGTTTTGAAAGCGGGATCGAGCTTCGTGGCGGTGAAGCCAGCTGTATAGTCGAAGATCACGCTGGAAATACCCTGTTTGGCCTGCTCCATCAGCAACGTCTGAATCGCGTAGGTCTTGCCACAACCGGAGTTGCCGTTGATCAGCAGATGTCGGTTGTTCAACTCGGGATGTCCAAATTCCCAATAGAACGAAGTCTGGGTATGAATGTCCTCGCCAAGGCGCATCCTGACACCGGAGATGTCCCTGTTCCCCTCCGTCTCAGTAGGGACGGTTTCAACCGATTCATGAGGCGTTTCAACGACTTCTTCTGCCTGTTCCATTGCAGGTTCTTCTTCTCCTGCGTCGCCGGCTTCACTGTCCGCTCCTGCCGAAGTTTCTTCATATTGCTCAGGAATGTTGTCAGCGGCGGGTATATCAGGCACGACAACCTCATCTATGGGCGATTCGTCGTCCATAGGCGCAACAGTATCCTGTTCATCAATGTCGTCTGTAGGTGTTCCCTCATTTTCTGCCTGGACTTCATACCTCACTTCTTCATCACGTCTCTCCGCAGGCATGAGCATCTTCTGAATATAAAGCTGTCCGGCTACATTCATGGTGACGTCTACACCGTCCTGATTGGAGACGTAGACCTTCTGCTCCGAACCATCCTGATCCAGCCAGTAAGCATAGACAGCGCATTCCCACTCGATATCAAATTTGCCCTCCAGGATGTTTTGCAGCTTCTGCTCAACTGCCGGATATTCTTCCTGGTTGTCCTTCAACTTTATCTTGGAGAAGACCAAAACGCGATACAGCTGATTGAACCAATGTCGCCGTGTGATGCTGGTGCTGTCAGGGTTCCATTTGTTTTTCAGCACTTCATAGCCATGCACGACCTGCTCTTTGGCGGAAATCAACTGCGATACGCTATCCTTGCCCATTTTACACTCGATGACACGCGCACGAATGTGTAAGGGCTTGCTCGGGTCTGCCAGATCGTCCGTCTTGGGAATATCCAACAACAGCAGGTCCGGTCGGCTCTCTGATTCGGAGATGCTGCCAATCTTCGACTTGTCAAACCAGTGCATATACGCATCCAGATTCACAAGCACCCGCTGGACACTATCGCTGCTTCCCTGCATCAAACATTGCAGCGTCAGGATATAGGCCAGGTAACTATGGATATTGTAGTCATTCGGGTTCAGCGCCTTCAGCACGCGAATGCCATCCATGTCGCTGGTGCTGTCGATGCAGAACTTCGCCGCCGCTTTCCTTTTCGCGTCATTCCAGCTGGGGAATCGTTCAAACAGTTTCTTCTCCAGAAGTTCCTGAATATCATCGAGAATATCTGCCTGCGCGGATACTGTCACGTTCAGATCGCCGAAATCACCATCACCCGTGGAGAAACCGATGATCTTATTGCCCCGGTCTTTTATCAGGTCGCGGTCGATTGCCTGATCAATGCAAACTGTCCAGCGCGAACAGGCATGAGCCGTGTCCAGGATGTTTTTTATCTTGTCGGGCATCTCAAGGGCGAACATCGTTCGATAAGTCCCTTCTGCATCAAAGGGATACCCGATGACATGCACAAGCTGTGTGTAGACTTCGCTGTTCCGGAACTGGAATTGTGAGTTACTGATGCTTCGCTGCTGGCCCGCGCTCCGGGAGATGACATCAGGAATTCTGACCATCGGAAACTGAACTGTGTCTCCTTCGTGCTCTGCGTTGACCCCCATTTTCTTGAACTGTATGGCTTGCATCTCCATGAGATCATAGAGGAAGCAGATATCCGTATCGCGGAGCATACTATCCAGGTTGGATACCCTTCCGCCGCCCTCAAAGAAGGCGTATCTCAGAAAGGTATTGACATGGATATGCTTTTCTTCGGAGAAAAAATTGTCCAGCCAGCGCTTCAAATACCCGGAAGAATTCCGCTGAGCGTCGATACAGATGATGTTCAAGTTGATGACCGCTTCCGCGCCTTCTTCCTGAAGCTTCTTGTCAATCACCTGCATCGCAGCAATTACATGATGCATATCATAGGGATTGATTAGAGAAACCGTCAGTCCATCCATGCGAGACGGGAAGGTATGGATGTAGTCCATGATGTTGCGGTATATGATCTCTGAATTCGCGGGGATCGTTTTGTCGCCATCATCTTCCTCTGTTCCAATGATGGTATCCAAGGCACTTCCGGAGGTTAGCAATGCCATTCCCTGTTCTTTGGGCAGATACACCGCGTGATACCCATGCATCCCATGGCAAGATAGATACTGCTGGCTGGTTGAAACCATGGCATCCAGGCTTCCAGCAACCGCAGCCATGGTATGCAATTCCTCCAGGCCTTTCTTGAATGATCCTTTCTTCAGCTGCACATACATATCAAGATAGCCATCACGGAGAAAATTGCACTGCGCAGCGATTTTCTCCAAGGTGAGGGGATGATATGCCGGCACAATGGCAGTGCGAATTGTCCCGTTCGTCAATATTGACTGCGCGTCCAGAATAGTAAAGCTGTCCACGACCAGGTAAAGCTTATTACGCTCTTCCTGTGCCATGTGCTGGAAGTTCTCATAGGCGACACGAATCATGCTGCCATAACTGGAAACCACATTTGCCAGCTGCCCTCGGCAATTGAAGAATCCTTTTTGATGAATCGTTCGTGCCCAATCCGAGAAATGCCCACACAGCAGATTGAACTTATCCAGTATCCCATAGCTTTCAAAGAATCTGCGAATCGCGTTTCGCTGACCCTCAGTTTCGTTTTTGGGATTACAATTTTCCAGCTGTGCGCCAAATTCATCGTCGTCCTCGCAGCTAATGCAGCTTTCCAGGCGATCGCTCACCAGCAGAGAGGGCACCTCTGCATCCTCTCCATTATCATCCAAAAGGCTGAAACTCTTTTTCCATGGCGCTTTGGGTGAAAAAATCCAACGGTACTTGACTTTGAGCTCTCCATCATCTGCTATGACTTCAAAGTCAATATGACACATATCATCCCAATTTCGGGTTGTCTTTGTACGCATAAAATACTGGTCATAGTATGCTTCCATGGTGAAGGGATCGACACCATCGACGTAGCCTATTTCCAGCTCGATATCATTGTTTACAAAGTGCGCATCATTCAGGAAGCCAACAATGCCGCCCAGCATTGAAACGAGTTCTGAATACGCAGAGGCAATGGAAGTAGTGTCATTGTCTTCATCATCGTCTGAAGCGGTGCATTGTGACAGACGCACTTCCTCCACCGATATCTCTATTGTTTCCGGATAAGCCTCCTTATCCTTATGGAACCTTTCAGCCATATCAAAGACGATGTAACCGTATGCCTCCAGAGGATCACCATGCAGCGTTACCTTCCCTGATTTGGACACGGTTGGAGCATCCGTCTTTATGCCCAGTATTTCAGCGATGATGCTGTAATCAAACGAGATAAACTTATCCTTCAGCTCAGATTGATTCTTGCCCGCGCCAAAGTCACGAAGTGCCTTTACAAACTCTCCAAAGCTGGAGAAGCATGGCGTCTCCAGTGGAAATGCCACTTCCCGATCTATTTCGTGCGCTTCTACATAATTGCTTAACTGCTTTTCGAGCTTTTTGCTTTGAATCCTCTTTACGATTTCTTCTTTCCTCTGAATGAAGCCAATGGCGCTGCTGAGCAGGCCAATATCCGCCTTGGATTCCACATCCAACTTAAGGCGGTTTTCAATGCGGGGAATATTCCAATACTGATCCAGCGTCCCATATATGATGCCTACAATGTCCCTTGGCGAATCAAAGGCCATGTCATCCAAAGCATCAACAAAACGGCTCAACTGCATTGCATCAACGCGAATTGCAGAGAAAAGCGTCTTGTAGATACCATTGATCGTTTTTAGGTGTGCCTCATCAAAACCATAACTGTCAAAGGTGTCCTTAAACCATGCGCTATAGTTGCTTGATAGATCATCAACCAGTTCAGAGGTCATGATGCTGGAGAAATCCTCCAGGCCGCCGCGATCCTGGACTGCCTCTGCACCCATGAGCAGATAGACACTCGTCTTGTCGGCCTGCTCGTTTGCAGCCTGATTCCGCATCCACGTCAGCGTATCGTTCTCCAGAACAAGTCCCTGATTGACAAACCAATGCAGAACAGGACTGGTCTCTGGCGTGGCTGTGTCCTTAAACTGCAAAAACTTCTCCCCAGACAATGCGGCATGAAGGTTTTCGGCATATTTATTTTTTAACGTCTTGTAAAGGGCCTGGTAGACCAAGGGATATTCCACGCCCTCAATCCTGATCAGATTCGTTTTCCCCGGAACGATCTGTCTGGATATGAGCGTTGCCATTGTCTCTACATACTTTTTCATTCGCCGATCACCTCTTCGTCAAAAGGGTTTTCTACGATACAGGTTGCATCTGACAGGTCTCTCAGGAACCCACAATCCTTGAGCAACTTGGTAAATGCATCCCGGTTCTGATCCATAAAAGTATAGTCTGACAGAGGACTCATTACTCCTTCTTCAATAGCCCGTTCGTAAGCTTTGCGATCAACAATTATACCGAAGTGGTCATAGAGCAATTCCATGAAGTAATCCAGAGTGACTTTCTGGCTCGGCCCAATCAGCGTCAACACCAGAGCTTTGACCAATCGCTCATTGAGGGACAAGCGCATATTCGGCCCTTTTATGGGTATGAGCAGTCCCAGGTTCTTCGCGAGCTTTCTGAACAGCTTATAGCTGTCACCAGCCGCATCGTCAACGTGCTTCTGCTCCTTTGTTTTTGTTGAACTACCGCTTGGGTCTTTCAGCCTGTCTTCATAATGTTCATAGCCCATATAAATATAATCGACCACACAGGCTTCATTGCCTGAAAAGCTGTCCACCGCCAACTTTCTCATTTCAGGATTGCGCCGGGAGACGTCAATTACCCATGGTGCTTTCCGATTTTTGACAACTGAAGATGCCGCCGCGTACATAACCCGCAGCAGTTGCAGGATGATGGTGTCTGCCAGAATACTGAGCTTATCGAATGGATCGATATTATTGCTCAGAAGCGTATAGACCTCTTTTGCCGTATACGCATCCCGGCACGAGAAGGCACCAGGAATCGTATTGAGGTTTTTCTTGGGCTCCACTACATCATCAGGATCGACCATCATATAGTTTGCCCAGGTATTCTTGATGAACTTGGACAATTCAGAAAATTGTGGATAGCTGTCGCAAATCAGGGCTTTAAACCGAGATTCCAAATTCGCTCTGAATGCGTCATCCTGCTGATTTGCACTGCTCAACAGGTGTAAATAGTAGATCTCTCCGCCACGGCACATATAGGTGTAGCGGTTATAAGAGAACTCATTGTCAACTTCTGCGTTGCCCCTTCCGAAGCTCAGCCGATCCCGTTCAGATTTTACGCCCATTCCCTCAGGGAGAATCACCTCGGGACATACCGGCAGCATGTTCTTGTCAAACCAGGATCGATTCTGCGCTGTCGCATTGAAGCCATAGAACAGATCCTGAAGTATAGCGATGGTCTGCTTTGCTCTGTTGCTGTCACCATTGACATTCTGCACGAGGCTTTTAAGACATGCCTGATATGCATCTTTGTCAACCGGCAGCTTGCCCTCCGGCTTGCTGTTCGGGAAGAAGATAAACCTTTTGAGCGCAATCGCCGCTTCAGGGTAGTATTCAATCTCCCTGTCTTGACCCCTCGGGACTTTAGGAAAATACTCATCGGTGGTATCTTCCAGCTTCTTTTTTGCCAGCATAACCTGAAGAAACTCGATCAGGTATTCAATATCCGACTGGTTGGGACGCATCCTGTGGCCAAACAGATAGCTTGACAGAGGATACTTGGCATCCTTCCCGATGTCGATATTCGGAAACATCTCGAACACTGCGATATCCCCCTTTACCCTAAATGGATTCTGTCTTCGCTGATGTACAGGGATTGGTACTTCTGCCCTTTTGTTGTGTTGGTCAACAGTTCTATATCTGAGACATCTTCATTCCTAAATACGTCGACAAGCATCGTTTCCAGCCGGGTGATGTTGTGTGTCAGCGCCGGATTGCAGGCCGGCGTTACCGCGCCTGTGCTTTGGTTGACAAAATACAGGAACAGCGGCAGCGATATGAAAAACCTCTTGCTTTTTACATCCAGCATCACTCTTTGCCGCGTCTGATCATCTTCATATTCGCAGTCCTTTTCCCGCTGAACAATTTTGAGATCGCTCTTCGGCGCATGTCCCAACACAAGCATGACGCTCTGGAATATGCCGTCCTTTCTGTGTAGCGTCAGGGGCACCTGATTGTCAGAGCCATTCTGTGGCAGGAACCCCGTGTTGTCCAGATAGAGCGCATTAAAAATGTAATCTCGTATTTTGTTGAGCTTCGGCTTCGGTAAATGCGAAGTCGAGGAGGCTTCTTCATAAATTGAGAATCCTTCACCAAAGACACAATCAAAACCGTTCACGCGCTGAATGTCGCCCAGCAGCAGGAAATATCTCCGCAAGCTTCTCCGCAAGGCGATCATTTTCTTGTTGCGGTTCTTGATGTCTGCATCCGATCCACGGTTCAGTATCTTCAGTTTTGTCAGTATGTCGACTTTGATTGTTTCCTGCACATCGGTCGGGAAAGACTCCGTTTGACCCTTGACGAACAGATCGTAGTCGATTGGTAACGCTATCGCATCCAAATTCATATCATGGAGCATGCGGATGGCTTTGACTTTAAGAGCATCCGCATATTCCTCTCCACCCTGGTATCCAAAGAACAGATTGGAAAATCCATACTTAAAATACGAATACGTCCTGTAGGGCGTAATCCCGTTACAGCTCAAACCACCCGTCAGAGCATAGCATATTTGCGCTTGAATCTGACGAATCGTCAGGCGCTGGTCAAACTCATAGGCATAGCGCAGATAAGCATTAATGAATGCCTTGACCCTGTCTGCATTGTTTTTCAACAATTCACGATTGTGGCAGATTGGACACTTGCCTCGCTTCTCGCACGTCTGGCAGGGCAGCCAAAGGCTATCGCTGAGGATTCTATCGAGAAACTCCCCAGCAAAGGATACGTTGTCTATTCTCGCGATGTTGATCATCGAAAACGTATATCCGCCTATGGTACGCTCTCCACCCTGGTTGCTGTCCAGCTGATTCAATAGTTCCGTTTGAACTTCAAGCCGGATAGATTCATACTCCAGTCCATCAGCCTCGCGGTCGGTTTGTACAACATCCTCGAAGCTGGAGAGCAGGGGACCGGTGTTGCTGATCAGTATAGAAGACATGCCGTTGGAAGGTGCGTTCAGTGCCTTCTTCAGATACACCGCGCGTTGGCTTGGACGTACCTCACTCATGTCTTTTACATAGTACAATTTGCCCTGAGCGTTGATGCATTCTTTTTCCCAGCTAAGGAGCTCTCCGGGCTGAATCATGCCCAGCTCACGCAGAACCTGGACGAGAATGCTCGTCTTGCCATCTCCTGCGTGGCCCGTAATGATATATGCTTTGTTGTTGCCAGACCGTATGCCATCCGCAATAATCTGGCCCAGCCTCCGAGGCACATGACAGTCCTTCGAATAAGGGCTTTGAATCTGACGTTCAGCCAGGGCACCTAAGCCATCGCCTTTGATGTTGTGCATTGAATTGAGGTAATCAACAAAGGCATTCATCGCAAAAGCCTCCTTAATCCAATTCCTTCAGTGCATCCAGAAGTTTATCGACATCTTCTTCCGTAGAGAAGTAACTGACGCTTGCTCTAACCGTTCCTCTCTTGGGTATTGACCCTATCATTTCGTGAACCAGTGGCGCGCAATGATATCCCGCACGCACTGCAATCCCGAAATCCTGGTCCAGGATCATGCCCAATTCATCCGCCATGTACACTTTGTGGTTAAAGGATACCACCCCAATATGCGCATTAGCGTCTTCCGTCCTGTATATCTGGATATTATTGTTTTTTGAGAGACCGTCCAGCATCCTCGTCGTCAGCATACGTTCTCTCGTTTCCGCTTCACCTGCGCCAAGCGTTTCTCGCCATTTGAGGGCTTCATCCAGCGCAGCAATCGCAATGATATTCGGACTCGCCGCTTCAAATCTCCCTGGCACATCAGAGGGCATGTGCTGGTTCAATGAATCGCTGCCGGTTCCGCCGCAAATCACGGTTTCCAGCATGTCTGTGTTTCTTGCTGCCCAACCGCCGATGCCAAAGCTCCCATACAGCGTCTTATGGCCTGCGAAAACCGAGAAATCTGCCCCTATAGAATCCAGGCTTGCATCCAACAAACCCATGGACTGAGAGCAATCCACGACAACCGTCGCTTCGTACTTGTGTGCCAGTTCCGATACAGCCTTAACCGGAAGTGCATAACCCGTCACGTTGCTGACATGGGTCATGAACACATAGTCCGGCTTTTGTTTTGCAAATTGAATCGCTATCTTTGTAAGATCAAGCGATCCATCGGACGCCACAGGGAGAACAATATAATCAAGCCCATTTGCGTCACAGATTCTCCGCAGGGGGCGGATTACAGCGTTGTGTTCATATGGAGAAACGTATACCGTCTTATAACGATTCCAGGGCAATCCTAAGATTATTTGGTTCAACGCAATCGTCGCAGATGGCGCGAAGATGAGATGATCTTCTCGACATCCCGCAAGCTTAGACATCCTCTGCCTGCAATCCGAGATGATTTCAGATGCCTTGTGAGAGGCGCGATAAGAACCTCTGCCGGCATTCACCGCCAAGGTTCTGTTGACCTCGTCCTGCACCGCATATACCGATTCCGGCTTGGGAAAGGTTGTCGCAGCGTTATCCAAATAGATGAAATCGCCCATCATGCTTCTCCCATAACTTCCTTAATCATCTCGATCAGGATCGCGACCTTTTCATCTGATGATATTGCTTCGCCATACTCATCGATGGAATATCTCAAATTGTTCATCAGAGTTTTGCCGATCGCAGAGATCTCCTTTTCCTCCACCGTTCGCTCTATCGATTCGTTCTGACGAGAGATGGTAATGGAAAAACCTGTCTCCGCGTTCCTGTTGTCTTCAGCATTCGCTTCCGCGACACCTTCGAGTGCCTTTTTCAGCCGTTCGCAGAAGACTTCCGCACCTTGATCATTCCAATCCTCGATGGATATTCCTTCCATCAACAGTGCGATGCGGGAAATAATGTCCGTTTCGTCGCTGGTATCCATATTGCCGGTATACTTTAGCATCTGGTTGGTAGGCGTATCATATAAACGTATCAGCGCTCTTTCGCTCTGCTTTCCCCTCCAAATGCCGATAGCCTGTGCCAAGCTGCCCTTATACCCCGGCGCAAAGATCGTCTTTGCATATTCTACCAGACTTCTCTTTAAGCGCACAGTATAGTCGTCCAGATAAGTTCGGATTTCTCTGATCCTATCCATTGACGCAATGTAATTCATCCCCTCAAATACCCGCTGAGGAATCTCCTCCATGAGCAACTCTCGGATGTTTACGTCATAAGTCAAAAGGCTCTTCCTCAGCCGCACAACATCAGAGGGAACAGCGTCGTACTTCAGTTCTCCCTTTTCCAAGAAGTATTCCCTTTTCGCATCCCGCGCGATTTTGGGTAGGCCACGCATCCACCTTTGCATAGCAGCGACAACTGAGCTATTCCGATTCGAGGCCGTAGGATCAACCTCAAAGAAATCACACAGCGCGTCGATGTAGCGTTCCTTATCCTCTGTCGCTTCATCAATGAAAAGCTCATACTTCTCCGGTTCTGCATCAACGTTCTCCAACGTCTCCGCAGTAGCCAGGAATTCCCGGTTTTCCCAATAGAAAGTGATGGTTCCCTCTATCCGCTGCAGCACATAAGCAAGATATACAGGAATAATGCCCTTTCTTATTCCGAACGGTGCGGCAAGCAAGCGATTATAGAGACTAGACACCCTCTGCTTTACGCCGACAGCACTTCGAACAAAGGTATCTATTTCTTGCAAAGCCGCTTCAAGACCAGCATCAGCTTCGCAATGTAAGCCATCAATACCCTTGTTGGAAATCATAGCCCTATATATACTTACTTCAGGCCCATATCCCTCCCATTCTAGCTTTTCTCCTTCGCTGGTTTGTAATAATCTATCAACAATTGCCATCCTCGCTTTTCGAATGGGAGGTGTTAGGATTGTTTTGTTAATCATTTCGTTGTTGATCAGAGGTGTGTGGTCATACACTTTTTCACAAATCTCCGAAACAAAACGAGAAAGCTGAATTCCTTTTGTTAGATTTACAATCCATTTTCCATGATAATAGTACTTACACGCTTCATTTGTGGTAGAGTAATCCCAAGCTATCTTGTTTCGTACAAATCTCAGCGTGTCTTCTTCATAAATATCAAGTTCCTCCGCATAATGGGCATCAGCTCTCGCTGCTTCACCTTGCTTCATTGTCTGAATTGCTATATACTCTTTTAGCTTAGGCTCTAAAGAGAAATCCTCATTGTTTATAGCAAGTAATACACAATCAGTATTCCCCATATGCTGATAGTGTTCGATAATTCTTTCTCTCTCTTCTTGGGAGAAGGCAATAACTTGAACAATCACACCATCAGCTTCTTGGCTATGCAGTATTTCCTGGGCATTATCATATGCACAGAACAAGGCTGCATCCATATATGTTCTACGAAAGAACCTTAAAAGCTTTCTTTTATTATTGTGCTGACGCGGGAGTACATATTCAACACCCATTAATTCGTCCAGCGTCTGACACACATTTATTGACACCAACTTACTCGCAGTATAATTGCGTAGGTTCTTTTTGATGTCGATGCCATTTGGTGTTAGGAAGAAGTATTCACCTGAAACATCCCGCTTCGTTAATATCTGGAGCTCACATAATCTATCCACTTCCTTCATAAAGAGTTCATCTGAAATGAGTAACGCAGTCTTTAGATATACAGCATTCGGCCGTATCTGGTCATCTCCGATGATCATAATAGAAGCGAGTGCCTTGATTATTTTCTGCTGGATGTTTGTTTCTGCAACTGTCAATGCTGCTTTTGCTTTTGCCCAGATGCTGTGGATATTACTATTGAATACCTCTGTTGCAAAGGAAGAAGCGAAATAATCAAATACAACATCCAGGGTCATGAATTCCATACCCACATGTTCTTCCTGGATGAAGCTCATGACGGTATGCCTGTCGTGACTGGCCAGGAATGTGAAAAGTGTTCTTTCGTTTTGCGCCACTTTTTCACTGATTCTCAGTAGGCCAAAGGCTGTCATAGGCGCGAGTGGGAAACAGCCTTTTAGAATTGTTTCTTCAACGACAACATTATCCATCGAGCGAAAGAGCCCGCTGGAAAACACTTGCGCTCTTGCCGCCTCAAGTGTATCCGCGTGACGCTCAAGGAACGCAGGGTACTCCTGCGTTTTTTCGATGGCATTGGCGATCAGCTCATATGCTTGTTCTGAAGAGTGGACATACTCAATCTGCTTAAACCTGCCAACAACCGTTCTGAAGCTGTCGCTGTCATTGTAGTTTAGCAGATCTTTGTGCGTAATGCAGGCGAAATGCAGTTCCGCGTCTGAACTGCGTGCAGCCAGTTCCGCCAGTTCCTGAACCACCTTGAAGTTCATCATTTTCGACTTGTCCAGGTTGGCCTCCAAGAACTTGCTAAACTCGTCATATACGACGAACATACCGCCAAATTCGGTTTGCTTGATCAGCGCGTTGTTGACAGATTTATAGAGTTGCAATGCCCCTTCTGCGAATATAGGCGCAAAGATACTGCCAGAAGTCACAGATGGATATATTTCAACAAAGATATCATAGGCAGACTTAGAGTACGTACCAAGTGCATCCTTCATATCCGCAACAGAATACTTGTGCGGCAGCAATTCATTTTTCAGCCTTTCAAAAGCGTCCGGATATTCCTTTTCCCAGCGATCAATCATCTTGATCGCCACATCGAAATTCATTTCAGGAAGAAGGTCTTCACAACCACAGCGTTCGAGGGCATTTCGGAGTGCAAGAATAAGCACCTGGTTGATTTCTGTGGCATTGCTGTCCACAATAACCGGCAATAAGGGTTTTTTCTGCTTTAGCGTTTCACGGGCAAGCGCTGCTGTGTCAGGGTCGATTCTTTCTATACGGGTAATGAGCCTCTCTAAAGAAGAAACACACTCCCGCTTCTTTTTCTCATCCTTATACAAAGTGCCTGCCGCCAGCAGAGAAAGAAGTACCAACATCAGGTGAGATTTTCCCTTGCCATAAGGGCCCACCAGAACCGTTGCGTATTCATTTTTGTTCCCGTAGTATATCGCATTCAAGTATTCCTTCAACACCTGAACGGATTGATCTGTGGGAATGTAGCAGTCAATCTTATGCAGATCTCCGATATCGTATTGTATATTGATGGAGCTTTGGAAGCGTCCGTCAACTCGCAGTATATCGGTGTATGGCATGTCACTCACTCGCTTATCGATAGTATTCTCTGAGAATATCAACCTGACGCAGATCCTCTGGCACATATACCATGTCCAGTCCAGCTGTCCGGTTGAGCGTTATCATCTTTACATTCCTCAATTTGTCCAAGTATTCATACAACATCGGTCGTCCCATGTTCAGCGTTTTACCGATGGAACACGGCTTATACAACAAATCATCCACGCTGACCGCATGTTGCCCTTCCATAAGGCTGCCGAGCAAAAAATACATGACCACCAGCTTATCCAGTGTATCCGGAATCGGCTGAGTCTTCCTGAACTTCTTTTTTGAAGTTTCGCTTTTCTGCACCAGCCCAAGCTCAGAAAAAGGGCTGCCCAAATTCTCTTCAGGGTCTCTTATACCCTTCGCCTTCAAATCCTCTTTGACATACATACGGATAATATTTGTACAGTCGTCTTCGAGAGATTTTTCGGAGTAGTTTTCTGGCCCTGCAAGCTTGTTCATTTCGTGACCCAGCAGCATAGGCAGATCATCTCGGTCAAACTCAGTCGCTTCAATTATATTGAAGAATAAGTACCAGGCCGTACAGAGATCTTTCCTTGCAATGATCTTCGAATGAATGAGCCATAGCGTTGCAACGTCTTCAAAATACGGGTCTTTTTCGGCAATGATCTCTCCGAAGTCTTCGGTTAGGTTCTGCCGTCTTTTCCCGGCTCCTCGCGTTTCTTCCGCAAGACCTGTTGCCTGCATCCAAAAGCGAATAGACTTGACCATTTTGCTGCCGACACCGAGTATATCCATGGCAGTAGACTGTGTGAAAACAGTCGGATCCTCCCGGATCGCTTCGATGCCCTTGTTTAGCCAGCCTTCTCGTATATTGAAAGACTCGTTGCCTTTCAGCTTAAACGACACTTCGCTCATTTCTCAACATAATCCTTTCCGCGCGGAAGAAGCACTCGGCGCATATAGCACCCGCCATTGTAATGGCTGATACACTCAAAGCAGTGTACACACTTTTTCTCATCGACGCGATACTGGTAGTCGCTGTCGTCTTGTCCTCGCTTGATCAGCGTAATCGCATTAAACCGGCAGGCATTCTCACACGCGTGGCAACCGACACACATCTGATACTTGGTAATCTGGCATTTCAGCTTTTGGTCGATCTCGACCATTTTTGTCCTGCCAGCGACAGGCGTCGACATCACCGTAATGCGCAGGGTGTTCGTTCCTTGCCTACCCTGAAGCTTCAGCAACGGCACCTTTTTATGTGCGTCAAGGACATAAACCTCGCCCAGGCGAGCATTGCCCATGTCGAAATTAAGTATGCCAAACGGCTTGAAGAACTCATATAACTCCTGCGTTATTGGTCGGTTCAGCTCGTAAAGGAAGCTTTTGCTGTCCGTGGCGCAGGGCTTGAAGTCAATAGCCACCTTCTTGCTGAGCCCCACCCCTGCGCCGCCTGAGCGCGCCTTCCAACCATTGTTCCGCACATATTCCTCAGGATCGGTCTTCCCCAGTTTCACCGCAAAATCGTAGAGCATTTTATTGAAATGCGCGCTCTGCTCCGGGAGATAAACGCGCGACAGGAATTGCGCCCATCGATTGTTGTTTGGGCACATCCAACATCCCACACGGCTATAGCCCAGGCGATAGGCTTCGTTGAAGCGAATCTTCCTGGACAGCAGGTACAGCCATATATCGAAGTCAAACCAGTCAATGATCGGCGAAGCTGTTTTCTGCTTGCTGATCTTTGGGCTCGTGTTGTCCCGGTCATACTTGCTGCGACTCGTCGATTCATTCCGCCGGATTCCATTGAAAACCAAGACCTGCTTCGCGTCGGCGAAGGTGCGTTTAATCTTATCGCCAATATACCCAGTCTTGAATATCGTGCAGCACCAGCGCAACATTCTGCTCGGAGGGCCAAACAATTCGCAAAGGGTATAGAAATCCTGCTGCCGGTTTTCAGCCCTCAACATAGGGGTTGTCGGATGAGCCTTTCGGAATGCGGAAACATACTCGATGGTCTGTGGAAACTCCAATGTAGTGTTTCCAAAGATATGCAGCACGTCAGAGCGCCCCAGCGCACGCATGACCAGGTCGCTCACCACCGTTGAATCCTTACCGCCGGAAAACGATACAAACATCGTTCCAGCGTCGAAGCCCTTTGCAGCCTCCTGGATATACTGCATAGCCTCCATTTCAATATAATCCAGGCGCGTCCGATTCGCTCTTATGAAGCGCTCGGCATATCGATCAAAAGCTTCATAGTTGTTACGAGAAGACCACTCATTCCACTGGCGTCGAACTTCATCCGCGTCTGCCTCACTATGTTTTATGGTAGAAAATACTATTTTCTTTCCGTCCACATAATAGCGATCGCCTGCTGAAGCCCATACGGAACCATCAATGAACGCGAGAGGTTTCCCGAGCAATACTTCAATCAACAGCCGCTCTTCCGGGAAAACCGGCCGCACATCAGCTGCAAATTCAACGCCTTCCTGCCCACAGTTTTCACAGTTATTCCCGTAGAGAGGAACCTTGCAAGTGGGGCACCAATACAGGTGAGATTCCGCATCTGTCCGACCGCCGCACTTGCCGCAAACGGAGCGCTCCGAGGATATTCCGCATTTAGGGCAGTAATACGTAATCATCGGTGCGCCTCCTTCCATAATCTAGCTAAACTTTCACAAATACATTATAGCACAGATTCTCTGAACCTGTCAAGAAAAGTGCAGTCGAGAAACACCCAAAACAACGCGTTTTTAAGATTCCTTGAACCGGAGGTCACCGCCGCAGTCCGGATCGCACCGGGGCAGCCACCGCGTCAGCGGCACGGTCTTGGCAGGTTGACGGGAAAATGCTATACTGGAACACCAACGGGATGCAGGTGGAGATTGTGCAGATTCCCATCGCCGTCGGTGTGCTGACCGGAGCATTTTCCCAGTGTTCTGGCAAGACTGGCGGGAATAGAAACCTGCTTCCGATTCCGGGTTTCGTCATCCAACGCTCAAGCCGCCTGCTCGAAATACATCCTGCGCCGGATCTCCGGCGGCTAGCCGCCCGGGTTGGCGGTATAGACACGAATCCGATTGTAGTAGACGAACACATATCGAAATACCAGCGTCCTGACTTCTTCCATGGTCAGACGATACGCCGATATGCGATAGATCAGTTCCTTCTTCAAGGTGGCGAAAAAGCTCTCCATGCGGGCGTTGTCATAGCAATGCGCGACTCCGCTCAGACTCTGTTTCAGACCCTGTCGGGCAAGTTCGTTTCGGAACGCCTCGCTGGTGTACTGACTGACGCGATCACTATGCAGAATCGCGCCGCGTATTGGATACCGACCCGCCATCGCTCTGACCGTATCCACGCACAGTTCCTTCTTCATGTTGTCCCGCATCTCCAGTGACAGGATTCCGCCGTCGAAACAGTCCATTATCGGCGATATGTACAGCTTCCCATCTCTGCATTGCACCTGCGTGACGTCTGTCAGCAGCTTCGTAAACGGTCTTTCCGCCTGAAAATCCTGTTTCAGCAGATTCTCTGCCGCCATTGCTTCCGAATCCGCTTTTGTCAGTCCCTTCGGGCGGCGTCTGCGTTCGTGAAGCCACCCGTTTTTGCGCATGATCCGTTTGATCCGGCGTTGTCCCGCTGTTATTCCTCTCTGCTGAAGCGCCTGCTGCATTCGCGGCACACCGTAGTTCTCATTCTGCGGATGCTCTCCGCGGATCTCTTTCATCGCCGAAGAAAGAACTGCATCCCGGCTCGGTTTGTTTTTGCGTTGTAGATGCCGGTAATATCCCGACTCGCTCACCCGCAGCGCTTTGCACTGCGCATGTACATTCCAACGTTTTCCGTTCCGTTCGATATATCCGTATCGCAGTCCCGCCCCTACTTCCTTCGGCTCTCGGCGAAAAAACCAAGCGCGTCCTTTAAGATCTCGTTCGCTCGTTTCAACTCCGCGTTCTCTTTCTTCAATTCGTAAATCTGACGCTCCTTCTCATCCGTCGGCAGCAGCCTATGCCCGCTCCCGATAAACGCCTGCTTCCTCTCGCTCTCCGCGCCGCTCGCCAGTCCGCCAGTGTCCAGTACGGTATCCCCAGCTGCGACGCCGCCAGCTTGACTCCGATTTCGTCCGATAACCGTACTGCTTCTTCTTTGAAGCTCTTTTCGTATGTCGTCATGTCCTCACCTTCCTGTCCTTTATTCTATCATCTTTTGGTGAGTTTTGCGACTGTACTTTTATGATAGCACTCCATCCTCGGGCGTCCAGGTTTCATCCACATAGGCGATATAGTCCATCGCGCCATTGGCAGCCCCAATAAAGACGTCATCCAGCTTATCCCCGAACACGGAAGCGACCACCTTGAACAGGCCATCTTCGCCATCATCAGCGGACTTTCTGATGCGCTTGACGTCTGTCCTGTCAACCAGCATCCCATAGAGATTATCGAACTGTTCCACAAAAAGAAACGCCACTTCGTCCAGTATTTCCAGTGTCATTTCAATCTCACTCTCCCTGGCCGCCATTTTACCATATATGGTCCAAAAAGTCCATATATGGTCGTCCTGTGCTCTCGCATTTTGCTACGCTGTTGTCATGCTGACAGGGGGAGGGCTCATCATGACAACCAGGGAGTGCGTGGCAAACCGGATTATAGAACTGTGCCGGGAGCGGAATATGACGATCAACGGACTGGCCCGTTTGTCCGCGCTGCCGCCGTCGACATTGAAGAATATCGTGAATGGGGTCAGTCAGAACCCGGGTATCGTAACGATCAAAAAACTCTGCGACGGGCTGGAGATCACACTGATCGAGTTTTTCGACACAGAGGAGTTCAGGGCTCTGGAGCAGGAGATCCAGTAACCTTGCCCACAATTCTGGGTTTTGCAGGAACATTTCGTCATCAGGGGACGTCATATTTTCGCGGTTGATGTCCGATCTTTCACATGATATAATGATCTGGCAATTCAACCGGAGGAAGGACACATGACACCAAACCAGCAGATTTGGGTGCAGGCAAGGGACCGACTGGTCGCCGCCGTCACCGGCATCGGCTTCTCCGCAGAGCTGGCCGAGCTGATGGCCAGGCAACTGGGAAGCCCAAAGGCAATCGATCGGATGACGTCCTACGTCTATCAGGCGCGACCCCGTACCGAGGAGATGCTGGTGGACGAGATGCTCGCCATCTGCGCTGAGATCGAGACCTGGAGGGAAAAGAAGGAAAGCCAGGAGGCACAGGCCCAGTACAACGCCAGGCTGTATTACAAGAAATGGGAACCAGCTGAGGAGGAGTGAGACCATGAAGAAATTCATCCCGAAGGAAAAACTGGGCAAGAAGGCCCGCAAGCAGCTTGACAGCGAGCAGCGCACCACCTGGGCGTTTTCGCCGGTGACGAAAAAGGTAGAAAGCAAAAAGCTCTACAACCGCAAAAGAAAAGCCCATGACCGTTACGATGACTACGGCATGGGCTTTTCTTGTGGAGTGGCATAAACGGAAAACCCCTGCCGGATCGCTCCGACAGGGGGAGGTATGACGGGGATTTTATCCTTCAATCATGATGACCTTTTTCTCAGGAAGTTTCTTTTCTTCCTTCTTCGGAATGTTCAGACTCAGCACGCCATGCTCCAGCTTCGCGCCAATGTCATTCTCTGTGAGCGCATCACCCACATAGAAGCTCCTCTGCATCGTACCAGCCCAGCGTTCCTGCCGGATGACCTTGCCCTTTTTCGTGGTTTCATCCTTGTCGAGACCCTTCGAGGCGGTCACGGTCAGGTAGCCGTTCTGCAGCTCCAGCGTGATGTCTTCCTTTTTGAAGCCCGGCAGATCAATATCGACTTCGTAGTGATCTTCATGCTCATGCACGTCGGTCTTCATCTCGCGGGCGGCGTTCTTGCCATACAGCTGGCGGTCCATCCGCCGCATCTCACGATCCCAGTCACCAAAGAATTCGTCAAACAGGTTTTCACCAAAGATACTCGGCATCAACATAACTCTTACCTCCTTTGATCCTCATGCGCTGGTCGCGCACCCATTGTCAGTGTGCCCCCTTGCGGGTGGCACCCTCCGACGGGCTGTCGTGTCGGCGTCGGTCTTTGTATGTTGTTACCCTGAACCTCCGGGGCTCTTTCTTTCCTTCCCCTCGGTTCGTATATTATTATACTCATTTTGTTAGCACTGTCTAGTGTCGAGTGCTAATTTGGTGATGAACAATTCATGAACAGTTCTGCAGAGGATTATTCAGATCAGAATCGATTTATTCAAAACCAGCTGGCCGAATGGTTTCAAGAGCGCTTTTGTGTATTCTGTATTCCGATCAGCGTTTCATCCAGAAACAAGCCATAAGTCTGAGGAAGACGCTTTTCCTGCAGGCTGTGTAACATATAGGAATATACGGCTTCATAAGAATAATTCTCTGCTTTCCCCCACCAGTCATCTGAAAAAGAAAAGCTCATGACCGTTACGACGACTACGGCATGGGCTTTTCTTATGGGCTCAAATAAGGGTAGGAGGGCGACTTCAGTGTGTTTTGTGCAACCTGTATACTCGGGACGAACCTGATCTGTCAACGATTAGGAATCGTCCCGAGTTTAACTCGTCAACGTTTTAATTCGTCCCGAGTACAAAAAAGCACACACCATTTATCAAAGATTTAGCTATACTCGGGACGATTTAATTCGTTGACAGGTTACTAAACGTCCCGAGTAGGGTGCATTTTTCGGGGTAAAAGGCGGTTTTTGAGGCCGGGAGAAGGAAAAATCCGAACTTTCGTGGGGTGAAGCGAGAGGACTAAAAAAGCAGATTTGGCGCTTGTGAGAGCGATTGTTGCAGAAATTTGGGTGTTATGGGGGAACGGAAGGGCATATTTGCAAGATTCCATCATCAAAGCAAGCATAAAAATGAACGCCAACTTTGTATCAAAGTTAGCGTTCAGAGGTGTGTCTGTCGTATGGAACAGGTAGATACCGCCGGGGCGCAGATGCTTTTTAATGGCAGAGATGTCGGCATTGCTGCCGCTGTAGGACCAGCTCGCGATTCCCCAATAGCCGAGCTGATCCAGATATTGATGAGAGCGAGGATCCTTTTCCCCATTGCCGCCCTGCATGCGCAGAAAATGCATCTGATAGTTTACGCCCAGCGTATCGTTCACCAGCATCTGCTGCTTGCAGACGGCATTGGCAAGGCCGGCTTCGTCTTCCATATACAGACGATTATGGCCGTAGGTGTGATTTTCGATTTCGAAGCCCAACTCTTCGTAGGCTCGTTTAACGGTTGAACGGATATCCTCACGCTCCAGCATTTTGCCGATCGGGAAAAGCGTCAGCTTGGCGTTGTAATCCTTGGCAGATCGGAAGAGCGTCGTGTAGGGAAAGAGTGTAGATCTC
>OKVK01000482.1_pt1 | contig 26657 bp, 14 predicted proteins | sample 1604771 | NCBI WGS metagenome assembly OKVK01 (sample SAMN01760906, study PRJEB22395) | human gut metagenome | reverse complement strand
TATAAACACCGCTCCCTGCGCCTGCTGTCAAAGTTATTTCCGTGCCATCGTCTTTTTTCGCAGTCACAGTATCTACTACATATCCTTCACTCGGAATAGTAGTGACTGTAACAGTAGTATTCTCCGCTACCTCTGTATCCGGAGTAACGGAAAGAATTCCGTTCGTACACCCGGATGTGGTGACTGTGTAGGTCTGACCAACCGGAGTGTCCGGGGTGGTGTCAGAGATTACCTCTGCAGTAAAGACATAACTATAAGAACTGGATCCAGTTCTGTTTAACTTTAATTCCAGATCTTTATATCCAGTTGCTGAAATCACAACAGTTGACGGATACGTTGCATCACTGTCTAGAGAAATAATAACTGCCGGTTCACTGTTATAATAATCTGCATACCACAGTTTACCCTCCCACATATATGCACTGTCAGCTTTATTATACTCTGCACCATTTACTGACACTTTATTAACATTTTTCCGCCAATCGTCCTCGCTATTTTCAAAACATAAATATACATTTTCAAAAAGGGTACTATATGAAACATCTTTCACTTTCGTCGGCGCAGCCATAGTTGCAGCAAGCGCAGCCGGTTTTTCATCCTGCTCTGTCAGCACAGCTGCGTCCTGACCAGCATCCTGCGCATCTCCCTGGACAGTTCCCTGTCCTGCATCCTGAGCGTTGTCCTGGCTATCGTCCTGTCCTGCATTCTGAACGTCATCATTGCTATCTCCCTGCCCTGCATTCTGGACATTGTCATTGCTATCTCCCTGCCCTGCATTCTGGACGTTGTCATTGCTATCGCCCTGCTCTACATTCTGAACATTGCCATTGGTATCGCCCTGCACATCTCCCTGTTCTGCATTCTGGACATTGTCATTGCTATCTCCCTGCCCTGCATTCTGGGCGTTGTCCTGGCTATCGTCCTGTCCTGCATCCTGGGCATTATCCTGGCTATCGCCCTGCCCTGCACCCTGAGTATCTCCCTGGACGTCCCCCTTTTTCTCTGTACTTTCATCTAATGATGAGTTATCAATAACTTTGTTTTCCAGTAAATCATCACTAATTGCTTCTGCTGCATGCACTTCCATTGTGCCACCATAGACAGATGTGGACACGGAAAGCAGCACAGCCATGCCAAGCGCAAATACTCGCTTCAGTTTTTTGTAATTCATCAGCTTTTCTCCCTTTAGTTCTGTTGTCAGTTACTTTTACTCCTTTCGGTCATTGACTAGCCTTTTGTACTCATGCTATAATCGATACCGTTGTTAGTTTCAACTAATTCCATTACAAAAAATTAACTGTCAAATTAATGACAGCTAATTTTAAGTTAGACTTAATTAACCACAGTGGGTACTATATCAAAATTGGTTTTTTCTGTCAACTCAGTATTTAAAAATAGTTTACTTCTGTTTTGAGTTTTTTTATCATTATCATTTACAGGGAGATTTTTTATGAAAAGAATGTTGATTTTTCCGCTCTTACTTGGGCTTCTGGCACTGACAGGCTGTAGCTCGGACCGAACCCATGCTTCTGAAGAAAGTTTTTTTGCCATGGATACGGTGATGCAATTTACTGTCTATGGTGATGACGCACTGCTAAAAGACGCACAGGATGTGATTGCAGATATTGAAAGCAAAGCCTCCGTAACCAATCCCGACAGTGAACTTTATGCAATTAACCGGGATGGTTCCGGAGTTCTGACCGGTCGCGCCGCCGAACTGATGGAAGATACCCTTTCCCTTTGTCAGCGAACCGATGGAGCTCTGGACTTATCCATTTATCCCATTGTCCGCGCCTGGGGATTCACCACTGGAAATTATCAGGTACCGGAGGAATCCACGATTACGGATCTGCTATCCCATGTAGACTATAACCAGGTACAATATGATGTAACAACCGGCATAGTCACCCTTCCTGCCGGGATGGAAATAGATCTTGGAAGTACCGGAAAAGGCTTTGCCGGACAGCAGGTGGCTGCTCTCCTGCGGGAAAAGGGTGTCACATCTGCCCTTCTGAATCTTGGCGGCAATGTGCAGACCATTGGCACGAAACCAGACGGCAGCCTCTGGGAAATCGCGATCCGCGATCCGAAAGAAAATGTGCCCATGATGGTTGTCTCTGTTAATGATCAGGCAGTCGTCACTTCCGGCGGGTATGAACGCTATTTTGAACAGGACGGCCGGACCTACTGGCATATCATGGATCCGGCCACCGGCCATCCGGCTGACAGTGGCCTGCGGTCTGTCTCCATTATCGGGGATAACGGTCTGACCTGTGACGGTCTGTCCACTTCCCTCTTCGTTATGGGACTTGAAAAAGCAGCGGAGCTGTGGGCACAGAGTGATGATTTTGAAGCAGTATTTGTCACAGATACCGGAGAAGTCTATATCACAGAAGGACTTGCAGATCATTTTGCCCTGACAGAAGACTATTCTGATACGCCGGTCAATCTGATCAGACGCTGATGCCGCTGGCTCCTCCTGTAATCAGAACTGTTTTCTTCGTTGCGCTCATTTGTCTTTCCTCCTGATTTTATAAAAAATGAGGCGGAGATTATGGCATGTTTTTTCATGCGCATTCTCTCCGCCTTTTATATTCTATGCCTATTCAGAACCAATTCGCAAAACCGCCTCTACGAGGCTTTGAACAGGTCAAATATAATACATTTCCTGTCCGCCGGACTGCCGCTCCTGAAAACTTTCCTCCAGATCAGCCAGCGTCAGGTTTTGAAGAATCTGATCCAGCCCGTGATTGACTCTATCCACAATGTCTTCCTGTATGGTCTCCGCAATCCTGGCTGCGCTTTCTTCTGTCTTTGTCTCTTCGTCATCCAGATAATAGGTTCCTTCCAGTGCCTGTATGATGGAGGCCACTGTAATACTGGAAGACGGATATTTCAGCAGATATCCACCCTGGGAGCCTTTGACGCTCTTCACAATCCCTGCCCGGCGCAGGCTGGCAAACACCTGCTCCAGATACTGGGGAGAGATCTCATTTCTCTCAGCAATACTTCCGAGTGCCACATGACCATTTTTCGAATTGACTGCCAGATCAATGAGAGCCGCCACTCCGTATCTGCTTTTTTTGGAAAATTTCATTCCTTACTGTACTGCCTTGAATGCCTCATCCAGGTCCTGAATAATATCGTCGATATTCTCGGTACCAATGGAAAGACGGATGGTATTCGGTTTGATTCCCTGATCCAGAAGTTCTTCTTCTGTACACTGGCTGTGTGTGGTGGTCGCCGGGTGGATGACCAGAGATTTCACATCTGCTACGTTAGCGAGCAGAGAGAACAGCTCCAGGTTATCGATGAAGTCTTTTGCTTTCTGTGCATCTCCCTTGATTTCGAAGGTGAAGATAGAACCGCCTCCGTTCGGGAAATATTTCTTATAAAGAGCCTGCTGCTGCGGGTCCTTGGATACCGACGGATGATGAACCGCCTCTACCTGCGGATGATTATTCAGATACTCTACCACCTTCAGTGCGTTCTGCACATGACGCTCTACACGAAGAGACAGAGTCTCAAGTCCCTGCAGGAAAATCCAGGAATGAATCGGAGAAATGGTAGCTCCGGTATCACGCAGAAGGATGGCACGGATCTTGGTTACGAATGCAGCCGGTCCTACTGCTTTGGTAAAGCTGATGCCATGATAGCTCGGGTTCGGCTCTGTCAGTGACGGGAATTTCCCGGATGCCTCCCAGTCAAATTTACCACTGTCTACGATCACGCCGCCGATGGTGGTTCCATGTCCGCCGATGAATTTGGTTGCGGAATGAACAACAATATCTGCACCATACTCAATCGGACGAACCAGATATGGAGTAGCGAAGGTGCTGTCTACTACCAGCGGGATCTTATGTGCATGAGCAATCTTTGCGATTGCTTCAATATCAACGACATCAGAGTTCGGATTTCCAAGGGTCTCGATGTAAACTGCCTTGGTATTCTCTTTGATTGCTGCCTCTACCTCATCCAGATCGAAAATATTTACGAAAGTAGTCTCAACACCATATGCAGGAAGAGTATGCTCCAGGAGATTGAAAGTTCCACCATAAATGTTCTTTGCAGATACGATATGGTCACCGCTCTGTGCCAGGTTCTCGATGGTGTAGGTAACTGCTGCTGCTCCGGATGCGACTGCCAGGGCTGCAACACCACCTTCCAGGGCTGCGATTCTCTGCTCGAAAACATCCTCCGTCGGGTTGGTCAGACGTCCGTAAATATTACCTGCATCTGCCAGACCAAATCTTGCTGCTGCGTGATCGCAGTTGCGGAATACATAAGAAGAAGTCTGATAAATCGGTACTGCACGTGCGTCAGTTACCGGATCGGGAGCTTCCTGTCCTACGTGAAGCTGTAAGGTTTCAAATTTAAACTTTCTATCTGCTCTTTTGAGTTTCTCTGCCATTGGTTTTATTACCTTTCTTTTCTATGTTCGTATGGGATTTCGTAAATTATTCTGCGAACAGCGGAGTGGAGTAATATCTGTCACCATTGTCCGGAAGCAATGCTACGATGGTCTTTCCTTTATTCTCCGGTCTCTTCGCCAGCTGGATAGCTGCCTGAAGAGCTGCTCCGGAAGAAATACCTACCAGCACGCCTTCATGTTTTGCAAGGAGCTTTCCGCCTGCGAATGCATCGTCATTCTCAATCGGAATAATTTCATCATATACTTTGGTGTTCAGTACATCCGGCACAAATCCTGCACCGATACCCTGAATCTTGTGGGGACCGCTCTTTCCTTCAGAGAGAACCGGAGAAGTTGCCGGCTCAACTGCCACGATCTTCACATCCGGTTTCTGGGATTTTAGATACTCGCCAGCTCCGGTAAGAGTTCCGCCGGTGCCTACGCCTGCTACAAAGATGTCTACATTTCCGTCGGTATCGTTCCAGATCTCCGGACCGGTTGTCTTCTTGTGTGCTGCCGGGTTAGCCGGGTTTACAAACTGTCCCGGGATGAAGCTGTTGGGAATCTCTTTGGAAAGCTCTTCTGCTTTCGCAATGGCTCCCTTCATTCCTTTGGCTCCTTCGGTCAGAACCAGCTCAGCGCCGTAAGCTTTCAGGATGTTTCTTCTCTCCACGCTCATGGTCTCCGGCATAGTAAGAATGATTCTGTATCCTTTGGCTGCTGCGATGGATGCAAGTCCGATACCTGTATTTCCGGAGGTCGGTTCGATGATGACGGAGCCTTCTTTCAGAATTCCTTTCTCCTCGGCATCCTCGATCATGGCCTTCGCAATACGGTCCTTTACGCTTCCGGCCGGATTAAAATACTCAAGCTTTACCAGAATCTTTGCTTCCAGACCAAGCTCTTTTTCCACATTTACGACTTCTACCAGCGGGGTGTTTCCAATCAGTCCAAGTGTTCCCTTGTAGATGTTTGCCATTTTCTATTCCTCCTATAATTCCTATTCACATACTATGTTTTATTTGATGATGCAATTATATCCCTATATTTCCTATTTGTCAACTATGTTTTATTACTTTTTTCTATGTTTCTTTTCTGATCCTTGCTGCTGGGGCTATATCAAGTCTATGTTTTTGTCTGATCCTTGTTGCTGGGGCTATATCAAGTCTATGTTTTTTTGTCTGATTCTTGCTGCTGGGGCTATATCAAATCTATACTTTTTTGTCTGATTCTTGCTGCTGGGGCTATATCAAATTCTTGCCGGAAAAATTCCTGCGAAATCAGATTTGGAAGGAATTTTGTCAAGCTCAGGCCAGATTGAGACCCACAGCAGCCTGCGAGACCGCCCGTAGAGCCGAAAAAGAGGAACTTTCATACAAGAAATTTGATATAGACCCACCCGCGGTGAAACTCCCGGGCAGGCAACGAGCAGACCCACGCACGGCAATGTGTCCGCGGGCGGAATCTGGCTCCGCGAACTTGCTTATACAACAAACCCTCCGGCAGGAATCCTGCCGGAGGGTTTGTTATGTATTATATGATTGTCTAGCGTCTTTTTCTTTTTCTGGTATGAACCAGCATCATGCCTGCAAGGAGGACAACGACTCCGCCGGAGATAACGAGAAGAACTCTGATACCATTCTGCTCTTTCTCGGTGAGAGTACTGGTCTGATCGATATAGATCGGTGTCAGGTCTGCTCCCATCATGACAAGTCTGGTGTCAACCGTCTGAAGCTTCTCATCCGTTGCGGTGAGGATATCTTCCGTCGTGTAGACTCCGTAGTTGCCGGTGGATGCGTTGTAGACAGTGGTAAGGCTCGCATCTGCAAGCTGTCTTCCGTCAGCTGCATCCTCTGTTACTGCTGTTCCATCTGCCGTAGAATCACCATCGATCAGATCTTCCGGTGCTTCCACATCTTCCGCACCCTGACCGTAAGCTCTGGTGCCGTCCGCATCTGCGGCAGCGCCGGCGCCGGTTACGGTCTGCTGTGCATCGTCCACACCGGCTTTTGCCATGCTGGAAGAACCGCTTTCGCTGTTCTCATCCAGTGTGGCATCTGTCTGTGCCTCATCTGCTTCATCGGTCTGTGTGTCATCATTCACTTTCTGAAGAACACCGCCCGGTGTCTGCAGCTCTTCTTCACTTGCCTCTGCAAGTGCTCTGTCTTCCGATGCCACCGAAGTATCCGTCTGAGCAAGTGCTGTGCCTTCCTCCTGATCTCCTCCGGACTCTGCAATATCACCATTTGCATTGGTCACACCCGGATGGTCGATCGGAATTGCCTTCTCAGTATCGAGACTCAGCAGCGAACCGTCATCCACTGTATCACCATAGCCGCTTCTTGCACCCTCCGGAAGCTCATCTGCGTTCTCCAGCAGGTAAACACCAAGGTTGGTCTCCAGCTGCAGTGCGTTCTGATATTCCGGATTGACCACAGGCAAAGTATTGAAGAACTTCGCCCTGATAGTGCCCAGAAGATATGTAACGAAATTGCCGCCGTTGGCATCACTGCCCAGATCCAGCCACTCACCTGTGAAATAGTTGAATCCCCAGACAGTACCATGACTGTAGTAACCCATCACGATATGGTTGTCACTGCTGTTATCCAGTGTATTGGAAATATGAGCAATGTTGTAATTTGCAAAATCGGACGGATAATGGATCGGCTGCTCCACATCACTTAAGTCATGGGGCTCTGCTGCCTTCAGTACCGTCATATAGCGGTAATCCTGATAGGTATCAAGGATATAACCATCCGCTACATTACCATCTGTTGAAGATACATCCATGGTAAACAGCTGACCGTTCTTCACAAAGAGCTGTCTGGAGCTTACGTAAGTCTCGCCTGCCCCATCCATCGTCTGGGTAAATCCAGCATAGGTGCGGATGCCGTAGCCTTCGTACTCACCGGTGTAGAGCGGTACGCTCTCCGGTAGAACAGTCAGTGCAGTCTCAGCTGCCTCGTAATTCACATCGCGCTCCACTACTGTAGCGGTGCCGGTGCTCTCCACCTTCGCATCATCGGACTCTGCGGTCTCGCTGTCGGATTCGGAATCTTCAGAAGCCTCGGCTTCTTTCGTCTTCAGCTTCTCAACCGGTTCCAGATCAGACATATCCACGATCTGTCCATCCGCCGTCAGTGCCTGTCCACCGTACAGGTTGACAAATCCACCATCGTGGGTGATCCGGCCGATGTTGCCGTTAATCATATCTTTGTTGTTAATATACGCATATGCGTCACCCCAGGTCATGACTCTTCTGGCTGCCTGTTCCGGTGTCACCTCACAGCTCTGGCTGTCGAGATAACTGTCGCCGGTCATGGCGTCGAAGAATTCTGACCAGGTAGTAATGGTAAGTTCCGTCTGGAAATCATAGGTCAGGGAGTATACTCTCGTATCAATATAGTATCCTTTCCGCTCTTTTCCTTCCAGATCGGTAAATGTCATCGGCGTAAGTGTTCCTTCCGGAAGCACTACATCCTGTCCGTCCGCCTCAATGGTAAACCAGGTTGTTCCAAAGTAGTTCTCATCTTCGAACGGAATGTTGCTGTCAAATTCCACATTCAGCGTATTGACGCCGGATGCATAAGCCTGTACTGCCGGTGCCGGTTCGGACGCACTGCCCATAAGCCACATTGCTCTCATAAGGGATAAGGTAGAAGCATCGCCCGGTACCGGAACACCGCCGCTGCATACGGCATCGGTGGAGCTGTAATATACCTTCTCTCCAGCACTGTTGGTGTAGTAACCTTCCTGTGCAGGAAGCGTCGCATAGTTTCTGTCAGACTGGAGGCTTCTCAGATATGGCATGTAACTTACGGTCTTATGACGGTATACCTTCGTGTAGCCGTAAACAGTACGCTCTTTCTCCTGAGCTGTCTCAGAATCATAATATGTCTCTGTACCTTTGATTCTACAGTAATAATAGCCGTTTCCGCTAAGCTGCAATGTATCCGAAGTTTCTCCGGAAATCTTCATTCCGTCGTAACCGCCGGTAGTACTGCTGTACCACTGATAGGTCCTATCAGATACAGTCGCTGTTCCACCGCTGGCTGCTGTAACCGCACCAACTTTGATATACGGACGGTTGTCATAATCCCATCCGGTTCCAGTTCCAGCGCCTTCAGTTTCACTCACATCTTTTGCAGTTATCGTACACTCTGCATCACTGTATGCCATACTTTCCACAGCCGGTGCAGAATTACTTAACGGATAGGTCACCGTACCGCCCAGATACGTGCCTCCCTTCTGAATTCTGACATTCAGCTGACGACCATCCACCTCTGCATCCGGCTGATTCGTCGGATCTGCGGATACAAGCAGCTGTTTCAGTTCTGCATCTTTCAGGCTTAATGTTGCCTTACCATCTGCTATCGTAATGGCAGTCGATACCGAAGTACCTCCGGCTCCGACGATATCTCCATTCACAGTCTCGCCCCGCAGGCTTGCTGCGCTGTTGTACCGCATCTGGTTGGCTCTGGCATTCTGTGCTACCTCCTCAGCTGTAAGATCACGGTCATAACCCATAATACTTCCGATGGTACCTTTCATGGAACTATAAGTGTCCGTAGAATAGCTGGTTCCACCAAAGCGCAGCAGGTTGCCGTAACGGCTCTCAAATCCACCAGTTCTCCTGACATTATAGAGTTTCTGTCCATCCAGATACATGGTAAAGTCCATGATATTTGATGCACTGCTGTCACCCAGATAAGTCTTATAAACCATGGTCAGCTGTACATACTTACCACCAATATTCTTACCGCTGTCCGTATTATACAGCGCAGGCCAGCTGCCCTGAAAGAATCCCTGTTCCAGAGTTCCACCCGTAGCCGCATTCAGTGCTATGTTATCAACGTACGGCACTGTATATCCAGCTCTTCGGAAAGAAAGCTCAAACCCGCCCAGCACACTGCTCCGGTTATAGATCACATAATTATCAATATTATAATGATCATCATCCATCTTCAGCATCATACTGATGGTAGCTCCGGTATATCGGTTACCATTTTTATCGGTTCGGATTTTATGTCCCAGCTCACCATTGTCGATCGTATCAATGTACTCTCTGTAGCCAGTCAGATACAGTCCGTTGCTCTTCCAGCTTCCCTTCGCGAAGTTCTTCAGCTGATAGCTCTCCGGTTCTTTCTCGTCCCCGTTTTCATCCGTCTGTCCAACGGTTGCCAGGTTGGTCCAGTATGCCGCATCAGGATCGAAGCCGCTGCCCGTATTGTTCAGGGCATCCAGCCAGAGTACCATGGAATCATCCTGTACATAATTATTGGTGGATACTTCTGCTGTATAAGAACCATCTGCCAGACCTCCGTCCTCAGCTGTTCCCACATTCAACTGAAGTGTTCCTTTCTCCTGTGGAACAATCGCCGCATCGGTCAGTCCGCTCTCGGACAGTCCCATGTAATTCCAGTAGTTACTGTTGAATCCGAGTCCCTGATAGAAGCTTTCACTTCCCAGTTCTGCTGAAGTTACATCCGCACTTCCCAGTCTTGACTGTTTATCCTTGTTAAAACCATCCCACAGACACAGATTCGGAATCGTTCCTGCATCCGTTCCGATCTCAGACTGACTCATATCCGGGTTGGAGCTCACTTTCAGGTTCGCTACCTTCGCAGCACTTGCAGGAACACCTGCAGTTACTGCTTCCGGTGCCAGTATAATCTTCTGGATATAGACTTTACCGGCATCCACGATAGAACCATCGGTCTTCACGGTATCTGCATTGATCTTCGTCGGTACGGTCTCATCCAGATAGAAGGTTCCGTCACTGTTACGCGGCTGTGCACCATGATCATAAGTACCAAAAAGTGCACCGGCATTCTCAAGATTTGCTTTGACGGTACCTCTGAAATAGAAGCCGTCGATCTGCAGTCTTCGTCCTGTACTGCTGTTCATGATATAACCTTCTGCCAGTCCGGCGAATCCTCCGGCATTCTCATTAGCGATGACTGTGGCATTGGAATAATTGTTCTTGAAAATACCACCTTTTGCATAACCGATGATACCGCCTGCTGCGCTGGCTGCCGTGATCTTGCTGTCCTTACTAAAAGAGTTATAAACATATGCTGAGGTAAACACAGAAGAGCTCTCATAGCTTCCGCCGATAAGTCCGCCTGCATACCGGGCACTGTCTGCTCCGATGACGGAGTCCGTCACACCGGTACTGTCCACTCTACTGTTGTAACTCCATCCGAGTGCACCACCTACGTATTCACTTCCGGTGATCGTGGAACCTGTCACCGTACAGTCATACATATGGCTTGCATAGGCAGTAATGCCTCCTACATAACTGCCGGAACTGATCTTCGTATCCCGCACTGTCGTCCGGTAGGTATTCGACCAGCTGCCAGAGCTGCCACTTGCATAGGAGGATGCTGCATAGATATCACAGCCGAATACCTCCGAATCCTCTACTCTGACGGTATAACCGCCAATACCTGCTGCCATAGTGCCGCTGGCACTGATCCGCGCTTTCTGCACCTTCACGTTCTGGAAGAAGTTCATAGTCGTACTTGAGTCAGAAATACTTCCGCGGCCTGCCACACCTGATATCCAGTTACGACCTTCCACGAAGACGCTGAACGGCACTTCGGTGCCATCTGCCGTCTTAGGTGTTTTCTCTCCTACTTCAATCTCCAGGTTCGTATTGTCATTTTCATAACCGCTGACACCACCAACATATTCATATCCTTTGACATGGGTGCCGCTTACCTTGAGTTTTTCAAATGCGCCACTGCCGATACCGACGAGGCCTCCGGTTCCTATGTAATTACCTTCATTGATAATATTGGAACCATATGTGGTCGTTCCGCTGCCTGCATCATAGGTGAGATCTCCGGTCAGCGTTACATTGGTCATAGCTCCGCGGGCCAGACCAGCGAGACCTCCGATATACTTTCCTCTGGCCGTAATATTAATATTGTGAAGAGAGATATCCGTAAGCGTACCTTCCACAGTACCGATACATCCTACTTCCGTGGCTGCACCGCCCTTTATGGTAATCTCTTTAAAGGAAAGCTCTGAACCGTTGCCCTGCAGATGACCCACAAGACCGATACTGCTTCCGCCATAATCCGATACATCCAGGTTCATATCTTCAAAGGCAAGTCCTTTGAGATCTCCGGAAATATCAGCGAAGACTGCCTCTCCTGAACGGCTTGCCTTATAGCGAAGCCCCGTCAGTGTGCTGCCTGCTGCAGCCTGTACTTTGGCCGCTTTGACATTCAGGTAATTTTCAAGACTTGCATTGCTCATGCTACTGAAATCTACTGTACCGTCAATCTTAATATTCTGATAGGACTGTCCCAGATTCTTTTCTCCAAGTCCACTTCCCAGATATTCTTTCCACTCACTAATATTGTGGATCACCAGATAAGGTGCATTTTCTTCAGAGAACTGCAGTACACCGCTTAAGGTCTGGCTGCTTCCATCCGATTTCTTCACCTTCAGGGTGACACGGTAGTTATCCTGATAGCTTTCCAGTCCTGCATAGATGAAGAATCTGGTGGTCACGGTCTTGTCTGCGGAAGATTCCTCCACTACAGTCTCCGGCAGATATTTATTCTCCTGTGCTTCTGCCACTTTCATGCCTTCTACTGTAACAGTATCCACCGTATAACGGTCACTTCCTGCTCCCTGTACGAAGGACAGGTTCAGCTGATATGGATACGTCTCATCTGTCTTTCCAGTAACATTTTTTAATGCCACTACCGGATTCATCTTCAGTGACTGATCTTTCATAAGATGAGGCGTCTGCCCGGCCATAAGACTTCTGCCGTCTTCATCCAGCAGATACGGCAGGAGACCGTTTATCTCTTCCGGTGAATCTGCACCGAGGAAACGGAATCCGCTTCCGATACCGATTCTTCTGCTCCATCCGATCTTCGCACTGCTGCCAGACAGTTTTTCTGCTGTCATCAGACCATAAGCATCCAGTTTTTCTTTCTGAAGCTGTCCATTAATCAGCTGTCCTTCATAGGCAAAGCATCTGCTAGGAGTCACTTTTGCACTTCCAATACCACTTCCATAGATACGGCCTACCTTATCAACAGCACCTGTCTTGGAATAAACTTCTCCTGCTGCAAATGTACTGGTCATATTGATCGATTTGCCTGCAGTACCAAGGATACCTCCGATATTATTGGCAACGGATACAATGTCCACATTGGTCCATGCCCTTCGGATCGGATTCTCTGTTGTACCGACCAGTCCTCCTACACTTCCGAAGCTGCTGTTGATACTTCCGGATGCGTAAGTGTCGTTGACACTGCCATTGCCAGCCGAGCTTCCGACCAGTCCGCCAATACCCTTGACGCCTCCTCCGGAGACTGCCGTAATTGCCACATCCGATGCATAACAGGAGCTGACCTTTGTATCTTTCAGGCTTCCGAGAAGACCTCCCACTGCCAGCTCATAAGCAGTTCCCTGCGGCTGTGTAGTCGTAATCTCTGCACCAGTCACGGAACACCAGGTTACCGTACAGTCCGTTAAGGAGCCTGCCAGTGCACCTGCCGATGAAGATACTCCAGGCATGGTTACATTTTTCATCTCGATATGATCAAATTCTGATTTGGATGCCATGCCGACCAGTCCCATGGTCGTGTTCACTCCGGTAAATTCATCGAAGGAAAGGTCGTCCACGATGAGATTCTCGATACCGCCTTTCTCCATGACTTCGATGACATAGCCTTTTTCTGCCGGATAATTCTTCAACGTTGCCGTACCAGTCCGGTCTTCCCCGGCTGCACCGCGTATATTTCCGGTAAATCCATCATACTTTCCGCTTCCCAGATATTTCTTACTGATCTGTGCTACTTTACCACCCGGCTGTCCGCTGAAATCAATATCTGATGTGATCCGGTAATTACCAGTCAGATCAATCTTGTCATCTGCGAATGCATCATTCCACTCTTCGAGATTTGAAATATTTCTCCAGAACTCAACCTTCAGATATTTTGCACCATTCTGTGTATCAGCACCGTATTCCACTGTTCTGGTGGCATCTCCGATAGCAGATATCTTATAAGTAAAGTTCTTTAACTCATATTCCGAATGGAAAACCTGCGGATTAGTAAGCTTCACCTGTACCGCATACTCATTGGTATCCTCCGGATATCCGAGAATCTCACAGTCCAGTCCGTCAATATTGATCTCTGTGATCTGACGCTTTCTGCTGTTAATGAACCGGATATTGGCGATGACATAGTCATTGCCCTGCTCATCCACACCGCTGTCCACAACCACTGCATCCAGTGCTTCCGGTGCTGCACTTCCTACTGTTCCCGGCAGTGTGATGGACGGCTGCTTCTCCATCATATCATCCGGCATGATCACCTTCGGATAATAACCTGCAGAAATATCATCCTCCACCTGGAACTGTCCATCACCGTTCAGAAGCTCATTCATGACCGTCAGGTTCCAGAGATCGGAATCATCAAGCTTCGTATGGTTTTTATACGAATACACATATTCCATCGGTGAGATATAGCAGACAGTATCCTCTGAATAGCTGCCTTCATGAATACCGATCGCGGATCCGCCGTAGGAATTGAAGATCTGCGATGTACTCTGCACATTGGTCGTGCTGTTGATGCTGTATGTATACCGGTCACCACGCACCAGAACGTTTTTCGCCTGCCCGAGATTATACCCAATTCCCAGAGCGGCTGATGATGTATAATAGTTGGAATTCTGCTTCTCCACATTGACATTTCCAACCATATACACGTTCTGTACAAGACCGCCTTCATGATTCACGCCAAGAATTGCACCGTTATATACAACTACATCTTCCGGATTACCCAGATACTGGGCAGATGCAAAGTTCACCCGGACATTGGAAGGAATGTAAGCATAGCCATTTTTAATGATACCGCCGCTGTAGTTACGGGCTGCGATACCACCCCACACTCTCTTCGCTGTCAGGTCATTTCTGTAGACCACGGCAAAGTTTTCTATCGTACCATAGTTCAGACGGACGGCACCACCAATGTCATCTAATGGGAATGCACCGGCAAGATTCATATCTACAATGATATTTTTCAAAGTACCATGGTTCTCATATACCAAGCCTCCCGCATTGATGATTGCCTTATCCAGAGTTGCTTTCCAGTCCAGATGAAGGTTCTTAATCTCTGCACCATCCTGCAGCTGATAGATCAGATCAGAAATAGTACTTGTCCGTGTAATGGTATGTCCCTGTCCGTCTATCTTTCCATAGAAATCTCTTACAGCTCTGCTTGTCCGTGATGTTTCAAAGTCTTCCACCACAACAAATTTTCCGTAAGGGAACATGTCGAGTTTGTTTAAATCCGCATCATTGGCAATACTATAGGTCTCTTCCTCTGTCGTAAAATACAGTTCTGAAAGAAGAATTTCTTCTCCATATAGTTTTACCCAGAGTGTTACTTCATAACTACAGTATCCATCCAGCTTCTTCTGGTGGTAACGGGTATCTGATGTTCCGTCAAAAGTACAGACGTCTTCTGCCAGTACTTTATCAGATGTCGTGGCGCCATCAACTCCTTCCGCCTGATACCAGCGCATGATAAAACTTCTCTTTCCATCTTCACCGAGAATATCTCCACTTGGATCATTGACGATGGAACGGACATTGGCATAGAAATCACCACTCTCATCTGCCATCAGGATCTTGCCGGAATTGACCATCTCACTGTTATATTCCCAGACTTTCAGTTTCGCACAAGGCTGATTCTTACTGTCCAGTTTGATCGAATCCGTATAGTCTGCGATCCGCATGGTAACTGCCCCTTTCGGAGCCTGGAATTTATAGTACGGATAGATCTTATCCAGCACTTCAATTGCTTTGCCATCCGCATCATAAAATCCTACATAAGACTGGTTGGTCGGGTGACCTCCGGTCTTCACATAATAATGCTCTTCATGCACCGGAATCGGGGAACTTAGCGCATAGCTTCCGTTGGAGACTTCCGCTTTCGTCTGGATATTCAGCATCGTACCGGATTTCACGGTATCTGCACTCCAGCTCTGGCTGTAAAGCTCATCACCATTGAAGATACGGTCCGCATTGTTTTCATCCAGCAGTCCCATCTTTGTCAGAGACATGAGCTTGGTTGCACCAGGTCCTGACTGATACTTATTATTAGAAATAGAACTGAACCTCATATAGTTCACGCCATCCGGCACCTGAATGAGAGCATAATCCATCATACCGAACTGACTCTCATAAGTGCTTCGGTAAATATCTGCATATATGATGGATCTGCAGCTGCTGCCCCACAGCTTCACTGCTGTGTCTTCTGACTTCTCCGTATAGTAACTGATATACGGGCAGTTGCTGGTTCGGTTCAGACGGTACATCATCAGCACATCCCCGGGTGTAACTTCGATATAATCAGTTGTCCACCAGGAAGAGCTGCCTGTATATACTTTTTCACCTTGATCACCCAGATAATAGTTCGTCTCTGCCAGTTCACTGTCGATGAGGTTCATACTGTCAAGACTTCCTTCATCCACGTATGCCAGTGCTTCAGATGCCCCCATCAGTGCCAGGCTGGAAGTGATACCCGTGCCGGTCGTCACTGTCCAGTCAGCCTGCTCTACATCCAGTACATAGGATGCCTGTGCATTGATGGCCGAGAAGGTCTGGTTATATGACACTGCGATAAAGTTCATCCGGTATTTCTGGTTTCTCTTTAAGCTCTTAAACCGGATATTTTCAAGACGGGCATTCTTATCGGCCGTCGCATTCACCATCCGACTCTGAGATACATCCCAGGAGCTTCCATTCCAGGAGAGCAGCTGTACAATCACATTACCGGTAGTGCCGGACTCTGTCGCCTTACCTGAAATTGTGCCATCCTTGTCGTAGATCTGCAATCCGCGGATCTCGATAAAGTCAGACACTGTATAGAAGTTGGTGGCACTGACAGTCGGTTTCAACCGGAGCATACGGAATGTCGTTGTATTGGAAGCACCAGTCACATCATGTTCCTTCGTACCGCTTCCAGTATAACCCTGCTCTACAAACGTACTGATCTGTGTCTGGTAATACAAGGTGGAGTTCAGGTTCTTATACTGAATATCCAGAACTGGATTATTCTGACAAAGCGTCTTCCAGATCTCTTCCCCGGCTGTTCCTTTCACGGAAACGGTATATTTTCCAATCTCGGATGCCAGTACATAGGTACTGTCGTCCGGGAACTTTTTCGGTGTGATACCATCGGCTTCATAGAAATCTTTCTTTCGGAGCTGAACGGTATATTTTTCACTTCCACCCTTTGCTCCGCTGGTATTTCCTTCAATCAGTTTAATCTCAAAGCGGCTGAAGAGACTTCTGAGCGCGGTTCCGGTGGAATTAGTCATCTGTGCTGTCACAGCTGCAGTCGTATCCTGTGCTGTAGAACTCAGTGCATAATATCCATAACCCAGACGGGTAATTGCAATGGCTGCACTCTGATAACTTCCGATCTCTGTACGCATTGCATCTTCTTCCCGCTGAAGATCTTCTTTGTTATCCGGTGTCACGTTATAATTTGCAAATACCCGGAAATTATAGGCAATTCCTTTTCCTGCGGGCAGGTTGCTGATCTCCAGTTTCTGACCGTTTCCTTTTGCCATCTGCTCCGGATCCAGTGCGATCCAGGTATTATCATAAAGTGTCGTCAGTGCCGGATTCGACAGTGCATCAATGGCAACCGGATGCTCCGTACCATTATCAATCGTATAGATCTGCAGCCAGACTTTTCTCGATACTGTTCCAGTTGAAGTGTTCACCTGATCTGCCAGAAGTTCTGCTGCATTCTGGTTATTGAGCTTGATATTCAGCGTCTTTCTTCCGATCGTCACTGCATCCGGATTCGATACTCTCTCCTCTGTGATTGATACAAGCGGTGCCCTCTTGGCTGTTGCTACTATACCGCTTAAGTAGGAGATCAGATCACCGGACACTCCAGCACTGGTCTGAAGCGGTAAATCATTTCCAAACTTATCCTGCAGCAGAATCTGATAATGGAATACCGTGTTGCTGCTTAAGAAATCCGTATTTGCCACCGTTGCTTCTGAAGACCAGGCAATCGGTGTCCCGGCTTTCAGCTTCCGGAGGTCAGAGGAAGTCCATGCAATATCCAGATAATCCTTTTTTCCTTCCGGTGTCACACGAACTGCTGTACGATACAGATAATCCTTCATGATCTCCGGCACGCCAGTGGTCAATTCAGAAAGAGACAGACCGTTGGTACTTCTCGGCAGAATTTCCTTTGTATTGTCGTAAGAAACCGTAATCCGTTCCAGAAGCCCTTTCTGAAGTCCTTCTTCGATGGAGTAAGTCTTTAGAGTGACTCCACCTTCCGGCAGGAAATCCTTCTCGATCTTCTCACCTTCGTTGTTATAATAGGTAAAGGTTCCCTCTACCCGAATTGTCGTTCCAGGCGGTACCAGGGACAGATCCACGTCCATGCTGCCGTCTTCATTCAGTTTCGTGCTTCGGATAGATTTTCTCAGACGGATGGTCTTCAGATCACTGCTGCCCCAATACAGCTTATAAGTGATCTTATAGAGCTGTCCATAGGCATCATCCACCTTCACACTGGTTCTGATATGATAAACTTCCGTACTAAAATCTCCGGCAGTAATGGTCGGAACATGATCACCGATATCAGCCGGATCCTCCGTGGCATTGCTGTCGTCCTGTCCCGGCTCTCCGTTTCCAGGCTGCGCATTGTTATCTTTGACGCTGTCGCCCTTCTTATCATCTTTTGTTCCATTATTGCTGTTGCTGCTGTTATTGCTGTCAGAAGAACTGCTGTTTCCGGCATCTTTTCCGGAAGAACCGGATCCGCTGCCTGAGGAAGCATTTCCTGCATTGTCCTGCCGGCCTGCATTACCGCCATTTTGTGAGGAAGCATTCCCATTGTTATCGGAATTCTGACTGTCCTTTTTCACAGAATCCTGCTGATTCTGATCTTTCTCTTTTTCTTCTGTATTACTTTCGCTTTTCAGACTGTCCAGGCTTTCTGCTTTTCCCGGAGTTGTGATGATAGTTCCGGCACTTGCAGTGGCCTCCTCTGCTCCATCATCATAGATGGCCGGTTCATCAGAAGGTTCATCCACGCCGGAACCGCTTCCCGGATTTCTTAAGAGATCCAGAAAATCCCGATAATTCATATGTAGATTTCCGATGGTAATCTCTGCTGCCATCAGACCAGTGATCTCCTGATATTTCAAAATACCTTCGGTACGGCTGTAACAGCGAACCTCACTGTCTCCAAAATAAACCACACTGTCCACCGGAACTACTTTTCTGTTCTCTGCATAAGTCAGTTCCATATTCTGGGTGTTGATATACAGTCCATTAGCCAGTGCTGTCAGGATAAAGTTCTCCACATCTGCCTGTATACCGTCTTCCCCAAAGGTATTACCATTATTCACACGCAGTCCGTCATAAACAGGCAGACGGGTCGTCATATCCTCACCGATGAGAGTTGCCTCATCATCGAGAAACCGGACGCCGGAACCGCTTTCCAGAAATTCCGGATAGGTCTTCTGGAATTTCTGCTGTTCTTCCCCTACGTATAAACTGCCCATCCGGCTGTACACCTTCTGCCAGGCCGATACGGCATACAATTCTACCTCATCCTGGCTGACCGGATCTGTCACACCATTTTTCAAGGCATCGCTTAACTCTTCTTCCACGACGTAACCGTCTTCCTGGATCTGCGTCAGTTCTTTTGCCTGAAGCATCATGGCTCCGACGACGGCAAGGATAATCACCAGACCGAACATCAGTGTCTTTCCAAGATTACCTCCGGTATATGGAAGGGGAATGATAAATTTTTTCTTTTTCTTCTCTTCCATTCACTCTCACCTCAGTCTTCCCACGTATTGATTCTCGGCAGCATCTGATAACTGGTACACATAAGCTGCCATCCCTGATTTTCAAGAAGTACCCGGTCCGTCAACGGCATCAGCGTCCGTCCTTCGGAAAAGGTTACTTTTACATCTGAATCTGTATACAAAGCCATTTCCGAGGGCTCATATCCATATGGATAGATCTCTATGGCATTTCCGTATGTTGCATGAATCATGGACAGTGCCGGAAGATCTGTAACTTCTCCATCCACCGTCAGTTTCACCGGTTCCAGAAACAGATAGGTATCTTTTCCATCGTAGATGATACCTCCCGGCACTACGACAGATGTGCTGCCGTCCTTAATCCGGTATCCGCCGCCTTCCACCAGTTCCACGGTACTGAAATACTCCAGCCTGTATATCTTATCTTCCGCTGCAAACTGCAGACAGTCTGTCTGGGGCAGCAGAACCTTATTTTCCAGTTTATAATAGACGACCGTTCCGTCATCCGTCAGATTTTTTCGGACTCCATGTCCTTTCAGCGTCGTTCCTTTGTTTTTATCGAAGGTCAGTCTCCAGCGTCCTTCACTGGAGACCATCTCTCCATCCTGAATGTAATAAGCGTCTTTCACACTCATCTGTCTGCCGCTCCTCAGGAAGAGAAACACGCCGGATATGACCACCGCCATGGCGACAGCTGCAATTCCTGCAGCTATCCATTTATTCTTCCACTCGTTTTTCATGAATCCTACTCCTCTCTTCCGTTACAAACAGCATATCTTTCACAAAATTATAAATCGTATAATGAAGCACTGACAGCGTCAGCAGGATCAGTACCAGAAGGATCAGACTGTCAAACCTGATCGTCTTCAGATAATCCCTCATGACTGAACCTACCAGCAGTGCCAGATACAGAAGCACTGCATTGACCAGATCCACCGGAAGACGCCGGATGTCCTGATACAGCAGGAACCGTGCCGGAACCAGAAGCAGCAGGAACACAAGGTATACCAGATTCATCTCTCCTCCCAGAATCACACAGGACAGAATGAAGACCATCTGTGTCCAGGCAAATCCTGTCCACAGAATCTCCCGGTTCTTCATGCCCATGAAAAAGGCAAAGAGATATCTGTTCTTTCTCTGATATCCAAACTGTTCTGTGGCAAACCACAGAATCACTCCCGCTGCAATGGTAAGGCCTACGTTCAGCAGCATAAACCATTTAAATTCCAAAAATGCATTAATGATACTATCTAACATCTGCGTCCTCTTTGATCAGCAATTCAAACGTATTTTTCCGGTGTGTGTAAAAGCCGTGAATCGGCTGGAAGGAACGGGTATCCTCACCGGATACGATCTCCACCATTCCGTCAATGCGCCCGATAACCGGCATATAGTCATCCATGATGAGCAGTGTATATTTCTCACTCTTAATACGGATCATATCCACCTGCTCGAATTTCTGAAATCCTTCGTCAATTCCAAGCACTGTCGCCGTTATCTTTCCCATGAACGTACCTACCTCTTTCCTTTCATGCTTCCGATCATGAAGAAGTCATCCTCCAAAATGTCATCACATTTTCCGGTCAGGATAGCTTCCACATCGTCCAGCACATCGTCGATCTTTACAAACTCGCCCGGAATTCCCGTGAAGTTTTCTGCCACAAACATCGGCTGTGTAAAGTAGTTGCGGAGTTTTCTGGAACGGTAGAAAATCATGCGGTCCTCATAGGAAAGCTCCTCGATACCAAGTACGGCAATGATCTCTTCCAGTTCATTGTAACGGGTCAGGTAACGGATTACCTCACTTACCAGTTCATAATGACGCTGCCCGATCTTGTCCGCATCAATCATGCTGGACGTGGTCTGGAATACGTCAATTGCCGGATAAAGACCTTTCTCAGCTACTTTACGGCTCAATACAACCTGGCCGTCCAGATGCTCCAGAATCGTCTGTACTGCCTCGTCCGTAATATCATCTGCGGGAATGTAGATGGCCTGGAAGGAAGTAATGGAACCTTCTCCTGTAGAGTTGATACGCTCCTCTACCTCACTGACATCAGACTCAATGGTTGCCGGATATCCGTTCTCGATGGGCATCTTGTTCATCATGGCGCTGATCTCGGATGTCGCCTGAATGAAACGGTAAATATTATCGATAAACAGAAGCACATCCTGATGTTTCTCATCACGCAGGTACTCTGCCTGCGTCAGTCCTGCCTGTACGGCATGGGCACGGGATACGGAGTTCTCACCCATCTGTCCGAAGACCATTCCCATCTTATCCAGAAGATCTGCTTCCAGCATCTCGTCATAGAGCTCTTTACCTTCACGGCTTCGCTCACCGACACCGATGAAGACAGAGTTGGATTTCATTCCCTTGTAGACATTGTTGATCAGCTCTTTGATCAGTACAGTCTTACCTACTCCGGCACCACCGAGAAGGCCCATCTTGAAACCTTTCTGCATCGGTGCGAAGAAGTCCAGCACCTTAATACCAGTCCAGAGGATATCGCCGTTGATATCGATCTGTGACATGCTTAATGGCTCACTGTAGACGCTTCGTACATGGGGCTCTTCCACTTTGGTTCCATCGATCGTGTCACCGTAAGGGTTAAATACTTTTCCGAGGATGGCGTCTGAATATTCCATGGCGAGTCCTCTCTCCTCTTTGTAGACTTCCAGTCCTCTCTTCAATCCTGCACAGCTCTCGAAGGAGATGGCGTTGACGATGCTGCCTTCTACTGCCTGTACCTCGAACCGGTAATGTTTTCCATTCAGCTCCGTATACAGCATGTCCCGGTATCTGACCTCCGCTCCGTCGGTCAGAATCTCTACACCCAGCTCTGATACGGATATAATCTTTCCAATCTTCATAAAATCTCCTTCAAGCTTAATACATGCGCTTCTTTACAAAATTATCAATGACTTTCTTAAACTCTGCTTCCCGCTTCTCTCTTCTGCTCTCCATGAGTTTCTCTTCATCCATTTCATCAATCTTCTTCAGAGACTCTGTGGTGGCATTCTGGCGGAGTACATTCTCTGCCGCACTGCTGATGAACGCTGCCATCATCAGCTCGTATCCTACGTAAGCGGACATCATATCCTCATACAGATCATTGATGTTTCCCTCTACGGAGAAGTCTTCCGTATAGGTCTCCCCATCCTCCGGCTTTACCGGATAGATCTGGATCTTCTTCAGATAGATGGTACTCGTATTTTCATAATGGTTATAAGTCAGATAGATCTTTCTGCAGGTACGGCTCTTCACAGCCGCCGTCAGCACTTCCTCCATCTTTCCAAAACATTCATTGAGTTCTTTCCGGTAAATGGTCAGCAGGGATTCTTCTCCCTCCGGCAGATGCAGTTTCTTGCCGATCAGGATCTTCTTCGTCACCTTATCTTTGCGGATCTGATCATTGATCTGGGAATTGTAGTTCCCGCAGAAGCCGTAATCACTTCCCAGATAAATATTCAGCGTCATTCCGTCCTCCGGCGGATCCAGAACCTGCTTGTCCAGACGGAAGTTCCGGTTGTTGGCGATGCAGGACATCATGTGCATAAGTTCTTCCTGCATCTGCTGATATTTCCGCGCCAGCTTCTTGGCATTGTCCACACGCACCAGCGCGTGGAAATTCATGACGCGGACAACATTACGTACACTCATATGCAGCCTCCTTTACTCGTCCATGATCTTCGTAAAGGTATCGATCATCTCCTCAGGAGTTCTTCCTGCAAATTTGTACTGTTTCAGTCCTTTCAGAATATCTGCTCCACGGAACAGCTTCTTCTTCATCTCCGGTGCCATCTCATCCACATTGGCAAGCTCATAGACTTCTCTGGTATCCAGATAGGACAGAAGCTCACGACGCACGCGGGCACCTAATTTCTTCACTTCTTTTTCCTGTACGGCTCCGCCCAGACGGGATACGGAAAGACCATACTGAATTGCCGGTTTCTCACCTTTGTCAAAGTTCTTCTTGGACATTACCAGCTGTCCGTCGGTGATGGAGATGATATTGGTGGAAATATATCCGGTAATATCTCCTCCCTTGGTCTCGACGATAGGAAGCATGGTAATGGAACCGCCGCACTTATGCTGACATCCTCGCTCCAGCAGGCGGGAATGTACATAGAAGATATCAGGCGGATAAGCATCTCTTCCGGGAACCTTTCCGGAGAGAAGACTGATCTCTCTGTGTACGTTTGCATGACGCTTCAGATCATCGAATACAACCAGCACGTCTTTTCCCTGCATCATATAATATTCTGCGATGGAAGCTGCCACATAGGGTGTCAGGAACAGTGCAGGCGGAAGGTCATCATTCAGTGCTGCCAGAATAATGGTATAGTCCATAGCTCCACGTTTCTGAAGCTCCTGATAGACAGCTTTTACATTTTTCTTGACCTTTCCGATGGGAACATAGATGCAGATCACATCTTTGCCCTTCTGGTTTGCAATGGCATCCAGAGCGATCTGGGTCTTACCGGTCTTCTTGTCACCGATAATCAGCTGACGCTGGCCTTTACCGATGGGATAGATCAGATCCACGCCTGCGATACCGGTCTCCAGCGGACGGCAGACTGCACGGCGGTCCATAATGGGAATCGTCGGGTTCTCTACTTCGATGTCGATGCAGTCATCAAAGACTTCATCACACATACGGTCTGTACCGAAGATGTCCACGATATGGGACATACTGGACGGAGAGAATTTCGCATGGAACGGCTCTCCTGTGGCGATGACTTCATCGCCGATAAAGATACTGTTGTCTGACTGGAGTACGGACACCAGTATGGAATTTCTCCGGATCAGGCTGACATATCCGATGGAATGTCCTGCAATCACTACCTTCTCATTAAAGCTTACCTGAATCAGTCCGGAAACTTCTACAATATAGTCGGTCACGCCGATGACGCGGCCTACTTCGTATACATTGCCCTTGCTGTTGATCTTATCCATTTTCTCCTGGATAATGTTTTCTACATACTGAGACATTTCTTCACCTTTTCATCCTTAAATACTGTAATCATACATATGGCTGCCGCGGAATACCCGGATACCTTCACCCAGGGATTCATCCACGCTGGCATCTGCTTCCGGATGTGCTTTCAGGAACTCTTCATCCGCTGCATGAACGGTCACATGATCCTGACACAGATCTGCTTCCATCTTCAGATAATCACGGAATTCCACAATGAGGAAGTCCGGGTGCTGTGCCACATAGGTTCTCAGCACCTCATCTTCATCATCATCAAAGATTTCATAGAGAATCTCATGCTGATCCGGTACTGCCAGAAGACCGATCCGGTATACAGTATCAAAATCCAGGATCTCATACATATGCCGGCAAACATTTCCGTGATGAATCCGTTCCTGATCCGGCTGCTCAGCCATGACATTCTGATAGGCTTCTTCCGTATCTACTTTAAAGTGTTCCTTGATATACCGGTAATCTTCGATCAGACTGGAATTGATATATCCTGCCTGACGGTCGCTTTCCGCTGCTGCCGGAACTGCCACGGTAACCGGAGCTGCCGTTTTTACAGTTGTCTCCTTTGGTCCGTCCAGCTGCTCTTTTACCGGGCTGGCACTGGCTCTTCCAAGAAAGGTATTCTCCTCTTCTTTCAGACGGTTTAACTTTTCCCGTTTCTCTTCATAGATCGCATCCGTAAACTCCAGCTGCCGCAGAAAGCAGGAATTCACCTGCTCCTTTAACTGACGTGAAAGTCCGCGGAGCATGAGGAAAAGAAAGCCGTTCATGGCTGCCATTACTGCCAGTATGACGATAAATAACGCTACATACTGCAACATGCTTTCACTCCCCCTATACGGTCAGCGGGTTAAAGAACAGAAGCAGGAAAATAAATGCAAACAGAACCAGCAGCAGAATGGTGGTGATAATTGCCACTACCATCACGCCCTGAATGACATCATTTTTCGTCTCCGGGTTTCTTCCGATTGCCTCTGCTGCTTTGGAACCAAGAATTCCCATTCCGATTCCTGCACCTAAAAATGCCAGACCAAGCATCCAGCCAATTGCAGACATTGTTGCACTTAAAATACTTTCCATCTTGTTGATTCCTCCATTATGTGTTAATGAACATCTATCTGGTGTCCTTTCGGACGCTCATTCTTTTCCGCTCCGGCTTATTGTGTCCCTGCTGCCGTGTCAGTCTCGGTCGCTGAAGATGCACCTTTAGGTGCAGTCACCGCATCAGTATCTGCATCGGTACCTGCATTGTCTGCACTGCCATCGGTGGTTGTAGTATCCTGACTGCTGTTATTGCTGTCATTCTTTGAGCTGTCATCTTTGTCACTGTCACTCTTCGCAGAAAGACTGTCCAGCTTCTCCTGCAATGCTTTCAGCTGATCCATCAGCTGCTGATTCTGTGCCTGCTGTTCGGAAAGCTGCTTCTCCAGTGCCTTTACCTGCTCGCTCTTATCCGTTGTGGCTGCTGCGGTATCCGTGCTGCTGTCTGCGGATGTGGTTCCATTCAGTGCTTCCAGCTGTGTCTTTGTCGCACTCTGTGCTTCGGAAAGAGCCGTCACCTGATTCAGTACCTGCTCCAGGGAAGAGCGGATAGACCCAACTGCCTCGCCGTCCACAGCGCCCTCTTCATCTGCCAGAGACAGGAATGCTGTATAGCCTGCACTTCCTGTGGTATACGGATTACTGGTGCTGTAACGGTTCAGTCTGCTTCCGTAAGTACTGCTGTCACTGTCGCTGTATTTTACCCACAGTTCCAGAGTAATTGTAGTCATGTCATTTTTCAGGGTCTGCCACATTTCATCCTCGTCCTTGAAGAGACCTGCCAGACTTAAGGACAGTCCCAGATTACCGTTCTTGGCTGCACTGATCTGATTGCCGCTCAGCTGCTGTACTGCTTCCTTACTGTTGCCGCTGTCGTCTTCCTGGATCACTTTCACCCATACGCTGTTCATGGCAGTGTCCGTATCCAGACCAATCTGTGCATTGATATTCTGAAGCTCCAGCTGTGTGATCTTCAGAGATGATGTCACATTCACCGTATTTGCTCTCATAATATCAATGTATTTATAAGGAGCATTCTCATCTTCACTGCTGTAGTATCCGATCTCGATGGTGTACTGTTTGTTCGGCTGGATCGCTGATTTCACCGGTACCAGATTGCCATTTTCATCCTGGGTCATGCCGGATGTATACTCCGTAATATGGATACTTGTATCATCCAGGCTGATGGGCATGGTGTAGGCCTGGGTATCATTGTAATTGCCAAGACCTGCCGCTGCGTCATAGACCAGCAGATATCCGACACCGTAATTTCCAAATGGGTCTGCGATCTGATAGCTGATATCCAGAGACATGGCATCAGAACTTACGCTCTTTAATACCATATAGGTACGGCCTGCTGCGGTAATACC
>OKVK01000481.1_pt1 | contig 26721 bp, 20 predicted proteins | sample 1604771 | NCBI WGS metagenome assembly OKVK01 (sample SAMN01760906, study PRJEB22395) | human gut metagenome | reverse complement strand
CTGATTCCTCTGGTTCTGATTCCTCCGGTTCCGATTCCTCTGGTTCTGATTCCTCTGGTTCTGATTCCTCCGGTTCCGATTCCTCTGGTTCTGATTCCTCTGGTTCTGATTCCTCCGGTTCCGATTCCTCTGGTTCTGATTCCTCCGATTCTGGCTCAGGTGTCTCCTCTGATCCCTCGCCAGACTCATTTTCTGTCGAAGTGTTCTCATCCTCTCCAGATTCTTCTATCTCCGTACCCGGTGTTTCCACCTCTCCCTCTTCCGGGATTGTTATTATTTCTTCATCCGATGCTTCATCACTTATTTCCTGCAATTCTTCCAGCACCTGCTCTTCCGCAGCATACCCTCCCATTGGTACACTTCCCACAAAAATGGCAACACTAAGAAGAAGCGCGCCTGCTCTCCGTCTGATCTCTTTCCACTTCATAAACAAACTTTCTCCTTATTTCTTAATCCCCTTCGTCTGTTTTCTGCAAATTTTTACAAGGGTATCTCCCCCTTTCGAGATGCCATATTCATTTTCATGTAATGGGAATAGAATGCTGCAGCGAGAATACTGCCTCACCGGGGAACCCCCGTCGACTATTCATTGACAATTGATTCTTTTTCATTATACTTTGCGTATTACCCATTGTCAACAAAAACCGCCATATCTGAATTGATATGACGGTTTTCTTTAAAACACAGTCTTCACAAACCATGTAATGATTCCCACAACCAGCAAAATCGGCAGTGCAATATACATAAGTCCTGCCATCACCAGTCCTATAAGAATCAGCGGAAAAAATACGAGGGTAAACAGAATTTTCGTAACTCCCCATGTCATTTTCACCGCAAAAAAGATCAGTTTTCCAAAAACTGCAATCATTAATAGAAGAAAAATAAGTGTCCACATACGAACTTCCTCCTGCCTTTGTGTCTTATGCCTGTACGTTCACTCTTTGTTCGATGCAGTCATCTACCGGATTCACATGTACCATACAATGTTTCACGTCTGCAAAGTCCTGTTCAATCTTATGGTGAACTTTTTCTGCAATATCGTGAGCTTCATTTAATGACAGGTTTCCATCTGTAGCAATCTCAATATCCACATATACTTTGGAACCAAAGAGACGTGTCTGGAGAAGATCAACTCGCTTCACTCCATCCACATTAAGAATCGTCTCTCTCATCTTTTCTTCTGTATGCTCATCGCAGGAATGGTCCACCATTTTATCAATGGCATCCCTGAAAATGTCCACAGATGCTTTTGCGATCAGGACACAGATCACTACACTGGCCAGCGGATCGAGAATCGGAAATCCCATCCGTGCTCCGAGGATACCGATAAATGCGCCGACAGAAGACATTGCATCTGAACGATGATGCCATGCATCTGCCATCAACGCTCCGGAATTAATTTTTCTGGCTGCTCCACGAGTATACCAGAACATCCACTCTTTGACAACGACAGATATCACTGCTGCTGCCAGAGCCAGCATACCCGGAATGGCAATGGCTGCGCCGGATGTACTTTTCATAATATTTTCCACGCCGCTCAAACCGATTCCAAGGCCGGTAGCAAGCAGCAGGCCGGAGAGAATAATAGATGATACGCATTCCATTCTCTCATGTCCATATTGGTGCTCCTGGTCCGATTTTTTACCGGACAGTTTCACACCCACAATTACGATCAGGGTACTCCCCACATCTGATGCTGAATGTACCGCATCGGAAATCATGGCTCCTGAATGCGCCGCAATACCGGCGATCAATTTGAAGACCGAGAGAATCAGATTAAGCAAAATGCTGATTCCCGATACTTTCATGGCAATTTTGTTTTCTTCTGACATTGTTTGTTTTGCTTCATTATTTACCGTGTGTTCCATAACTAGGACCTCCTTAATACACATTCAGGTAAGAGTATTCCCGCCAAAGACAGAAAAAGACATACCTGCGGAACATACACTGTCCCACAGATATGTCTCTGATTCGCTCATATCTGCTGCCGCATCTGCGGCCCGGCCCCACGCCTCTTTCGGCATCGCCTGCTCAGTTTGTACTGTTGATCTCGCATCCTCGTTCGAATGTAATGCAGTGCAAAGAGAATTTCTTTATGATTTTTAGATCATATACTACAGGTTATGCGTTAGTCAAGAGAAACATGATAATTTTTCTCAATTATTTTCAATTTTTATCTGACACATCTGCATGGTGGTCAAAGCAGCCTCATGGCTTGCAGGAGTCACACCCGCACAGCAGGATGCAATGACTTTTACCTGGATTTCCGGTAAATATGCCTTGATGAGAAGTGCATTGGATACGACACAGATATCGGTGCAGAGACCGACAAGCGTTACCTCAATTTCCTCTTTTGCTGCGATGGCTTCGAGCTCTTCTGCCAGCGTTCTGGAACCAAATGTCGGCTTATCGATCACTTTCGCATCTCCCAGTGCTGCCACCACTTTCTCATTGAGCTCCCATCCCGGAGTGTTTTTTACACAGTGAACAACTGGAAGATTTCTTCCCTCCTGAGTCTCCAGATAATTTTCCGGATGTGTATCTCTCGTTGCAAAAATGTCCTTCGGATCATAAGTACCGATAACCTTTACCACATTGTCGACGATGGCTTCTGCTTCTTTCGTCCCCAATGAACCATCGATGAAATCATTCTGCATATCTACAACTACCAGCAGTCTTCTCATATCGCTTCCTCCTGTCCGCCCTCTTTCAGCGAAAAATAAAGTCTTTCATATCCGAGCATCCGACACAGTCTGGTCAAATACGGCTGCTCAATTCGTGCTTTTTCAAGCACTTCCTTCTGAGCAAATACTTCCTCTCTCGTGCCATCTGCCAGTACTTCTCCATGAGCCATGACAATCACCCGTTCAAAGCTCTCCGCCACAAAATCCATATCGTGCAGAATTGCCAGCACGGTTTTTCCTTCTTTTCTGAGAGACTGGATAATATTCCGGATAACGTTCCTTCCTTCCCAGTCCTGAGCAATGGTCGGCTCGTCCAGAATCAGCACCTTCGTATTCATAGCAAGTACGGATGCGATTGCCACCAGTTTCCGTTCGGATAATTCCAGGTCATATGGATTTTCCTTCGCCAGATGCTGCAGACCTACCGTTTTCAGCGCAGCAAGTGATTTCTGCTCCGCCTCTTCCCTGCTCATTCCGATATTCAGAGGACCAAACATTACCTCATCCATCACATGATATTTAAAAATCTGATCATCCGGATTCTGGAACACATAACCGACTTCGCCCGCCAGCATCGCCACTGTTTTACCGGAAATATCCTCTCCGCCATAATAGATGCTGCCGCTCACCGGCTTTAATAAGCCCTTCAGAAGTTTTACCAGCGTCGTCTTTCCTGCACCGTTCTGTCCGATAATAGCAGTAGAACGGTCGTCCAGCACCAGATTTACATCTTTTAGAACCGGTATCTGTTCCAGATATTGAAAACCAAGATGGTCAATCCGGAACACTTCTTTCCCTGCATCCTTATCGGAAACACCTGTCGTAGAATCCGCCAGAAACTTCTGAAATGTTTCCTCATCCGGAAATTCATTTTTCCGTTCCAGCGTATCTTTTAAGGACGCTGGATAGCATCCGTTTTCCTTACGAATCCCCAGAAGTCTACAGACTCTCGTGTAAGCAGGCGGATTCACACCATATTCTTTCAGATCATCTCTTGAAAAAATCCGATCCGGCGTATCAAATGCAATCTGCTTTCCTTCATGCAGCAGCAGAATCTTGTCACAGTACTCTGCCAGCTTTTCCAGCTTCTGCTCCACCATGATGATCGTGATACCTGATTTTGCCAGTTTGTCAACAGAGGCAAATACTTCCTCACTTCCAGCGGGATCAAGCTGGGACGTCGGTTCATCCAGAATGATAACCTCCGGCTTCATGGCAAGGATTCCCGCCAACGCTACTCTCTGCATCTGCCCGCCGGACAGATCAAAGGGATTCCGGTCCCGGTATGCGCTGATATCCAGAAGCTCCAGCGCCTCATTCACACGCTGTATCATCTCTTCTTTCGGCACTCCAAAATTCTGCAGGCCGAACGCGATCTCCTCAAATACCGTCTCTTTTGCCCCCGAAAGCTGATTAAAGGGATTCTGGAACACAAGACCGACGGTTCTGCACAGCCTGGATACCGGCGTCTTAGAAGCCTCCTGATCACCAATCATAATCGTTCCGCCATAAGCTCCTTTGAAAAACTGCGGCACCAGTCCGCTGAACGCCTGGCAGAGCGTACTCTTTCCGGCTCCATTTTTACCTGCAATACCAATGAAGGAACCTTTCTCGATCTCAAAATTAAGATCATCAAGCGCCAGCTTCTTTGTATTCGGGTAACGGTATTTCAGATGTTCTGCTTTTATGTACGTCATAATACTGTCCTCACTACAACAGAAGCCACGATCAGAACCAACATTCCCACACAGAGGATTCTGTCCAGTGCCTTCATCTTGTCTTCTCTGAGATAACTTTTCTTCTCTCCTGCTTCAAATCCGCGGATTTCCAGCGCGATGGCGCGCTCTCTGGTGTTGATCAGCGAACTCATAACCACCGGGGAGATCAACGGCAAAAATGATTTTGCACGGACAATCAGAGAACCTTCTGTCTCAAGGCCACGGCTTCTCTGTGCATCCATAATTGTATTCATGGCTCCGCTCATCTGCGGCACGATCTGAAATACAGAACTGATCACATAGCCGATCTTCGGAGAGAAACCGATCCGTTCCAGATCTTCCACCAGTTCTACAGGTTTTGTCGTCAGGACAAATACAGCAAATGCCAGCAGCATATTCAATACATTAAAACTGATCCGAAGCGCATACATCATTCCTTCACGATAAAATTTCAGTGGACCTGCCACAAACAGAACCGTCGCATTTTCATGATTAAATAACCCGTGTATCAGAAAGATCGTAATCAGAATTGTAAAAGAAAACGCAATCAGTGGAAAAACCTTGCGAATGATTTTTCCACTGATCAACATTACAAGACTGATTCCGATGAAGATTCCGAATGCCAGCAAATTTCCTGAAATCAGGGAAACGCTGATCGCTGTGAGAATATAACACAGCTTGGTAAACGGGTGCATTCTGGTAAGCCATGTGTCTTTGTCCACATAAAGGCTGATACTTTTCATCTGAACCACTCCATCTTTATCTGATTAATTAGTCAAGGCTCTCGATACTGTCATTTACATCATAGAGAGCTGTCAGTTTCTTCGGAAGTCCTTTCAGGATCGCAAATACAATGAGGATGGTAATGATCTTATCCGGTACATCCACAACAACCTCATCGAGAAGAGAACCAATGGCTACTGGCATATTGGCTGCCTGTGTTGCTGCAAACAGTGCATCACCCCAGACATTTCCGGTAGTACCGCCCCAGAACAGAACATTCAGCGGTGTAGAGACGCAGACTGCAACGAGACCTGCTACGACTGCGGTCAGAAGAGCACCGCTCAATTTTTCCATCTTTCCAAGACGAGCCATAATACCAACTGCAAGACCAATACCCAGGCTGGTCAGTGCATAAACTAAGGTAATGGAATCACCAGTGGTAAATCCGTAGATCAGGTTGTTGGCCGCACCGCAGATCGCACCGATGATCGGTCCGCCCAGCGCACCGCCGATACAGGTTCCGATAGCATCCAGCCAGAGCGGCAGCTTCAGTACAGAAGCAAACAGTTTTCCGAGGTAGTTGATACCGATACATGCCGGAATCAGTACCAGACTTGCAGTATCCAGTTTTGTTTTAAATACGTTATTCATAACACAGATCCTTTCTCTCCAAAAAAGGAGCATTATCTCTTTTATATTCAGCGGTCATCCGCCTGAGATACCATGTAAAGTGCTTCCAAGGCGGTGTGAATCTCATTCCATTCGCCCCGCATAGTCTTCGAAGCACCATCAGTGTAACTGTTGATGTTGTCTTCCAGGTTATCTTCATACTCCACTACCGTATTGAGAATGGACGCAGTATGAAGTCCTCTGAGTCTTCCGATCGTATAGAGCGCGGCTGTCTCCATATCCGCACCGAGCACACCTTTCGACGCCCAGTAAGCATCAATCTCATCCTCTCGGTCTGTATAAAAGCTGTCATGGCTTCTTCCAAGTCCCACATGATGTGGAATTGCTTCTTTCTCCGCCACTTTCACGCAGGCATTCAGAAGTTCATAATCGGGAACCGCCGGATAAATCGATTCTATGTAAGTCTTCGAAGTTCCTTCATCTCTCACTGTCCCCTGCACCATGATCAGATCACCAAGATGAATATTTGTCTGCAGAGCCCCACAGCTTCCGATCCGGATCGCATGGGTGACACCAATTCTTGACAATTCTTCCACTGCGATACCCGTAGACGGTCCACCGATTCCTGTCGATACAGCCAGAACCGGGAGCCCTTTATAAAGTCCTCTGATGCTTTTGTACTCCCTGTTATATGCCAGTGGCTGCACCTCTTCCAGCTGCTCCGCGATCCGGTCCACCCTTGCCGGGTCCCCCGGAAGAATCGCATATTTGATATTCAGCTCATCTGAAAGCTTCAGATGTGGCATGAGTTCCATAATCACTGCCCTCTTTCTTTTACCATCGTATGCCATTTAACATATCATTTTACAGGTGTCTTGTCAACCTCATTGACATCCTGAAAGAAATGCTCCGATCTCTTTCATGTCTCCGGAAATCAGTACCTTCTCAAAATCTTCCGGCTCTGCAAATCCGGCTTTTTCCATACCCTCCAGCACATTTTTCAACGGCTGGTAGAATCCGTTCATATCAAATAATACACAGGGTGCGTCGGTAAGGTGAAGCCTTGCCAGGGAAATCACATCTGATATTTCATCAAGGGTTCCTGGTCCGCCAGGCAGTGCCACAAAGGCATCTGCCAGTGCGATCATCTTCGCTTTCCGCTCCGCCATATCTTTGGTCTCAATATACTCAGTCAGTCCCGGATGACGCCGCTTCTGAATAGATTCCACTGCCGGAAGCACACCGATGACCTTTCCGCCGTTCTCCAGCACCGCATTGGAAACTGCTCCCATCAGACCTCCCTGGGCGCCACCATAGATGAGCACATGCCCCTGCTCTGCCATCCATCTGCCAAACAAAGCTGTCTTCTCCGTATAGATCTCCTGATTTCCAGATACCGAACCACAATAGACTGCTATATGCATTGGACTCTACCTCCTTTTCCTTTACTCTTCTGCCCGGACCGCCCAGCGCATCTTTGTGGAACGGGCTCTCGGATTTCGTACGCATTCTTCCGCTGTCGGCCGGACTACATCCTTGGAATAAGAAGAATAGATGCCTGCCCGGCAGCCTTCTTTCAACGCTGCCTTCACCAGCTTGTCCTCACCGGAATGAAATGTCAGAATAGCTGCCCGTCCGCCCGGACGCAGTGCCCCCGGAAGCTTCTCCATAAATTCATACAGCACTTCAAACTCCTGGTTGACATCAATCCGAAGTGCCTGGAACACTCTCTGGCAAGTCTTTTTGACCGTCTCCTTTTTCTCCTTCTCCGGCAGAAAATCCAACGTCTTTTCAATGATACCGCGAAGTTTGGTAGTCGTATCCACCCGGTTTCCACGACGAATCTCATCCGTAATAGCCTTTGCCAGTTCCTCGCAATAAGGCTCATCGGAGTTTTCATAGAGCATTCCCGCCAGCTCGTCACGGCCTATGGTATCCAGCCGCTCCGCCGCGCTGATGCCTTTCTGCTGATTCAGCCGAAGATCCAGGGGTCCGTCCACTTTAAAGGAAAAACCTCTCTTCGGATTATCAATCTGCATGGAAGAAACTCCAAGATCCGCCAGAATAAAGTCAAAACCGCCTGCTTCTTTTGCAATCTCATCAATGGTGCAGAAATTCTGAAGCTTAATGGTCAGCATGTCTTCTCCAAAACCCTGCTCTTCCAGACGCTTCTTCGTCTTTGCCGATTCCTCCGGATCCACATCCGTGGCGTACATATGTCCCTGTCCCTTCAGACACTGAAGCATGGCTTTCGTGTGTCCTCCATAACCAAGGGTTGCATCAAATCCCGTCTCTCCCGGCTGGATTTTCAGAAAATCCAGGATCTCATCCACCATAATGGAAATGTGCATGCCCGCCGGTGTATTTCCTTTCTTCATCACATGCTGCACCGTGTCCTGATACTTCTCCGGCTGCAGCTCCTTGTATTTTTCCTCGAATTTCTTCGGATATTTACCTTTATAACGTACTCTCCGCTTGTGCGGTGTCTGCTGTTCCTGATCCATGTCTGTCCCTCCATCTATTTATCCAAGTCTATTATACGGAAACTTCCGTATTACCGCAAGGAAACGCCTCTTCAAGCATAGACAAATACGAAGTTCTCGTCGTATCCTGCATCGTATAACCAAGTTTTACAAGCAAAGTTTCGATTTCACTTAATGCTGCGGCGCGCTTCGTCTCGTCTTCCACAATAATCTCCAGTTCCAGGAAATCTCCCAGTCCCGTTACCTGATCCACACAAGCAGTCATCTGCTCTCTATGAAAATACTGCCGCAGCTTCTCCACTGGCGTTGTGGGATAGAATCCAATGCTTTTCAGAAGTTCCACCCCCGTCTTCCCATCAGAAATCTCCAATTCCACTTCTTTTCGCGTCATAGAACAAGTGTCCAGTTTCTTTCCCTTATAGGTCAGATATGCCGCCTGTTTCCCTGTGTCTTTTTCCTCCACACAACGTACCCTCAATGCTTCATCGCAGGCTTTCATATTACGATGCTCTGATGTAAAATAAAGGTCCGATTCCCACACGGTTTTCCCCGCTGTAAAATGCTGGTCTTTAAGCTTCTTTATTAATTCTCCGCTATCCTCAATTTTCAGCTTAATCTCTACCTCAATGGCCATTCCCCATCCCCCACTTTGTGTTTTTCTTATTATATTATAAAACTGAAAAAAAGGACATTCCCCGGATGAAAAATCCAGGGAACACCCTTTTCTTAAAATGCGCTAATTTTCTTTACGTTTTTTTGCAATTATCATACCAATTCCGGCTGCACTTAAAGCTGCCAGAAGAAGCATCCATTCTATCGGAGCTGTATCTCCGGTCGGTGCGCTTTGTGCCTGTACCAGCTGAGATACTTCCGGTGCTGCGACGACAGCTGCTTCCTGCTGTGCACTTCCTGATCTGTGTTTCTTCTTAGATCCGGATGTGCTGACCGCCGTATCCTTCCATGCGATTGCATAATCGGAGAACCGGTCTGTCTCAAAAGTGATAATGCCGTCGGCGAAGGTGCCCGGAAGACTTGTCACTTCGCCGTCATGATTTCTGAGAACCATGTACTCCCGTTTCACCTTACGGTCTGTGTTGAGAAGGTCATTGCTCAGCCGGAAAGAAATTTTGATCGGAGCTTTGATCTCGTGAATCTCGCTCTCCTTCTCTCCGTTCACACTCTTGGTAAATGTAATGTTCAGATACCGCCCGATGGTAAATTCACCGGCTGTCTTCTCCATAGCCGCCCTGGTCTCTGCGCTGACCGTTGCTTCCGCATGCTCTACATTCAGTGTCAGTTCAATAGTAGCGCCTTCTTCAATCAGAACAATCTCATCTGCCGTCAGATTGCCTCCCTGAATCAGCATTTTGATCAACGTTTTTTTATCAGAAGCAAGAGACATCTCCGGTGCATCCTGCCCTGCAGATACGGAGACTTTCAAAGTTCCCTCTCCAATCTTCACATCTCCGTTTCCGGTAGATACCATTTGCTCTTCTGCCGGTACTACCACATAGGTCTTCTGAACCTTACCGGTATAATTATTCTTTCCTTCGATGGTCAGCGTATAGCTTCCTGCTGCGGCTGCCTGATTTCCGGTAACCTCATAATCCTTTGCGGTAAGCTCTGTTCCATCCAGCATAACTTTTTCTACTGCCTGAGTCTGGCTCTTTCCGTTTGCCACCAGCGCTGCACCAAGTGTCACATCTGCTTTTGCCAGATTCTTCTGCAAGATCTTTGCACTCACAGAAGCCTTTGTCTCTGCCAGCTGATAATTCTCTACATCCGCACCTGCCAGTGCAATGACGCTTCCGGTAATGGTGTCGGCATCTTTTACTTCCGCGCTGTTATAAGCGTATGCGTCCGCTGTCGCAGTCACCTTATCGCCATCTTCCACGCCTTTCAGAAGAACCGTCAATTTCTGTGCTTCCAGTACCTTTGTGGTGCCATCATAGGTCTTCGTCAGGGTGCCGTTCAGTGATGCGGTAATGGTCTTTTTCGCAATGGTATAGGTTGGCTGACCGGATGCGATTCCTTCATAATCGCCATTTTCCCCCGCCGTTACCACTACCTTATAGGTGCCTGCCTTTGTGGGTGCTGCCACTGCAGTTCCATCCTGCTCATAGCTTACCACATACTGATCCGCCGTCAGAGCTGTACCGTTCATGGATACTTCCACATCCGGTGTCTGCACCGTTCCATTGTAAATCTTATCCGCATTCTTTAATGTCACCACAGCATTGGCAAATGGTTTCTTGCGGGTCTTCACGATGAAAGTATCCGATGCTTCTGATAGATTGCCGGCATTATCTTTCGCAGTTACGGTAAATGTATACGCCGTATCGCTGGTCAGTCCTGTCAGGGCAAATACACCATCCGAACGCTTCTGCTCAGGAACCTGATTCGTTGCTTCCTTCAAAATATATTCCTGCACACCACTTGTCTCATCCGTTGCTGATGCCTGCAAGGTAACTGTGGTGTCGGTCGCTTCTTTTGAAATACTCAGAGTCGGTTTTGTTGGCGCCTGTGTATCCTGCCGAATGGTTACCTTTACTGTCACACCATTCCAGGCATTGTCAAGAGCAATAATGGAATATGTATGGACGCCCTCCTGAGCCGGAAAAGAAACCTCTTTTTCCACTGTCATATTGGATAAGCCGCGAAACAGTGTCTCCAAATCTCCATCATCCATCTTATAAGTCATCATATAAAGACCACTTCTCATATCCTGTGCATGAACATGAACCGTTTGTGCTGTCGTATACCATCCTTCCGCAAACGTATCCGTAACCTTCAGCTCCGGTTTTTCATCCTCCGCTGCCACTTTTTCAAAAGTGATTGGATTTCCAGCATTTCCTGCCTTGTCATAAGGTGTGATCTCAATACTTCCTTTAAACTGTTTGCTAATAGTAAAGCTGGCCTTTCCTTCTGCATTCACCGATACGCTGCCAGAATCCTGGTTTGATCCCAGTGTTCCTGCACTGTCCGTGCTTGGTGTCAACTGATACTCAATATGATCCGGTCCGGAGGTTGCATCCTCAACAGACTGCGTTACCGTAATATTTTCTTTACTCAGATACCAGCCCACCCGCAAAGCTGCATCACTCAGATCTGTTTTTCCACCGGATGGTTGATCCGTATCAATCGGCACCTGAATCGTTTTTGCATCGGTAATGTAGCCGCTGGTATCCTGTCGTAAATAATAAGTATTTTCGCCATTTATATTGGTTTCAAAGCTTTCTGCATAAGTTCCGTCCAAAACAGAAGAAATCGTAAATCCTTCCGGAGCCAGAACAGTAACCGTACCCTTATACCAGTCATGCTCCCCTTTATTGGTATCTGCCAGTGCTGCCGCCCCATCTGTCGTAAAATAGCTGATCGTTGCCGTTACGCCTACAGGTTCACTGTCATTGTGGTTACTGTCGCCCTGGACTTTATACCATATCGTATATTCCCCTGCTGCCTTGCCAGTCGGAATATCAGATGTATAAGTACCGTCTTTTTCCATGCTATAAACAAATGATCCACCTTCAGCAACTCCTGAATTTACTATAAGGGCCATTGATTGGCCTGTATAAATCAGTTTTTCAACCGTGGGCGCTTTTGTTACCTTTACATCCGCTTTCGACACTTCAAAAGTAACATCCTCTTTCAATATGTAGCCATGATAAGTAGCATGAACGCGATAGGTATGGTTTCCGGCTTCCAGACCTGCTGGAATAGAAAACTTTTGTTCCATAGAAACAGAATCTGATGACTCCGCTCCATTTTTGTCTACCTTATGCCATTCATATCCTACTTCATTTTCGTTATATTCCTCCAATAAAACCGGAGCTACCAGCAGGTACTGTCCTTCATCTTCTGAATATCCGTATGTCAGTTTGCCGATACTATTTGTAATATCCAACTGCTGAATCGGAGCCTTCAAAACTACCACATTCTCTATGGAAGATCCCGTAATATCCGACCGCCATGTATCACCATTGCGGTCACGATATGCATATCCTTCCGGCAGCAATTCCTGAAGCGTTTTCGTGACAGATGTAATTTTCCCAAAGGTACCGCCTCGCAGTCGGCCTGTAGAATTGGAATCAAAGGTCACTTCTCCAGCAACAGTGCCATTCCCCGTTATGGTCAGGTCTGCACCTTTTGTGGCAGAAATTCCGCTGCCGGATATCGTCTTATCACCAAGATCAAGCGTTATCCATTTGTTGTCCACTGTGTACGCCGAACCCTGCGCTCCTGCGGGAATATCAGCAAGCAGCTTTACTGTTGCATCATTCTGTGCTTCATTGAACGCACCCTGCAGGCCTGAATATCTGGCCTTAGTGCCATCTGCAGCAGTCACTTCGACAGGAAATATCACTGACTGATTACAATAATCACAAAGGTCATCACCATCTTTATCCCGGTGTTCTTCACACTTTTCAACCGTCAAGTTATAAAGAGATCCCCATCCCGGAACTTCCGCGGTATACTCTATTGTCTGGTTGTTCTGCTTAAATACATAGCCCAATTTCAACAGATTTTTTACTGGAATATTATAATTCTTATCACGATTATTATTCCTTATCTCCTTAAATGTACCTCCAGAAATAGAGAGACTATTTACATACAAAAAGAGCCTATCAATCGTCCCTCCGGCAATCTTAGTAGAATCATGCATTCCACTAAGTATGTTTACTGTTTTAATTGAACCATTCCAGGTCTCCGGCAGACATAAATTTACCACGCTATTTACATTAATCGAGGCTTTTATCTTTCCTCTTCCTGTCAAGGTTAGGCTCGCTGTATCTCTACCACTGTTACGAGAAATAGTAATATTCCGGCATTCTAACGTATGACCCGCCGGATCCATCGTATAATTTTTATCAATAATCTTGTAATCATTTCCATCACTTGTATCCTTCAGCAACGTCAACATACTGCCATCTGGAGCGTTATCAAAGGCGTCTTTCAATGATGTATATTTTGTTCCCGCATCATCCTTTATACACCAGGTTATTCCACAATCTGGACACTCTGTTTCTGTTGCATTCGGATGCGTACACTCTGTCTCACCATCTTCTGCCTGCACCGCAACACCATTTGCTTCCATCGCCTGTATACTTACCTGCTGCTCTGCGGGCTGGATTTCTTCCGTTGGAACTTCCTCTGTTTCTTCCTGCTCTGCCGAAACCTCTTCTTTCACTTCCGCATCTTCGGTTTCTTCCCCGGTTGGTGCCTCGGTTACTTCTTCCGTCGGCTCTGTCTCCGTCACGGTCTCTTCTGTTTGTTCCGTCAGAACTGTTCCTTCTGTATTTTCCACCTCCGCTGCAAGTGCTTCCGCTTCCAGAGACTCTGTCTCCAGAGCGTCTTCCTCCAAAGATTCTTCCTCCGGCGTGCCTTCCTCCACGATTTCCTCATACTCCGGCAGTTCTTCTGCTGCCGCCTGCGTAGGAAGCATGGTGAATGCAAGGAGAAATGCCATCGTCAGGCTCAGTACTCGTTTTTTCATCTCACAACTCCTTTTCTTATGTCCATTTTACAGGTCCGTTTATAAATGATCGGGAATCAGCCAGCGTTTCTTCGCAGCGGTTTTCGCCTCGCTGCGGCGGCTGACGCCCAGTTTATCCAATATATGACTGACATGGGTCTTCACTGTCGGAAGCTTGATATCCATGATTTTACCGATCTCCGCATTGCTCTTATCCGCACAGATCAGCCGGAGAATCTGCAGTTCCGTAGCTGTCAGTGACTCTCCCGGTGCTGTCCTTGGCTGCAGGAATGCCGGATAGTAAGCGGCCTGCTCCCGCACTGCTGCCATCAGCCGCAGATACCATTTATTCTGATCATCCCGGGAGCATTCTTCCAGAAGTGGAAGTACGGCTGCGCCGTAACCGCTGACCGGCCGGATGAACTGGTATTCTTCCGCAATGTCAAGTGCCTCATCCAGATACGTTTTCCACGTTTTATCTTTTTCCCGCCAGCAGGCAATCGCCCTTATGATCAGCAAATGAATACTGTCCAGATGCCGCCTGCAGGTTCTGCAATAGAGTTCAAGAGATGACAGCGTGAGCAGCACATCTTGATTCTTTCCAGCTGCCAACTCCACCATAGCCTGCGTAAGATACTGGTATCGTTTCATCACATTCAGCTTCATCAGATCACGGGGTGCTTTTTCCCGGTACCAGTCATCCGCCCGGTCCAGATCTCCCACATATAGATCCATTCTGCACCGCATGGCATCCATATTGGGAAGAAATCTGTCCAGCCCATTTTCCGCAAACCGCGTCCGCAGCTGCTCCATGGTCCGAACCGCATCATCACTTCTGCCCGATGCCATCTGACTGCGAATCAAAAGGCCGGTCACTGCAAATTCAATATCCGGCGTTCCATTTCTCTGAATCTCCCCTGCCCGCTGGACAAGTGAGAGCATACGGTGTGTGATATCCTCGCCTTTTTCAAATTTGCTTTCCGCAATAGCGCAGTCTGCAAGTCCGACTCCATCTTTGCCAAGCACCGCCTCCACCGGAATCCGAAGTACCTGATAAAGCATATCATCCTTCTTACTCCAGTCAGAGAAATCTTTACCTCCATTCATGATGGAAGGAAGGGTGCTGGTCACAGAAAATGGCGGAAGTGTAATTTCTTTTCCCCTGAGCAGACGGAACACTGCCGGAATCGTATCGGTCAGTCCGCTTACCTCCCGCTGTGGAAGAGAAATATCCAGCCATGCCAGACGGCTCCTTGCCTGTCTACCCCCGGCATCCATCCGGTCGCACTGCTCCGCAAACTGTTTCAGTGCTTCATACCACTGCTCCGATTTCTCATAATCCATTTCCATCGCGCAGAGCATGCTCATTGCCTGCATCAGTGCCGGAGAAGCAAGAATCTCTTTTTCCGGAAGGCTGTGATAATATTTTTCCATTTCATAATAATGTCCCATGCCCGGATGAAGTTCCGCACTGCGGATCAGCAATTCCGATACTTTGGAATGATCCCCGCCCCGGATATAGCAGTCCATGGCATGAACAAAATCTTCTTTCAACTCATAATACATGCCGCCCCGGCTGTAGAGAGTTTTCTTCTTTTCTTCCGGGTATTCCCGGTCCATCTCCCACATCAGAAACGCCCGGAACTGCGGCCAGAAATGGAACCTCTGCGTCTCATCATACCGAAGCATGGTTGTGTTTCGCTGCAGCCAGTCAAGCATTTCCCCAACGCGCGGGTCTCCGCTGACGATCCGCGCCATATCCAGATCAAACTGCTCAAAGGGCGCCAGTTCCAGAAGAAACCGCCGGATATTGAGATCAAATCTTTTGTAAATCGCCGTCTCAAAATAGCGGAACACTTCCCGGAACGCACCTGCAACCAGTTCCGGCCCGAAAGTCTGTCCCTCTGCCATATGGCGGATCGTAATGACAACGCCCAAAGGATGACCGATGGACTCTTTGGTAACTCCGCTAAGTTCCGAATCTGTCACCGGAACTTCCCACTCCTGAAAGAGCTTCCGAATATCCTCTCTGTCAAAGAGCAGCACATCCGCATGCAGTACCGTCATGAGACCCGTATATTGAAATGCCATGAGGCATCCCGGAGGCAGTCCCCGCGACGCCAGAATAAAACGCCGGTCTGGATTTTCACGAATGAGACTGCACAGCGCCTGAAGGTCTTTTTCCTCCTGCATCATCTGCAGATCATCGACAAACAGGATTTCCCAATTCGGATCTTCTATCAGCTGCTCGAACAGAACCCTGTCTCCGCTCACGCCTCGATACTTTTTCCCGGTCTGCCGGATCAGCCTTTCCGCCGTCACCGTCTTTCCAAATCCGCAGGGTGCGCTGAAGAAAAGAACCCTTCCCCGTTCCATACATTTCTGAAATTGTGCTTCTATTGCTGGTTTTACATGAATATAAGTGTCAGACAATCAAATATCCCCCATCTGTTTCTACCAAAATCTTAACAGAAGGGGGACTACTTGTAAATCATACCAAAGTATGAGATGAGATATGTATATAGAATTATTCTGCTTTTTTATGCGCTCTGGCCATAGCTGCAATATCGCCGACTCCGTTCAGCACAATGCTCGGACGATACGCATAAGTTTTCAGCGTTTCTCTCGTGGAAACACCGGAAAGCACCAGTACAGTAGACATACCGCTCTCCAGTCCGGAAATGACATCCGTGTCCATCCGGTCTCCAACCATCACAGCTTCCGCTGAATGACAGCCAAGCAGATTCAGACCGGTACGCATCATGAGCGGATTCGGTTTACCACAAAAATATGCCTGTGTACCGGTCGCCATCTCAATCGGTGCCACCAATGCCCGGCATCCCGGTGCGATTCCATTCTCTATCGGGCCAGATACATCTGAATTTGCTCCGATCAGCTTTGCACCCTTAAGTACCAGATTAATTGCTTTTGTCAAAGTATCCAACGAGTAAGAACGTCCCTCGCCAACCACTACGTAATCCGGATTAACATCATTCATGGTAATTCCTGCATCATAAAGGGCATTTAAAAGACCCGCTTCGCCAATGGCAAATACGGAACATCCCGGAGCCTGATTTTTCAGAAATGCTGCTGTTGCCAACGCACTGGTATAAAAATGTTCTTCTGAAACATCCAGTCCCATCCGTGCCAGTTTCTGATTCAGCTCCCGTGGTGTATAGCCGCTGTTATTTGTCAAAAAAAGATATTCCTTTTTTTCATCATGAAGCCATTGAATAAATTCCCGTACTCCATTTAAAATCTGGTTGCCATGATAGATGACTCCGTCCATATCACAGACAAAACCTTTTTTCTCATTAAAATCAATCGTTGTATTTATATTCATATGCTTTACCACCTTCTCGCTTCTATTTTACAATCGGTTATGTAAATTTCACAAGCATAATCAGGTAAAATTTTTGTAATTTTTGTAATACAGGAACCCTATGATATCCGCTAACGCCCATCCGATTGGCACAGACCACCAAATACCTGTCACGCCAATCTGTGGTATTGCTGACAAGGTATATGCCAGAACTACCCTGGTTCCCAGGGAAAATATGGTAAGTACCACACTCATTCCTGGTTTGCCCAAAGCCCGGTACAAGCCATACAGCAAAAATAACCATCCAATTCCTATATAAAAGGCGCCTTCTATCCGCAGATAACGGACTCCTTCCATGATAATATGTGTTTCTCCTGCATCTACAAATATCATCATAAGTGGTTTTGCGAATAGGAATACAAATGTAGAGATCACTATGCAGAAGATTGCAGATATACACACTGCCGCTTTCAATCCATGCTGTATTCTCTGCTTTTCTTTTGCTCCATAATTCTGTGCAATAAATGTAGAGAATGCGTTTCCAAAATCCTGCACCGGCATATATGCAAAAGCATCTATCTTTACAGCCGCTGCAAATGCTGCCATAACAACCGTTCCAAAACTGTTTACTAATCCCTGTACCATAAGGATTCCCAGATTCATAACAGACTGCTGAATGCATGTCAGCATGGAAAAGGAAACAATTTCACTGATTCGTTCTTTCTTCAGACAGCTGATTTTCCAAATTGCATGAACTCGCTTATAACATATAAGTGTATAAAGCATGATCCCCAGTCCTGACAAATACTGTGCAACCACCGTCGCCTGTGCTGCTCCTGCTACTCCCATCTTGAAACCAATGACGAACCAAAGATCAAGAATAATATTAAGCAGGGATGATACGGCCAGAAATACCAGAGGTATCACAGAATTACCGATGGCCCTGAGATATGAAGCAAAATAATTGTACAAAAAAACAGCCGGTATCCCCATAAAGATTACGAATAGATACTCTCTCATTTCACCCCATACTTCATCAGGAACTCTGAGGAAAACCCGAAGTCCGCCCAGACTTGCATAAGCAACCATATTTAACAACACTGTCACTGCCGCAATAAAGATAAAGGATGCACAAATATCCTCTTTAAGTCCATTTTCATCCTTCTGTCCGAATCGGATAGAAAACAATGCACTGCTTCCCATACATAAGCCAAGAATAATGGATGTTATAAATGTCATAAGTGTAAATGAGGAGCCTACCGCTGCAAGTGCCTTCTCGCCAAGACAACGTCCAACAATCAGTGTGTCTGCAATGTTATAACACTGTTGAAGTAAATCTCCCAATATCATTGGAATAGCAAATAAAAGCATCGACTTTACAACAGGTCCTTTTGACAAATCGCCATTCATTTTTATCTCCATTTCGTAAGTTGTGTATTACGTTTTGTCATTATTATAGGAGTTTAAAGTACTTAAGTCAAGCTGTCATTTACTTTTGGAAATCTGCATGATATTATAATGGAAAAACGAATTACAGTGATAGTTATCATTTTACAGGGGGATTACTTATGTACCTGAATGGTTTAGATGAACTCGATCAGAAAATTATCCAGTTGCTTATAGAAAACGCACGTATCTCATACTCTGATATTGGTGAGAAAACCGGTATTTCCAGAGTAGCAGTAAAAGCCCGTATTCAAGCCTTAGAGAAAAAAGGGGTAATTGAAGAATACACAACAATCATCAATCCTCAAAAGATCAGTGGTGCTGTATCCTGCTATTTTGAAATTGAAATTAAACCAGATCATCTGATGCAGGTGTCAGATATTTTATACAAAAATGATATCGTCACACAGATCTATCGTGTCACCGGACGGGATAAACTTCATGTACATGCCGTTGCCTCATCCAGTGATGAAATGGAACTTTTCCTGCACAATGTCATTGATACACTGCCTGGCATTCTTAGCTGCAGCTGCAATATGATTTTATCCCGTATTAAAGATATTAAAGGATTACGGCTATAGAATAAAGTCCAAATGCAGCCTAATCCAACGATTCTCAAAGCCAACAGGGACGGGGAAAAATCCGTTTTCCCCGTCCCCAATAGCTTACACTTCTTTAAACTTCGGATGCTTGGATAATGCCATTGTCACTACAAATCCAACAACAAGTGAGATCAGAATTCCGATCATATAATTCAGCATTCCACCAGACTTGATGCATACGAATCCGATGATTCCTGCTGCTCCCGGGGAGATATTCTGAACATTTGTCAGTGTCACATAAGCACATCCTACAGCAGAACCGAACATTGCTGCATAGAATGGATATTTCATCTTCAAGTTGACTCCGAACATTGCTGGTTCTGTAATACCAAGCAGTGCTGAGATACCGGAAGAAACTGCGATGCTCTTCATCTTCTTATCCTTTGCACAGAACATTGCTGCCAGTGTTGCTCCACCCTGAGCCACATTGTTGCATGCTGCGATTGCAAAGAGGAAAGATCCGCCTGCTGCAATCAGCTGGATATCAACCGGGAGAAGACTGTGGTGCATTCCCGTCATTGTTAATGGTGCATAGATAAATCCGAAAATAAATCCACCGACAACACCTAATGTATCATGGAGCCACAGAATACCATTTGTAATCCAGTCTCCGGCTGTACGCATCACTCCACCTACCACTGTAAATGTAAGGAATGCTGTTACGAGTACGGAAAGTGCAGGTGTCAGGAGGTTGTCCAGATATTCCGGAACTACTTTGTGAAGTTTCTTCTCGATAAATGCAAGGATTGCTGCCGCTGCAAGTACCGGAAGTACAGTTCCCTGATATCCAACCTTCTCAATTGTCAGCGCTCCGATATGCCATACCGGAACCGTTCCCTCTGTAATGGCTGTACCATAAGAATAAGCATTCAGAAGATCACCGGATACCATGATCATTCCCATAACTGCTCCAAGATAAGGATTGCCCCCGAACATCTTTGTCGCTGAGAATCCTACAAGGATTGGCAGGAATGCATATGCTGCACTTGCAAATGTGTTGATCATAGATGCAAGATCTGCAATATTCGGATATGCTTCAACAAGTGACTTTCCTGAGACAAAAAGTCCTTCTGCTGTCAGAACATTATTCAGACCCATCAGAAGACCGCTGGCAACCAGTGCCGGAATAATCGGTACGAATACATCCGCCAGCATCTTTACCAGTTTCTGTAACGGATTCATCTTCTGGTCAGCAGCCTTTTTCACTTCATTTTTTGTACTTTCTTTGATGTCTGCATACTGAATAAAATATTTGTATACTTCATCTACTGTACCACTTCCGAGGATGATCTGGAACTGACCGCCTGTGGCAAACTGTCCTTTTACAAGCTCTGTCTTGAGAATTCCATCTACATCTGCTTTACTTTCATCTTTTAATACCAGACGTAATCTGGTTGCACAGTGAGCCGCGCTGATTACATTTTCTTTTCCGCCTACCAGACGCAGAAGTTCACTTGCTGCATTCTGGTAACTCTGTTCTTTACTCATTCTAACTCCTCCTGTAACTTCATTTCTTTTCTATCTCAATCAGGATCTTCTTAGTACCATCGTTGTACTTGAAAAGTCCTGTCTGATTCTTGGTATTCGGATTCCTGCATACATCAGTTCATCCCCGCCATACTCCTGCCCGGTCTCACAATCTGTGTAAACTGCATCCGGATCCAGTCCTTTTAATCGGATTACCGGAACCCTGTAGGCTGAGCGCGCAAGAATCTGCACGTGAGTGAAGATGACTTCCATTCCATCTTCTGAAACAATATTCCAGGCACTTTGATTCTCCTGAAATGAATCCGCCAGCCGGTAATAAGTTCCGAACTGTACGGTTCTTCGTCTCCTTTTATATTCTGCAATCTGCTCTCTGACTTCTTCCTTCTCTTCTTTTGAAAGCTTCTTCAGATCCAGTTCATATCCAAGATTGCCTGCTGCCGCCACGGCAAATCTTGTAGCAAGCGGTGTGGTCCGTCCAACCTGATGATTCGGACATGCTGACACATGCGCTCCCATTGTAACTGTCGGAAACAGAAAGCTTGTTCCATGCTGGATCTTCAGCCTGCAGACTGCATCTGTATTATCGCTGGTCCATGTCTGTGGCATGTAATAAAGCATTCCTGCATCGAATCTACCACCTCCACTGGAACAGCTTTCAAACAACACCTGTGGAAAACGTTCTGTCAATGTCTCCATTACCTGATAAAGTCCAAGCACGTAGCGGTGTGAAAGCTCATTCTGATTTTTCCTGTCAAGATAAGCACTTCCAAGATCCGTCAGATGCCGGTTCATATCCCATTTCACATAACTGATATTTCCCGGTACCAACACCTTACTGACTGCATCGATCAGATATTCGCAAACTGCCGGATTCGACAGATCCAGTACCAGCTGATGTCGGCTGAGTATTGGTTCGTAGAGCGGACTTCGGATCACCCAGTCTGGATGCTCCCTGTAAAGGTCACTTTCCTTTGAAATCATCTCCGGTTCAAACCAGATTCCGAAATCAATCCCCTTCTGTTTCACCTTTTTAGCAAGACTCTGCAGGCCATCCGGAAATTTCTCTTTATCTTCCGTCCAGTCCCCCAAGGAAGTCGTATCTGTATTTCTTCTCTTGAACCAGCCATCATCCATCACCAGAAGTTCGATTCCAAGCTCCGCTGCTTCTTCCGCCAACGTCAGCATTTTCTTTTCATTGATCTCAAAATACATACCTTCCCAGCTATTCAATAGAACTGGCCGTTCCCGGTCTCTGTACCATCCCCGGCAGACGCGCGTTCTGTATAACTTGTGAAATGTATTCGACATTCCGGCAAGTCCATTTGCACTATAGACCAGTACAGCCTCCGGTGTGCAAAAGCTTGTTCCCGGTGAAAGCTGCCATCCAAACTGATACGGATTAATTCCAAGCTGTACCCTGGTTGTTCCATACTGTCCACACTGAACACATCCATAGAAGTTTCCACTGTAAATCAGGTTTACTCCTAACACTTCCCCTTGCTCTTCCGTAGTCCCGGGACTTAACAATCCGATAAATGGGGTTGCCTGTGGGCTGCTCGTTCCACGACTGCTTTCAATCGTGACCGAATCCGCACACAATGGACGTCGATACACGTTTTTCTCTTCTGTATGTGCACCGGCTAATGTCAGTACGTCATATTCCTGTGTTGGAAGATCCATGTTCATGCTTAAGAATCGACAGATTTCTATCGATTCTGTTCCGTCATTGATCCATTTTGCGAATCGTGTGACCACTGCATCTTCATAGATGGTGTAATATAGCAGAATTCTCTGATTTCTCACCTTATCCTGAAGCGTAATCTCCAGTGTCATTGCCTCGGTGTCCGCATCAGTATAGACATGTGGCAGACCATCTGGAGCAATTTTTCCACTCAGAATACGATAGTTGTTATAGAAAAATCTTGCGTTTCTATCTCCATTTCTATCTTCTAGTTCGTAGGCCGGACTTCGGAAGTCCCCCTGTCCGGACTCCGGAAATTCCCTCAACTGTGTATCCAGAGAAAATGTTCTGTCTTCCTCAACTGGATTCGCACAGAATCCACGGTCGTAATAATAATCCTTGATGCCGCTGTGCCATCTCTTTATTCTTTTTCCGTAGTAACAATGCTTTAAATATCGTTGTTTTTCTACTTGAATCACATAACTGATCTTATCGTTGTACAGATGAAAGACCTGCTGTTCTTCCTCAAAACTGATCTGCATTCTATTTCTCCACTCTCTCATTCTGTTTCATTTCATCTCTTAACCAAATAGATTATAACTTCCATCTTTTCTCACTTTCAATGGTAATGCAGATTAGAACATGGTAATTTCTTGCTATTTTTTATTGATTGCTATATTATGATATCGGATATAAAAACCAAAAACTAAGATTTCTACAGATTGTTTCGTGCTATGCCCCGCAATCTTCATTTATTTTGAAAGGAGTACTTTTTATGACAAACACAAAATCATCTGCCCAACTACCTTTTGGTTCCGTCGGTTTTCATATAACCTCTGCGCTTCCTCTCCAGACACTTCGTGGAATCGGCATGCATCACATCACTTCCCATGACTATCATTGGGATAACCGAGTCCGCAAAAACTCTTATGTATTACTTCAGTACACGATTTCAGGAAAAGGAAGTTTCCAGACACCAGACCATACCTATCCTCAACAGACGGGTGATCTCTTCCTTGTTCAAGTACCCGGAGACAGCCAATACTCATTACCCGACGATTCGGAATACTGGGATGTTCTTTATCTGGAATTTTCCTCCGAGTGTCTCCCTCTTCTCTACCACATTCATCTTTCCTGTGGACCTGCCTTCCACCTGGAAGCATCCAGTACTTTACCTGAACAGATGAAACAGCTCTATGCTGATGCGATTTCCAATCAGTTAGCATCGGTATTTGATAATTCAAAAGCGGCCTACGCTTTTCTTTTAGATCTGGCAGATTATGCATTGGAAAACCCGGCACTTTCTTCACCTCGTGTTACACTGGCCAAGAACTATCTGGATTCCAATTATTACAACACGGATCTGAATCTTGACGAAGTCGCTGATGCCGTCGGTCTGTCCAAGTATCATCTTTGCAGAGAATTCAACCATCTCTATGGAATCTCGCCCGGAAAATATCTGGCGAATCTGCGTCTTCAGAAATCCTGTGCGCTTCTTTTACAGAGCCATCAGCACACAATTGCCGAAATCGCCTCCATGGTCGGATTTTCAAATGATAATTATTTTTGCAAAGTCTTTCGAAAAGCCTTCGGAACTACACCAACTCAATATCGGCTTCAAAATCAGAACTATGATCTTGTCCGCGTTCTCCATGATTCGCATTCCAGGGTTCCATCTGATAAATAACCGCCTCATATGGTCTGAGTTCTGTAATTTTTTCCGCGGCAGGCGTATCTGCATAATTACTAAGCATGACCTGCCCGGCTCTCTTACACTGTAACTTTCTTGTCTTCTCATGAAAGTTACAGATAATCAGCCATTTTTCCTCCTCCAGCGTTCTTGTATAGATATAAAGGTCTTCATCCTCTGGGAACAGCAGTTGATAAGTTCCGTATACCATAACTTCATGTTCTTTCCGAAGCTGGATCAATTTCTGATAATGATAGAAAACGGACTCTGGATCCGCTAATGCCTGTTCTACATTGATTTCCTTATAATTTGGATTGACTCTGTACCATGGAGTTCCTTCTGTAAATCCTGCATTCTTTTCGGCATTCCACTGCATCGGTGTCCTTGCATTATCCCTCGCCTTCGCCCGAATTGCATACATGGTCTCTTCCTCTGTGAATCCCGCTTTCAGGCGTTCTTGATAAATGTTCTGTGTCTCAATATCAGGGAATTCATCAATCGTCTGAAATGGAACATTCGTCATTCCAATCTCTTCCCCCTGATAGATATACGGTGTCCCCTTCATTCCATGAAGCAGTGTCGCAAGCATTTTTGCAGACAGGACACGATAATCTCCGTCATTTCCCCAACGGGAAACGATTCTTGGAAGATCATGGTTATTCCAGAATAAACTGTTCCATCCATGACCTTCTAACTCTGTCTGCCATTTGCTGAAAACACACTTCAGATCCGGCAGATAAAGTGGTTTCAAATCCCATCTCTGTCCGCCCGGTTTCTTATCCAGCTGAATCTGTTCAAACTGGAAGATCATACTAAGTTCTTTCCTTTCCGGATCCGTATATAATCTTCCGATCTCCGGGGTCGCCCCCCAGCACTCACCAACCGTCATGCTGTCCCTGTGACCAAAGGTCGCTTCGTTCATCTCATGCAGGTATTTATGAAGCATCGGCCCATTCTCTTTGATCTTCTGGTCCGGTATCTTTCCAATCAGATCAATCACATCCATACGGAAACCCGCAATCCCCTGATCCAACCACCAATTCATCATGTCATAAATTTTCTGCCTCAGCTTCGGGTTCTCCCAGTTCAGATCTGGCTGTTTTTTACTGTAAAAATGCAGATAATACTCATTCGTCTCCGGCGAATACTCCCATGCACTTCCACCGAAGTTTGACATCAGATCATTCGGTGGCTGTCCATCTTCACCTTTCCTCCAGATGTAGTAGTCTCGGTATGGATTATCCAAGCTTTTCTTTGCTTCTATGAACCATGGATGTTCATCTGATGTATGGTTCACTACCAGATCCATAATGATTTTGATATCATTATCTTGACATTTTTGTATCAACATCTTCATATCTTCCATTGTTCCAAATTCCGGGTAAACCGCACGATAATCAGAGATATCATATCCATTGTCATCCTGCGGCGACTGATAGATTGGACAGATCCAGAGTACATTGACTCCCAGTTTTTTCAGATATTCAATTTTCCCTGTAATTCCTGGAATATCCCCCATTCCATCCCCATTGCTGTCGGCAAAACTCCGAGGATAGATCTGATAAACGACACTGCTTTGCCACCATTTCTTCTCCATCTTATGTCCCCTTCTTGCTTTTTTTATTCGAACCAAGTATAATACAAAAAATAAAAGGATACTTTCATTATTTTATCAAAAAATAACACAATATTATGCAGCAGTTCATCCACGCGTCTGTGCAAGAAAGGAGATCTCTCATGTTACGTTCCTTAAAAGAGACAAATTTTCACGGAACCCCTATGTTCCCCTTACAGATTTATTCTCATAAAGATAAGAACGGTTTCTATTCCGTTACTGCCCACTGGCATGAGGAACTGGAATTTCTCTATATTGAGGAAGGAACTATGCACGGAATCATTTCCGGAACCCCTTATGAAATGAAAGCCGGTGAATTCTATTTCATCAACTCTGGTGAACTGCATGAATTAAGCACACACAACCATTCCCTGCATCATGCAATCGTTTTCGATCCCCAATTACTTAATTTTGATTTGTATGATTCCTGTCAACACAATTTTATCCAGCCAATCACACAGAAGAAACTGCTCTTCCCAAACAACATCTCCAGTGTCCTCAGTCAGAAAGAACGAGAAAGTCTCCGACAGCTTTTTCTTGCAGTGATCTATAATTACCACCACCCGGAACAATGCGCACTTCTCAAAATTAAGATCTGTCTTCTACAGATTCTGGAACTCTGTTTCCGCACAGAAATTCTTATACAGAACCAGACTACCGGAAAGCAGCTCTCCTCCATGAATCAGCTGAAAGAAGTGCTTGATTTTATCCGGTCACATTATGCCGAAGAAATTACATTAAAAGAACTTGCTGACATTGCCTGCATGAGCCCGACCTATTTCTGCAGATATTTCCATCAGGAAATGGGCAAGACACCGTTCGCCTTCCTGAATGAATACCGCATCAAAAAAGCCGCCATCCTTTTGGATGACAGCTCACTGTATGTTTCTGATATTGCCATTAACTGTGGCTTTGACAACATCAGCTATTTCATTCGTAAGTTCAAAGAATACCAGGGAATCACCCCCAAAAAATACAGAAGCCGGAAGATGCCAGAATAAATAAAGCTATGATCTTACCACTGTTTGGCGATTCTTACAATATTTATATTCCTTTTTTGTGTATGTTTTACAATATATACTCGGCATTTTTTACAATGCTCGCCTTCCTGACCCTTGTGGTTGGATCTTTTCTTACTTTCCCGATGAAAATCAAGCTTCGTACTG
>OKVK01000478.1_pt1 | contig 26873 bp, 25 predicted proteins | sample 1604771 | NCBI WGS metagenome assembly OKVK01 (sample SAMN01760906, study PRJEB22395) | human gut metagenome | reverse complement strand
GGATATAGTCTCTGTATTGAAGTTCGCTGGACAATGCATATGCCGTGTCCCACAGTGTATAGCTGAACAGACACACAACCGTAAGCATAATGCTGATGATACACTTTATCGCTTTCCTCATATGCTTGATTTGAGATGCCTTTGCATCTCACTCCTCCCTGTAAAAATGTTCTGTTGTTTTCGTCAGCATGATATGTTTTGTCCTAAACGTCGGTTGTCTGGATACGGAAAACTTTAGGCCGCATCATCTCAATCAAAAAATGATTTTATTCGACAGTATTAGTTTAGCCGATCTCAATCAACGTAACACAGTGTCAGTTCCGCACCAGATCCATGTCAGTTCCGTGCCACAGCGTATGCTGTGCCCCGGCCTTTTTCAAAAGCGCTTCAAATATTTTTGGCATCACTGCAAGTTATTTAAGATTTGGCCCCGCAAAGTGCGCCTATGCCACGCACTTTTGCGGGGCATGCCCGCTATAATAAAATGGATAGCATGTCGCAAGCATAAGATGTGCCTCCGAAAACGTTGACACGCGCATATCAGCTTGGCTTTCTGACATTCCAATGGATTCAACAGTATAGGCATTAACTACATAGCCTCGCTAACACCATAAACCTCCCCGGCGCGCTGCCGCTATACCGAAAGGGATAGTAAGTCACCAACACTAGTGTATTGCCATCCACGGACGGCAAGCGCCAATCGGCTGTATTCTCATATATATCATGGTTTCGGTAACGGTATAGGTTACCGTTCGCCCATCCAAATAAGTAAACATAATTTCATCTCCGATTTTCACCTTCTCAAGCGGACGCAGACGCTTTCGGTTGCGATGGCCAAGGATGACGCACATACCGCTCTCGCTAGGCGTGGCACTGTCCGGCATCCAACCGGGGGATTGCCCCAATGAGGCCTCGTCTATATTGCCCGCTATGAGGATTACCTTGCGGCCAATGGTGAGTGTGCCAAAGTTCTCGCTGATTGTGGCGGCTGATTGTGCAGCGGTTTGCAGCGATTCGGCAGTTTGTTCCGCTTGGAGGGTGGACATGATTGCTGGCGTTTCTGTGGTGGATAGTTCAGGCGTGTCAACCGCCCAAACAGGAGCGGCTATCTCAACAACGGTAAGGCCGCTCTCCTCTGTGCCATTAAAACACAACAAACTAATAGGACCGTGAGCAGAAGCAGGGCGTCAAGCATCGCCGCCCTCAATATCGTTCTATTATTCATAAACCGTTCCTCTTTAATCTAAATGTGAGGGCGAGCGTAAAAAGAGATCTTCCACTTTTCCCCGTTCTCGCCCCATAGGTTCCTTACCACCACGCGGCCTTTGGTGGAACTGGCATCCACGATCTTGCCGGTGTTGATATAATACCGGTGTGATGTATTTCATTCCAGCGTCCGCAGGCACAAGCTTTGCTCCAGAAAATCAAGTCCCCGGGCTGAAGCTGTACGCTTGAAATGGCATAGCCGTTATCGTAGCAGTATTTCGCCTGTGCCACGGAAGTGCGCGGCAGGGATACGCCCGCCTGCGCGTAGGCGTATTGGGTTAGTTGTGAGTAATCCATCACGGAATAGGCTGTTCCAACTTTGGAAAGCGCGGCTTGGGCAATATCGCCGCCCTTTGTGCCGGTGGGGAGGTTGGCGGAGATCTGCGTCAATTCTTCGTAAGAAAGGCCGCCGTAAATGTCCACATCCAATAGCTCCGCCCAAAGCTCGTTGTAGTCATCGCTCATCAATTCCTCCAACATACGAAGTTTTTCTTCATCGAAACGGTAAAGTTCCGCTCCTTTCAGATACCCTCTCCTTACATTGCTGTAAAGCAAAAGCAGCATATCGCTATGCTGCCTAAAACCCATCTGCCGTTTATTGTTCCTGCTCTTTACGCCGTCGCTCTCTTTCCAGCGCCTTTTCCCATGTACGGGCGGTTTCCTTTTGCAAAAATCTGTACATTGCTTGGAAATCCTGCTCACGGTCATATTGTTCCAATGCGGCGTAGTATTCGCGCTTATCCTCGTCGTATATGACGATGGGGGGATGGCCGTATATCATGAGAAAGTAGTTCAACAGCGTCCTGCCCACGCGTCCGTTTCCATCCGCGAAAGGGTGAATGTACTCAAAGCGCACATGAAAATATGTGCCGAGCTTTAGTGCGTCCTTGCCTAAGAACTCGTCAAGCGTCTTGATCAGCTCTGTCATATCTTTTTCAACATCTTCGGGCAGAGAGCCAACTTCCTCAATGCCCGTCACATAATCGTGTTTCTTGAATTCGCCGGGACGCTCGCCTCTTTCGATATAACGAGTCTCATCATATGTCCCGCCTGCCAGGATTGCGTGTACTTCCTTAACAAGTTCTACGGTGATTGGTTCGCGGGCTATGAGCTTGGGCTTCAGGAAGTCATAGCAGAGCTTTTGATTTCGCTGCTCAAAAATTGCGCGGGGAGTTCCGGTAAAGTTCACCACACGACCATTCTCGAATATCTCACGCGTGTCATGATAGGTGATCTCGGCGTTCTCGATTTTTCCAGAATTGTATGCGAATAGAATTCGGAACGAGTCGAGTCGAAGGTCTATATCCGCTTCTGTCTCTATATTGAATTTCTGCCATAGTTTAACGGCAGCCAAGTAGTTGTCCATGCTCTCACGCTCCTTTGTTCTGTATTATACCATATCTTTGCAGCAGTTCAGAAAATGATTTTGTTGCATTTTGACGAAGCACTTTAATTATGCGTTGCTACTGAGCGCAGCGCTGAGAGAAGGGGTCTAAGGGGCGTTGCCCTTTACAAGCGAATAATGCTGGCATTATTCAGTGCTTGCTAAGGCAGCGCAAAGCGCTGTACGACACCTGCCGCTCAGCGTCCACGCTCGTCTTTAACGCCCCTGTGTTGCATCCTTTCGGATAAATGCGTACAAAACTCCACACCCGTAAAATGATCCGCATCCAGCGTTCTTCCAATTAGCCTCGGCAATCCTTTCCGCGATTTAATATTTTCTGGCGGGCAAGCCATAGATGCACACGGAGCATCGCCACCCGCCGCCTGTATTGTCTTTGAAAAACGGCATTTCTGTTCCCGATTACAAGAAAGATAATGCCGTCATAAATTCAACTTTTTGTTAAGGAAATGGTTCGTTCTATCGTATTTTTGTTGAAGGTTGTTCTTACAAGATCGCAGCATCGGCTGCAAGATCCTCCACAAGATCTGCAATCGGGTCTCCGGTGCACTGGATGTAGCTGGCCGTGAAGGGCACTCCGTTGGGATCGGCCGGATAAACTCCGTGATTGTGCATCGTATAGTACCCGAGCAGGCCCGCTGCTTCAATTTCTTCCAGGCTCGCTCCACGCATGCACTGGTAAATCATCGTGCCGATCATCTCCCAATGTGCTAACTCTTCCGTACCTACATTGTGCTCAGAAATGTTCCAAATTAAGCCCTATGCGGACAAGCCCAGTACTTTCGGATTATTTGTACATAGCTTTGTAAGCTATGAAAGGATTGGCAAGTGGGATGAGGACAGATACAGGAAAGGCGGCAGAAAGCCTTATTTTATCGAACTTTGCGGCACACCGAGATGGATAAATCTCTATGCGGTAGCGGATGCAGATGTCTATTATAATTATGAAGCGTGAAAAAATGAGCTTGTCTGAATGAACTTGGACAAGCTCATTTTTCTATAGGAAACCACACCATTGTCAACTTCAATCGTGTGTGCTTTACTAAGTTGACTTTTTGAAGGAAATCGGGTATACTTATAGTAAAGCACACAATCGTTGAAAAATTTGCGTGTGGTTTAGTAGAGGTGAGACAATGCTTGATGAAAAATCAATAAACACTGTCCGAAAGATTTTCTCCAAACACGATAATATAATGACAACTGCTCAACTGGATTCCTACAGAATTTACTATGCTGATATTCAGCAGCTATTAAGCGAGGGTTTCATTGAAAAAATCAAACGAGGCTATTACCATTGGACGGAAACCTATGGCGAACAGGAAGTTAAAATTATCAACCGTCTTTTTCCCGATGCGGTGCTTTGTATGGAAACTGCCCTCTTTTACTATCAGTACAGTGACCGCAATCCTGCCGAGTGGAATATTACGATTGATAAAAATGTCTCCAGAAGCCGTACAAATATCGACTACCCCTTTGTAAAGGCATATCGGGTTGAGCCTATTTTAGTACCCCTCGGAGAAACAAAAGGCAGTATCAATTTTGTTGATGTCCGTATCTACGACCGTGACCGTACCATTTGCGATGTATTGCGGAATATGAACAAAATGGATAAAGAGATTTTTAATAAGGCAATACAAGGATATGTAAAAGACCCGAAAAAGAATATACCGAATCTGATGGAGTATGCCAAAGTATTGCGAATGCAAAAACGAGTAAAAGAATTGATTGGAGTGTGGTTGTGATGGCTGATGTAGCGGCATCTGTTTTGGCGAAGCTTAAAAATAAGGCGAAGGCGGCTGGCATCAGCTATCAGCAGTGTCTACAGCTTTTTATGCAAGAAGAATTTTTGCGGAAGCTTTCAAAGTCTGGATATGATGATACACTTATTCTCAAGGGCGGATTGTTTATCTATGCGCTCACCAATTTTGAAAGCCGGGCAACGATTGATGTAGATTTCCTGCTTCGAAGTGTTTCCAATTCGTTGGATGAGGTAAAAGCCCTTATCCTAAAAATCCTTGCTACGCCTACAGGCAATGATTATATTGAGATGAGTGCGAAAGGATTTGAGGAAATCTCACCGCAGAGAAAATATCACGGTATCAGCACACAGATTATCGGAAAGATAAAAAATGTCCGAGTTCCCTTTAATGTGGATATTGGTGTGGGCGATGTGATTGTTCCCCGTGCCGAACAGAGGACTATCCATACACAGCTTCCCGATTTTGAAGCTCCTGTTATTATGACCTATTCTCTTGAAAGCACCATAGCCGAGAAATTCGATGCGATTCTGCAACGATTTGAACTAACGGGCAGGATGAAGGACTTTTACGATATTTACTATCTGGCAAGGACTTTTGATTTTGACGGAGCGAAATTGCAGACGGCAATATCCAGAACATTGGAACGACGAGGAACCCCCTACGAAAAGGACAGCTTCAAGCGTGTTGTTTCTCTTGCCGAGGATGTGGACATGCAAAAGCGGTGGAAATATTTCTTGAAAACCATAAAAGATGATACTCTTGAGTTTTCGGCGGTCATTGAGGAAATACAGAAATTTATTGAGCCTGTATTTGATGCAATTGTGAATGAAGGTGAGTGGCAGGCAGAATGGGAAAGCAATATTAGCAGATGGTCACATCTGGGTGGAGGTATTGACCATGACAAAAGCAATTAATGATGCAACGCTAAATAAAGCTGGTGACATATACCAGTATTTAATAGCATTAAAAGATTGTTTTGAATTGAACGATGGTGATACTCTGCAAATTGAAACAAATGGTGATGTGAGTATTATAAATGATATAGGAGGTCGCTTTCAGAGAGAAGTAAAGCATCATTTTGGTAATAAATCTCTTTCGGACAGAGATATAGATTTTTGGAAAACACTTGCAAATTGGTATATAGACTATGAGCGTGTAAAAAATTTTTCCAATTATATACTCAGTACTACAGCTACAATCCAGAACAATTCTCCGTTTTATGGCTGGAATAGTATGAAAAAGACTGAAAAGTTAAAACGCTTAAAAGATATAGGAGCTATCTCTAAGGAAAAGGAAGAGACATTTAGAAGCCAATATAACAGAATTTTTGTTGATTCATATGATGAAGGGCGTCTTTTAGAAATATTAGATAAATTCACCATTGAGGATGCCAAAACTTCAATAGTTGGTATATCTGATGAATTTTCAAAATATGTAGGTCATATTCCTTCCGAAAATAGAGACGGATATATAGGTGCTTTGCTTGGCGAAATCCTAATAAAAGTAAAGGAGCCTCCTCACAAATGGGAAGTAACCAAATCAGCATTTGATGAAATCCTACAGGTGCAGTCAACAGCATATGGTACAAAAGGAACTATTCCGCTTCCAAAGGAGTACGCAAAAGCAGTTCTGCCTAAAGACAAAATTACTACATTCGAACAGAAAAAATTTGTAGCATCTATCCGTGAGATTAAGTATGACAAAATGATTCCAAATGCAATGTTAGATTATTGGAAAGCGGATTTAACTGTTGCTAAATATTTTAAGGACAACCTTATGTATTTAGAAAGTCTTGAGTTGTATGTGGAAGATTTGTCTGCAAAGATGCAATATAGCAAAGCGAATAGTGATCTGAATGCTGAAGGAGCAACCGAGGAAGAACAAATAAGAATTTCAAAGCAACTTTATAATGGTGTAATGAGTTGGGATGCAAATGATTTTGGCTCTATCATTCGTAATCAAGGGTATTTTCAACGAGGAGTTATACATAACATAGTGGACGAAACAGAATTCAAATGGAAAGTAGGTGAAGATAAAGAATGAGCATAAGTAACATCAAAAAGCTTTCAATGAATCCTCATTTTTATTCTTTGCTAATGCAAAGTTTTCTTTCTGGTTATGAAAAACCTTGTGATATTAAATTACCATTTATGGCAATTCCTATTCTGTTATATGCCGAGTCACGAGAAAAATTAGTAAATGCAAATATAAGAAGTCGAATTGACACATTATTCCAGTCCCCTCAAATTATTGATGAAAGTAGGATTTCTGGTAAAACAAGATTGTCTGGCTATGTAGATAGATATAATTCGCTTAAACCATATTGTAAGAAAGCAATAATCATTTTATCTTCAGAAGAGAAAATAGCCGTTACCAATCAAAAAATTGTGCTTATCAAGAAAGTAAATTACAAGGATTTTGAGGGAACAGTTAAAGATTGGATTAAATGTGCATTTTATCTTGGAGTTGTATTTTCAAAAACTACCGAAGACCATCTATCTTTCTTTTTAGGAGTTGATTCAAAATGAAAAGTTATATAAAAGCTATTATTATATTCAGCAAAAATGATGAAAAAAGATTAGTGCCGCTTGAGCAGGGAGTAAATATAATTACAGGCGAGTCGAAAACTGGGAAAAGTGCCTTAGTTGAAATAATTGATTATTGCTTGTGTAGTACTCGTTGTACGATACCAAAAGGCAAAATAACGGATTTCTCTTATCTATATGTGCTTGTAATGGGTATAGGTGATAATACTTATATCATAGCTCGCTACAATTGGGATAATGGTGGAAAAATGTATTTTTCCAAAGAAGAAAAGGATTTTAACTATAAGCTTTTGAGTTTGGATTATTTTTCTGAAAAGCCTACTTTGCCGTATAAAGATGCTCAATATGAGATTGAATGTGCATTAGGTCTATTTGTAACAAATATGGCTACTGATGCTGACCAGCAGGGTAAAAAAGCATCATTAAGAAATATGGTTTCATACTTGTTTCAACATCAAAACTTAATGGCAAGCAAATTTGCACTATTCTATCGCTTCTCGGATTATTATAAAAGAAAAGATATTATAGACCAATTTCCTGTCTTTGCAGGAATGATTAGCCAAGAGTATTATAGTGATTTAATCCAGTTAAACACATTAAAGGCTCAACTAAAACAAAAATATAAGAAACAAAAGGCAAATGAAAAGAGTACAGCTTATATTAAAGAAAATTTATCGCCTTTATTAACAGATTACTTTGCATTACTTGAGAAAGATTTCGATGACAAAATATCAGCACAAAAAATGCTGAAAATGGCTTCTAACTTACCAGAATTTGATGATACGCAACTTTTTGGAGAATCAAAAATAGCAGAAAGATATAGCGAGTTGAATGAGGAACTGGAGGAATTAAGAAATGAAGAACGAGAAATCTTATTGAAAATAAAAAATATTGACAATGCATCAAAAACGGGCAATGAGTTTACCAAGATGTTAATGGACTTGAAGCAGCAGACAACTGTAGCCGAAATTGAAGCTACAGAATATATCTGCCCTCTTTGCGGTCACGATTGTCAAGAAATTACCGAAAATGATTCACAGCTTATTGAGGCTACAGAATGGTTAGATAACGAATTGAAAATTACAGAAAAATACACTGCCGATTTTTCCGAAGATGTCAGAAAGCTCAAAGATGAGCATTCAAAAATAGATGCGAAAATCAAAGAAGTGTGGAAGCAAATAAAAACGATTGAGCAAAAATTCATTTCGTCCAAAGCTCTGGTATCAAAGAGAGAAAAGGTTAATTATGCTAAGGCAAGAATAGCATTGTATGCAGAAATGAGCGATTCTGGTATTTTTGAAACTGTTGATGAAGATATTGCTGAGTTAAAGGAAAAAATACAACAACTTGAAGAAAAAATCCAAGGCTTTGATGTTGACACCAAAAAGGCAAAAGCACAAGCTTTTTTATCAGAAAATATGAATCGCCTTTCATTGTCGTTAGACTTTGAAGATGAATATCGCCCAATCAACCTTAATTTTGGTTTGCTTGATGAAACTTTCGATATATATCAATATCAAAATAATAGAGAAAAAATCTATCTTTACGAAATGGGAAGCGGAGCGAATTGGGTATCATGTCATATTGCATTATTTTTAAGTTTTCTTCATTACTTTGTAAAGCAGGATAATTCACCTATGCCACTATTTATGTTTTTTGACCAACCAAGTCAGGTTTATTTCCCGCAGGGTGACAGCAAAGATGATGAAATAACGCAAGCTGATTTAATGGCTGTCAATAAAATGTATAAGACAATTTTTGATGAAATCAATTCCATCGGTGAAGAAACTGGTATTTTACCACAAATCATTATTGTAGACCATGTGGATGGAAAGAATTTAGAATGTAAAGATGAGTTTGAAGGATATATTCGTTGCAATTGGAGAAACAATACGGGCTTAATTTAAATCCAATATTGTATAAAGTAGGTGATGATGATATGACTAAAGTGCACAGCATAGATAGCAATGTTAAATTTCCAGATATGGAACATTACGACATGGGTAAAGCAAGTGAAATGGCATTGTATTTAGCCCATTGTGATTTCTATCCTTTTCGAAGCGTCATAGAAAATAACAAAATAGCCCTTGATGTGATTAGTGAAAGTTACAGACAAATGGCAGTAGAAGCACGGGAAAAAGATGATTTTGTCTCTGAGCAATGGGCTATGACAAGCGGAACTTTACATTCGTGTAGAGTCGAGTTATTGACGCAATATTCGTTGCTCTTAACTATGGTATCATTGCTCGAAGAATCAGTAAACACTCTTTGTCGCTTATACCATGATTTGAACCACTTGGATAAAGAATTGAAAGACATTAAAGGAAATGGATTAGAGCGTGCTGCGAAGTATCTGAAAGAAGTAGTTGGAATAGTTGGCTTTACTTCTGATAAACAATGGGAGTATATTACTGCTATTCGAAATGCCCGAAATATGGTTGTTCATAATGGTGGCAGGATATATAAAGATTTTGATAAGTATGATAAATTTCAGATAGGATATAGAGAAGAAGACCATCAACTTTATCTGGAATATAGCGATATAATTAAGATGTATGAGGCTATTCTTGATTTTATGGATAGAGCTTTTAGAATTGTACCACAAGGCTTATCAGAAGTGAAGTGAGCCATTTTCGTGACCTCGACCTACAGAAGCCTTAGAAATGTTCCATTTACCAAAATCGCCCGAACAGCCTCTATTTATGGGCTTTTGGATGGGTAAATTTACGACAGCGGACAAGCCTGTGCGGTACGGAGAAAACAATCATTATACATATGCCGAGCAACCTACTGTTATCGGACAAGGCTCTCAGCGTGAAATCAACATCTATTGTGCCATTCCTGCCGCATAAGCTTTGTACCTTTGCAAGACGCATTACCTTTATAATATAATGAAGTCGTAAGGAGGTCAATGCCCTATGAGAGAAAAGAAAACTCACATATATGTGGATAGCCAAGAACGGAGCATTTTATTACATAGCCTTGTGGAGCTGAAAAATCAGCTCATACGGCAAGGCAAATACGGGGACTGCGTTGACGAGATTATCTTTAAGGTAGCCAATGCCCCCGCAAAGAAAGTAAAAATTGAATATGTGTAAGGCACATCGAAATTGAGCCGCTTATTCTTAATTCAACTAAGAGTAAGCGGCTTTTTTGCGTCTTGCCTTTTACTAAACCACACCATTGATGGATTCAAAAGTGTGTGGTTTAGTATAGCATTTTACATAGCCGCCTTGACAAAGCGGCTAAATCTATGCGAAAGGAGGACGCACCTATGTCAAATTGCAAAGTAATCGCTTTAACCAATCAGAAAGGCGGTGTCGGCAAGACCACCACGGCGGTCAATCTGGGCGTAAGTCTGGCACAGCAGGGCAAGAAAGTCCTGCTCATTGACGCTGATGCACAGGCAAATCTAACCATGTCCCTCGGCTACCACAGACCAGATGATTTGCAGGTTACTCTCTCAACTATCATGCAGAACATCATAGACGACAAATCCGTTGATGTCGCCCAAGGCATCCTGCACCACAGCGAGGGCGTTGACCTGTTACCGTCCAACATTGAGCTGTCGGGCTTGGAAGTAAGGCTGATTAACGCCATAAGCCGTGAAAGTGTGCTGAAAACCTGCGTAAACGAGGTTAAGAAAAACTACGACTATTGTTTAATAGACTGTATGCCGAGCCTTGGTATGCTCACCATCAATGCACTTGCGGCGGCTGACAGCGTGGTTATCCCTACGCAGCCCCACTATCTTTCTGCCAAAGGTTTAGAGCTGTTGCTTCGCTCCGTGTCGAAAGTCAAACGGCAAATCAATCCCCCTTTGCGGATTGACGGCATCCTTATGACGATGGTAATGCCCCGCACGAACATCTCCAAGGAAATCACCGCCACGGTAAGGAGTGCCTACGGACAAAAAATCAAGGTGTTTGATACCCAGATACCCCATTCTATCCGTGCAGTAGAAGCCACCGCAGAGGGAAAGAGCATTTTTGCCTACGACAAAGGCGGCAAGGTAGCCGCAGCTTATGAGCAGTTCGGAAAGGAGGTGGCAGAGCTTGGCGAGAAGCAGAGAAACCAAAATCGAGCTGACCGCATACGATGACCTGTTTGAAACAGACCAGAGCCGTGAAGAAGCGGCATTAAGCAAGATATGGGATATTCCCATTGCGGAGATTGACGAGTTCCCAGACCACCCGTTCAAGGTTTTAATGGACGAGGACATGGAGCAGCTTGTTGACAGCATCAAGCGAAGCGGCGTAATGACACCTGCTACTGTTCGGCTCAAAGAGGACGGGCGGTATGAGCTTATCAGCGGTCACAGACGAAAAAAAGCTTGCGAACTTGCAGGGCTTGAAACGCTCAAATGCGAGGTTAAGAAATTGACCCGTGATGAAGCGATTATCGTCATGGTGGAAAGCAATCTCCAACGCACCACCATTCTGCCGAGTGAGAAAGCCTTTGCGTATAAGATGCGGCTTGAAGCAATGAACAGGCAGGGACAAAGGAATGATTTAACCTCGACACCAGTGGTGTCGAAGTCGAGGTCTAATGAAGAACTTGCCGACAAAGTAGGCGAGAGCCGTGAGCAAATCCGCCGCTATATTTGCCTAACCGAGCTTGTACCCGAAATCCTGCAAATGGTAGATGAACGCCAGATAGCGTTTCGCCCTGCGGTGGAAATCTCTTATCTCACCGAGGGACAGCAATACACCCTGCTTGAAGCTATGGAGTACAACGATGCCACGCCGTCACTTGCACAGGCTATCAAAATGAAAAAGTTTATGCAGGACGGCAAGCTCACGGACGAGGTTATCCAGAGCATCATGCAGGAGGAAAAGCCCAACCAGAAAGAAAAGCCTGCCTTTAAGGACGAAAGGATAACCAAGCTCATACCGAAATCCATCCCCAGAGGGCAGGAAACGGATTTTGTTGTCAAGGCGTTGGAGTTCTACAACCGACACCTGCAAAGGCAGCGAAGCCAAGAGAGATAGCCGCACACCGAGGGCGAGGTCTGCCCTTTTGCGGTATGGGTGGATAGCCACGGCAGCGGCTTCCCCCTCTCCACACCTCTCCCCCTTGATACTGCCAGTAACTATCCGAGAAAAAGAATATCTGCAAATCCCCGTAAGAGCTGAAATTCCCACCTTTGAGGTTTCCTGCGGTTTTCCGTATAATGGAGCCACAAAGGAGGTCGATAGCTTATGAAAAGACGAATGATTACAGGAATGATGCTTCTGGTGCTGACGGTAAGCGGATGCTCTGCTGTTTCAACAGCCCCCACAACGATAAATGAGCTTGTAGAGGAAACCAGAGCAGAAGCCGAAACGGAAAGCACGGACAGCATTTTACCCTCGGAAAGTGAAAAAGCAGATGCACCCGTGGAGAGCAAATCCCCAGAGGAAACGGAAAGCCCCGAAAGTGCGGCAGCTCCCGAAACAGCGGCATCACAGCCGATTGCGGAGGAAGCCCCCAAATCTCCAGAGCCTGCGGCTTCCGTATCCTCGGAAAGTAAACAGCCTGCGGCAGAAACAACGCCCGCACCCGAAGAAACCAAGCCGAAAACAGCCTATGATTATGAGTTTGACATTGCGGCAATCAAGGCGGACTGTATCGGCATCGGGCAGTCGATGGGGCTTAGTCTGGACAGTTCCCTAACCCCAGACAATGCCGCATGGTGGAATCCCGTTACGGCATCCCAGAGCAATCAAGGCGAAGCCCTAAAGCAGAGCCTTGAGAGTTATATCACATTCCACACAGCCGCCAACCTCGGCTCATACGGAATGGACGAAATCACCGATTTTAACATCTACTGCGAAGCAAGGGGGAACGGCGAATATCTGATATATTTCCTCTTTGCGTAACAGCCAAAACCAAACAACGGGTATTTCCCTCTGTTTTAACCGACAGGGGGATTTTTTTATGCCCAAAATCAAGAAAGGACGGTTTTTCAGCCTATGAAAACAAAGTTTAAGTTAAGCGGCAGGCGTGTCCTGTCCGCCCTGCTCTGCCTGCTGATGGCAGTCACCGCCTTGCCGATGAGTGCCTTTGCATGGACGAGCGAGGAGGGAAAGAGCTGCTCTTCCTCGTTTGGCGATAAGTATGTCAGTTCTGACGGGCAGAACTATTACAGCAAGCCTTCTTACTCCGTTATCGTTTATGACAGCAACGGCGGCATCTCCACCAAATCAATCAGTGCGGGAAACGCCAAAAGGAAATATCTGATGAATGACGGGAACGGCACACACCAAGTTTACTGTATTGAGTCTGGCATAGATTTCAATACGGGCAACAGCTATGTGTCCCAGAACGGCAACAACAGCTCCTATTTCCGCAACCTGCCCACCGATGCACAGTTCGGCATTATGATGGCTCTGATGTACGGGTGGCATGAGGGAAAATCCTCTCCCGTGGCGGGGACAAATGCGGACGATTACGCTTTTGCCACCCAGACGATTATCTGGGAATATCAGCAGCAGCTAAGAACAAGCCCCTCTGACCTGCACAGTGCCAACGGCATTGACGGCGACACCTACCATTATTCCCTTGCAGGCAGACCCGCCGAGAGCTGCTACAACTGGATTTTATCCCAGATGGCACAGCATTACACCATTCCGAGCTTCACCGCAAGAAGCCAGAGCAGGGCAAGCACCTATACCCTCAAATACAACCCCGACACCAAGAAGTACAGCCTTACCCTCACGGACACCAACAACACCATGTCCGACATGAGGTTTTCCGCAGACGGCATCACCGTTTCCCGAAACGGCAACCAGTACACCTTTACGAGCGATAAAATGATTACCTCTCCCGTGACGGTGACGGCACAGAAGAATGTCAATACGGGATGCGATGATATGCTCATCTGGGGATGCGTGGGCAAGCAGACAATGGCTTCTGGTGCTTCCGACCCCGTGTATTTCTATCTGAAAATCGACACCGAAACCTACGGCACAGGTCATATCCAAAAGACTTCCGAGGACGGCGTTGTATCTGGCATTAAGTTCAACATCTCTGGGAACAGCGTAAACCAGACCGTCACCACCAAGGCGGACGGCACGGTGGATATTCAGCTCATGCCAGGCGTTTACACCGTCACCGAGCAGAGCATTGACCGTTACGAGCCGCAGAGCGTCCAGAGGGTTACCATTGTCAGCGGTCACACCTCTGCCGTAACCTTTAACAATGTGCTGAAGCGTGGCGACTTGAAGATTATCAAGACTTCCGAGGACAATCTTGTGGAGGGCGTGAAGTTCCACCTTTACGGCACTTCGCTCAGCGGTCTGCCCGTGGACGAGTACGCCGTGACCGATGCACAGGGCATTGCGATGTTCCAGAATGTGCTTATCAGCGGCAGCACCCCGTACACCGTGGAGGAAGTGGACACCGCTATCCGCTATGTCGTCCCCGCTTCCCAGACCGCACCGATTGAGTGGAAAAAGGTCACGAGCCGCAGCTTTACCAACATCCTAAAGAAGTTCAATGTCACCGTCACCAAGAGCGACTACGAGGCAGGCACGGCACAGGGCGATGCGTCCCTTGCAGGTGCGGTCTACGGCATCTACAATGACGGGCAGCTTGTTGACACCTATACCACCGATGCAAACGGGCAGTTCACCACCAAGTATTATATCTGCGGCTATGACTGGACTGTCCGTGAAATCAGCCCGTCCGAGGGATATTTGCTTGATACCACTGTTCACAAGGTAGGTGCAGAGCCAGAGCTTTACACCGTGGAGCGTAACAGTACCGCCAATGATGTGACCGAGCAGGTCATCAAGGGCAATATCGCCATCATCAAGCACACCGATGACGGCGAAACCCAGATTGAAACACCCGAAACGGGAGCGACCTTTGAAGTCTACCTCAAATCCGCAGGCAGCTATGAAGCCGCCAAGGAAACCGAGCGTGACATCCTCACCTGCGATGAAAACGGCTTTGCCCAGACCAAGGATATGCCTTACGGCATCTACACCGTAGAGCAGACCTCTGGATGGGAGGGGCGTGAGCTGATGAAGCCCTTTGATGTGTTCATCAATAAGGACGGGAACACCTACCGCTACCTTATCAATAACGCCAACTTTGAGAGCTATATTAAAATCGTGAAGAAAGATGCGGAAACAGGCAACACCATCCCCTATGCAGGTGCAGGCTTCCAGATTTACGACCCAAGCGGAAACCTTGTGTCAATGACCTTCACCTATCCCGAAGTAACCACCATCGACACCTTTTACACCACGGCGGACGGCGAGCTTATCACGCCCCAGACCTTGGAATACGGCACGGGCTACTCTCTCGTTGAAGTGCAAGCCCCTCACGGCTATGTCCTCAATTCCGAGCCTGTCTATTTTGATGTGGTGCAGGAAAACTCCGAGGAAGAAAGCGGCATTACCGTTATCGAAGTGGTACGCTCCAACATGGCACAGAAAGGGACTGTCACCGTATCCAAATCGGGAGAGATTTTCAGTTCCGTTGCAGGCGACAAGGGCTTTTATCATCCGCTGTTTGCCGTTGCAGGGCTTGAGGGTGCGGTCTATGAGATTACCGCAGCCGAGGACATCTACACGCTGGACGGTACGCTGAGAGCTTCCAAGGGCGAAGTCGTTGACACCGTTACCACGGGTGCGGACGGCACGGCGAAATCCAAGGAGCTGTACCTTGGCAGATATGAGGTAAAGGAAACCACAGCTCCGTATGGCATGGTATTAAACGAGGAAGTCCACGGCGTTGAGCTTGTGTATGCAGGTCAGAATATCGCCGTGACCGAAACGGCAACAGGCTTTGTAAACGAGCGTCAAAAGGTTGAAATCGACCTTGTAAAGAGCATTGAAACCAACGAAGCCTACGGCATCGGGAAGAACGGCGAAATCTTTGATGTGACCTTTGGGCTGTATGCCGCCGAGGACATGACCGCAGCGGACGGCGAGGTTATCCCTGCTGACGGGCTGATTGAGATTGTTTCCCTTGACGAGAACGGCAAAGGCACGGTCAAGAGCGACCTGCCGATTGGCAGCTACTATGTGCAGGAAATCTCCACCAACGATGCCTATATCGTCAGCGACCAGAAATATCCCGTTGTTTTTGAATACGCAGGACAGGACACCGCAGCCGTCCACATCTCCGCTAATGACGGCAACGCCATTGAAAATGAACTGATTTATGGCTCTGTCAGCGGGAAGAAATCGGACGAGGACGGCAAGGCTCTGGGCGGTGCTTTAATCGGTATCTTCAAGACTGGCACGACTGAATTTACCAAGGAAACAGCGATTGCGACTGCCGTATCCGCAGAGGACGGTAGTTTTTCTTTTGCCGAAGTACCTTACGGCACATGGGTAATCCGTGAGATTGAAAGCCCGAAAGGTTTTGTACTCTCCGAGAAAGAAATCGCCGTGACAATCAGCGAAGTGGACGAGGTAGTGGAAATTGAGCTTGTCAACTACTTTATCAAGGGCAATGTTGAGCTGACAAAGGTGGACGAGGACTATCCCGAAAACAAGCTCTCTGGTGCGGTATTCGAGGTTTACTCCGATACCAATGGTGACGGCAAACTGGATAAGGACGATGTACTGCTTGGCATGATGACCGAGGTTGAGGTCGGCGTTTACCAGATGAAGGAGCTGCTTTACGGAAAATACTTCGTAAAGGAAACGAAAGCCCCAGATGGCTTTATTCTGGACGATAATGTTTACCCTGTTTCCATCGAGGAAAACGGCAAGACCTATGTAGTGGAAAATGAAGCAGGCAAAGGCTTCTTAAATGAAGCACAGAAAGGCTCTCTGAAAATCGTCAAGACTTCCTCTGACGGTAAGGTGGAGGGCTTCTCTTTCCGTGTTATCGGGAATAACGGGTACGACCAGACCTTTACCACCGATAAAAACGGCGAAATCATGGTTGAGGGCTTGCGTATTGGCGAGTACACCGTTTCCGAGGTGAACGACAAGGCATCCTCTGGCTATATCCTGCCTGCCGACCAGAAAGTGACCGTCAAGACGGGCGAAACCGTGACCGTAACCATGCACAACGAGCTGAGGGACACCCCGAAAACAGGCGACGACTTCAACCCTGCCCTCTGGGGAGGACTTGCGGCGGCTTGTGTCCTCGGTGCGGGCGTTCTCAGCGTAATCGCCTTTAAGGGCAGAAAGAAAAAGGAGGATTAAGAGATGGACGCTAAGACTATCATCGCCATTGTGCTTGTGGTGTTCATTGTGGGTGCGGCAATCTGGCTCAATGTCAGGAACAGAAAGAATAAGTAACCCATGAAACTTTAGGAACGGGGGCGGCAAGCAAGCCGCCCCTTTTCCATTTATGGAGGAAGCAATGAGGAATCTGAAAACCATTGAAAAGAAAGTCCGAACCATTCTGGAAAAGAACGAGGACGCCCGAAATGACGATATGGTGCTGTACCTTGCCCTCTGCAATGTCTGTCTGAAGGATGCGGGGGCGATGCCCCTTGCGGAGATAATGACGCAGCATAAATACCTCGGCTTGCCGAGCTTTGAGAGCGTCAGCAGGACACGCCGCAAGTTGCAGGCGAAATATCCAGAACTGGCGGGAAGCCGCCCCGTGCAGAAGCTACGGGCGACAGGCGAAAAGGCATACCGTAAGTATGCAAAAACCGATTGAACGGAGGTCAGATTATGGATGAAGAAAAACGCATAAACGGCGGCTATGAAATCATCGAGAGCTGTACTATCGGGAGTACGGAGCTTGTCATCGGTCATAACCCCAAAGCCCCCAACCCCTATGTGTGTTGGTACTGTAAGGGCGGCGACAACTATTTCTGGGGGCATTACTGTAACGAGCTGTCGGCGGCACGGGAGAAGCTGAATGAGCGATACCAGACCGAGAGCCGTATGCCCTACAACAATCCCCCTGCCCCGAAGCAGAGAAACGGCGATGACCGTGGGCGATAAGAAATATGACTGTACGACCTGCCCTTATCCCCGATATAAGGACGGTCACATTATTTTCTGCGATGTCTGTATCCGTAAGATTTTAGACGAGCAGAGAGAAAAAAAGCAGAGAAAGGAGCAGCCGAATGAGTGAGGAAAAAAGAATGATTGGCTCTTATGAGGTGGAACACAGCATCCACCTTGGGGATAAAGAGGTCGTCTTGGGCGTGGATAAAAAGGAACAGTACCCCTTTATGGTATGCTACTGCACCTATAACAACCCCCTTGGCGTTCCGTGGGCAACGGAAGCCGTCGGTTCAGACGATTATCTGGAAGCCATGCAGATATTCCTTGACCGAGTGCAGGCGCAGGTGGAGCTTTCCAGAGCCGAGCTTGCAAAATATCCCTTTGACAAGACCGTTTTCACCGTGAAAGACTGTATCCCCGATGATAAGGGAAAAAGCATTGTCGGCAAGGTTGTGATCATCAACGCCGAGCCGAAGCGGTACGAATATCAGCATCCCGCCTATCAGCTTGTACTGGCGGACGGCGGCAACGGTGCGGCTGGCGGCAGAGGTCAGGCGGTATTTGGAACCTGCCTTGCCACAGGCGAGCATCGCAGGTGGGAAAGGTACGATGTCCTTGGGGAAATCAAGCCCGAATGTACGCCCGAATGGGCAAAGGAAGCCCTTGCTAAAATCAAGGCACAGGAGAAAGAGAAAAAGGCTAAGAGCAAGGAGGTACGCTGATGGAGGTACGAACTTTGACACAATCCGAACAGAAATACACCTATTCCCAGAGTACGCAGATTGCGGGGCAGACGGGCTGCATCGGGTATCTGCGTGGCGATTTTGCCCCCTCTGGATATGGCTTTTATACTACTTGGTTTGACACCAGAGAGCAATGGAAATCGGACGAGTTTAAGGCGGAGCTTGACGAGGTTATCAACACGCTCCGTGAGGATAAGGGGCTTCTGTATAACCGCTATGATATGAGTGCGTTTGCAAGAAGTTTCCCCGAAAGTGCGGTGAAAGGGAATTACTGCACCGAGTACGGCTTCCGTGTGGATACCAACAAACACGCTTTCCTGCTCCGCTGCAACCCCACAAAGGGCGACTATAACTTTTACTGCTATTGCTATGTGAAAGAGTGGCTTGACGGGCATATCCAGAAAGCCGAGCAGGGCATCCGTTTCATTGACCCGCATTATAATGAGAAGTTCCGTATTCCAGACGGCGGCAAAATCATTATCCATTATGCGTGGGGAGAAAAAGCGGAAAAGACCTGCCGTTTCATTGACGAGTACCATACCGAGGTAGGCAGCAATCTCTACCACATCTGCGAATTTGCCGAGCGTATGGAGCAGAACGGACACAGCTATGAGCCAAAGCCCCAAGAGCCGCCGTCTGTCCAGAAGCCCCCGAAGCATAAAGACCATGAACGATAAGGAGGATTTTCAATATGGCAGTAAACCAGAAAGCCGTCAAGGTCTTAAATAAGATTTTAGACGCAGGCTTTACCGAGGAAAAAGCCATCGCTGCTATGACGATGGACGATATTCTCTCCATGCAGGGCATCACAGTGGCGGATATTGCCCTCATCAATGACCTGCAAAAGAGTATCAAGGCGAATAAGGTCATTTCCTTTTTGGGCGGTGGTGCGGAATGAGTACCGAGCTTATCAACCGTATCACAGTGAAGAAAGACGGTGTGTATTTATCTTCCCACAGCTCCAACGACACCGCCTCGTTTCATTCGTGGCGGTGCAACGGACTGTCGGAAGTCTATGCCGCCGAGGGGCAGGCAGGGCTTGACCGTGAGGTTATCCGTATGCTCTATGAGTATGCACAGCTTCGTGGCTCTCACAGAAGCCTTGACCGTTACCGCTATGCAAAGGACGCTCCCGCCGCCCACGCTATCTATAAGAGGTACAGCGACCAGATAGATGAACGCTATGAGCAGATGGATAAGGCAGACCAAGACAGCGTCTGGTACAAGCCCACCGAAAAGGCAAAGGAATATCGAGCCTTTGAGCGTGAGATGCACGATAAGATGTACGCCGAGATTGCCGAGCGTTGCGGCGAGTATGACCGAAAACACAGAAACAAGGATTTAGAACGATAAGGAGGTGTGAAAATGGCTGCTAAGTATCAGCTAATTACCGAGCTGTATCAGCGTACAGGCAAAACGGTTACGAGAAACCCGCAGGCATGGCAGAACTTTCTGTCCTCTGCCTGCCGTAATTATAAATGCCGCTTTGACGAACAGCTCTTGATTTACGCCCAACGCCCCGATGCGGTTGCCGTCACCACCATAGAGGTGTGGAACAAGCTGTTTAAGCGTTGGGTAAACAAGGACAGCAAAGGCATCGCCGCGTTTGACACGAAAGGACGCAGGAACACCCTCAAATACTATTTTGATGTTTCGGATACCCATGAGGGCTATTATGGAAGCCGCCCCGTCCCGATATGGCAGATGAATAAGCGGTACGAGCAGGCAGTCATTGAACGGCTCTCCGACAGGTTTGGCGGGGCGGAAAATGGCGGGCTTGCCGAGGTGCTGATGGAAACGGCAAAAAACGCCGTAGAGGATAACCTGCAAGACTATACCGCACAGCAAAAAGCTGCGTGAAAGACAGCTTTTTAGAGGAACTGGACGACTATAATATAGAAGTTATGTACCGTGAGCTTGCCACAAACAGTGTGGCGTATATGCTGATGGCACGGTGCGGCATAGATACGGCGGAATATTTTGACCGAGAGGATTTTGGGGCTGTTGTCAATTTCAACACGCCCCAGACCCTTAACGCTATCGGCATCGCTACGAGCGACATTGCGGAAATGGCACTAAGGGAAATCTCCCTTTCCATCCGAAATGTGCAAATGGCGGAGAAAGGGCAAAACCGTACCTTTGCACATCAAGACCAAAACCATTATGATGTAGGCAGGACACAACCCGAAAGGAGCGAAAACAATGAGCGAAATCACTTACACCAAACAGGGCGATTATCTTATACCCGACCTAACATTACCGACAGAGCCAGAAATTCAGCTTGGCAGGTACGCTTTGATGCACAGGGATTATCTGGAGAAGCACAAGAGGGTGACTTACCTCAACCTGCTGACATCGGGCGGGCTGAACGCACACCTGCACCAGACCGAGCAGGCGGCGTTACAGAGGTTAGAGCTTCTGACGAAGCAGCTCGCATCCGAACAGGGCGTGACGGAGGAACTGAAAGAGAAAGCACCGATGCAGTGGGTGCAGGCAATGAACAACATCCGCAGCCAAGCGGAGGAAGTGATACTGACCGAGTTGATTTACAGCTAACCGAGGGCGGCGAACAGCTCAGTATTGCCACCGAAGAAGAAGTAAAGGCAAATCTCCCCACCGTAGATGAACAGATTGAAATGATGGCTGAAGCAGAGGACGAAAAATCCTCTGCTTTTTCCATTTCACAGGAGGATATTGACGCTATCCTCACCAAAGGCAGCGGCGTGGAAAACGGCAAATACCGTATCTACCGCCAGTTTTGGAAGAATGAAAACAGCAAAAGCAACATCGCCTTTTTGAAACGAGAATACGGCACGGGAAGCGGCACTTATCACTTTTCAGATGAGAGAAGCGGTCACTTTGAGTTTAACAGCAAAGGCTTTTTCATAAACCACGAGCTTATTCTAAGTTGGTCTAAAGCAGAAAAACGCCTGCGGGAGCTGATAAAGGACAGCCGTTATCTTAACCAGAAAGAGAAAGACCGCTATACCGATTTTCTGGAGGGCATCTCTGCCCCGCAGTATGAAATCGACACCCAGAGGAAGCTGTCACGCCAGAGGTTTATCGAAGCCCACAGGGAGATGCAGCCTGCCGACAAACGGGATACGCTCTCTCTGCGGCTCTCCGACTTTATCCGTGACTTGGACGGCTACGAAAAAGCCCTGCTTGAAAAGGTAGGGCGTACCGATTTTGCCGATATGACCGCTGAACAGATGGAGCAGGTTTTCTCCGAGCCTGCCACCGTGCAGCAGCTCCTTGATTTCCTTAAACTGGTGCAGGGACAGACTACAAGCGTTTACAGCCGCAGCAATGCGTGGCGTTTTTCGCAGGAGCTTACGGAGCTTTACCCTCTTTGCTACCTCTACCATGAGGGCGATGCGGTGTATATCGGTGCGGACAAATACGAGATTTCCGACTTTAACGAGAACGCTGTATCCCTGCGGAATGTGGAATTTCCCCTGTTCGGCAAGGAAATGAGCCGTGCCGACTTTGAAGAAAAGCTCCGTGAAAATCCCGCAAACGACCATCTGAAAACGGTAATCACCGAGAAGCAGGAAAACGCCAAAAAAAGGAAACAGAAGCACCTACCGAAGAAAAGCCAGACAGTATCACATTTTCCATCGGCTTCTCCGAGCATCCCGCCTTTTATGACAGGCAGTTGAATGACCGCTTTACCGATTTGAGCTTTGCCCTTGGAAACAAGCTGCTCGGCGTTCTGGACGAAAAGCAGCACCGTGAAAGACTGGATAAGAGCAAGGGCGTGGGATGGTACAAAAAGACTGATTTTGAAATTACCGCTGTTGTGGGAGGCGAGGACTTCCACTACGAGGGACGGTTTGACATCGGGGACGGCGAGGGCGATTTGATTGCCCATATCAAGAATTTTTACGACTATTCTCTCTCCCCGAACTGTCCGTTTATCCCAGAATGGAAACGGCAGGGCGAGGATTACTACCGTGAGAAGATAGAAAACCTGCGTTTCGGGCGTGATACGCTGCTCCCGTTCCTTATGCAGCACACTGAGCTGACCCCAGAGGATGAAAAGCTCTTTTCCGAGATAATGGCTACCGAAGCCGACTGGAACAGGAAAACCGAGAGCAAGGAGCAGGCTTCTACTCCGCAGCCAGAGGTCATTGCCCGTTACAAGTCCGATAACGAAAGCATTGCCATTGTGCAGGCTTCAAACGGAAAGTATTTCAATTACTATGGCTACGATGAGGATAATGGCAGTTTCGTTTCCTCGGCGGGCGGCTTTGATACCTTTGAAGAAGCAGAGAAAACCTTGTATGCCCACCGCCCCACAGCCGTGGAGATGGAGGAAGAAAAGGATACTCCACATTATACAGTAGAGCAGACTTCTGATGCGTTTGCCGACCCGTTCATCATAAGGGACAACACTATTCCAGAGGGGCGGGACGGTCAGTATTACGATGTGGACGGCATCTACCAGACCTTTGCAACCGAGGAAGAAGCACAGGAATACGCCGACACCTTGAATAGTGCCGAGCAGAAACAGGATAATTCTGACCTTATCGGCACGGAACTCACCATCGACAACCGCCGCTATCTCATTGAGAGCATCGGTGAAATCAGCGGTGATGTTTCCATGCGTGACATCACTTTCCAGAACAATGTAGGCTTCCCGATAAACCGAGTGGAGAAAATCGGCTATGTCCGCAGGCTCTTGGAGCAGGCAGAAAAAGAGATACCGCCCGAAGAAAAAGCAGCAGCTCCCGCAAAGCCCCCTGTTCCCGCCTACTCCGATAACCGCCGCAATTACCATATTACCGATGATGCCCTTGGCGTTGGCGGGGCAAAAGAGAAATTCAGAAACAACATGGCGGCGGTCAATCTCCTGCACGAGCTTCAGCTTGAAAACCGCCTTGCCACTCCCGAAGAGCAGGAAACCCTTGCGAAGTATGTTGGTTGGGGCGGTCTGTCTATGGCGTTTGACGAGAACAACGCTGCATGGGCGGAGGAATTTAAGGAGCTGTATGCGAGCCTGTCCCCAGAGGAATACCGTGCGGCAAAGGAATCCACCTTAACGGCGTTCTATACCCCGCCCGTTGTCATCAAGGCAATGTATGAAGCACTTGACCGTCTGGGCTTTTCGCAGGGAAATATTTTAGAGCCGTCCTGCGGCACGGGCAATTTCTTCGGGCTTCTGCCCGAAAGCATGGCAGGCTCGAAGCTCCACGGCGTGGAAATCGACCCACTAACAGGCGACATCGCAAAGCAGCTTTACCAGAAAGCGAAAATCGCCGTGGAGGGCTTTGAGGATACCAAGCTCCCAGACAACCACTTTGATGTGGTGCTTGGCAATGTGCCGTTTGGGGAATTTAAGGTAGACGACAGCCGCTACAATGCCCAGAAGTTCCTTATCCACGATTATTTCTTTGCAAAAGCTCTGGATAAGGTACGCACAGGCGGCGTGGTGATGTTTGTCACTTCCAAGGGTACGATGGATAAGGCAAGCCCAGAGGTACGGCGGTATATCGCCCAGAGAGCCGAGTTGTTAGGTGCGGTAAGGCTTCCCGACAACACTTTCCGTGCCAATGCCGGCACGGAGGTCACAAGCGACATTCTGATTTTGCAGAAGCGTGACCGAGTGATAGATGCCGAGCCAGACTGGATTTATCTTGATACCAATGCGGACGGCATCACCATGAACAGCTATTTTGTGCAGCACCCCGAAATGGTGCTTGGGCGTATGGTGAACGAAAGCACACGCTTCGGGAAGTTGGAGCCTGCCTGCAAAGCAGACAAGGACAGACCCCTTTCCGAGATTCTGCATGAAGCCATGCAGCGGATAAACGGCGAGATACCAGAGTACGAAAGCGAAATCGACCAGATTTCCGATGAGCAGGACAACTCCATCCCCGCTGACCCGAATGTGCGGAACTTCTCCTATACTCTGGTAAACGGTCAGATTTACTTCCGAGAGAATGACCGAATGACCCCTGCCACGCTCTCCATGACGGCGGCAAACCGTGTCAAAGGGCTGCTTGAGATACGGGACAGTGTACGCAGTCTTATCGAGTACCAGACCAACGACTACCCCGAAGAAGTGATAAGCACCGAGCAGGAAAACCTTAATCGGCTCTACGATGCGTTCACCAAGAAATACGGGCTAATCAACAGCCGAGGGAATTACCTTGCCTTTGCCGCCGATGAGAGCTACTTCCTTTTGTGTTCCCTTGAGGTACTTGATGATGAGGGGAATTTCAAACGCAAGGCGGATATGTTCACCAAACGGACGATAAAGCCCCACCGTGAAATCACTTCCGTGGAAACGGCAAGCGAAGCCCTTGCACTCTCCATCGGGGAGAAAGCCCGTGTTGACCTCTCCTATATGGCGAAGCTCACAGGCAAAATGCAGGAGGAAATCGTCACGGAATTGCGGGGCGTTATCTTCCGTGTGCCGAACACAGAGCCTGCACGGTATGTCGCCGCAGACGAATACCTGTCGGGCGATGTGCGGGAGAAGCTGAAAGTTGCGGAGATAGCGGCGAAGTCCGACCCTGCCCTAACACTTAATGTGGAAGCCTTGAAGCAGGTCATCCCGAAAGACCTCTCCGCAGCGGAAATCGCCGTCCGTCTGGGTACGACTTGGATACCAGAGTCCGATATCCAGCAGTTTGTCATGGAGCTTTTAACGCCGTCAAGCCACGCCGCAGGGCGTATCAGGGTACGCTACACCCCATATAACGGCGACTGGTTTATTGAGAACAAGACTTCCGACTTCGATAATGTCAAGGCAGACAGCACCTACGGCACGAAAAGGGCGAGTGCCTACCGCATTATCGAGGACACCCTAAACCTAAAGGATATCCGCATTTTCGACTATGTTTATGATGAACACGGCAACAAAAAAGCGGTATTCAACCACAAGGAAACCACGGCAGCACAGGCAAAGCAGGAAGTTATCAAGCAGGCGTTCCAGGACTGGATTTGGAAAGACCCAGAGCGGAGAAACCGCCTTGTCCGCTATTACAACGACACCTTTAACAGCAAAAGACCCCGTGAGTATGACGGGCGGCATATCACTTTCGGCGGCATCAGCCCAGAGATTACCCTAAGACCCCACCAAGTCAACGCCATCGCCCATATCCTTTACGGCGGCAATACGCTCCTTGCCCACAAGGTAGGGGCGGGAAAAACCTTTGAAATGGTAGCCGCCGCACAGGAAAGCAAGCGGTTAGGGCTATGCCAGAAATCCATGTTTGTCGTGCCAAATCATCTTGTCGGTCAGTGGGCTTCCGAGTACCTGCGGCTCTATCCGAGTGCCAATATCCTCGTCACCACAAAGCAGGATTTTGAAACCGCCAACCGAAAGAAGTTCTGCGGCAGGATTGCCACGGGCGATTATGATGCGGTGATTATCGGGCATTCGCAGTTCGAGAAAATCCAGATGAGCGAGGAACGCCAGAGGGAGCAGCTTCAACGGCAGCTCAATGATATAGAAATGGGCATTGACGAGATACAGAAGTCCCACGGTGAGCAGTTCACGGTCAAGCAGCTCATGAAAACGAGGAAAGGCATTGAAGCCAAGTTAAAGAAGCTCAACGACACGAAAAGAAAGGACACGGTGATAAATTTTGAGCAGTTAGGCGTTGACAGGCTCTTTATAGATGAGAGCCATTTTTACAAGAACCTGTACCTCTACACCAAGATGCGGAATGTGGGCGGCATCGCCCAGACCGAAGCCCAGAAAAGCTCCGACCTGTTTATGAAGTGCCGCTATCTGGACGAAATCACAGGCAACCGTGGCACGGTTTTCGCCACGGGAACGCCCGTGAGCAACTCAATGGTAGAGCTGTACTCCGTCCAGAGGTACTTGCAGTATGACACCCTTGCACAGAACGGCTTGCAGCATTTTGACGCATGGGCTTCCACCTTTGGAGAAACGGTCACGGCTCTGGAGCTTGCACCCGAAGGCTCAAGCTATCGGGCAAAGACGCGGTTTGCGCGGTTCTACAACCTGCCCGAGCTGATGCAGATGTTCCGAGAGGTGGCGGACATTCAGACCGCCGATATGTTAAAGCTTCCCGTTCCAACAGTCAGCTACCACAATGTAGCCATGAAGCCCTCGGCGCATCAGAAGGAGATGGTCGTCTCTCTTGCGGAGCGCGCCGAGCGGGTACGCAACGGCATGGTGGATCCTACTGTCGATAATATGCTCAAAATCGTGCGCTGCTACGCGCAAAAGTGTATCTCCCCCGCAGGGGGACATTATTAAA
>OKVK01000460.1_pt1 | contig 27774 bp, 38 predicted proteins | sample 1604771 | NCBI WGS metagenome assembly OKVK01 (sample SAMN01760906, study PRJEB22395) | human gut metagenome | reverse complement strand
TCTTCCTTCTTTGGGCCTTTCCCAACTTTCGACTTTTCCTTTGACATATCTTCTCCTTATTTAATAGAAATAAAAATAAATTAAGGGAAGCAGGAGTTACCCCTACTCCCCTTTATAGTTTATCCTTGCAAAATAGCAGGAATCAATGACATAGTTCTTGTTGGGTCAAGAACACAGATACCAAGAGTAGCCATTCTGTGTATTACAGCAGCATCCTCATCAAATGACATGTAAGGATTGCCTATCTGTCCTGTAAATGGATTTCTTAATCCCCACTGATAGCCTCTGTATTCATTATCACCCTTAATCTTACACTTGAAGATATTAGGTTGGTCCATAGTACCAATGTACATAATATCATATCTGTAAGAGAAGGCAACACCACCCTGTGGGTGTGGTATCTTATTTCTAACAGGGTCATCATAGAATGGGTCTACATCAATCTTAACCCTTACACCATTAGGTGCTCTATACTCTACAAATTGGAAACCAGCACTTAGAGCATTTTGATGCAACTGAGACTGAGTCTTCTGAACAACACCAATAGAGTTGTTATCAAGAACAAACTGTGTCCAACCTGATACTGTCTTCAATATTTCCTTGTGGAATTGAATAGCACCTCTTTCACCAGTCTTGATTAGGAAGTATCTATCACCAAAGTCCAATTTAGAAGCAGAAAGCTCATATAGGGCATCCTCAAGAAGCTTCAAGCTGAATACATTGTAGTACATAGTATTAGCAACTTCCATCTGCTCAAATAGACCAGCACCAGTCTTGATTACACCACCAGACTTACCAATGTTCATATATTCACCATTGGAGTTTCTGTTGCTTCTACCAAATGCAAGAGCATTATTCTTGTACTCAGAGAATTGCTGTTCTACCTCAAAGTCTACATTGTGCATCCACATTTTAGCTACTGACTTGGTATATCTACCATCAGTCTCCTTGATAATAGGAATACCTACAGCCAACTTCTTGTTCAGCATTGAACCCGGAACCTTGTGTTGGATTCTCACTACAGACCACTCATTTCTCATAGAAACAGGGCTTGTGTATCTTACATCACCAACTTTTCTTGATAGTTCCTTTTCTACAAATGCAGCTTCAATAGAGAATCTCTCTCCTGCAAGTAGCCTTTCAGCAGGAACTCCTGCTGTATTACCTCCAGCAAGTTCTACCTTATAAACTGCATTGGTACCTTCCATTCTAGGGTCTCCTAAAATTCTGAATTGGTACAGTTCATTTAGATTACCCACAATGTACTCACCATCTGCAAACCAGTCCTCAGGGAAAACAAGATAGAAGGGAGAAGTACCCTCTCCAATCATGCTACCATCATCTTCAACCTTTGTTCCATCCTCTTTTCTTGCCTCTACCAAAGGAATATTCCTTCTTGAAGAACCAATAACGTCCCAGTAATATTCACTGTCATCCTCAAACTCCTTTACAGGGAACTGATTCAAGAATGAATCAAGTGTCTTTCCTCTATGGAAGGCTAGCAGTTGTACCATTAGGTTTGTAGCTCTCTGAGGAGCTAACTGATAGATAGAGCCTAGGTGGTTTTCTTTAGTCAAACCCTTCCAATGTTGGAAGCTTACCATCTGAAACTTACCTAATTTTCCAGCCATAAAATAATTGTTTATTAGTTAAAATTATAATCTTTACTTAGATTTTAAATATTCTTCATACAAATCCTGAAGTCCCAAGTCCTCCCAAGTCTTATTCAACTTGTAAGTAGTACCATCCTTTAGTTTAGTCAATTCTTTATCGTAATAGGAAAGGGATGCAAACAATAACAGGACTTCATCTTTGGAAGTCAATGCCTTTCTTATGCTTTCAGGATTAAATCTTTCAGACTTCAAGTCTTTTCCATTCCTAAAAAGCAATACAGGAATGAAGCAGCCTCCACCACATGAAATGAAAGCTTTTGTATTATCTGTGTTCCAAAGTATCCTTGAATTGGTAAATTCAGAAAACAACATTATCGGAGAATACATATGGAAGTGAAGGATTATCCGTGTTCTCACACACCTCTATAAGTGAAGAGTAAGAAGCGGACTTATCCTTATACACTATGTTTGTTTTTTTTTCTCTGTTGGGTAGGAGGTTAGGGTCTCCTACCCATTGTATCAACCTTTTTATCCTCGGCATAATTGTTTAGACATCTATTTTCCAACCTTTACCTATGAATGATTCAGGGTCTTCATCTACTCCACTGACAAACTTCAGATTACCATCTGAGTTTCTTGCAGTGTTATTAATAGCATGTTCCAAATCCCTCAGGCCATTCTTTACCTCTTTCTTTACCTTGCCTTTTACTAGACCATCAAGGCTCTTGAACCCATCAGTCAATGTAAAAATCAGACCCAAGTACTTCAGGAAGTCTACTCTGTTATCCTTTTCATACTTCTGAATAGCAGTATAATACTCTCCAGTTTCAGGGTCTTTATATATAGGCTTGGATATGTTATCATATATCTTCTGCCTTGTCGGCTTATCTATTGACAAGTCTCCCAATATATTCTTTTCATTGAGAATAGACTCCTTTAGTTTATTAGCCTGTTCCTTCCTGTTCTCTTCTTCCTTCTGTGCCTCTAACTTGGCATCCTCAATAAGGTCATCATATTTACCCTTGAAGTATTCAGTATTACTCTTCAATGCTTCCTTTGCATCCTCAATATCAGTACCAGCATTAAAGGATTTCTGTACTTCTCTTGTGGCTCTTTCTCTGCTGTAACCCCTATTAATGAAGTCCTGAAAGATAAGATTCTTTCTCAACTCTTCACCTTTATCACTCTCATCAGTGATATTTTCCTCCTTAACACTGTCAAGGAAGTTCAAGGTATTCTCATACCTTTTTATCTCTGTGGGTTCAATGCCATAATTAAGTGCATCATCAATCCTCTTCTGTCTCTCTTCAAGACCAGCCTTGATTTGCTGTTCCACTAAGTCCCTGAAATCTTCAGGCTCCTTGACTTTAGAGAGGACTTCATCATCAAGGTCTGGAAAGATACCTTCCTCCTTCAAGGCTTTAGCAATGGAAGAGTAGATAGTTTTTTGGGGAGAAGTGCTGTCCTCTCTAGAGGAAGTATCTTCCTTTCCTTTTGTATTATCCTTTCCACTACCTACGCTCTCTGGCTCATCTGTAAACAAGTTATCTACATCAATAACCTCAGTAGTTTCTTCGTCTTTCTCTTTATTCTTTTTATCCTCCTTACCATCCTCTTGGTCAGGAGTTACTTCATCTTCAGGCGAAGTATCCTGTACTTCATCATCTACAAACAGATTCTCTATTTCCTCTGCTCCTAGAATATTGTCTAAAATCAATTCTTCTTCCATAATCTCCCATTATGATATAATTAAACAATGCAAAGTTATATAGAATTTTACACCCATACAATATAGTAAATAAATTACTTTGCAAGCACAAATAAGATACTTATTATATATGCAAAAAGAAAGGGCAAGATTATACCTTGCCCTTGTCCTATCAGTATTCTTTAAAGTAACTTACTACCTTATTTCTGGATTTGCAATCCACATCTTTGAACCAGAATATAATAGCAGATTCTATTATCTTTTGGTCTACATTGTCACCAAACCAACTCTTAAACAGCTCAACATAATCATGATACTGTGAGTTGATTGCCACATACACATCAGTAGGAGTTGCAGACACAGGAATCACTCCTCTATACCTTTCACAAATTTCCTTTGCCTTATGTATATCAAACTTTTCTCCACTATACTTTCTGCCACCCTCAGTGTGATACATATCAGATACCAAATCCATAGCTTCAGATTCAGTAAAGTTCTCACATAATTATCAAATGTTGCCCTACTGACATTTAAGTATTTGCAGGCTGCATATTTGCTTAATCTCTTCTCTTTATCAGTAAATCTCCTTAAGTTATCTACTATTTCTATAGCCTCTCCTTCTGTAATATTTGAATTACCTGCATCAATATCATCTACTATCTTCAATAGTAAGCTTCTTATGACTTTTAACGTACAAATATAATATTATAAATAATGAAATGCCTGTAATACTCATGTGTAACACAAACAATTCTCTGTTAGTAACACTAATCCCAATATACCAATCATATATGTTTATTATATCATTTACTGCTATATAATGCAGAAACATCCTATGATACTCACAAAACTTGAATACATAAGAAGAGATATACATAAATATTAGTGGTATTAAAGACATTCCTGCAATACTTGCAAGTATTGGAATATCAACTCCAAAATAAGAAGAAACTGTATTTACCAAATATGCTAAAGCAATTACCATAGGCATTATCTTTAGTAAATACAGTTCCACCTTATAAAGATTCTTACTTTTTAACCTTGCCTCCGCAACCATACCTTCTCCTAGTTTTAGTCACTCCTGCTTTTGGAGACATAGGCTTTGTTCTACCAGCTTTTCTCGCCATAATCATTCAATTTTTAATTGGTTATTTATTCTCTATTTTCCTCACCTCATCAAGTATAGTCCTCTTCAAATTCACTGCATTACAGTGCTGAAACCACCCAAAGTAGGAAGGTAGGATACCTGCTAGATTATTTGAGTGTCTTATTCTTTTCCTACAGCTATTCTTTATACCTTTCCTAACCCTAATATAGTCATGCCTAAATACATATCCAACAAAATCTATACCTCTGGATTCTACTGGGAATATCTGATAGTTCCCTTTTACACCAAGTTTCAATACATGTTTAAGATACAACTTTATGGCAACAAGCACATTCCTTAAGTGAGCCTTTGACTCACCTAATATTACTATATCATCTGCATATCTATAGTAATACCTGCACTTTAATTCCTCTTTACACCATTACCTGAACTATTAGTAGAATTGAAGTTAGCTAAGCTAGCATTAGAACCATTATTAGCCTTGCTACTAACTAGTTTTTACAATTAGAACTAACCAAGTCATATAATATATGTCCTACATAGTGAAACTATGATTTTCTTTTCTTTATCAAATCAGCTTATCAGTGTTAAGCACCTAAAGCCGACATGGGCAACAACAAAACCCGAACCAGAAGAAGAAGAAAGGAAGCCAGCCAAGCCAGTAGAAGAACCATAATCAGCCCTGCCACCAACCAGTAGCGTATTCTGAGTATTATCGTAATCTACCCAGTAACGGTCACACATATAAGTAGTTGCAGAACCGCCAACACTAACAGGTATTATATCTGCATACTCCCCTAATGCCCACTTTGTAATATACCCTCCTGTATGTCCTGATGCTACTACTCTATCCGCATTGGTAGGTGCATCTGACAAAGTATCAGTGAACTTATCAGGGTCATTTATAATATACACATAGTTTGGTGTGGACTCACTGGCACCGACAGGAGTATCTATTAGGATACCATCCAGATTAGTCCAAATATCTCCAAACACGTTATCAAATCCTCTCCACCTTGGTACTTTGAAAGTTACGGTACTGATACCATCTGAAGCAGGAATTACCAAGTCCTTAATTCCAGTAAAGTTACCAAACTCATTACAATACCCACATGGAGTTATTGGGCATCTGCCATTATAAGTATTCCAAACAGTATCACTCCAAGTAGTAACTCCATTGCCAAGCCCTCCCTGTCTATATCCATCTTCAGTCAAATCTTCAACATAGTTTGCCTGACTATTGAAGTTTGCATATTCTATAACATACAACCAATAGAATATTGATTTGTAGTACTCATAAGTAAGCAACATCTTGCCAGCATTTTTGGCATAAGTTCTGAAGTTTGCCCTACTAGTGTTTGTTCTAGGTTTTCCTAAATTAGTCCTGAATTTATCCGATTCCAAGTAGGTATCACTGCTAGAGCTATTATCTCCTCCTCTACAATAAGAAGAGGTATTTACAACTGAAATAGCACTATTTACTTGAAGTGTAGATAAATAGCCCATATCCTCAGGCACTTCATTAAGTACAGTACTCCTGTAAGCATCTACCAACATATAAAGTAGGCAGTATTGATGCCTTAGGAGGATGCTTTAATGTACCTATAATTGCTGTTGCCATATTTTAATATCCATATTGAAGAACTCCTGAAGGAGCATTTATAACACCTTTACATATCTCTGGATTCCATCCAACACCTAGAATAGTCTTTATGCTATCCTTTTGTCCTGCTGGAATTATAGTAACCTCCACATCATCATCAGATATATTCTTCAGTAGGAAGTTGACTCCGGGATTGAAGTTCCCTGAAGGCACCTCCTTCAGTACAGATATTTGAAGGCTATTTATAACTTGATTTGAAACTATTCTTGCATCCATAATCATTTACCTCTATTGTTCTTACCTTCTCCTTTGCAACCACACTTCTTTGCCATATCATAGAATTTTTATGGTTATTTTCTCACCTCTATTCTTGCCCTCTTGAAGTAGCTTATATAGCTTCCTGAATGTATCCTGACTATTCAGAACCTTACCAACTTCAGAGTTTACACCTACCAAGAGACATCCCGAAGTATCCTTATCTGTATTACCTGCATGTATAAGGATACCATCAAACCCCTTTACATTAAGAAGTTTGGGTAATTTGCCATTGCATGTTTCTTTGTAGAAAGATTTAGGCCCAAACTTAGGGCTATATACATCTAAAGTTACATCATAAGTTCCACTAGGGATTGCTGTAATGCCTGATTTCTTTAAGGATTTGATTTTAGCGACACTCATGCTGTCATCTAATCCTCTATCAGTGTCTTCAAGTACATTACAGAACCACTTCCCATCTACAAGTAGGTTACTTATCGTGTAACTCTGTTTCTTCCATTTCCTGTCTACTATAAGTTCCATTTTGCTCATTAAATAAATTCAAGTTTCCTTTCCTCAACTGACAAGTAAGGTCAGTACAGATGGAGTTCATGAGACTGAACATCTGCTTCCTTAAATCCCTTATCTCCTGTTCCAGCTCTGCATTTCTTTTAAGAACCTCGTCAAGCCTGTTCTTGTTGTCGTCAGACAACTTCTTATAAAACTCCAAAGACTGCTGCATGTTCTCTATGAGGTTATTATCTACCTCACTATTATACTTTCTTCTTGCAAAGAACCAAGAAGTCCAACCACTGATTACTGTGGTTATTATCCCTACTCCTCCAGTAATTAATATACCTAGGTCAATCATGTCATTTAATTATTTCAATAAATTTTTGCTGCTTATTATTCACATAAGGACTATTTTCCACAATAGTAACTTCCACCACTCTATGTTTCTTCTGAAACCATCTAAACAGAAAAAATTTCTTAGGAGGATTTACAGTCTCTTTCTTGCTATGTGTAACTATGTATTTCTCACTTACAAATTTAGGATGCACTGCAATGACATTGGGAAATTTCATTCCCAGCTTCAACTGATACCATTTATCCCCAATCAGAGTATCAACATGAAATGTTGTTTCACTGAATATGGTATCTTGGAAAGTAACAGTATCTATCCTTTCTGATGTAGATAACAGATATTGTAAGTATTGCAAATCCTTATCCTTTATCTTCAACTCCTTTCTAATCCTGTCCATTTCAACAGTAATGGAATCACTGTAATACTCAAGCTGCTCAGCAGTTAGCTTATACACTCTATTTTCCTTCTTCAGGGAACTGTTCTCCAAGGAGTATGCCTTATTGTTATTCACTGCAACAGCCAACTCATCAGATATTTTCTTATACCCATTGCAGTAATACATGGAACAGGATATGGAAGCCAGCATAATCACTGATATAATACTTACTAATATCTTTCTCATAGCTATGTAGTTGGAGTAAATGACCTTAATTTGTTGTAAACTATAGAACCCTTGAAGTTGTATAATTGCCGATTAGAATTGACATTAGTGGGAGGTGTCTCCATGCTTGAACCTACTGAATAACTCCCATTAGATTTTCCATCATCTGTCAATGGAAGCATAGCACACCACACAGAATTAGTAGCATTACCATTAGAATCACCTACTGCTTGTGTCTTTGTGTAATTTGCACCATTAAACAGGCTACTGTAAACAGAACTATTTCTCATAGTAGCATTAGCCAGCTTATATATGTTGTTACCTGACATAAGATTGGTAATGCTCTTATTATTATACTGAACCATGGTATTTTGGTCATTATACAATACTATGTATAACTTAGCTAGTGAGGTGCCTGCAACAACAGATATTTTCATGCCTGAGAATAGCATATACTGTGCACTATAATTGTCATCTCTACCACCATTAGTAGGAGTATATACACTTGAAGAAATCTGACCACCATCAACAGGTACTGCACATAAGACTGCCTTAGTCTGTGATAATTGGTCAGAGTCACTAAGATATGTAAATCCTTGAGGAGTGTCACTTTCAAATCCAAAAGAAACCCTCACCTCAGGAATTGTTATTTCATATTTAGTTGTTACTATAGCAGGCTTTATATGCATTTCATTCACAAAGTCTTTTGCTTCATACCCTTGTAGGGAGTTGATATCAAATATACCAGAATGGCCTGCAAGCCAAGAGGCTGTACAAAATTGTTTTGTAGCAGAAGGTAGGGAACCTCCTACCTTCTTTACTGCCTCTATTTGTGTCATGAATTCTCTTCCCATACTCTTCTCATAGAATTTATCGTATCCTCAAGATATTCTATCCTGCTCTCCAGTTGCTTGTTCCTCATTACAACCTCCTGTAATGCCTTGATTGCCAGCACACCAAATCTATCATATTCTACCCACTTGGTATCATATTTATCAGCTCTGCTGTGGACCATAGTAGCATATACACCACCTAGTGACAGAAGCTGGTCAGCTTTCACACCAAAAGTGCATCTTATACCATTTTCATCAGGGTGTTCCCATATATACTTTATGACATTTAATGACATCAGATTGTCCAGCACATCAGGCATACATGTGACTTCCCTTTTGAATCTCATATCAGAGCCTGAATTACCAGCACCTGACTTAAAGTCCTGATATACTGTCCATCTATTACTCTTATTAACCAGAGCTAAGTTATCTTCCACAATTGTTGAAACCTCCAACATGCCCATCTCTCCAAATCTAGCAAGAGAACCTAGGTTACCAGCATCCTTATCTTCGTAGGCTAGCTCTGCCAATGCAGAATTCATACTGACTAACCCATTCTTTGAGGTACTTACTACACTATAAGTAGTATTCTCCCAAGGAACATACACTGAAAGTACCTTATTACCATCTGTTCCTGCACTACCTGATGGATAAGCAAGCTGGACAGGATATATTCTGTTCTGTGAACCAAAAGTAGTAGCAGCAACAGCAGATACTGTTCTAATCTCAGTGCTGGATACCTTTACACCACCTAGTGTAGTAGGTGTTGCCTTCACTAGGGAGAAAGCTGTTCCTGATAAACTAAGTCCAGCTCCTGCTGAGTAAGTTGTGTTATTGTCAGTCCAAGGGACATTGACATACATCTGATTTGAGGAATTAAGCTCAACAGGATAATTCTTGCCACTCTCAGGATACCCAATCCTAACCAATCCTAGTGTAGTTGAAGTAGCTACTCCATACTTAACTGGCTCTCCTGCTGTTGGAGCATATATGTCAGTATTGACACCATTAATATTGATGGTGCCTATCTTTGTACCTGAAGACAAAGACCTGCTGAATGACACAGCATCTGCACCTGCTTGGATTCCATCAAGCTTGGACTTATCACTGGAACTCATAAGTCCATTGGCACTAGCAGTAGCAACATTATATGTTGTATTTGTATCTGTCCATGGTACATTAACATAAGCCTTACCAGAACTATCCAACTCTACAGCATAATTCCTGCCATTATCAGAGTACCCTATCTTTATACCTCCTAATGCTGAACTAGAAGCTTGAGGTATAGAAGTTATACCTCCTGCACCAATCTCAGCCCAAGAAGACCAAGAAGATGACTCATAAGCTCTAGTATATATCTTGTTTTTTGAATAAAGTACCTGTATAGTCGAAGAGTCATTATTCTCCAAGAGCACATGTAATGCAAACTGTGATACTCCAGAAGGTTTATTACTTATACTATTGTCATAATTGGCATAATAAACACCTAAATATTGAGTTCCCCTATATGTATTCAGGTCTCCTGAGGAGATTAACTTAGGGGAAGTTACACTTGCATTCCAATCATATATGTTCCCATTAAATATGATGACATTATCATCATCTATAGGGAAATACAACACATTGGGGTAACTGCCAGCAGAGCTACTTATTGCAGTAGCTCTGTTGGTAGATACATTTACTTTAAACTCTTTACCTTGTGCACTCATAACTTTTTTTTATTCTATAGTGATGCCTGCATTAAAAGGCTCTTCACTTGTGGTAGCACTAGTCCAATTAGTCCCACTATAAGTAGCCTGTATATATAGTAAGGTAGAACTATTCAGCATCGCAAACATTCTAACCCTACTGTTAGTAGTATCATTGAATGCTGAGAATGCTACTGTATTCATTCTGTTGATGCTGTCTTTATATACTCCATGTATTACCTTACCTGCATTAAGGGCGGCATTGAAGCTACTATAGGGACCTAGAATAGCATCTATTCCACTCTGAGTGGATAGTGTGCCACTTCCAAGTGTTTTGAGAAGCTGATAGGTCTTCTTATTATCTTCTAATTCCGTTATCCTAGTAGCAAGGGCAAGTCCTTGTTTAGCAGAGAGAGGCTTTTTTGAATCTGAAGTTAATAGGTTATCAACTATATCACTCTTAGGCACATAAGTACTCAAATCAACAGTACCTCCCAACGGGTCCCAATTTCCTTCATCGTGGTCAGATGAGCTAGTTGCTGTAATACATACAACATTGGTATTTGCAGGATATGGCTTACCACCTAAAGTAAAGGCATTAGTCACATTCCAAACATCACCAACCTTTGCATCAGTAAGTGCTAGTACATCAGATAAGTTAGTCTTAGTACCCTTCACTCTATACACATTACCCAAACCTGAGATTCTGTCATTAAGAACCTTACCTTGAGCTGCTGAAAGAGACTCACTAGTACTAGTTGAAGTTAAGGTATTGTTTATAGCAGGTATAAACCTACTAACATTAGTAACAGTCATATTTGTATAATTACTGCCACTTATAGTAACTGATATATTCTTACCGTATAAGTTATAACCTGCGAATCTAATACCTGTAAATGATACCTTTGTACTACTTACCTCCTGCAAAGTAATTACCCAATCCTCACTATTACTGTCAACCAGATTTGCACCATAAGTAAGCTTTCTAACAAGAGTGGCACCATCTATGTCCCCCATGCAGCCTTTTATAGCGGCATTATCTGTTGAATTTGAAGCAGCTGAGAGGTTGATATTTATCTTGTTCCCATTAAACCTGTCGTTCAACGCCTTCCCCTGAGCAGCCGACAAGGCTTTTGAAGCTTCATCCGTAGTTAGGTTGTTCACCACATCTGTCTTAGCCAACTTCTCATCCTGGAGCTTCTTGCCCATTGCGGCTGAAAGAACCTTGGCAGTCTCAGCAGAGGTTAGAGTATTCCTGATATCATCAACTATTAAATGAGATGTAGTGGTCAACCCTGTCACTTTATTACTAGATACAGCAATAGTAAGTCTCTTTGTTGACCTTAAATTTGAGCTTGGTACATAGAGTTGGAAAGTGTCATCCCCATCTTCATATTCTACTATCGTATTTCCAGAAGTGGTATCTATGAAAAGTACACCTTTATGGGCTAAATCATAAAGTTCAGAAGATTCACTGACATTCAAAGCAGACAATACCTGTTCTGCTGTTGAGTTAGTATTCAGGCTTGAAACATTATTAAATTTATGTACCCCATACTTCTTTCCATTAAACCACACACTGTTTTCATCGGTACTAAAACACATTAGGTTTGGGGTAGCACTCTGTGCTGCCTTACCTTGTGCGGAAGTTTTTGTTACCGCTACTCTTAATTTTTGTCCGTTTGCTGCCAATGCCTCTACATCACTCATTGGCATAATTGAATTAACAATCTTCATTTTTTTTTTTTTTTTTTTTTACTCAATAATAATAGTATCTGCTGCTTTACTCAATAGGTCTCTCAACAGGATTATCTTATTCTCACCACCTGAGACAATGGCTATTATATCATCTTTAGATACTTCTTTTGTTACCTTAAACTCTGTATCCTTGACTCCCAACTGAGCCAATTTGTCTCTAATTTCTTCTATTTGATTCTTAGTGAACATGTTACTCTATAATTACTTTAGAATCTTGACCTAATACAGGTTGCCACTCTCCATTGACAAAGTATAGCAACTTGCCATCCCTTAACCATAGATTCTCTATAAGAGGCTCTCTATTATGGGAAGCAACAACCTGTTTCTTTTTCATCATTTCCATACTACACCTCAATATAATCTACAAAGTACTGACCTGAGGATTGCTTCTTAATTGTAGTAAAGCACCCTCCATTAGCAGTGCCATCCGCATTATAACTACTATAGTGACAGTAGCACAATCTAGACGGTACTAAGTCAGGAGAGGAATTAGGGGCAATACCCTGTATTGGATACAAAGCATCATTACCAAAACCAGCACATTCACCACTCATGTAAATCACTTCTCCAGCATTCAACCTTCTACATATTTCAGGAGTGAAACCTGCTTCAACCAACTGCTCTTGTGTAACATTAGGACTACTGGATACCAACTCCATTAGTTTTGTACCTGTAGGTGTAAGTACTGCAACATTAGACTTGCCCTCTAGTCCTATTATCTTGTCATTGAGAATTTTACCTTGGTTGGCAGAGAGAGGTTTTTTTGAAGACGTAGAATTTAAGCTGTCTGTAACAGAACTAACGTAGAGTATTTCTTCAGCACCCTGAAAAGTTATAAGATTAGCATCTTCAATCTTTTGGGCAACCCACAAATAAGAATAATTTGCTGAGGTAGCATATATAAATGCACCTATACCACCTTCGATAATCATTATTGTAAGATACATGTAAGTAGTGTGCTCAAAGCCACCTTCAATTTCAATACAACCAACAATCACTTTACCACTTGAGGCAGCTTTTATAAACTCATCCCAATTCCCTACAATAGATTCTACGTCTGTTGTAGACCATTCTTCTGTTGTTTGAAGGTTACCTGGTAGAACATATACATCGGAAGAGCCATTACCAGTAATGGCTTTCCAGCCATTACTAGTATAGTACTTCAACTCTCCATTATTAATCCAGAGGTCACTTGTACTTGGAGCTTTTATATCTTGTATAATATCTCTAAATCTTTTCATTGCTTAGTATTGTTATTAGAAGTTGCTTTCTGCTTATTTATTTGTTTTTCCTTGAGCCTTGCATCAGTTTCAGCCTTCTCCTTATCATGCTCCAGCCTTTCCTTGTCAAGCTTAAGTCTTAAATCAAATTCCCTTATCTGCTCAAGTAGTTTGTCTTTGGCCTCCTGTGAGTACTCCAATTCTGTAGAATTACCGTCTTCACTACTTTTACTCATAGCCTGCATTTGTGCAATCAGTATCTTGGTCTCATTATCTCTTCTATTGAGGACATCTTCCTGTTGCAACTTAGCTTGCTCCAATTGAGCCTTTTGCTCTATTTCCTGTTGCTGTACCTGTAATTGCTGTTGCTGTGCCTGAGCCTGTCTTTCCTGTAGATTCCTCTCATCCTTTTCAACAAGCCTTTGCTTTTCAGCAAGTGAAGACGAGCCAAACAACTTCATGATAGTTGAGAATGTCAAAGCCTGATTCTGCAAAGCTGCTTGTGCCAAAGTATCAAGTTTTGAGTTCAGTTCCTGAATCCCATTACTACTATCCACTACAAGCCCATAATCTGATTCTGCAAACTCATCCCCATCTATCTCCATCACTTTCAAAGACCCGTCTGAGAGGATATACTGAAACTTCTTTGTTCTTCCTTTCAACGCAGCCTTACTTGTTTCAAGTAAGCATTCATATACTCTCCTCTTTACATCATCATGTGTCATAAACAGCCATTCTGTAATGTATGAGGATTGCACCATACTTCTTTCTACTCCACCTACTGTCTCTCTATTGCTTACCTGACCTTCCCTTTGTTTAGTAATACCAGCAACCTCAGTCATCTCCATCTTTATGAACTCAAGAAGGTTTATATACTGCTGTATCTGGTTACCGTCAGATGTAGGAATTGCTCCTGTAGATGCATTATTCAGGGCACCTGCGATTTTTCCTGTGGCTGCACCTAGGTTACCTTCTTTGAAGCTATCCTCAACTGCAACACCCATAGTCTTTGCATAGTACAACCACTTCTCTACATCCCAACCCTTAGGCTTTTTGGCAAAGTCAAGTCTTAATAATGTTCCCCAGTTCCTTGCCAGTAGCTTATTAAGCCTGTCATGTATAACATCATACATGTAATTATATGGCTTCATCATATCTACCAAGCTAAAGGGCCTGTTGTCATTCAGATTATAAATTGAGCCTATGATTCCAAAATGGCACCTTGAAGGGTTACTGAGTCTATTGTATTGAACTACTCTTGGCCTCATATTGACATATATGTCAGTACCAATCTTTGTTCCTTCCCAAGCCTCGTTTATGTAAAATATCTGCTCTTCTTCACCAGCATCCTTATCTACTACATAGGTCTCAGGATAGAAGTTAAATATCTCTTCACCTGTTTGAGGGTCATATCTTTTTATCTTCTTTATTCTCCTTCTTGACTTCCAATATACTCTAAGTACCCTGATATTTCCAGCAACATCAAAGGGTAATAAGGAATTGGCTATGCCATCATATCCTCCTAAGGGGTCCCAAAAGAATCCTTCTGCTTCAGTATCTATTTCATCCCCAATCATGTAGTTATTGACAAATCCATACCTTTCATCAACATTGCCCATAGAGTCTACAGCAGCCTGTCCTACATGGTCAGGTATCTTCTCTATGTACTCTATATCCTTCTTTGTCAATACGTCATAGAAAGTATCAATAACCCTGCCGGGACTCCAATAGTCCTCAATGATTATCATGTCAGCATCCTCAACCCTATTGCTATATCCTGACTTGAATATCCTAACCTTCATGGGATTCAACCTTTCAACAACTGGCTCTCCTCCTACTATGTCACATTGGTACATTTCCTCCCCTGTTGCCATTGCATCTATAAACCCTTGGTTGAGAATCAAGGGCAGATTCAACTCCTTCTTATAATGATTCAACAAGGCATTGGCTCTGATTTCTCTAATGTCCTGCCATTCATAGGTGTAATAGTCACCTATTTTCTCAAGCTCCTTAGCAGCATCCTCTTCTGATTGATAAGGGGCTGAGACCCATTCTTGCAGTCTTTGTAGTAATTCCTGTTTCTTATTATTCTCTATCTCAGAGACGGCATTAGGATTAGTTATCACTACCCTGCAATCAAAAGCTCTTTTACTCTCTTCCCCCCTCAGTACATTTAACTTACTGTTCATAATGGGATAATGTTGAATCCTGTTAGGTACAAAACTTGCCTGTATCTTTTCAGGATTCAATATCATCTCAAGGTCACTCATATGAAGCTTGCCATTAAGAAGGTCGTAGTTAATCTTCTTATGTACTACAGATTTTCTGACTAGGTTATAATTGAAGAAGGTCTTACTATCTGCCCAATCCAAAATTTGTTTCCTCCACTTTCTGTTCTTTTTGCTAAAAGGTAACTGCTGTGGAGGAAGTTGTATAAAATCACTCATATTTCCATTTATATCCATAAGCAGTTTTCCTCTTGCCAAGACAGCAACAGCCTATATGACTGCCTCTACCATTTAAGTACCTTTCTGCCTCTGAAGCAGAGGAAAATCTATTAATAATGTTATTATTCAAATCCAATTGAAGTACAGGCTTGCTAAATTTATCAGATATTAATTTCTTCACATAGTCAGAAACATGCTTACCATACATGCCATTGTTATGACCTTTATTAGCTCTACTGATTTTCTTTTAGTCTCTTCAGAACAAGGTCTTCTTCCTGCTTCACTTATTTTCTTCTTAGCTTTTTTCAGTATGATGTTTACCCTTAATCCAAGGAGCATACTGTTTAAGTTTCTCCTTAGTTTCATCTGAAAAGGATTCAGCACCCTCTCCTCCCAACCCTATATTATAGCTTAGTCCTCTACTCTTGTAGAGCTTTATAAGAGACTGCTCTAATAGACATGCCCTTTCTTTTGTAGTCTTGCAAAGTATTACATGACTGAAAGTGCCCCATCCATATTTCAGAGCAGCCTTATATATCAAAGAAGTCTCTTTGTATCCTATGCCATTTCTCCATCTCCTATTAGGATTCTTCGTGAAACGGGTTATTCCTACATAGACTTTATTATTTGTCTTATTTATATGTAGGTATACTATGTACTTCTCTTCCATATACTTCAATCTAGTTACTTTGCAAAGTTAAATAAAAATATAATCCCATGCAAGTATATAAATAATTTATTAAGTGTCCATTCCCGTTTTACTAAATTTACTGACAAGGTCAAGGACGATAATTTCTCTTGAAGAATGGGTCTTCCCCATCATAGCTATCTTCAGCATTCTCTTGCCTGTCCCTACCTACATTACCTTGGTACTTTATCATTTTATCTTCTCTGAGGAGCATCAACATTCCCATAGCTGATATTCTATCAAAGTTGCCCTCAGAGTTGTAGTTGATAAGCTCCTTTAATAGTGCCCTGTTTCTTACAGTAAACAGTCTTGGAACCATTACTTCCTTACTTTCTCCATCAATAGTCTGAATAACAGGAACTGGGGACAGTAACCAACTTCTCAACCTACTTCTTGCATAGGCATTTATGGCAGGTGAGGCATTAGTACCTTTACTCTTATTACCTATCCCATCCTTCATCATCTGCTTCTCCTTCAAGAAATCCAACACATCTGTAAGCAGATAAAGGCTATTTCTTGTCGAGAAGTGGGAAAATAAGCCTTTCTTGTTATACTCGTAGTTCAGTCTGCCATTATAGAAGAGGCACAGTTTTCTGCAAATTTCATAGTAATCATCTGCAAAAGAAGGTCTTCCTGTGTACTCAGCTACTATTCTATCAGTCCACAAATCCAATACAAATATGGAACCTAATGACATAGTATTTGACTCATCATCATCATAAGGGTCAGCACCTAATATATACCTGTCATTGTAAGGTTTGTTGGTATTCTTATCAATCTCAGGCATCTGAAATATCTCGATAGCTCCCTCAATCTTATTGTCCTTATGTGGGAAATCTCTGATAGGCTGTGCAGAAGTAGGCTTATACTCCACTTGGCCATCCTTGCCAAATACCAAATCGCCTACATAGACATCATTATATTCTGTAGGATTGGAATCCAGTTGACCTATTCTTTCAGTCAAATCAGCTACAGGGAACATGTTTACACCTGTCTTCACAATAGCTTCAGCAGGTGTAATAGGAACCTCAGCAATAGTCTTGATAATAGTATTAGGGTCAGTAGAATTATACTTTACCCTGTATCTGTTCATAAGAATCTCAATCAGTGCCTTGATAATATCAGATACCCCATCTTCATTGTAGCATCCTTTTCTGTTTACATAACCGGGGAAGAAGAACACAAAATAAGGCTTACCCTGATTATACTTATCAAACACATTAGGTAAGGCATACATATTGTAACCCCTTGGATTATACATGATTTCTTGGGCACCAGCAAAGTCTGATTCATTATCACCAGCAGTACCTAACATATAGATTTGTCCAAAGATAATATCACCATCCTGTACTGAAGGTAACAATACATTATATAGGTCTACAAGTCTAGGGAAAGTACCAAACTCCTCGATAAGAATCTTGGCAGCTCTCTTACCTCTCAACTTAGATTCATCATCCTTAGATGATACACCTAAGACTGTATTCTGAGTGCCTCTTTCAATATCCAACTCCATATCCTTATACCCCATTGTCCAAGTCATTTCCTGTAAAGAGTTCTTTAATCTCTTTCTTGGGAACTGAGTATTAGTTGCACAGAAGTTAGCCATATCTACAAACTTGTTGAGTACACCATCCTTGGTAAGGTACTCCTTCTGATAAGCAGTTACTACACCCTTTACTTTCTCATGTGCATCCTTATTCTCACCCACTACAAATATGTGATTGAGAATTGATGCAAGACTATATGACTTACCTTTACCTCTGGATGCAAGCTCAGCCATGTGCTGACCTCCTTCAAAGTTGTTGTAAAGGCCACCATTTGATGCTTGGTCTAAGCAATGGAATCTCCAATATATACCTTCCCAGCACTCAGGTAATGACTCTACTCTATCTGCCCTCTTTGACTTCCTCTTTTTACCATCCTTATCTTTATACTCCCTAATCTTGGATAGCATCATAGGAGAATAATTAAGGAACCAATACAAATATCCTGTAACCCATTCTCCATCAGATTCCCTTACATATCCATCCCAAATCCTTCTTCTCTCTTCTCTTATCCACTTACCATATTCACTATTAGGATTGGCATTAGGTCTAAGGTTGGTAAATGTACCATATTTCTCATAATGTATAGCAGATGGCCTGAAGTAATCCATATTCTCAAGTATATGGGGATTGACTAAATCTACAATAATTCTACCCTTATCATCCCTTGGCCTGTCTTTGGCATATTCTCTTGTAGGACTTATCAGTCTCTTGACAAACTCTACATTATTTATAATATCAAATAATTGGTCCTGAACTTCCTGAGGAAGGCTATTAACCAATTCCTCAGTAAGCTCAGTCTGATATTTGTTCATTTTAATCCTCTGAAATTCCATTATATTCTCCCCTTATGACTTCATCATAGAATGATGAACCTACCCAATTAAACAACATTTCAGATAATGTAACACTCATATCCTTATTCACAGACTCTTCCTGACCAGTAAGAGACCTTACTGTATGCTTTAGTGTAAGTACCTCATATGTCTTGAAATCTTTGACAAACCAAACAGTATACTTATAAGTCTTCAAAACCTTAAAAGTACTATGTGGGATAATCTCTCTTTGCAAAACCAAATGGCCTGTAGTCTGAATGTCTAAAACTTCTCTTCTTCCCTTAATATGATTATTAAGTCCCTCTATAAAGTGTTCTAACATAATTATATTGCTAAGTCATCTTCAAATATTGTCTTCTCTCCTGAACCTCTCATCTTTCCTGAGTTTCTTATTTCTGAATTGAGGGCCTTTTCTGCTTCATCCAAGTCCTTGACAAGTGGAGTAATCTGCTTTACAATGCTGGTAATCTCCTTAAATTCCTTTACTTCAAGACTGTCAAAATCAATGCTCCTAAGCTTTGCCCTGAACTTATCAACCATGAATCTCGTGTCTTCAAGAAGTAAAGCGGAGATTGGCTTAAAGGACATGTAAAACTCCATAGCATCCTTTACTACTTTATCAGGCTCCCATTTGGGAGGCATACCTTCTCCCTCTTTAATAGCTTCCTTTCTCTCATCCTCATCAACAAGATATTGGTAATCACTTCTAGGGTCACAGAAAAAATATATAAATCCCAATTCTGCGATTGCCTTATCCTTGTTAACAGTCCTATCTCTTTGCCAAATTTGCTTGAATGGCTTTAGGGCAAGAGCTTCCTCAGATATTATTATCTTATATCCTTCGTATCTGAATAATTTTATCATAAAGTATTGGTAAAAAAAAAGAGTATCAGAATAGTATTCCTGATACTCTTTTGTATTATACAATTAGTCTTTTCTTGTCTGGTTGGATAATTGGAGATGGAGTAGGGTCAGGAACTTCTTCCCACTCCTCTACCACAAAGTCTATATCCCTGTCTTGAAGGAGTAGACATTGCTGTCCATCCATTTCAACAACATCAAAGTTGTATTTGATAACTGGATTATCAGTTACAATTCCATCTTTTAGTGTACCTTCTCTATGCTGCTTGACTGCATATCTTGTTGGGTTTATGCAAACCAAATCTCCAACCTTTATATTCCTTACTGAATCTCCCACTGCAAGAACAGTCTGGTATTCTTTTAACCCTCCTTGCTGTTTTGTGGTATCAATAAGTCCACCTTCAGTCACTACATCATGCTCATACTTGTTCATAGTAGTGATAAGTGCAGTGAACATTGGCTTTATTTTCTTAACCTTCAACATACTCAATAACTTTTATACCATATTCTACAGCACAAGAGTGCTCAATCTTACAACCTCTATATTTGTCCCAGTCTTTAGCAAAATATGCAGCATCTGCCACAGATAATAGCTCAATTGATTTACCCAAGAACCACAGAGGTCTTGCATCTACTGGTGCATCTTTGAAGAAGCTATCAATCACTTCCACATCATCATTGAGTACTGCCTTAGCCTCTTCCACAGCTTTGGCTCTTTCAGCTTCTATTTCTTCATTTGTCTTACCCTTCATGGGCTGACTAATAAACAATTTCTTCATCTCTTCTCCCTTAACTGTTCTATAGTCTTAAACCTTTTCTTAACTCCCAACATTCTATCATAGGTACAAGTCAGCTTACCTAATGAAGGAATATTAAAGTTTGTTTTCAACTTAGCAAAATCCTCCTCATCAATATCTTCCTTTAATGGCAAGGATTGTATGGATTGGTTAATGAATAACCAAAATGCCCTGTATGTTCTATCTACTAGCTTAGCAGGCAGGTTCAACTCACTGGAAACCTTACCAATTATATCAGAATATATCATTTTAACTCAAAGAGTAATAACAACTGGAAGGCATCATTATCTGCATTGATATTAGGGATGAATTTGGGATTTATCTTGCCATCTACTATGACTTTGTTCTTCCTTAATTTACCCAAAATTACTTGAAAGTGTGGAAGAGTAATATTACACTCTTCCCTCACCTTCTTCTTTGTATCCTCACTCATTGTAACCCTATCAAGTATTTCACTGTCCTTGATAACTTTACTGAGTTCATATCTTTGCTTCACAAAAGATGCAGCAACATCTATCTCTCTTTTGGTTAACTTATGAAAAGGTTCTAGGAACATGAGCCAATACCTGAAGAAGCTTTTGTCTAGAGAGCATGGTACTCTTGCTATATTATTAGGCTTCTCCATGATGATATTTACTTTTCTTCCTTACCTTCTTCCTTACCTTCTTCCTTGGTGTCCTCCTCAGGAATCGCCATTATATTTTCAATTTCCTCTGTACACTTATTCAAGAAATCCGGCTTAAATGCGTGACCATTTTCTACCACCTTAAATAAATAGTTAAGTCTTTGGAATGTATTCTCCAGATTAGATTTCTGAAGGCTCATGTACAACTGCTTAACTTGTTCACTCAATTGATGAGCCACATTCTCCAACTGTTCATAACTCATCTTAGATGGCTGTTCCTGCCTAAGTTCTTCCTTTTCTCCCATATCATTTTATATTTAATAGTTTTCCAAATATTTGTGTCCGTACCTGTTCCTGTAATTAGTCTCCCACTCTTCTATTGAGCACTCCCCAATATCAGTAGAGCCACACTCATCACAATAATCCGAATCCTTCATCCTAGGTACAAATCTCACCTTCAAGGATAAACAATGCTTGCAATATAGAACAGGCTCCTCATTATAGGTATTCTGCCCTTCTGTGTTTGAGTTGCTCATATATTGACTTCTTTACTTCATTCATTACTCTGCTGTGGTGCCCTTTCCTTCTGCTAGTATTAGCTCTGTTATTGAAAGGTCTCTTAGGACATATAGTGCCTGAAGGAGATACTAACCCTCTTCTTATGGCTCTCCTAATTGATTTAAACTTACCAACAGCTCTATAATCTCTTAAATTAAGAGTCTCTGTAAGTGGGTTCTCTACTGTAAGCGAGTCCTCTACTATATCTGCCTTGTTTCCCAGATACTTCTTGAACTCCTCCTCACTCATCAATGCTCTCTCTACTAAATTAAGCTTCTCCTCCATAATAGTATATTAATACATACTGACCTCTTTCCTCTAAGAGAGAGACTATATCTTCTCTTTTAATCCCTAAGGAATTGGCTTCCTTCACAATTCCCCTAAGATTATCAGCAGTCAAAGCATGCATAATCTGATGCACTTCTTGGCCCTTCTCTATCTTAGTCCTTGTCATTCTACTCTTTTCCATATCAATTTAAACTAGTTGCGGAGAAGTGAATCGAACACTTGGAGTCCAGCTTATGAGACTGGATTGAATACCAATTCTCTCCGCGATGTTAGAGTGGGATAACAGACTCGAACTGTCAAATTAACCTTGGAAGGGTTACATGTTACCATTACACTAATCCCACATTGAGTAGATAATCAGACTTGAACTGACCCCTTGACATTGGCAATGTCATGTGCTACCGCTAACACCATATCTACAAGAGCCTAAGATTTGGGTAACTGGTACTTAGGCATTGCAAGTATCACCTTAACTTGCACCCCTAATCGCCTACATCTACTGAACTCTAATTTTAGTTTCAGCTTTTTAATTTAAGTTGGCGCAGGTCAGCTCCTGCTAGATTTACCTAGTAGCATTAGGTGTTACTCTCTCACTGTAGGTAAGACAGCTTTTAGTAACTTGTGAGTCCCCTAAAGGATTTGAACCTTCTCTTCTTGTTTACAAGACAAGCTTGCTAACCATTAACACTAAGGGGACGGTGTCTTAATATGGTCTTATATCACATAAGTGGAACAAGTAATCATACTTGTTGATGTTCTGAATGAAAGTCTCACATTCTGAAGTAATACCCTTATAGATAACATCCTGTGGTATCTTAGCATAAAATGCTAAGGTGGCAGATTTAACCTCTGCTATAAATGTGTAAGCATTCAATGCATCACTTGAAGTGCCTTTGATAGCATTAGGCTGCATCTTACCTAGGATGCCCATGTAACCTTCTGCAAGACTATCTTGGTAGTCTGATAGGATTTCAAGGAACTCATCAAGATATACATGTATATTCTTTTTAGGAGCTGCCCAATGTAGATTCTTACATTTAGTCTTCCAACCTTCAATCTGATTCAAGAAATCTATGAATAGTTGTGAAGAACCGGATAACATATCCCTATCTGATTCTATTGGAGTAAATAAACTCTCTTCCTCAAACATATTCTCTTATTTTAATAATGCAAAGTTAAGTAAAACTTATGATATAACCAAGCATTTACTTAATTATTTTCAAATTATTTTTAGTACCCCCTAAGAGACTCGAACTCTTACCTTACTATTACTTCAGCATAGCTTCTAAGGCTATTGTGTCTACCTGTTCCACCAAAGGGGCATTAGGTGGGTACTCAAAGAATCGAACTTTATTCTTGAGATTTTCAGTCTCACGCAATGTCACCAGACCTGCCCAGTACCCAAATGACTTATTTGCATCTCTACCTGCATCACCTTCCATAAGTCAAGGACTTTGATTTCTATTGAAGTGGGGCAGAAAGGAATCAAACCTTAAATAGCACATGGCAGAGGATTTACAGTCCTCTTTAATTCATCACATTAAAGCTACCCCTAATTAGTTTACCTCCAAATGAAGGGTTATTCCGGTATTGGAATAGACCCTGTAGGAGTCATCATCTGACTCTTAGCAATGATTCTTACATAAACATTACCAGCTTTCCTAATAAAAGAAAGAACTCTTCTCATAACTGTAAAATTTGGAGTTAAACAATTATGTTTCCCCACTAGGAGTCGAACCTAGTTCCAGAGATTAAAGGTCTCTAGCATCACCACCAATGCTTTAGGGAAATGAGTGTTCCCACTGGGACTTGAACCCAGAGTCCACAGTTTAAGAGACTGTTGCTTTAACCAATTCAGCTATAGGAACATTAGTACTCACTAATGGATTTGAACCATTGACCTTGAATGTATAAGATTCCTGCTCTAACCATCTGAGCTAAGTGAGCATATTGGGGTGTTAGATGGGATTTGAACCTATACCCTCCTGATTCGCAGTCAGGACTCCTAACCAATTAAAATACTAACACAGTTCTGATGAGTGGACTTGAACCACTAACTACTGCCTTATGAGAGCAGCCTTCTACCATTGAAGTACATCAGAATATAGTTGGCACACAAGGAATTGAACCTTGATTACTACCTTATCAGAGTAGCTTCCTGACCATTAGAAGATGTGCCAATAATGCAGATTCTAAAGGAATCGAACCCATAACTCTTCTTTTGGAGAGAAGTGTTTTGCCAATTAAACTAAGAACCTAGAATTTGCGGGGATAAAAAGAATCGAACTTTTATCTCTTGGTTAACAGCCAAGAGCATAGACCTTCCAGCTATATCCCCATTAGTTGCTCCTATAGGACTCGAACCTATGACCTTTTCCTTGTAAGGGAACTATTCTGAACCACTGAACTAAGGAGCATTGATAGGGCAGTTTCTTTAACCTCTAACTACCCAAAAGAGGGTTCAAGCAAAGCTTAGTATTATGAAAAGCAAGAAAACAATGTGGAGCAGGTGGGACTCGAACCCAATCTTCCAGAGTGCAAATCTAGCGCATTATCCATTTATGCTACCTCCCCATTAATGATTAGTAGGGAATAAGAGACTCGAACTCTTGACCTCAGCATCCCAAATGCTGCATCCTAACCTAACTGGACTAATTCCCTATTTTTTATTATTTAGCGGAGAGCAGTGTACTCGAAACACATACCATTGCTAGTACAATCTGTTTAGCAGACAGTCCCTAAAACCTTTTAGGTTTACTCTCCAATTCCTTACCAATAAGTCAATGAACACATCTATTTAGCGGAAAGATGAGGTCCCGACCCCCAAACATTTTACTGTTCCCTTAGTTTTCAAGACTAGGCTGAATCCCATTCAGTTACCTTTCCATTTGCCTAATCACCGCTGTGATATAGGACTTTCTTATAAACGGGGCAGATTATGAGGGAATTGAACCCTAGCCTTCACATTGACAGTGTGATATGTAGACCACTACACCACATAATCTATTAGTAGGGAAGTAAGGATTTGAACCTTATCCTTAGCCTTGAAAGGGCTATGACCTAGCCCATAGTCTACATCCCCATAACAAGTACCCCCTATAGGAATCGAACCTATATTCTAAGTTTAGAAGACTTATGTACTGTCCTTTGTACTAAGAGGGCATCTTCTTGTTGTCTTGGCAGGACTCGAACCTACAATGTGGGGACCAAAGACCCATGTGTTACCTTTACACCACAAGACAAAATAAAGAAAAAGAAGTACTACCTTTATGTTAGAAATATACGCAAGTAATGAATAGACTATCAAGAAAAAAAAGGTAGTACTTCTTTAATCCTAAAACACATTTCTTATCTTCTTCTCTTTGACACTGCAAAGGTAAGTATTATTTTTCAAATAACCAAACTTTTTCCCAATTATTTTCAATCCAAGTATCATTTTCTTGTCTTGAAGGAGTAAAGAGGGTTAAATTAATCTTTATTTATATACTTCTAAGTAATTCCTGCTAACCTATTAGCCCACCTTTCTGTGTAGAATTTATAATAATCCCATTTAATTCCAACTTTTCTACATAAGCGAAGAGATATATTATTTAGTAATGATGGAATGCCTATTATTATTAGGTATAAGGGGCCTAGTATATCAGACTGTTTACTATGTCCTAACTCATGTTTAATAGATTTCTCAAAAGAATATGGGTGTATAAATATAAAATCTCCTAAAGATATAGAGGAGGGTAATAATGTATTGATAATAAAAATTCTATTATCTATGCCCTTCTGTATAGAATATGAACATATTACACCCTCTAAGCATAATGCAACAAAACTTTGTGGAAATTTCCACACCCATCTTAATAGTTTCTCCTTTAATAATTCTTTAGTTATTCTCATAAAAAATCTACGTAAGTATAATATTCATTATTAAATGTTGGAGTATCATTATATATTTTTTTCCATAACCAAGGTATTGGTAGGTAAGTATGCCAACTTCTACCATCTAGAGGTAGAAAACCCTGTATTGTCTTTATAGGCAAGTCTACTTTCAGTATATCATATCTACATTTAATTCCTTGGGAATTTTTACCATATTTTATTGCTAAATATTGCCAAGTTATATTAGGGTATTTCTTTTTTATATATTCATAATATCCTATGAGAGACTGATGCTGTAGGAAGGTATTAGATTTACCCTCATATGTTAAGGATACTAAACAGTTCCCATAATTATTTATTTGATTTAATATAGATTCTAAAGTCCTCTTTGATGACCAAAGGCCATGCTTACATATAACAACTTTATCCTTATCTTGTTTAAATCTTATATCAAACATTGTACAACCTGCATTATATTGCTCTTCTATAGTTTTTGACTGTGTCTTAGAGAAGGGAGTAACTAACCAACTTAATATTCCTTTGCCCTTCTCACCTGTGACACTATTATGTGTTCCTATTAATAAATTTCCCATTTTTATTATTTGTAATTTTAGCCTATTACCCTTTATTCCAACAGAATCTAGAATTATCAAACCTTTTCTTAAAATATAAAGAGACCCTGCCAGCATTATGGCTTGCATCCTTATAATCAGTCTTTTACCCCGTTTATATATTATTAGTTCTCACTCTGTGTTATCTCTGTAGTCTTTTACACCACCCTTGAAGACTTGGCCTAAAGCTCGGCTAAATACTTATTTGTAATCCTCTTCAAGTGGGGCACTTGCCTGTAGCCTTCTTAGTATCCTTTACTTTCCTAAGCTGCTGTGCCCAAGTAAACTCCTGATTATAAGGGGTCATCTATGCTTTTAAGAGTTGATGATTCTCTATCCTGAAGTACTTGCTACTCCAACACAACTGCAAAGGTAAGTAAAAAATCTGATATATGCAAATATATAACAATAATTTAGAATAATTTTTTTTTTATAATATTTTTTTTTTGTGATATTTCTATGAGGGGTGGTAACACCAACCTCACCTCCCCCATCACTTAGCCCATGGGGGTCCTACCCCCTTAGGTTAAAAATTCACATTATTAACAATTAACAAATTACATTATGGAAAGAAATTTAGTATTCAATGACACATTGACAGTTGAGCAGTTTAAAGCAGTAATGCATGTAGATAAACTGAGTGTTAAAAAGAATCCCAAGACAGGCAAATTATTCTTTGCCTATGGTGCAAAGACTGGAGCTGTAGCAGCCAAAGGTATTCCTCATAATCCTATGGTCAGCAATGTTACTACTCCTGATGGTGACAAATTCTGGCTTCTTCATGAGGAAGGCCAAGGTGGAGCACCTGTATTGGCAACTTTCTAAAGTATCAAGGGTTAGCAGGCAGAAGTGCCTGCTTACCCTTTTCTTATTTCTTATCTTATCATTTAGACATTAATAGGTTTATCACTTAAACATTAATAGTATTTGTTGTGTAAAAGTATATAAGTAGGAATTAGCTACCTCTTAGTATAACTTCTTAGATATGCTACATCTCATATTATGTAGTAAGCAATATTTACAATAAGTAATACTCTTACTAAGTCTAACATGGTGATATAGAATAAGATAAGAGAATAGGCAGATGGTAAAATTTATCAAATAAACCCCTTTCAGTAAGACCATTATCCTCACATTAGAAAAGTAACAAATGGAGTAATACATAGTTGTTTTTACTGTGTACAATAACCATTCATCCTTGAAAAATTAGCAAACAATTAAATTTTACCTGTTATGAGTAAGGAAATAAATAACAAATATGGGTCACAGACAAAAGAAAATCCCAGAGAATTCACCAAAGAATTTACTTTTGATGATAGATATGTTTACATAAATGGGGTAACATATATAGACCATAGTTGGTAATAAGTTTACACAATAATTTACAATCAAAT
>OKVK01000457.1_pt1 | contig 27936 bp, 27 predicted proteins | sample 1604771 | NCBI WGS metagenome assembly OKVK01 (sample SAMN01760906, study PRJEB22395) | human gut metagenome | reverse complement strand
TCGGCTGCGCCGATAGCGGACAGCCGCAAGGGCTGTCCCTACGAAGTGCGGATCAACACACTTTTCGGCAACGATTGCCTTATCGTTGATAATTCAGTCGAGACTAAAAGCAAAACAGCCGGAGAGAAAAACTCCGGCTGTTGATTTATTTTTTACATTCCGCGTCTTGTTACGCAGTTTTCGAGGTTTATTGCATCATACACGCCCTCGTCGAAAAGCGGGCAGATGCTCTTATATTCGTCTATCGGCAGCTCTTCGAGCGTCGTGCCTTTTTTGATGCAAAGTGCAACGAGCTCGCCCGTCGCTTTATAGGCATCGCGGAACGGCAGTCCCTTTGAAACGAGGAAGTCGGCGCAGTCGGTCGCGTTTATGAATCCGCCGGCGGCAGCCTTTCTCATGTTCTCGGGAATCATCTTCATCGTCGCTATCATCGGAGTCAGCGCCGTCAGGCACATCTTGACCGTGTCCATGCCGTCAAAAATTGCGTCCTTGTCCTCCTGCATATCTTTGTTATATGCAAGCGGCAGACCCTTCATCGTCGTGAGCAGTCCGCAGAGGTCGCCTATCACGCGCCCCGCCTTGCCGCGCGCGAGCTCCGCGAGATCGGGGTTCTTCTTCTGCGGCATGATGCTCGAACCGGTCGAAAAAGCGTCGTCAAGCTCAGCAAATTTGAACTCCCATGAGCACCACATGATTATCTCTTCGCACAGGCGCGAGATGTGAACCATGAGTATCGAGCACGCGCTGAGCAGCTCGAGGCAGAAGTCTCTGTCCGATACGCCGTCAAGGGTGTTGGGCATATAGCCGTCGAACCCGAGTGCCTTTGCGGTCATGGCGCGGTCGATGGGATATGTCGTTCCCGCGAGCGCACCCGAGCCGAGCGGGGAGTAGTTCATCCTGCCCGCGGCGTCCTCAAAGCGTCCGAGGTCGCGGCGGAGCATCTCGATATATGCGCCGATGTGCGCCGCAAAGGTTATCGGCTGAGCGCGTTGAAGATGCGTGTAGCCCGGCATGATGCAGCGGGCGTATTCTTTAGCCTTGCCGTCGAGAGCGTCAATAAGTCCGTTTATGAGCTCCGTTACCTGCGGCACGTCTTTTTTGAGATAGAGCCTTATGTCAACGGCAACCTGGTCGTTTCTGCTGCGCCCGGTGTGGAGTCTTTTGCCCGCATCGCCGATTCTCGAGGTAAGCTCGCCTTCGATAAAGGTGTGGATATCCTCAGCGTCGGGGTCTATCATCAGCTCGCCCGAGATAATGTCGTTTCGGATGTCCGAGAGTCCCGCAAGAATTTTCTTGCAGTCCTCCTCGGAGATTATCCCTTTTGCGGCAAGCATCGATGCGTGGGCGATGCTGCCGTCTATGTCCTCGTTGAACATGCGGCTGTCCGTTTTTATCGAGGAGTTGAAATCGTTGGTCTTTTTATCGGCTTCTTTGCTGAAGCGTCCCGCCCAGAGCTTCATGCCTTTGCCTCTCTCTCGGCGTCGAGAATGGCCTTGACCTTTATCGGCAGACCGAAGAGGTTGATGAAGCCTGCGGAGTCCTTCTGATCGTAGACATCGTCCTCGTCAAAGGTCGCGAAAGCTTCGCTGTAGAGCGAATAGGGCGAGGTGGTGCCCGCGTTTATTATGTTGCCCTTGTAGAGCTTGAGCTTGACGTCACCGGTGACGCGCTCCTGAGTCTTGTCAACGAAAGCGGCGAGCGCCTCCCTGAGAGGAGTGAACCACTGGCCGAAGTAGACAAGCTCGGCGTAGCGCAGAGCGACCTGCTCTTTGTAGTGCATGGTGTCCCTGTCGAGGGTCAGAGTCTCGAGGACTTCATGAGCCCTGTAGAGAATTGAGCCTGCGGGATTCTCATAAACGCCCCTTGACTTCATGCCGACAAGGCGGTTCTCGACGATATCCGCAAGCCCGACGCCGTTTTCGCCGCCGATCTTGTTGAGCTTCTCGATCATGGTAACGCCGTCCATCTTCTCGCCGTCAACGGCAACGGGAACGCCCTTTTCGAAGCTTATTGTGATATAGGTCGGCTTGTCGGGAGCCTGCTCGGGGGACTGACCGATCTCAAGGAAGCCGGGCTTGTTGTACTGCGGCTCGTTTGCGGGATCTTCAAGGTCGAGACCCTCGTGCGAAAGGTGCCAGAGGTTCTTGTCCTTTGAATAGTTCGTCTCACGGTTTATCTTGAGCGGGATATTGTGAGCCTCGGCGTATTCTATCTCCTCCTCACGGGATTTGATGTTCCAGATACGCCAGGGAGCGATTATCTGCATATCGGGCGCGAAAGCCTTTATCGCGAGCTCGAAACGCACCTGATCGTTGCCCTTGCCCGTGCAGCCGTGGCAGATAGCGTCTGCGCCCTCGGCCTTGGCTATCTCAACGAGTCTCTTCGCGATTATCGGGCGGGCAAATGAGGTGCCGAGCAGATAGTCACGCTCGTATACGGCGCCGGCTTTCAAAGTCGGGAAGATGTAGTCCTCGACGAACTCCTTTTTAAGATCCTCAATATAGAGCTTGGAAGCGCCGGTCTTGAGAGCCTTCTCCTCGAGTCCGTCGAGCTCCGTGCCCTGGCCGACGTCGGCTGAAACGGCAACGACCTCGCAGTTGTTGTAGTTCTCTTTGAGCCACGGGATTATTATCGATGTGTCAAGTCCGCCGGAATAGGCGAGCACAACTTTCTTGATCTCTTTCATGTTAAATACCTCCGTATTCATCGTATGCACATATTATACAACGATTATTCAGAAAATCAAGAGTTATATTCAAAAAATATGCAACTTCTTGGAAAGTAACAAAAGAAGCGCCCCGAAGGACGCTCTTTTTGGTGGAATTTGTTTACTTGAGCAGAAAACCGACCTTTTTCATGACCTTGTTGAGCGTGCGCTCGGAGATGCGCTGCGCAGTCTCGGCGCCCTTTGCCATGCATTCGGTGAGATATGCCTTGTCGTTTACGATGCGGTTGAAGTTCTCGCGCACGGGGGTGAGCTCTTCTATAACGGCTTCGCCGACTTTTGTTTTGAAGTCGCCGTAGCCCTTGCCCTCGAACTCGCGCTCGATCTCGTCGAACGAAGCTCCGGTGCAGCAGGAATAAATGGACATCAGGTTGTTGATGCCGTCCTTGCCCTCGCCGTATCTGACAACGGATTCGGAGTCCGTGACCGCGCTCTTGAACTTCTTCATAATAACCGAGGGCTCGTCGAGAATAGAGACGGAAGCCTTCGGGTTCGGGTCGGATTTCGACATCTTCTGATTCGGGTTCTGCAGCGACATTATTCTCGCGCCGACCTTGCCGATAAACGGCTCGGGAATAGTGAATGTGTTGCCGTATATGCCGTTGAAGCGCTCGGCTATGTTGCGGGTTATCTCAAGATGCTGCTTCTGATCCTCGCCGATGGGCACATAGTTTGCCTGATAGAGCAGAATATCCGCAGCCATGAGCACGGGGTAGGCGAAGAGGCCGACATTGACATTGTCCGCGTGCTTCTGGGATTTGTCCTTGAACTGGGTCATTCTCGAAGCCTCGCCGAACTGGGTGTAGCAGTCGAGAATCCACGCGAGCTGGGCGTGGGTGTTGACATGGCTCTGGACGAACACGACGTTCTTATCCGGGTCGAGTCCTATCGAGAGCAGGAGCGCAAAAGCCTCCATGGTCTGGCGTCTGAGAGTCGCGGGATCCTGTCTGACGGTTATCGCGTGCAGGTCGGCAACGGCGTAGACGCAGTCATAGTCGTCGCTCATCGCTTTCCAGTTGCGCAGAGCGCCGAGATAGTTGCCGAGAGTCGGAATGGCGGTCGGCTGAATTGCGCTGAGAACGCGCTGGCGGCGTTCGGGAGTCTGATTTTCCATATATGTTATTCTCCTCTCATTTCTTTGAGCACCCTGCCGAGGATCTTCATGCCCTCGACAATTTTATCGTCCGCTGGGGTCGAGAAATTGAATCTGACGGCGTTGCTCTTTCCGTTGACATCGGTCAAAAACGCGGTGCCGGGGACGAGCGCGACCATGTTCTCGGCGGATTTCTTGACAAATTCAAGCGCGTCAACATCCTCGGGCAGCTCGCACCAGATGAACAGACCGCCCTCGGGACGGACATAGCTGACTGCGTCGCCAAGCTCGCTGTCTATCATATCGCACATGAGATTGAGCTTTCTGCGGTATATCTTTCTTATCTTCTCGATGTGCTCGTCAACATCGTATCTCTTCATCCACTCGGCGACTATCATCTGCATCAGCTGGGTCGTGTGAACATCGACCGCCTGCTTGCCGACAGTCATCTTCGCGACTACAGGCGCGGGAGCGACCGTGAAGCCGATACGGATGCCGGGCGCAAGAATCTTCGAGAACGAGCCTGAATAAATGACGATTCCGTCCTCGTCGAAGCTCTTTATATTCGGAACATCTTCGCCCGCAACGCGCAGATCGCCGTAGGGGTTGTCTTCGAGAATCATAACATTGTTCGCTTTCGCGAGCTCATAAAGCCTGTGACGCTTCTCGAGCGACATCGTAACGCCCGCGGGATTCTGGAAGTTCGGAATAGTATATATCATTTTGGCGTTCGGGTTCTCGTCAAGAGCCTTTTCGAGAGCCTCGATATTCATGCCGTCCGCATCGACGGGCACGCCGACGAGCTTCGCGTTATATGAGCGGAAGCAGTTGAGCGAGCCGATGAACGACGGGCTCTCGCAGATAACGACATCGCCCTCGTTGCAGAGAACTTTGGTCGAAAGATCCATGACCTGCTGCGCGCCGCTCGTGATTATAATCGAATCAAAGTCGCGGCCGATGCCGTATTTTGATTTCATTCTTGTTTTTATCAGGCTGATAAGCTCGGGGTAGCCCTCAGTCACGCCGTACTGGAGCGCGTCTATCGGGCGGTTCTTGAGTATATCTGCGGCTATCTCCTGAACCTCGGCGACTGGGAATGCGTCGGGAGCGGGGTTGCCTGCGGCGAACGGGATCATGCCCGGCACGCTTGTTGCCTTGAGCACCTCTCTGATAGCGGAGGGCTTGAGCGACGCTATTTTATCGGAAAAACGGTATTCCATATTTTTTCTACTTCCTTTCCGGAGACGGATTATAAGTATATATAACCTTTATAACTCAAAATTATATCACACGCTAACTCGGTTGTAAATCAAAATGTTTTATGTTATCATAGCTCTATCAAACCGAAAGAGGTAGAACCATGTTCCGTTATGCAATTTTTGATTTTGACGGTACGCTTGCCGATACAGGCGCGGGCGTGTTTGCCTCCGTGCAGTATGCCCTGCGCAGCATGGGCGAGCCGGAGCTTGACAGCGAGACGCTGAAATATTTTATAGGCCCTCCGCTCGAGACGAGCTTTTCCGTCAAGTGCGGACTCGACAGCGAACGCTGTCACGAGGCGGTCGAAAAATACCGCGAATACTATTCGACAAAGGGCATATATGAACTCAAATTCTTCCCGAGCACGCTTTCGACCCTGCGCGAATTGAAAGCGGCGGGAGTGAAAACGGCTGTCGGCTCTTCAAAGCCGGAGCTTTTTATAAATCGTATTCTCGAGCATTTCGGGATATCCGACCTGTTCGACTTCGTCTCCGGTGCAACGTTCGGCGAGCCGCACGCGGACAAGACTGTTATAATCAATCGCGCTGTCAACGGACTCGGAGTGGAGAATCTCACGGATGCCGTTATGGTCGGGGATAGGAACTTTGATATCGACGGCGCGCACGGCGTCGGGCTCAAATGCATCGGCGTGCTCGAGGGCGGCTACGGTGACGAGAATGAATTCAAAACGGCAGGAGCAGACTGGATAGTCGGTACTCTTGCCGATGTGAAAGATATAATATTAAAATGATTCAAAGACCGAGCAGTCTTTCGGCGTTCTTGCCGAGGATGAGCTCGGTTTCTTCTTCTGACAAACCGAGCGAGCGGATAAAGGCGAGCTCGCGCTCGGTCGCGCTCCACGGATTGTCCGAGCCGAAGAGAACATGATCCGCGCCGAACGCCGCAATGCTCTCCTTTGCCCACGGCGGCGGCACCGAACCGGACGAAAACGCGGTGTCGATATATATTCCCGTTCCGCCGAGCAGCTCCGCCGCCTCACGCCAGAGCAGGAATCCGCCCATGTGCGCGGCTATGACAGGCGCGCCGCCGAAGCGCGGAAGTATCTTTTTGAGCATCTGCGGGGTGCAGTGAACGGGGTCGGGGACTCCGATATCGACTCCTGCGTGAAAGACCGTTATCATGCCGAGCGAGCCTATTTTTTCATATATCGGGAACATCCTCTCGTCGTCCGCGAAGAAGCCCTGATAGTCGGGGTGCAGCTTGATTCCCTTTATGCCTGCGTCGTGCAGTCTGTCGAGCTCGCTTATTGCGTCCGGGCTCTCGAAATGGACGCTGCCGAACGGGATGAGAACATCGTCGCCGAGCAGCGAGATGGCGAAGTCGTTGACCTTCGTCTGCTGATGCGCGTTTGTCGCAATGTTGAGCACCGCTGCCTTATCGGCGCCGACGGAAATGACGCTCTCTCTGAGTCCCGACGCCGTGCCGTCGAATGCCGGACAAGGGTTGCCCGAGCGCATGGCGAGTATCGGCATAGCCTTTTTCGCGAGCGGGTCGGGGAAACAGTGGGTGTGCATATCTATAATCATAGCTGAAGCCTCCTTGCTGTCTTTACATTGTATTATAGCACTCCGGTGTGCCTTGACAATAGTAAAAAAGCTGATATAATGAAAATCAGCTGCGGTACCTGCCGCAATATTAAAATGCCCGAAAGGCGGTCGCTTATGAAATATACAAAGGAAGATATATTGAGGATAGCGGACGAAGAAAATGTCAGCTTTATCCGTCTGCAGTTTACCGATATTCTCGGCTCGCTCAAGAATGTCGCGATAACCCGCAGCCAGCTCGAAAAAGCACTCAACAACAAGTGCATGTTTGACGGCTCTTCTATTGAGGGCTTCGTGCGTATAGAGGAATCGGACATGTATCTGCATCCCGATCTCGATACCTTTGTTATCTTCCCGTGGCGCACCTCCGAGAATCACAAGGTCGCGCGCCTTATCTGCGACGTCTATTGCTCGGACGGCACTCCCTTTGAGGGCGACCCGCGCTATGTCCTGCGCCGCGCGATAAAGAAAGCGGCGGATATGGGCTATTCGTGCAATGTCGGTCCGGAGTGCGAATTTTTCCTGTTCCATATCGACGAAAACGGCAAGCCCACCACTCAGACCCACGATCAGGGCGGCTATTTCGACCTCGGCCCCGTTGACCGCGGCGAGAACTGCCGCCGTGACATCTGCCTCGCACTCGAGGAGATGGGCTTTGAAATAGAAGCGTCCCACCATGAGGTCGCCGAGGCTCAGCATGAGATAGATTTCAAATACGACGAGGTTCTGACCGCCGCGGACAATGTCATGACTTTCAAGTATGTCGTCAAGAGCATCGCCCAGTCGCACGGACTTCATGCGACTTTCATGCCCAAACCCATTTACGGCATCAGCGGCTCGGGTATGCATACGAACATCTCGCTGTTCAAGGCAGGTGAAAACGCTTTCTGCGACGAGAGCGACAGCCTCAATCTCAGCAAGACCGCATATAGCTTCATCGCCGGTGTGCTCGAGCATATCCGCCCGATGACCCTCGTGCTCAATCCCCTTGTCAATTCGTATAAACGCCTCGTGCCCGGCTATGAGGCTCCCGTATATGTCGCCTGGTCGGCTCAGAACCGCAGCCCGCTTATAAGAATTCCTTCGGCGCGCGGCTTCGGCACCCGTATTGAGATACGCAGCCCCGACCCGGCGTGCAACCCCTATCTTGAGATGGCTTCCTGCCTCGCCGCCGGTCTTGACGGCATCGAACGCGACCTGCCCGTTCCCGCGCCGACTGACGCCAATGTCTATGACATGACTGCGGATGAGCGCGCCGCGGCGGGAATACACTCCCTGCCAAAGTCCCTCGAAGAGGCGACAAAGCTCTTCGCCGCAAGCCCGTTCATGAGAGAAGTGCTCGGCGACCATGTTTTCAACAAATATCTTGAAGCCAAGCGTGAGGAGTGGAGAAGCTACCGCGCAAGAGTCTCTCAGTGGGAGATAGACAGATACCTTGTCAAATATTGATTAGCGTTTATGCAAAGCGTAAATATTTGAAAAAAGCCTTGATATTGCGGGGCTTATGTGTTAGAATATTTATTGTAGGAATGTAAACTTGACGAAAGAGTGGGGTGACCCGCTCTTTCCTTTATGTTAGGGACTTTTTGAAAAAGGAGATGTGTCTGTGGCAGGCAAAGGCAAGGGCGGCAACACCGTAGCCGCCGTGTGGGAGATAGCTGCTCCCGTCGCTGAACAGCTGGGGCTTTCAATCTGGGATATCCGATTCCAGAAAGAGGGAGTTTCCTGGTATCTCAGAATATATATAGACAAGGAGGGCGGCGTCGGTATAACCGACTGCGAGAATTTCAGCCGCGCCGTTGACGGCCCTCTCGACGAAGCCGACCCGATAGAGCAGAGCTATTATCTCGAGGTCTCGTCCCCCGGAGTTGAGCGCCAGCTCACCCGCGACGAGCATTTCAAAAAATATATCGGCTCGCCCGTTATGGTTCGCCTCATCCGTCCCCGCGACGGCGAGCGCGATTTCAAGGGAACACTCGAAAGCTACGACAACGGCATGATAACCGTCACCCGCGAAGACGGCAGCGGAATATGCTTTGAAAAGAAGGAAGTCAGTTCGGTAAAGCTCGACGACTTCTATGCCGATGACGAGTAATTTTGCGCGATACTGCGTTGCATGAACCTGTGAATTCAGTCACGTACAAGAGTACGCTCCTTCATTCACAGAACCGTGCGCCTTGTCTCACACAAAATTCTTTCGTCATCTACCCTGATTAAATTTGATGACGAATAAAATCACGCATAGCTGCGTTGTGAGAACCGTGCCCGTTCGGTCACGCACACAAAGTGCGCTCCCTCGCGTGCAGAACCTCACGCCTTGCTCTGCACAATTTTCTTTCGTTATCTACCTCGAACGGATTTTATGACGAGTAATTTTGCGCGATACTGCGTTGCATGAACCTGTGAATTCAGTCACGCTGTAGGGCGGATATTATCCGCCCGCAAATCAGATGTGGCTGACTGTTACATTCGATTTGCTATCCCCGGCGCGCCGTGCGCCGTTTGAAATAAAAAATTCACTTAAAAGGATTGATTTGGAAAATGAATAAAAAAGAAAGAAACGAGGAAAGCAAGAAGAACAAGGAGTTCTTCGAAGCCGTGAAACTGCTCAGCAAGGACACCGGCGTCACCGTTGACGCGATGTGCGAGAGCATCCAGAATGTCCTCATCGGCGCGCTGAAAAAGGAATATAACAACAAGGACATCGTCTTCTGCGATGTCGACGCCGACAAGGGCGAGTTCCGCGTTTATCTGCGCAAGACCGTAGTGTCCGAGATATCCGATCCCGACACCGATCTGCTCGTCGAGCAGGCTCAGCAGTATAAGAAGGGCGCAATGCCCGGCGATATCGTTGAGATTCCCGTCGAGACCGCAAAGGTCAGCAGAATAACCGCCGAAAAGGGCAAACATATGCTTCGCCAGGCTATCCGCGAGGCAGAGCAGGGTCAGCTTCGCAGCGAGCTTGAGAGCCACAATCAGGAGATTATCACCGTCACCGTCCAGCGCGTTATCCCCGAGTCGGGCGATGCGGTCGTCAGCCTCGGCAAGACGGAGGCTCTGCTCTACAAGAGCGAGCAGCTCCCCGATGAGGTGCTTCAGCCCAACGATATTATCAAAGTATATGTCGCCGGCGTTCGCAGCACAGATAAGAACACCCGCGCAACTATTTCAAGAACTCATCCCGGTCTTGTCAGAAGACTGTTTGAAGAGGAAGTTCCCGAGATATTCGACGGCACCGTTGAGATAAAGGCGGTCGCCAGAGAGGCAGGCTCCAGAACAAAGATGGCAGTTTACAGCGCAGACCCGGATGTCGATCCCGTCGGCGCATGCATCGGTCCACGCGGCGCGCGTGTCGGCAAGATAGTTGACCTGCTCGGCGGCGAGAAAATAGATATAGTCAAATACAGCGATGTGCCCGAGGAGTTTATCGCAGCCGCACTCGCTCCCGCCGATGTCGTTGACGTCACGGTCGAAGAGGGCGAAGAGAAGGTCTGCCGCGTCAGAGTGCCGGACAGCCAGCTCTCCCTCGCTATCGGAAACAAGGGTCAGAATGCCCGCCTTGCCGCCAAGCTCACCGGCTGGAAGATTGACATAAAGCCCGAGAGCGGCATTGAAGAGCCGACAATAAACTTCGATATATAACGACTTATTACTTTTGAAAGGCAGGTGAGCGGTGTGAAGCAGAAGAAGATACCGCTGCGCAGATGCAACGGCTGCAACGAGATGAAGCCGAAAAAAGAGCTTGTCAGAGTGGTTCGCAGCCCGGAGGGTGAAGTTTCGCTCGATCTTACGGGAAGAAAGCCCGGCAGGGGCGCTTATGTCTGCCGCAGCGCAGACTGCCTTAAAAAGGCGATAAAGTCCCACCGCTTTGAGCGCGAGTTCAACTGCGAGATTCCTCAGGAGGTCTACGACCTGATGGAAAAGGAGATGGACGAAAGTGGAGAATGACAAGGCTCTTTCCATGCTCGGCATCTGCCGCAGGGCGGGAAAGCTCAGCTGCGGACACGACGCAGCGCAGACGGCGATAAAGCACGGTCATGCAAGATTGTGCCTGCTCTCGTCCGATGCGTCAGAGCGGCTCTGCGAAGAATTTGAACGCGCGTGCAGCAGCGAGGGACGCTCAGTTCCGATAATAAAGACCGGATACACCATGCAGGAGATAGGGCGTGCAACTTCGCTGCGCTCCGCCGTGCTTACGGTCGACGACCGGGGACTCGCGTCCCGCATACAAACAATACTTAACATCGCCTATGGGGAGGATAATGTATGATAAATGCCAAATATCGCGTCCGTGACGTTGCAAAGGATCTGGACGTCAAGACAAATTACGTCACCGAGCTCATCGAAAAGAACTTCGGCGGCGCGAAAAAATCCTCGATGACGGCTCTTGAATCTGACGAGCTTGATCTGCTGTTCGACACCGTGACCAAGGAGAACGCGGTCGACAGCTTCGATGAATATTTTGCTCTCAAGAGTAAGAAAGAAGCCCCCGCAAAGAAGGAGGCTCCGGCAGCCGAGCAGAAGAGCGAGCATAAAGAAGCTGCGGCGAAGCCCGCACAGAAGTCTGCTCCCGCAAAGGATGCAAAGCCCGCCGCCAAGACCGAGAAAACCGCCGCAAAGGCGCAGGAGCAGACGGCGAAGCCGGCAGAGGACAGAACCAAAAAGAAGAATGATAACAAGCCGATGCAGTCGCGCACAAAGGGCGAGCGCAGAACCGTTGACACGAGAGCCGGCAATGTCGAGCTCGACAAGTACAACGAGCGCTACGAGAATATAGCCCCAGCCAACAACGGCATGCAGAACGACAGATCGGTTCATAAGCAGAAGCTCAAGCAGCGCTCCACGCAGTACCGCAAGCAGGGCATGCGTTCCTCGCGCCGCGAGACCGAGGCTCAGCGCCTTGCCCGTATAGCGGCAGAACGCGCGAAGAAGCCGCAGATAGTCGTAAAAATACCCGATGAGATAGTTGTCTCCGACCTCGCCGCCATGCTCAAAATGACTGCGGCCGAAGTTGTCAAGAAGCTGTTCTCCCTCGGCGTTATGGCGACTGTCAACCAGGTTATCGACTATGACACCGCCGCGATAGTCGCGACTGAGCTCGGCGCAAAGGCTGAAAAGGAAGTCGTTGTCACTATAGAGGACAGAATAATCGACGATTCCGATGACTCCGCGGAGGATCTTTCTCCGAGAGACCCGGTCGTCGTTGTCATGGGTCACGTCGACCACGGCAAGACCTCGCTTCTTGACGCTATACGCCATACCGATGTCACCGCGACAGAGGCGGGCGGCATCACCCAGCATATCGGCGCATACAGAGTTGACCTCAACGGTCAGAAGATAACTTTCCTCGATACCCCCGGCCATGCGGCGTTCACCTCGATGAGAGCGCGCGGCGCGCAGGCTACGGATATCGCAGTTCTCGTTGTTGCGGCGGATGACGGAATCATGCCGCAGACCATCGAGGCTATCAACCACGCAAAGGCAGCCGGAGTTGACATTATCGTCGCTATAAACAAGATGGATAAACCCGGCGTGACCACCGACCGCATCATGCAGCAGCTGACCGAATATGACCTCATCCCCGAGGAGTGGGGCGGCGACACAATATGCGTGCCCGTTTCGGCTGTTACAAAGATGAATATAGATAAGCTTCTCGAGGCAATACTTCTTGTTGCCGAGATGAAGGAGCTCAAGGCAAACCCGAACCGTGCGGCAAAGGGTATAGTTATAGAGGCTCGCCTCGACAAGAACAGAGGTCCCATAGCTACCCTCCTTGTCCAGAACGGTACGCTCCATTCCGGCGATATCATAGTTGCCGGCACGTCCGTCGGACGCGTCAGAGTCATGGTTGACGACAAGGGCAGAAAGGTCAACGAGGCTGGCCCGTCCGTCCCCGTTGAGATAATGGGCCTTGCTGAGGCTCCGCAGGCGGGCGACGCATTCGACGCAGTCAGCGACGAGCGCCTTGCAAGAGAGCTTGTTGAGCAGAGAAAACAGAAGCAGAAAGAGGAGCAGTTCAAGTCCTTTGAAAAAGTCACTCTCGAGAACCTCTTCTCATCCCTCAAGGAGGGCGAGCTCAAGGAACTCAACATCATCGTCAAGGCGGATGTCCAGGGCTCGGTCGAGGCTGTCAAGCAGAGCCTTGAAAAGCTCTCGAACGAGGAAGTCAGAGTTAAAATCATTCACGGCGGCGTCGGCGCCATTAACGAGTCCGATGTCATGCTTGCAAACGCATCGAACGCGATAATCGTCGGCTTCAATGTCAGACCCGACCCTGTCGCGGCGCAGAACGCCGAGCGCGACGGAGTTGACATCCGCTGCTACAGAATAATCTATGACTGCATCGATGAGATCCAGGCGGCTATCAAGGGCATGCTCGCTCCGAAGTTCCGCGAGGTTCAGCAGGGCAGAGCGGAGGTACGCCAAATAGTCAAAATTTCCTCCGTCGGCAACATCGCCGGCTGCTATGTCCTCAGCGGCAAGGTCACGAGGAACTCGAAGATTCGCGTGGTGCGCGACGGAGTCGTCATCACCGAGGACGAGATTTCTTCCCTGCGCCGTTTCAAGGACGATGTCAAGGAGGTCGCGCAGAACTTTGAGTGCGGCATAGGACTTGCAAAGTTCAACGATATTAAGGAGGGCGATATCTTCGAGGCGTTCACCATCGAGGAGTATCGCGACTGATATGGCAGGATACAGAATTGACAGAATATCCGAGGATATAAAAAGAGAGATAGTTGCCGTCATGCGCGAGCTCAAGGACCCGCGCGTGCAGGGCAAGCTGCTCACCGTCGTCAAGGTCGAGGTCAGCTCCGACGCTTCGTTTGCCAAGGTCTTCGTAAGCTCGATGAGCGGCATCGACGACGCCAGAACAGCCGTCAAGGGACTTGACAGTGCCATGGGCTATATCCGCCGCGAGATCGGGCACAGATTAGGTCTGCGCAAGACCCCGGAGCTCAAGTTCGTCGCCGACGACTCGATAGAGCACGGCATGAATATCGCCCGTATGCTCGATGATCTGAAGGAAGATGAAGATGCGAATTGACATTGCCCGCGCGGCAGAACTGCTGCGTGAAAACGATGATATACTCGTGCTGTGCCACGCCCATCCGGACGGCGACACGCTCGGCTGCGGCTATGCTCTGATGCATATGCTGCAGTCGCTCGGTAAACGCTGCCGACTCGAATGTGCGGATGAAATAGCCCCGAAATACAGCTTTATGGCGGAGGGGCTTGAGAATTTCGGCGATTTTGAGCCGAAGTTCATAACCGCAGTCGATGTGGCGGATATAAAGCTGCTCTCCGACGAATCGGCGGAGAAGTACAGCGGCAGAGTCGATCTTTGCATCGATCACCACGGCTCGAACACCGAATACGCGAAGGAGTTCTGCGTTGACTCCACCGCCGCGGCGTGCGCGGAGATACTCTGTCCGCTCGCCGACGAGCTCGGAGTTGAGATAACCCCCGCGATAGCGAACTGCCTCTATACCGGCATTTCAACGGACACGGGCTGCTTCAAATTCTCGAACACGACTGCCCGCACGCATATATTGGCCGCAAGGCTCATGGAGTGCGGCGCGGAGATATCCGAGATAAACCGCGTGTTCTTCGAGACGAAGAGCCTGAGCTATGTTCAGCTCGAACGCCTTGCGCTCGATTCGCTGAAGATGTATTTCGGCGGCCGCTGCGCGGTGATTACAATAACGCAGGATATGTTCGCAAAGAGCGGCGCGGACGACAGCGAGACTGATGCCATCCCAGGGCTTTCGCGTCAGATAGAGGGCGTGGAAGCGGGAATCACTCTAAAAGAGGGCAAGGACGGCACATTCAAGATTTCCGTCCGCACTCACGCGCCGATAGACGCTTCGGCAATATGCAAGGCGCTCGGCGGCGGCGGACACGTCAGAGCCGCGGGCTGCCGCATCAGAGGCAGCCGCGACGAAGCGGAAAGACTTGTGCTTGAGCAGGTGGAAAAAGCTCTCAGTGTAAATGAATAAAAATACCGGCTGTTTGATACAGCCGGATTTTTTACTTTTCAATATCAAGTTTTGCCTTGGCGAGCGACACTTCCCACGGGTCGTGGGTGATGAGTATGACGGGCTTCGTCTTTGCAAAGTCTTCGACGAGCTTCACTATCCGCCCGCGCAGCTCGGTGTCCAGCCCTTTGAACGGCTCGTCGAGCAGGAGGATATCCGCGTCGAACGCCAGCGCACGCGCCAACGCCACCCTGCGGCACATTCCGCCGCTGAGCTCGGCAGGCTTTTTGTTCAACGCATCCGAAAGCTCAACTTTTTCGAGCATCTCTTTTGCGCGTTCCTTTGAGCACACGGCGGCAACATTGTCGAACGCGCTCAGCCACGGGAGCAGACGGTCGTTTTGAAAAACAACGGCTGTTTTTTTGCCCTCGATCCCTGAGATATTGCCGGAATCCGGCTGTTCGAGCCCGAGAATTGTGCGCATCAGCGTTGTCTTTCCGCTTCCCGATGCGCCGCATATTGCAAAAATTCCGCTGTCGGGAATCTTCGCGCTTATGTTATCGAGCACCGAAACGCCGTCAAACGATTTCGAGATGTTCTGAAGCTCTATCATTTCTCCCACCCCGCAGTATTTTTGAGTATCAGGCGCAGAACAAATTCGAGCGCAACGCTCAACAGAATAACAACGAGCGTCACCGCGAAGAGCGTCGGGGTCTCAAGATATATCTTTGAATAATACAGCTCGCTGCCGAGCGCGTGCTTCGGCAGGCTCAGCACCTCCGCCGCGACTCCGGCTTTCCATGAGAGACCGAGCGCTGTCGAGCATCCGGCGAAGAAATACGGGCGGACGCTCGGAAGGTATATCTTTTTGAGCATGTCTTTCTTAGAAAAGCGGAATATGTGCGCCATCTCAATTAAATCGCGGTCGCACTCGGCTATTCCGCGGCTCACATTGCCCCAGAGTATCGGCAGAACCATAAGAAAGGCTATGAAAACAGCTACGTTGTCCCGCTTTATCCACACGAGGGCGAGGATAATGAACGAGGCGACGGGCGTTGAGCGCACGACGGTCAGCAGCGGCGTGAACAGCTCATAGAGCACGCGCGACATTGCGGTCAGCACGCCGAGTATTGACCCTGCGGCTATGCCGAGCGCGCAGCCTGCGATGATTCGCAGCAGCGATTGCAGCACGGCGAGCCAGAAACTGCCCTTGAGTGCAAGCTCCCAAAGGCGCGCGAGCGTCACAGTAGGCGAGGGGAGCAGAAGCTCCGACCCGACGGCGCGCGACGCTATGAACCATATAAATATCCAGAAGAGTGCCGCCGCGATTTTCAAGACCGCGGTCGGCACTTTTTGCGTTTTTTTATTTGCCTGTGTAGTAGAGATCATCACCGGGCATTGCTCCTCCGACTGATGTGGGGTCTGCTTTGAAGAGAACATCAAAGTTCGCCTTTGCGGTCTTTATCATCTCGTCGCCGGTCATATAGACGATGTTGCAGCTGGGGAGAGCCTTTGCGGCGATCTGCGCGTTGGGGACTATGCCGGCGTCGGCTATCATCTGCGCCGCCTTTTCGGTGTTGCCGTTGACGAAATCAACGGACTCTTTATATGCCGCGAGGAAAGCTTTGACGGCGTTGGGGTGAGCCTCAAGGAACTCGGTGCGGACTATCAGGCAGCCCTGCGCGAGCGAGGTCTTTTCGCCCTTTGCGGCGGTCGCCTTCTCCCACTCTTCGGTCAGGTCAAGCGCCTTGCGAACGGAGCTGTTTTTCGCCATGACGGTCGTAATATTGGGCTCGGGGAGCATCGCGATGTCAATTTTTCCGGTCGCCATGAGCGTTGCAAGCTCGGCGTGGTCGGTGTAGTAGGTTATCTCAACATCCTTTTTGGGGTCGATGCCGTTTGCTTCGAGGATGTAGTTGAGAACATATTCGGGCGTTGCGCTCTGTCCGGTCGCGCCTATCTTTTTGCCCTTGAGGTCGGCAACACTCTTGATGTTCTCGCCGTTTTCGAGAATCGAAAGCACGCCGAGGGTGTTGATTGCTATCATCTTAACTTTTCCGCCGGACTTTTTGTATATCGCGGCGGCGAGGTTCAGCGGGCAGGCGGCAATATCAGCTTCGCCCTTGATTATGAGGGGCGCTATCTCGGTCGCGGCGGTGGCTATCGAGATGTTGTACTGCGCGTTTTTGTCGCTGATGAGCTTAGCCATGCCCATGCCTGTCGGACCCTTGAGGGTCGTGATATTTATCGGCGTTGTGTCCGCCGGAACAGTCTCTTCCGTGGTCGTTACGCTGTCGTCGGTCTTTCCGGTGCATGCCGCGAAGCTGAAAACCATCGCGAGGCACAGCAGCAGGGAAAGAATCTTTGTGAATTTTTTCATTGTGCATTGCTCCTTCGAATTTATATATATCTGAAACCGGGCTTCGCGCCGCCGCCGGAAGCTGCGCTTCCGGCGCGCGCCCTGCGGGCGCGCCTGAGCCGCTTCGCGGCTCGGCGGCGCTTAACCACGATCCTTGACCGTGATAAAAATTTTTTTGCCCTCGCGGCGTATGTCGCCGCTCGTCTCAAGGCTGTCCAGCGCGCGGTAGAGCGACGCGCGCCCGACATCGAGCCTTCGCGCAAGCTCCGCGCAGCTCTGAATTTCAACCTCGCCGTCCTGCTCGCGTTCGAGCAGATAAGAGAGCAGCTTGCTCGCGCTGTCTCCGGCGGTCAGCGCTTCTATTCTGCGCGTCAGAAAGCGTATTCGCGCCGAAAGATAGGCGGCAAATCCTATTGCGGCTCCCGGCTCGCTTTCGATGAGCTCCGCTATCGCATCTTTTTCAAAGAATACCGCGCTGCATTCGACCCGCGCCGTAACGGTCGTCGCGGGAGACGGCTCGTCAGAGAAGAGAGTTACCGCGCCGAAAATGTCGCCGGGCACGAGCGTGTTTATGACCGCGCGCCCCTTGTTGACCGCGGCGCTGCCCATGATTATCATGCCCATTATGCGCCCGCCGCGCGAGGGAGAGAGAATCTCGTCACCCCTGCGAAAGGTCTGGATGTCCGCATTTTCAACGAGCTGTTTGAGCCTGTCCTCGCCGACGCTTTGGAATATCCTGTTGTTTCTGAGCATCGAAGCACATTCGCGCGCCGTCATTGAATCACCTTTAACTGTATCATTTGAAACACTTTTATTATAACTGCAATCGTCTGCTCTGTCAATAGTATTGGCAGTTTTTTTGCCTTGAAAAGGGCGGATTTTAATGCTATACTTTCCGTGGAAAGAAAAACGGAGGCAAAATAATGGCAAGCAACTTTTTCGCAATGATATCGAGGCTCAAATATATCGACCGCTGGGCGCTTATGCGCAACACCCATGAGGAGAACCTGAGCGAGCACTGCATGGAGACCGCGTGCATCGCCCATGCGCTGGCGGTCATCGGCAACAGACGCTTCGGCAAGTATTACAACGCCGAGCGAGCCGCCCTGCTCGGACTCTATCACGACGCGCCCGAGACGCTGACCGGTGATATGCCAACGCCCGTCAAATATTACAGCCCGCATATCCGCGAGGCATATGCGCAGGTGGAGCAGAGCGCGTGCGAGCACCTTGTTTCAATGCTCCCCGAGGATCTGCGCGCCGACTTTGCGCCGTTATTTTTCAAAGATGAAAGCGACGAAGAGCTCTGGAAACTGGTCAAGGCTGCGGACAAAATATGCGCCTATATAAAATGTATAGAGGAGAAGAAGGCGGGCAACACCGAATTCGACCGCGCCGCCGAATCGACCCTCGAATCGATAAATGCATTGGGTATTCCGGAGGCGGAGGAGTTCATGAAAGAATTTTTGGACGGCTACCGCCTGACTCTTGATGAGATAAAAGAATAATCGGCAAAGCATTTTCCACAAATGAATCTTGACTTTTTTGTAACATTCTGCCAAACAATTGTAAATTTACCGTAAATCTTGACTATGAATGCCCTCTTTGATATAATAACGGAAGAAATGCCGTGCAAAAAAGAAGTGCGCGGTGTTTAAAAAACCAGATAGAACTTTCTTAGGAGGAAAGAAAATGAAGAGAATTTTAGCACTGCTTCTTGTCTTTGCTACCATCTTCGCTTTTGCGGCCTGCAAAAAGACCGACAAGGACGATAACGGTACAACGACCGGCGGCAGCCAGGATGCGGTTGTGGACGTCAGTGCAGACGACACTTCCGACGGCTCCGAGTCTTCGCTCGACAGCACCGACGGTACCAAGGTTTCGACCACGGGCACAAATAAAAAACCCGTTAATAATAGCAACATTGGCACCAACACTGTCGTCAAGCCCAGCCACGACCCCGTAATCAGACCTACAAAGCATAAGTATGTTATCACTGTTCAGAAGGGCAGCAACGGCATGGCTGAGATAGTCACCGTCGATGGCACTTCTTACAACCTCAAGAACTCCAATGATGTCGCGGCTCTCAAGAAGAGAATCTCCGACGAGAGCGAGAACGACCTTCTCGGTCAGCTCTATGATGTCGATGCGTCTATCGCTGCTCAGCTCGGTCTGAGCGCGCTCGATGAAGGCGCTCTGCTTTCTTACAAGTATGATCCCGAGGGCGAGTTCTTCTATGTTGACGATATCAACTCCTGGCAGCAGCAGTTCGGTTTCAACCCGCTGTACGATTTTGCAGCAGGCTTCACCGTAATGTACTATGACACTGTCAGAATCTATTTCGACTATCAGAACCGCGGCTATCTGCTCCAGCTCTGGAAGGGTCAGTACGGCCTTATGTTCGTCGGCTCCGAGATCGGCTTCTATGAGAAGGACGACAAGAAGCCCACTTCTTCCAGCGCTGCGCTCAATCACTATGAGTGCGCCACCGATCACCTTCTTCCCATGGAGATGGTCTGCTATCGTATGGATTCCACCGGAACACTCAATCCGCTCTTCAAGCGTAAGTATGAGCGCCATTGGTGGTCAACCGGTTTTGTCCCGGGCGTTCTCAAGAACTTCAGCGACCGTTCCGAGCTTGTTATGGAAGCAAGAATTACCTTTGATACTCCCGAGATGGCTAAGATTGTCGGCGATACCTTCAAGGCTAACAAGTTCAAGGAGATCGATCCCTCTCAGCACAACATTTATAATCCCGACACTTACTATGTAAACGGCTGCGATGTTGTCTTTACCTGGAGATATATCCAGAGCAAGAAGGATGTTATAATCCTCAAGCCCACCACCACGACCACTACCGCTCCCTCGACTTCCGCTCCGGCTACCGAGTCCACAGGCGCATAAAAACAGGCCGTTATTGAAATATCATTACTCTTAATGATGATTTTAAAATAATTACAAATTGTTAAAAATCAGTAAATACGCTTGACAAAATCGGAAAGCGTGATATAATCTGAAAGTGTAATGATATTTCTTCAATTTCATTGCCAATTAAGTCTTGACTGACTTAAAAATTTATTAAAATCAGAAAGGGTTGTAGAAAAATGAAGAAAATCGTAAGTCTTCTCCTGGCTCTTGTCATGGTTCTCTCCCTCGGCGTTGCAGCTTTCGCTGTTGATGCAGAGGATGCTAACACCACCACGACTGAAGAAGCCACTCCCACCGTCACTATTGACGAGATCCTCGCTTGGGTCAAGGACACCATTCTTCCTGAGATCAACCTCGACCTCATGAAGGAAGTCATCAAGCAGACTAAGGCTACCATCGACAACATCGTCGAGATCCTTAAGCCCATCTTTGATGGCGACAAGAACCCCAACCTTCCCAGCGATGTCGCTGAGATCCCCGCAGCTATGATGAACGCTTTCATCGATCTCCTTGCTAAGGCATTCAAGACCGATAGAGACACCATCATCGACAAGCTCCTCGAGATCCCGCTGGTAAAGAAGATCATGGAGTGGTACGGCTACAAGCCCGCTATCACCACTGAGGCTCCTGCAACTTCTGCTCCCGAGACCACTGAGGCTCCCGCTGAGACTGAGGTTCCCAACACCGGCGCTGCTGCTGCTGTTGCTGCTGTTGCTTCTCTCTCCGTCGCTGCTGCTGCTGCTTTTGTCTCCAAGAAGAAGGCTGCTTAACAGTTCGGTAATTGAACAAATGAAAGTCCGGACGGTCTTTGACCGCCCGGATTTTTTATGATTTTGCGAATTTCACATTGCAGGGGCGGCACAAGCCGTACAAAAATCACGCCGTCAACAGGCTCCCCTGCAGGGGCACCGGCTCGGCGAAGCCGAGACTGAGGGTTAGCTCAATATAATAAGTAAAATATATGCGGTAAGGGCGGATATCATCTGCCCGCGAATTTTGAACAATTCTATTGATTACAATTTGTAGAGGTAATCGACTCTGCACCGCCGACCATCAAAAAACTCTCAAAGGCGGTTTTTAAGCAAACAAAAACCGGACGATTAAAATCGCCCGGTTTTTTTCATATCTGCTCTTCTTCGCAAAATACGCTTTCTATCACTTTCTCGCACCCCTCCGGCGAATAGACCCACGAATCTATATGTCGGCTGTCCGTGAAATATCTTATCGGCGCGGGCGGGTAGTCTGCGCTGAACGAATCGACTATGACGAGCTTTATTTTCATGCGCTGCGGCAGTATGCTCTTTATATATACGCTCGCGTGGTCGCCGTCTTTCACTCCGTCGCAGTATTCGGCAAGCCCCGCGAGGTTTGGAGTCAGCTCGACGAATATGCCGTATTTCTCGACCGAGCGGACGATTCCGGGAACCGTTTCGCCGGCTTTGAACGCGGCGGAGTTCTCTTCCCATGTGCCGAGCAGTTCTCGGTGCGAGAGCGTAATGCGCCCCAATTCGTCGCAGCTTTTGACTATTGCGCGGATGTTCTGTCCCGTCGAAAACCGCGCGTTCGGGTGCGGAATGCGCGAGACGGAGATGTTGTCGATGGGCAGCAGCGCGCTTATCCCCGCACCGATGTCGCAGAATGCGCCGAACGGCTCCATGTGCGTGACGCAGGCGTCGATAACATCGCCGCAGACGAGCGACGAGAGATATTCCCTGCGGCAGTCCTCCTGCACGCTGCGGCGGCTGAGGATGGCATATGTTTCGCCCTTCTGATCCGTGTCGAACCCGGTTATGCGGAAAATAACCGCCTTGTTCACCCGCGAGATCAGCGCGATATCGCGCACGCTCCCGTCCTCGATTCCGAGCGCACCCTCGTTTTTCGGTATTATGCCGCGCATGCAGCCGAGGTCAACATGGAGATTGTGCTCGCCGTCGCACAGCACGGCTCTGCCCTCGAGCGGAGTCCCGCTTTTGCACGCCTCCCTGAGCAGTGTCGGAGAGCTGAGGATCCGGGCGTTCTGCGCCGTCGGCAGCAGTGTTCCCTCGGGTTTGAAGCAGGTCATTGTCTGTTCAGTCCTTTCGCGGCGCCGCGCTTTGGCGGCGAGCCGATCGTTTTGAAAATATGCGGAATTTTGCGCCCGCAGTGTACAAAATGTGAAAATAATGTTATAATAATTTACAGTCCGATAAAGGAGGAAGAACAATGGATGTCAGAGTGGGCGACAAGCTCATCATGAAGAAGAACCACCCGTGCGGCAGCAACGAGTTTGCGGTGCTTCGCATCGGTATGGATTTTCGCATCCGCTGTCTCGGCTGCGGCCGCGAGGTCATGGTCCCGCGCGTCAAGGCGGAGAAGAACATAAAACGCATCGAGCGCACCGAGAAGGATTAGCATATTTTGCCTCACACCGCGTTGGCGGTCAAGAATAGTTTTTACACTCGGAGGAAAATATGCTCGAAAAACTCAAAAAGGTTGAAGAAAAGTTTGATTTTATAAGCGCGGAGCTCTGCAAGAGCGAGGTCGTCTCCGATATGGAGCTGTACAAAAAATATATGCAGGAGCTCAAGCACTTATCACCCATAGTTGAAAAATACCGCGAATATAAAGCGGCGGAAAATAACGCCGAGGAGGCGAAGAGCCTGCTCGAAGAGAGCGGCGCGGATCCCGAACTCAAGGAGCTTGCGCGCGCCGAGCTCGAAGAAGCGAAAGAAAATATCGAGCGCACTCAGCGGGAGCTGAAAGTGCTTCTGCTCCCGCGCGACCCGAACGACGACCGCAATGTTATCGTTGAGATACGCGGCGGCGCAGGCGGCGAAGAAGCCGCGCTGTTCGCGGGCGTGCTGTTCAGAATGTACTCGATGTACGGCGACACAAAGGGCTTCAAAACCGAAGTCCTCAGCGCGAACGCCACTGAACTCGGCGGATACAAAGAAATAAGTTTCATGATAAGCGGCGAGGGCGCGTATTCCCGCCTCAAATTCGAGAGCGGAGTCCACCGCGTCCAGCGTGTGCCCGAGACCGAGAGTATGGGGCGTATACACACTTCGACAGTCACCGTCGCAGTCCTGCCCGAGGCGCAGGAGGTCGATGTTGAAATAAACCCGTCCGACCTGCAAATCGACACCTTCCGTTCGAGCGGCGCAGGCGGTCAGCATGTCAACAAGACCGAGTCCGCCATCAGAATCACGCATATCCCGACGGGCACCGTTGTTGAGTGCCAGGACGAGCGGAGCCAATATAAAAATAAAGACAGGGCGATGAAAATACTTCGCTCGAGGATACTCGAAGCGGAGCGCAGAAAGCAAAATGAGGCTATCGCGGGCGAGCGCCGCGCACAGGTCGGCACAGGCGACCGCAGCGAGCGCATCAGGACATATAACTACCCGCAGGGGCGCGTCACGGATCACCGCATCGGGCTGACGCTCTACCGCCTTGAAGCGATACTCAACGGCGACCTCGATGAGCTGATTGATGCGCTCATCACGGCGGACACTGCCGAAAAGCTCAGATCGACCGACGATTAAACGAAAGAAGAATCTCTATGATAACAAAGCTTATAACAGAAAAGGACGGCGAAAAGGGTCTCGACGAGGCGGCGCGCCTGCTAAAAGACGGCGAGCTTGTCGCTATACCGACCGAGACGGTCTACGGTCTTGCGGCGAACGCGCTCGACGGAAACGCCGTCAAAAACATATTTGTCGCCAAAGGCCGCCCGCAGGATAACCCGCTGATAGTTCACATAGCGGAGATCGATGAAATTTTACCGCTTGTCAAAAACTTCGATGAGCGCGCCCGTGCGCTCGCCGAGGCTTATTGGCCGGGACCGCTTACAATGATACTCCCGAAGAGCGATATTATCCCGAACGAAGTCTGCGCCGGGCTTGACACGGTGGCGATAAGAATGCCGTCGCACCCGATAGCGCACGAGATAATCAAAAAATGCGGCTTCCCGCTTGCGGCGCCGAGCGCGAACACATCTGGCAAGCCGAGTCCTACGACCGCCGCACATGTTATGAACGACATGGACGGCAAAATCGCCGCAGTTGTTGACGGCGGCAGCTGCTCGGTCGGCGTTGAGTCGACCGTTGTTACCCTTGCCTGCCCCGTTCCGCGCGTCCTGCGCCCCGGCGGAGTGACCCCGGATCAGCTTCGCGCAGTGCTCGGCGAGGTCGAGATAGACAAGGCTGTTTTCAAGGCGCTCGAGAGCGGCGAAAAAGTTCTCTCGCCCGGCATGAAATATAAACATTATTCGCCGAACGCCCATGTTATAATCGTAAAGGGCGATTTTGACAGATTCGCTTCGCTCGTCGCCGAGCCGCGCAGCGAAAGAACCTGCGCCGTATGCTTCGACGGCGAGGAGGATAAAATTTCCGTTCCCGCATATCCCTACGGTCACGCAGACAGCCCAGAGGAGCAGGCGCGCGAGCTGTTCGATGTGCTCAGACACGTTGATGACGAAAAAATGGAGCTTGCCTTTGTGCGTTTCCCGTCGCTCGACGGCGTGGGAATGGCTGTCTACAACCGTCTGCTCAGAGCGGCAGGCTTTGAGGTGATTGAGCTGTGAGCATCTATGTTGCCGGACTCACCGGTCAGACGGGCTCGGGCAAAAGCACCGTCGCCGATATCTTCCGCGCGCACGGCGTCTGCGTTATCGACTGCGACAAGCTGGCTCGCGAAATAGTCGAGCCGGGTTCGCCGGTGCTTATTGATCTCGCCCGACTCTTCGGCGACGATCTGATTCTCCCGGACGGCTCTCTTGACCGTCACAAGCTCGCCAGGCGTGCGTTTGCAAGTGAAGAAAAGACAAATCTGCTCAACTCCGTGACCCACCCGGCGATAACCGCGCTCGCTCGAAAGCGCGTAGCCGAAGCCGAAAAAAACGGATATAAAATCGCTATGCTCGACGCGCCCGTGCTCTTTGCGAGTGAGCTCCTCGGCGACTGCCGCGCGGTGATATGCGTCTGTGCACCGAAAGATCAGCGCATGGCACGGCTCATGAGCCGCGACGAAATCGCCCCCGGCGAAATAGAAAGAAGAATGTCCGCCCAGCCCGATGAGAAATATTACAGGGACAATTCAGATATAATAATAGAGAATCCCGACGGCTGCGACCCGACGGAGCAGTGCATAAAGGCACTGGAAAGCCTGAAAATCGGAGGCTGAAAATGAAAAAGAGGGCGGGATACAAGCTCATAGCCCTGCTGCTGTGCTTCGTGCTGGCGGTGTGCGGGATAACGGCGGCGCTGACTGTCGGCGCGATAAGATTCGCCTATCCCATGAAGTACGAGAACTATATTGAAAAATATTCGGCTCAGTACGATGTCCCGAAAACGCTTCTGATCGCGGTCATAAAGACCGAGAGCTCGTTTGACCCCAAAGCCGAGTCCTCGGCGGGGGCGTTGGGGCTGACTCAGATAACGCCCGAGACTTTTCATTGGCTTCAGACAAAGACAGGCGAAACTTTGAGTGACGATGCGCTCTCTGACCCGGAGACTGCGATAAGATACGGCGCGCTTTTTCTCGGGCTTTTGCTCGATGAATTCAACTCTGCCGAGACTGCCGTCGCCGCCTATCATGCGGGGCGCGGCAGGGTCAATTCGTGGCTCAAGGACGAGAATATATCGCCCGACGGCGTGAATCTTAAAGAAATACCGATTCCGGAAACGGCTCACTATGTGCGCAAAGTGATGCGCGCTGTGAATATATATAATTCCCTTTACGAATCAAGATAGGAGGAATATAAAATGAAGGACGAAAAAAATCCGGCGCAGGAGCTCAGAGAAAAGCTGTTTGCTCAGCCTAAGCACGCCGCGCTGAGAATGAGCGACGATGAAATTTCCGCGGCGTTTGAGTGGTGCGAGGGATACAAAACCTTCCTCAGCGACAACAGAACCGAGCGCGAGATAACCGCGTTTTCGCAGAAGCTCGCCGAGGCGCGCGGCTTCGAGAAGTTCGACTCGTCAAAGAAGTATTCGGCTGGCGACAAGGTCTGGTTCAATGTAAAAGAAAAGGCGATCATTCTCGCCGTTTTCGGCACACGCCCGCTGAGCGACGGAGTCAAGATCGCGGCGGCGCATATCGACTCGCCCCGTCTCGATGTCAAGCCCAATCCCATGTATGAGGATTGCGAGATTGCGCTCTTCAAGACTCACTACTACGGCGGCATAAAGAAATATCAGTGGCCGACAGTCCCGCTTTCGCTCCACGGCGTTATCGTCAAGGCGGACGGCGAGAAGATAACTGTTTCTATCGGCGACAAAGAGGGCGAGCCGCAGTTCGTTATCAGCGACCTGCTCCCGCATCTTGACAGCACCATGGGCGAGCGCAAGGCTTCGCAGGTCATCAAAGGCGAAGAACTCAATGTTCTTATCGGCAGCATGCCTTTCAGAAGCGACGAGGGCAGCGACCTCGTGAAGCTCAATATTCTGAAGCTTCTCAACGAGAAATACGGCATCACCGAGTCTGATTTCCTCTCCGCAGAGCTGGAGCTCGTTCCCGCATCGAGAGTTTCGGATATCGGCTTTGACCGCAGCCTCATCGGCGGCTACGGCCACGACGACAGGGTCTGCGCATATCCCGCGCTCATGGCGGCTCTCGACTGCCCGAATCCGAGCTATACTACAGTTACCGTCCTAACAGATAAAGAAGAAATAGGCTCCGTCGGAAACACCGGACTCTCTTCCGCTTATCTCCAGTTCTTCATCGAGGATCTCGCCAAGACTCAGGGACTCGAGGGCAGAGATGTTCTCAGAGCGTCCGAGTGCCTCTCTGCGGATGTCAACGCGGGCGTCGACCCCACATTCCAGTCTGTCCACGACAAGCTCAACGCTTCGTTCATAAACAGAGGTATCGTTGTCACGAAGTACACCGGCGCGCGCGGCAAGTCCGACACATCGGACGCCAATGCGGAGTTCGTCGGCAAGCTCAGAAAGCTCTTCGATGAGAACAACATCGTCTGGCAGATAGGCGAGCTCGGCAAGGTTGACGAGGGCGGCGGCGGAACAGTAGCGAAGTATGTTGCGCATCTCGGCGTCGATGTTGTCGATGTCGGCGTGCCCGTGCTCTCGATGCATGCGCCGTTCGAGCAGATAGCGAAGCTCGATATCTATATGGCTTACAAGGCGTTCTGCACATTCTACAATCAGAAATAACAGAAGCTCCCCTGTCCTTTGCGGGCAGGGGAGCGATGCTTTATTCGTTTTCCGGGTACGGCTCGAACTCATCGGTTCGCCGAGCAGCCAGTCGACGCTCGTGTGATATATATCGGCTATTTTGCAGAGTGTCTTGGGGGTCATGGAGTTGATCCCGTTTTCGTATGCGGCGTAGGTTCTTCGATTTATATAGAGCATGTCCGCTATTTGCTGCTGGGTCAGGTCATTGTCCTCGCGCAGGTTTCTTATCCTCGGGTACTTCAATCAAACCACCTCAGGAAAATTATAAATGCCATAAATCCTGCCATTGACTTTTGGCAGAATTTACGGCATGATGTAGTTGCTTCAATTCCGTATGCGTATAATCCGCCGCAATATGCTTTAAGTTTGTGCAGCACGAGGCTCAGTATGCGCGAAGAAAAGACACCTCACAATCTCCTATATAAAAGACACCCGGCAGTGAAAACTGTCGGGCGTCTGCTTGAAAAAAGTTTTACTGTACAATAAAATGCCCAGTAAAAAATTATTGCTTGACAAATTGCAACTATTGGGCTATTATTTTATCTGCAATGAGGCGCGCTCTCGGCGCAAAAAAAACGACAACCACGAAACTCCTATATATCACGCGAAGCGGCGGCAGAGATTTTTCTGCCGCCGTTTCGCATTAGAATTTTTCATATTATTGTGGTGATTATAAGAAGTGAATTGGTGATTTATATATTACTTTAGCCATAGCAAAGTAAAAGCGAGCGACTCAACCAATTTTTATAATCAGACTTTCAATAGCCGCGCCGCGGTGTTTGAAGTCTATCTTGGAAAGGCGGGCAACATCACCGAAGCGCCGCCGGTGGCGGATGAAGCGAGGCGATGTTGGCGAAA